>PJUA01000626.1_pt1 | contig 14923 bp, 15 predicted proteins | sample 1512151 | NCBI WGS metagenome assembly PJUA01 (sample SAMN08177678, study PRJNA422409) | Soil metagenome, whole genome shotgun sequencing project. | isolation source: Soil enriched on filter paper: beechwood xylan treatment | place: USA: Madison | collected 2015-01-15
AGCGGAGCTTGTTGCAGGAATGCTGCAGCAGCGGGGCTGGGGCACAGACAGGCTTCGCAGACATTATGACTGGAGCGGCAAAAACTGTCCTCGCCTGATGAATAGCGATGGAGGGTGGAAGGGTTGGTTAGATTTTGTCGGAATGGTAAAAGAAAAGCTTGATGCAAGCGGTGAAGGAGGAGGAGATGAGGAAGTGTTAAAGCCGGAGGATGCAAACAACATTATCCGTTTTTTGAGCGCGGCCTATATGGCAACCGATTCGCCCGATGCCCGAAAAGAGTTTAACCGTTTGGCCAATGAGCTTCGCCGCGTGAGCGGTCAGCCGCCTCAGCCTTAACCAGATAAGTGTAACTTAAAAAACGAATAAAAAAATCGAGGTCCCCTTTCGGGGACCTCTTTCATGGGAGAGGAGAAACCGGACGAAGAGCTTATGGGGAACGTAAGTCTTCTCCGCGGTTGTCTACGGCATTTCGCAACGCCGATGATTTTATTGTGTCCGCATTCAATACGAATATACACATTACGGAAAATAAATTCGCCATTTGAGTTCGCAAACGATTAAAAAGCCAGCATAGAAAAGGCTTAATGCTCATTGTTCAACGACAAAAGCGTCAATACTATTTTTCATCTCCCAGATGTGGCTTGGAGCGCGTCTTATAAAAAGTAAGGTGTAAAGCTATTTGAAACAATATTCCTGTTTGGAGCGTTTAGGTTTGTAGCTGGTTTTATTAGGGCGTAGACACGCCCTTGAAATGGGGGAATATTTTGAATGAATAAGGTTGGCCATGTTTCGCTTGGCTGGGCCGGTGCCGCAGCGGGTTTATTTTTGCTGCCAACAACGCTATCTGTGAATGAAGCGGCTGCTTATATGGGAGCTGCCACGATAGCCAGCCTGCTTCCGGATCTGGACCACAAAACAAGCACGGCAAGCAATATGGTCCAATTGCCGACGAAATACCGGAAGCTAGCCAACCGCTTGGGATGGGGTATGATCGCATGCTCTCCAATTGGCTTGATATGGAGCATCACTGCGAGCACCATTCTTTTTGCTGGCGGAATATTTGCTTTTGGGATTGCACGTTTGAGGAATTTGATTTTTATTGCGTTAGGGCTGGCCGGTATTTTGGCCTACTGGCAATTCAGTCTGCATTGGGTGATAGCTTTGGCTGGCATGGGCTTTATCCTTTTGCCAGCCGTAAAGCACCGGGGGATGATTCACTCTCCCGAATTTGCCATCCTGTTAAGTGCTGGTTTGGTGCTAAGCGTCGCTGCGCAGCCGGTTTTGATTCAGGCTGCTGTGTATGGCGTCATCGCCGGCTGGTGGTCGCATCTGGCGGGAGACGTGTTTGGCAGGGAGGGCATTGGCTTGCTGGTCTGGCCGAAGCTGCGCCTGGCGCTGCGCCTATTCCGAAATGGAGGCCGGACCGAGCGCATGATTGCAACGGTGTCCAGTTTCCTTAGCATAACGATTATTGCGTTTTATTTTGTGTATAATAGCTTTAACCTACAATGAAGCTGAAAACGTATCTGAGGCTCCCGTCTGCTAGGATGGGAGTTTTTGTAATGCTCAAAAAAAGCTCTATTTTGAAATTTTTGAACATATGATCCTACCAGAAATTATGTTCTTGCAAGCCCTTTCATAATGTAGTATTATAAATCCAGAACAAATATTCAAACAAGAAATAATGTTCAGGGAGAGGGGGATAAGACCCATTGTGAATGATGTAAGCCAAGAAAAAACGAGGTTGTTGGTCAAGGTCAGCACGATGTATTACTTGGACGGAATGAACCAGCAGGAAATATCCGAGCGGCTGGGTATCTCTCGTCCGCAGGTAAGTAGAATGCTTGCAGCAGCCAAGTCGGAGGGGATTGTGCAGATAAGTATACGCAATCCATATTCGGAGGAGCAGGCCTATGAGAGAGCCATTGCGGAGACGTTCGGCATCCACGATGTCATCGTTGTTCATGTGCCGGGCGCTGATCGTCAAATGATTGATCTGCATGTCGCTCGAGCCGCTTCGGCGCTGCTTGAGAGTTCAATCAAGGATCGGGATGTCGTTGGTATAATGGCCGGACGTACGATTGCGTCGGTCGGCAAGGAAATGCATTATGCCGACCGGAAGGACGTTCAATTCGTTCCAATGATCGGCGGATTCGGATCGGACGGCGGAACCTGGCACGCCAATTCAAATGCGCGCGTGTTCGCGGAACGTTTTAAATCCCGCCATCTGCTTCTTAATGCGCCCGCCGTTGTTGCGTCTCCTCAGGCCAGAGATTTTTTTCTGAACGAATCAGAAATTTCCGACGTGCTTGAAGCCGCTGGTAAAGTATCGCTTGCGCTGATCGGCATTGGTCAGGTGTCGGATCAGGCGACGATTGTCCGTTCCGGATATTTCAGCGACGAAGAGATGCAAGACATGCGAACGAAAGGCGCCGTCTGCAATATTTCCACATCGTTTCTGGATGAAAGCGGGGAAAGAGTACATTATGATGGAGAAGCTCGCATGATCGGGCTTACTATCGACGAAATTAAAGCGATCCCGAATGTGATCGCGATCGCCTCAGGCGACGACAAAGTCGAAGCGATTGTTTCCGCTTTGAGGGGCAAGTGCATGGATGTGCTTGTCACGGATATGGATACGGCCAAGCAGCTGCTGGATTGGCAGCGTAAACACCCTGCCCGGTAAACCCGGGCAGCCGCACTGCGGCGATTAAAAACAACGGATCTTTCTACAATTATAAGGGGGCGTCACGTTAATGAAAAAAGGAACTTTGATTTTGATAGCGCTTTTAATGGTAATGGCGTTGACTGCATGCGGAGGAAAATCCGAAGGAAAAAGCGGCTCCAAGACGATTTCCATCATGACGCCTTACCTATCGTCCGTTACAACAAACGAGATGGTCGAATCGCTTAAGAAACAAGCGGCCGATAAAGGCTGGAAAGCGACCGTTGTTGATTCCAAAGGCGACATGGGACAACTCGCGAGCCGAATGGAAGATGTCATCGCTTCCAAAACCGATGCAATCGTGCTTGTAAGCACGGATCCCAACCAACTGAAAAGCCAGATCAAACGCGCCAAGGAGAAAAACATCCCGGTGTTCGGCGCTGACTCCGGTTATATCGACGGGATGGTCATGAACGCTACGAGCAACAATAATGAAATGTCCAAGATGATTTCCGAGCATCTGTTCAAACTAATCGGTGATCAAGGCAAACTGGTCATTCTGACGCATCGCCCGCATCCTGGCGTTTTGGCTCGTACGGTACAGCTGGACGAGCTGCTGAAGACTAAGCCGGACATCTCCGTGGCGACGGAGCAGCAAGTCGAGGTTCCGGGACCAATCGAAAATGCCAGAAAGCAGATGGAGAGCCTGCTGTTGTCCAACAAGGCCGAAGGGTCCATCACTGCTGTATGGGCAGGCTGGGACGAAGCGGCGATTGGTGCGGCGCAAGCAATCGAAGCAGCCGGACGTAAAGATATCATCGTCACTGGCATTGACGGAAACAGCCAGGCGGTGGAAATGATCAAAAAAGGCTCTCCTCTCGTTGCTACGGTTAAACAAAATTTTACGGGCATGACTGAAATTGTGGTCAAGCAAATTGAACTGGTGTTTGATGGGAAGCCGGCTGAAGGAACTGAGCTCTATGCGCCAGCCAGCTTAATCACGAAAGACAGCGAATAATCACCCGAAGAAGGATATTATTAGTCGACATGCGGCGGAGCGGCGCTCTGCTTATAGAGCGGGCTCCGCCCATTCAGAAACAAGGAGGATTCCCAATTGACCCTACTGAAAGTCGAAGGACTGAACAAAGTGTTCGGGCAGCATTATGCGCTTTCCGGGGTTGGCTTAGAGGTCAAGCCCGGGGAGGTTCATGCGCTCGTTGGTGAAAACGGGGCGGGCAAATCGACATTCATCAAAATCATGACCGGTGTCTATACGTTGGATGCAGGTACCATTCAATGGAAAGGCGCGAAGGTCGACATTCCAGACCCTGTGGCTTCCAGACGGCTCGGCATTAATGTCGTGCACCAGGACCGGCATCTCGTTCCTTCATTTACCGGATATGAAAACCTGTTTCTGGGGCTCGACTATCCAGCTAACCAAGCGCGAATCGGCGTGAACTGGAAGGCGATGAAGCAGCAGGCGGAAAAACTCAGGAACGATTTGGGCGTCGATATTGACTTAAATAAAACAGCAGATCGGATGTTTCCTCCCGAAAAAACGATGCTGGAGATATTGCGGGCCATGATGCTGGAGTGCCAGCTGCTTATTCTGGATGAGCCGACGGCTTCGCTTACGGACCAAGAGGCGGAGAAACTATTCGCTCTCATTAAGAGATTGACCGAGCAGGGGACGGCGATCCTGTACGTTTCCCATCGGATGGACGAGATTTTCCGGCTGTCCGACCGCATTACGGTTTTTCGCAATGGCCAGAGGGTTGCGACCGTTAATACCTCCGAAACGGACAAAGACGGCTTGGTCCGGCTAATGAGCAATGCCGAAGTGAAAAAATCTCAGAAGAGGACGGGGATTTCGGCAACGGAAGAAAAGGTGCTTGAACTGAAAGGCCTGTCTACGAAGGATGGAAAAGTAAAAGAGGTCAGTCTCAACGTCCGCAAAGGAGAGATTGTTGGCATTTTTGGTTTGGCTGGCGCAGGTCGCACGGAATTGCTGGAAACAATCTACGGGCTGCGCGAACCTGCGGGCGGAAGCATTCAGCTTGCGGGACGCAAGGTGGCCGCGCCTACTCCGAAACGATCTCTTGACAATGGAGTTGTACTCATTCCCGAGGAACGCAAGCGCGATGCGCTCATTCTAGGCATGTCGATACGTGAAAACATGACACTGCCGGTTTTAAAACGGTTTTCGGGCCTGCTGAAGCTTCGGTCCCGGGCCGAACGGACAGAAGTAAACGCCTGGATGCAGGAAATGAACGTAAAAGCGGCAGGCTCCGAGCAAATGATCGGCCAGCTGAGCGGGGGCAATCAACAGAAGGTCGTCTTTGCGAAAGCTCTGCTCTCGAATCCGGTATTGTTTCTGTGCGACGAGCCGACCCAAGCGGTCGATGTTATGACGCGTGAGGAAATCCACCGTCTGCTTAAGGCGCAAGCCGATAAAGGCTGCGGGGTTCTGTTCGTGTCGTCTGATCTTCAAGAAGTTTTGGATATCTCCGATCGCCTGTATGTCCTTCATGACAGCCATTTCGTGGCCGAACTGGACAATGACGGCGTGACCTCCGAGCAAGTGCTCGGCTACTGCTACAGTCACGGAAAAGGAAGTGAACATCATGGTTGAAGCGCGCGCGGGAATTCCGTACGTAAGACTTATTCGCACCTATGGCACAGTTGCCGCAGGAATTCTAATTATATTGGCTTTTTCTCTTCTCAGTCCGGATTCATTCGCAACAATTGATAACGCTATCAATATTAGCCGGCAAATATCCTTCCTCGTTATTATCGCGCTTGGCGCCACGCTTGTTATGGCCGTTGGGGAGTTTGATCTGTCAGTCGGCGCGGTTGCCAGCTTTGGGGGCGTATTCGCGGCGCAGATGGCCGTTTCAGGTTATCCGATCTGGCTCACATTTCTGGCCCCTATGGCCGCCGCGTTCATTATTGGTTTCGTGAACGGTTGGATTGTTACGCGGTTCCGCGTGCTCTCTTTTATTACAACGCTAGCGATGGGGACGATTCTTGGCGGTATTAACTTCCGTCTCACCGGCGGGGCCACTGTATTTGAGAATATACCGGACGGGTTCCGTTATTTGGGTCAATCCGAATGGATGGGCATTCCGGTGTTATCCTTTATTATGCTGTTTGTAACGCTTATTTTCTGGTATGTGATGTCGCATATGCCTTTCGGTCGCAAGCTGTACGCAATCGGTGGCAACGAATCCGCTTCCCGAGTCGCGGGAGTAAGGGTTGCGTTTAACAAAAACATGGCGTTTGCCTTGTGTGCAATGCTGGCTGCCTTGACCGGCATCCTGATGGCATCCCGGCTCGGTTCCGCGCATCCAACGGGCGGAGACGGCTTGTTTCTATCCGCGTACGCGGCGGCTTTTCTGGGCATGACTTCCTTTAAAGAAGGCGTTCCGAACATCTGGGGCACGTTCGTGGGCGCTGCAATTATTGGCATTCTGGCTAACGGCTTGACGATTCTGGAAGTACCTACGTTTATGCAGGACGTCATAACGGGCTGTATCGTCATAGCGGCTGTTCTCATGCAGAAGCTTGGACGTGGGAAATCATGATGTTGAAAAAGATGCATAGCCCTCTAAACGTAGAAATCTACCGTGCAGCCCAAGAGAGAGGAGAAGCTTTGCTCATCGGCTATTTGGTAGCGGGCGACCCCGCAATCGACGAGTCTTTCGAAATGATACAAGCCAGCGCGCAAGCAGGGATCGATATAATAGAGCTTGGCGTCCCGAGTCTCTATCCAATAGCTGACGGTCAAATTATCCAGCGCGCTCACAAGCGGGCGCTGGACGCGGGCGCTTCACCCTCGGACGGACTGCTTGGCCTTTGGCGCAAAGTCCGTCGCGAGGTGGCCCGTCCGATTTGGGCAATGGGTTATAAGCGCGAACTTATCGATGAAGGCCTGTATCGGCAATTAATGGAGGAAAAGCTGATTGACGCGCTCGTTCTGCCGGACTGCTCGCTGGAAGAGCAGATCAGCTTGCAGCGCGAAGTCGGAGCGGCGGGTATCGACGTCATTCGTTTCGTTAACAGCGCAATGGACGAATCCGAGATTCGCCGGGTTTGCGATGGGGCAACGGTCATCTATGCCCAGTCCTATTCAGGCGTAACGGGCGATCCGATGGCCAGCGTTCAAGGCTTGGCGGAGCTGTGCCAACGGATTCGCCCTCATTTGCCGGAGGGGCTGCTCGTCGCCGGTTTTGGTCTTCGTTCGCCGGATCTGGTTGGTCAAGCTGTGCAAGGAGGCTTCGATGGCGCGGTTGTTGGTTCGGTGCTTGTCAGATGCTGCGAGAACCTGGAGAAGGACTACTTATACCGGATGGTTGCGGAAATGAAGCTGGAAACAATGGACTCCACGGCAAGGGGTGAGTAGATGAAATATATAGCTTCATTCGATATTGGTACCACAAACGTGAAGGGAATGCTTGTGACTTCGGAGGCCGGTATTTTTCTGGAGAAAAATATGGAGCTTACGGTATTGCGCCGCGGCGAATATATCGAGCAGGAGCCTGCGCAATGGTATGAAGCGGTTAAACGAATTGCCGCTTCCTGGTTCAAAGTCGGCATCAAGCCTGAGGCGATTGCCGCGCTGACCTTCAGCGGCCAGATGCAGGACTGCATCCCGGTGGGGGATGATCTTGAGCCGCTTCGCCCCGCAATTCTGTATGCGGACGGCCGATCGACAGAGCAATCCGCGCGCTTACTTGCAGAGCTTGGTGAGGAGCATATCCACGAACGGACAGAAAACCATATGGACGGGACGTTAACCTTCCCCAAAATTTTGTGGCTGAAAGAAAATGAGGAAGAGTTGTTTCGCGCGACGAGAAGTTTCCTCGTAAGCTCCAAGGACTACGTCGTGGCACGGCTTACGGGCGTCTGCGCGACGGATCCAACATCGGCCGCGACGACCGGCTGTATGGATGCGAGAACCCGAACGTGGGTTGCCACGTGGCTGGACCAATATGGAGTGCCGTCGGGCAAAATGCCCCAAATATTAGCTTCCGATAGCGTTGTCGGAATGGTTACTGCAGCCGGGGCCGCAGAGTCGGGCTTTGCGGAAGGGACGCCGGTATTGTGCGGCATCGGCGATGCAGGGGCGGCAACTCTTGGCGCAGGCGTCTACGAAGATGGGGAGGTTTACGCTTATGTAGGTACGACCGGCTGGGTGGCGAGTGCAACTTCCGGTTATATCGACGTAAACAGCGGCGCGTTTAATCTGGCTTATGTCGATAACGGCCGTCAGATCGCGATTGCGCCGCTCTCCAACGCGGGCAACGCGCATCAATGGGCCGTTGGCACGTTTGGCGGAGGCGGAACAGGCGACCTGATATCCTATCAGCTGTTCGAAAAGACAGTTGACCAGACGGAGCGCGGAAGCGACAACGTATTGTTCTTGCCTTATTTGAACGGGGAGCGCTGCCCGGTACAGGATGTGAACGCTTCAGGTTGTTTTATCGGCTTAAAGCCAACGACGACGAAAGAACGGATGGGAACCGCCGTGCTGGAAGGCGTCGCTTATGCGATGCGCCAAGCGCTTGATCTGGTGGCAGAGCGGCAACCGGGCACGAAGCAACGCGTCACACTCATCGGCGGCGGCGCAAAAAGCAAAGCGTGGTGCCAAATTATGGCGGACATTCTGGGATGCGAGCTTATGGTTCCGAAGGACGCGCAATATTTGCCATCGCTCGGCGCAGCCGCGCTCGGATTCAAGCAGGCGGGCTGGCGCGAAGGCTATGCAGAGATTTGCCGCATGTTTAAGAGCATTGGCAAAACGGAGACCTATGCGCCTAACGAAGGGCTCCAAACGTATTACGACAAGCAATATGCGAAGTTCAAGCGGATTTACCCCGCCGTTGCTCCACTATTTGCTGAATAGACTTACATCGGAGCGAGCCGTCAAGGCTCGCTCTCTTTTTTGTCTGTAATAGGCACAAGTTGAAGATGAAGGAGGAAACGTATATAATAGTAATTTGTAACAAATTATCAAAAATTTATTAGGAGGTATTATTCGTGAAAAAAATGATTGTTGGCATTATAATCGGGGCATTTCTTGCAACGGCCATTCCTGTAGCTGCTGAACAGGTGAATAAGAAAGTCACTGCAACGATAAGGAATGATTTTACCCTTCAGGTTGATGGGGTTAATGTCAATTTGGAAAATTCCCCGCTTGCTTTTGAAGGGAAATCATATTTGCCGGTTGCCGAGGTGGCAAGAGCTGTAGGGAAGGAGGTTGGATTTAAGGATGGTGTGATAAAATTGGACACCGTTAAAAATGAAGAAGCTGAGTCCAACACTCCCGGTAAGCCGGATGCCAATGTAAATGAGGTCGATATTAACAATATCAAATCCAAAGAGGACTTTGATAAAGCCATTAGTAAGTATTCAATTGAATTAACATCATTCCAAAATGTTGTGGAAAGCAATAAAGCTGGAATGGAAGAAATGAAAAAACAATTGCCCAACACACCAAAAATGCAAGAAACTTTTGAAATGATGAGTAATCAAGAAGAAAAATTTCAAGCTAAAATAGATGAATTAAAGCGCTCCATTGAAGAACTAAAAGCTAAATACCCGGAGTATGCAAACGAAAATTAGTCCAGTTTTAATGAAGCTAAAGCATTCTTGAATCCGCTTGTAATTTTATCTATCCTCTCCCATGAAACGAGGCCCTCGAAAAGGGCCTCGATTTTTTTGTTGGTGCGGCGTAACTGTCGCCAATTTGCATAAAAATTCCAGTTGAAATCCTCATCGTTTTCCTGAACCGGTACTAATTTAAAATAGCAATGACCCTGAGAACAAAGCGATAACGAGAATGACGAGGGCTAGGATGCTGCCGATTCTGCTCATAGCGAGATATGCATCGCTTGGTTCGGATTCGCCTTTTACCATCCAGCCATATCTAAGGTACCAGCCAAAGGCTGGATAAATAATATTAACGATTGACAGAATGATGAAAATGATGATGATGAAAATGGCCATATTCAGTAACTCCTTTTTTATTTTAGACGGAAAAGTGGCAGAAATGTTTCACAGATAAGGAATGAATTTTCCAAATAACCAACCCCAATAGTGAAAAGGTTAGGCAAGGATTTTATCTTGGTATGGTATCTCCATCCCTATTTTTTTTGTAACCTTTTATTTAATTGAGACACTAATCATAAAACAGGCGCGCAAGAGGTGATGGAGTGAAAGAAATTGAGCAATTGTATGTCGATTACAATAAAGATATACATCGTTTTCTGCTCAAAATAAGCGGTTACGATTTTTTTCTAGCCGAAGAATTGACTCAGGAAACGTTTTACCAAGCCTTTAAGTCATTGGGCAAATTTCAAGGGAGATGCCATATTAAAACGTGGTTGTGTCAAATTGCCAAAAACAGCTATTATCAGCATCTCAAAAAGAGTCAAAAGCAGCATATGGCTGTAAAAAGGGCTAGTTATGAAAATGAAAACAAAACAAATACGAACCTGGAAAGCAGGGTGGAGGACGAGGAGCTTATCCAATATGTTTTAGAACTTATAAATGTTCTGGATGATCGGACAAGGGACGTTATGCTATATAGGCTTTATTCCGAGTTGCCCTATGCTCAAATCGCTCTCCTCTTGGGAATCAGCGAAGGTTCGGCCAAAGTTATCTTTTATCGCGGGAAAGCTTTTCTTCAAGCTAAATTAAGGGAGGATCATGGATGATGAAATCGGATTGCGATCTTATTAGAGATTTATTGCCGCTTTATCAGGATGGTGTTACAAGTGAATCTAGCCGCAATGCTGTGGATGAGCATTTATTGTCTTGCCAAGAATGCCGACGCTATAAAAAGGGGCTGGATTCAGAGCATTTCTTGCAGACGGAAGTAGCGGCAGACGACGAAACGATCGCTTATGCAAAGGTTGCTAAGCGCATCAAAAAGAGAAAAATGTACCTTTCGGCGTGTCTGGCTTTATTCGTTATCATCGTCATCTTTTTTGCTCAAGCCTATGCCGTTGGAAAAAGAATGGATTCTTTCACCGCTGCTCAAAATAGCCGCTGGATTGATGAGGAATCGGTTTTGTTAGATGAATTGGATATGTATCCTTATCACATTTATTTGTATGAAAACGAGGACAAGTACAGGACAATCGTGACGCATTATGCTTTTCCTTTCTGGGAGCCTGGCGGCAGCTCATGGGCCAACAAAACAGACGATCGGCTCAAATTAGTTGGCTGGTACAGCGGCGGCGGCAACGGTAAAGGAGTTACAGTTGTCCCTATCGAAAGCTTTGATGAAAAGGTTGCATACATTGAAATGGGTTCGACTGACCGCCTGCGTAAAGAGGTTAGACCTGGTCAAATTGTGGTCTTTTCATGGTCTAGCGTCATGCGATGGAACGAGCTGGATGGCATTGCCTATTCTGAAGCCGGCGACCCCCTTTATAAGCTGGGGTATGAAACCTCAGGTCAAACGATAAAAACAGACGAACTTAGGTGGCTTCCCGTTAGCGAATAAAATAATACGAATCGGGCACAGGCAACCAAACATTCTCAAACGTAAGTCTCAACAACACGGCGTAAAAGCCAAATAACGTGGCATTAGCAACGACCATACTTGGTGTTGTTACCAAAAAAATGCAACATTATTTGGCTTGATTCCGTTATATTTACAGCAGGAAAGTGTCTCGCCGACCTACCTAAACAACAAGTGAGGGTTTGTACGATGCTTCACTCAAAATATGATGTCATTGACCGCAATACATACAACTTATATGAAATATCGTACAAAATAAAGGATCGTTTCTTCTGAACGGGTAATGTTGTACGATTTATCGTATAAAATGACCCTAAGAGCATACAGAAGCACAACATTTATATGTAACTTCATACAGTTTGAGCAAATGTTGAAGGGAGTTTTTGCAATGGTTCATGTCACAAAAGCAGATCATGTAGCCAAGTGGGACATTTATGAAATTGTGCTGGAGGGAGGACCTTCGGAAGGAAACCCTTTTTGCGACATTAAATTGGAAGCGCTTTTTTCGCTAGAGGAGCATACTAGACACGTTTCGGGCTTTTATGATGGAAACGGAGTTTATCGCATCCGGTTTATGCCGGACGCCGAAGGCGAGTGGTCGTTTAAAACCGTAAGCCCGGAAGCGTCGCTAGACGGGATAGAATGGGTGTTTCATTGCCAGGGAGCAAGAGAGGGCAATCATGGACCAGTCCGTGTACGAAACACCTTTCATTTTGCCTATGAGGATGGAACGCCGTATATTCCTGTAGGAACAACCTGTTATGCATGGAGTCATCAGGGCGAGGAGATGGAGCGGCAAACCTTGGAAACGTTGAAAACGGCTCCATTTAACAAGCTGAGGATGTGCGTTTTTCCAAAATCGTACTTATATAACATTAATGAGCCCCCGTTTTATCCCTTTGAGGGGACGGTAGCGGACGGTTGGGATTATAGCCGGTTTAATCCGGAGTTTTTTGGACATTTGGAGAAGCGGATTGCTGAGCTTGGGGAAATGGGCATTGAGGCGGACCTGATCCTGTTTCATCCTTATGACCGCTGGGGCTTTGCCGATATGAAGCCGGAATGCGACGACCTGTATTTGCGTTACATCGTAGCCAGATTGTCCCCTTATCGGCACATCTGGTGGTCGCTTGCCAATGAATATGATTTTATGAGGAACAAAACGCCGGAGGATTGGGAACGGTACGGTGGAATCGTTACGGAAAATGATCCTTACCGTCATTTGATTTCCAATCATAACGGTTTAGCTTTTTATGATTTTGACAAGCCTTGGGTAACTCATTGCAGCATTCAGCGCGTGGACGTCTATAAAACCTCCGAAAATACGGATGAATGGCGAAAAAGGTGGAATAAACCAGTCGTTATTGACGAATGCGCGTATGAAGGCAATGCGGAATATGGCTGGGGCAATATTACGGGAGAAGAAATGGTGCGTCGTTTCTGGGAAGGTTTTGTTCGCGGGGGGTACGTGGGGCATGGCGAGACCTATATGCATCCCGAGGACAAAATCTGGTGGGCCAAAGGCGGCTTGCTGTATGGCACAAGTCCTGAACGCATCGCGTTTTTGCGCCGCGTTGTTGAAGAAGGTCCGGCAGACGGCCTTGATCCGCTGCCCTCCGACTGGGATTTGCCTTGTGCAGGCGTGGAGGACCGCTATTATTTGTTTTATTTTGGCTTCAACCAGCCCAAGTCCCGTGAATTCAGAATGAAGCCCGGAATCCGCTACCAGGTCGAGCTGCTCGATACGTGGAACATGAAGGTGGAAAAGCTGCCAAACAGCTACGAGGGCACCTTCCGAATTGAGCTGCCTAGCCGGATGTATATGGCCGTTCGTATGACAGCGATGCCAAAATAGTATCTGTTTATTCAGTTAGACCAGTCTTTTGATCAGGTCCGCGTTGTCGATTCGGCTGTTGCCGACCGCTTGATTGACAGGATAAGCCTCCATGAGCCGGTCGGGATATGGGCGCAGCAGCTTTTGCAATTGGGAAGGTTGACTGTTGCGATCCAGCCAAATACGTTCATCTCCCGGCTGCAAAATAACGGGCATCCGATCATGAATGTCGCTCATGAGTTCGTTTGGCTCGGTGGTCAGAATCGTGCAGGTGCTTAGCTTGTTGCCTGCTTTGTCCATCCACATCTCGTATAAACCGGCAAAAGCAAAGAGGCCTTCCTCCCGCATCACGATGCGATAAGGCTGCTTGGTGCCGTCGGAGCGGCGCTGCCACTCATAAAAGCCGTCAGCCGGTATGAGGCATCGCCGCGACTTGAAGGCGGCTCTAAAGGCGGGCTTGTCCGCCACGGTTTCGGCGCGGGCATTAATAAGCTTGAACGACTCCTTGTCCGATTGGGCCCAGCTTGGCACAAGCCCCCACCTTAACTGACCGATGATAGGGCTCCGGCCACCATTGACGATAGCCGGAACCCATTGGCCGGGTGCGATATTGTAACGGGGCGAATAAGTGTGCAGCCGTTCATCGTCCAGCAAAAAATGCTTCATTAATTCCTCGAGCGTTACTACCAGCGTATATCGGCCGCACATTTTTATTCCTCCTCGTTTAGGGGCGAATCGTTACTTTTGTCCCGATCGGGACCATTGCCTGAAGGACCAGCACATCCTCGTTGTGCATTCGGATACAGCCGTGGGACACTTCATGTCCGATAGATGACGGGTCGTTAGTGCCGTGAATGCCGTAGGAGGGCTTGGATAACCCCATCCAAAAAGCTCCAAATGGTCCTCCGGGGTTTGGCTGCTTGTTAATAATGGTAAACTCGCCGGTAGGCGTTCTTGTCACCATCTTGCCTATTCCCACGGGAAAGCTTCGCACAACGACGTTTCCATCAAGCAGATGCAGCATTTTATCCGACAAATCAACAATAATCCTGTAGCTGGGCATAATCAGCCTCCTTTATTATATCTTATTGTCGGTGTGAAATGGAGGACCGGGATATTGGCCCTTTTTTGCACATTCATTAGCCATATGTTAAAGAAACAAACATTTGTTATAGCGGGAGGTAGCATGATGTTTGGAAAACGATTTTTATTGCTCCTATTGCTAATGCTGGTCACAGCTTGCTCCAGCAATGGCGATATCGGCGGTTCAGAGGGCGCCAAAACCGATAACGGAGGTTGTCCTTACAACGGCGCTGTCGTTGAAGTGAAGTATTCAGCAAAGATTCCGTTTGAAAAAATAAAAAAAATCTGGTCTGACAACGGCTGGCAGATAGCTAATCCCGAGGCCGACGGACATACCATTTTTGGAGTGGTATCCGGTTCGACTGAGGGAGAGCAATGGGTAACAACAAGCGTGTATCAAACGGAGGAGTCGACGCTTGTTTCCATCTGGGTAAATGAGGAAGCAGATGAAAGCATGCATGATAAACAAATTTCAAAAGCCAGCTCATTGTTAGACCAAATGGAAGCCGCACTCGATAAGGACTACCCGACGAAGGGAGAACGAACCTCGGGGCCAAGATCGGGCTGTATACAAGATTAAGGCTGGCGAGGCTGCTGCATTGCGCCTGTTTTCCGCTTCATATTGGCAATAAAACCTGCCGCTAAACGCAGCCGCTCACCTTCGATTGCCGAGGGGAGCGGTTTTCTCAGTGGAGTTGCGGAGTATTCTTTATTAATAAATACAATTTGTGGTACGATAGGCGGTAGGCGTAATGTAGCGTGAAAGGGGTAATTGCAGTGAGAGTCATAGCGGGCACGGCACGAGGGCGC
>PJUA01000627.1_pt1 | contig 14901 bp, 13 predicted proteins | sample 1512151 | NCBI WGS metagenome assembly PJUA01 (sample SAMN08177678, study PRJNA422409) | Soil metagenome, whole genome shotgun sequencing project. | isolation source: Soil enriched on filter paper: beechwood xylan treatment | place: USA: Madison | collected 2015-01-15
CCTTGACCGACGTCAAGCAACTGGTGCTGGACAATGAGGAATTCACCGTGGTCGACGCCAAGAGCGGCGACGACCTGACCCGCAGCATCCTGCTGCAGATCATCCTGGAAGAAGAGTCGCACGGTGTCCCGATGTTCTCCAGCGGCGCCCTGTCGCAGATCATCCGCTACTACGGCCATGCCATGCAGGGCATGATGGGCAACTATCTGGAAAAGAACATCCAGACCTTCATCGACATCCAGAACAAGCTGGCCGAAAATTCCAAGGGCTTCTACGAAGGCAAGCCCTTCAGCCCGGAGATGTGGACCCAGTTCATGAACGTGCAGGGGCCGATGATGCAGGGCATGATGAGCAACTACATCGAGCAGAGCAAGAACCTGTTCATCCAGATGCAGGAGCAGATGCAGAGCCAGACCAAGAACATGTTCGGCACCTTCCCCTTCGGCGCCACCGGTACCCCGCCGGACCAGAAGAAGTAAGCGGCCCGAAAAAAGTTGCCCGACCGACGGCCCCGCGTGGGCCGTTTCGCTTTTCTGGCCTGCCAGGGCGGTCATGACCCGAAAACAGGCGCAAATGAGCGGACGATGTACAATAGCGCCCTGATTTTTAAAGCATTTTTCGCTTTTTCCCGTATTTTCGGCCGCTTGCGGCCCGTCTCACTGAGCCATCTGCCATGTCCAACCCATCCTCTCCCGCCAGCCCGGCCCTGCCCAAGGTCGGTTTCGTCTCCCTCGGCTGCCCCAAGGCACTGGTCGATTCCGAACAGATCCTGACCCAGTTGCGGGCCGAAGGCTATGACACTGCCAAGTCCTACGACGGCGCCGATCTGGTGATCGTCAACACCTGCGGTTTCATCGATGCGGCCGTGCAGGAGTCGCTGGATGCCATCGGCGAGGCATTGAGCGAAAACGGCAAGGTGATCGTCACCGGCTGCCTGGGCGCCAAGAAGGATGCCGAGGGTGACGACATCATCCAGAAGATTCACCCCAAGGTCTTGGAAGTGACCGGTCCGCACGCGGTGGGCGAGGTGATGCAGGCGGTGCACAAGCACCTGCCCAAGCCCCATGCCCCCTTCATCGACCTGGTGCCGCCGCAGGGGGTCAAGTTGACTCCCAAGCACTTCGCCTACCTGAAGATTTCCGAAGGCTGCAACCATCGCTGCAGCTTCTGCATCATTCCTTCCATGCGCGGCGACCTGGTCTCGCGTCCCATCGCCGATGTGATGCTGGAGGCCGAGAACCTGTTCAAGGCCGGCGTCAAGGAATTGCTGGTGATCTCGCAAGATACCAGTGCCTATGGTGTGGATGTGAAGTTCCGTACCGGCTTCTGGAACGGCAAGCCGATCAAGACCCACATGACCCAACTGGTCGGTGCGCTGGGTGAACTGGCCCAGCAGTACGGTGCCTGGGTGCGCCTGCACTATGTCTATCCGTATCCGCACGTGGACCACATCATCCCGCTGATGGCCGAAGGCAAGATCCTGCCTTACCTGGACGTGCCGCTGCAGCATGCCCATCCGGATGTGCTCAAGCGCATGAAGCGCCCGGCCAACGGCGAAAAGAACATCGAACGCATCCAGGCCTGGCGCGCCATGTGCCCGGACCTCACGATCCGCTCCACCTTCATCGCCGGCTTCCCTGGCGAGACCGAAGCGGAGTTCGAATACCTGCTGGACTTCCTCAAGGAAGCCGAGATCGATCGCCTGGGCTGCTTTGCCTATTCGCCGGTCGAAGGCGCGACCGCCAACGAGATCGCCAATCCGGTCCCGGAAGAAGTGCGCGAGGAACGTCGCGGCCGCGTCATGCAATTGCAGGAAGAGATTTCCAAGAAGCGCCTGCAGGCCAAGGTCGGCAAGACCCTGCGCGTGCTGATCGACGAGGTGGACCGCAACGGCGGTACCGGCCGCACCTATTCCGATGCGCCGGAAATCGACGGCGTGGTCTATGTGAAGCCACCTTTCGAGCCGCATCGCAAGCTGGAAGTGGGCCAGTTCGTGGACGTGCGCATCACTGCGGCCGATGCCCACGACCTGTGGGGCGCGGCCGAGTGAAGGTGCAGCGCTTGCTGATGCGCGGCCTGCTGGTGGCGGCGCTGTCCTGCTCGGTCCTCATGCCGGCATCGACCTGGGCCGCCAGGCCCGGGCCGGCTGCCAGCGCTCCGGAGGGTTCGCTGCAACAACTGATGATGACCCATGCGCTGGTGCTGCGCGGCCAGATTGATGGGCGCGACATCCAGCTTTCGCTGCAACCCAAGAAGAACGAGGACGGCCTGGAAGGGCGTTACTTCTTCTTTGGCGGATCCCCTGAGATCCTGGTTGCCGGTGAGGTTGAGGGTGACGATTTCATCATGGAAGAATCGGTCAATGGCAAGGATGTGTCAGGCCAGTGGGAAGGGCATCGGCAGGGTCAGTCCATCACCGGTACCTGGTCCAGTGCCGATGGTGCCGTCACCAAGCCTTTCGCGCTGCAACTGCCCTGAGGCCGGGCCGATCGTCTCCGAGCCCGTGATCGCGTGATTTGCTGACGCCGGCTTTCGGTGTCGGCAGGCTGCGCGTATAGTGATGCCTTTGCGCGCAGCCCTTCGCTGCGCGTCTCGTTTTCAGAGGCAGAATCGTGTCCGACCCCAAAGAGACTTCTCTCACGCCGCAAACTTCCCTGATCCACAGCAGCTATCGCGCCCCCGACGGTTTCGAGGCCTTCCCGGTGGGCATCCATCACGCCTCCACCGTGGTGTTCCCCAATGTCGAGGCGATGCGCTCGCGCGAGTGGCGCGAAAAGCTGGGCTATACCTATGGCCTGCACGGCACGCCCACCAGTTTTGTGCTGGAGGCCCGGCTGGCCGAGATCGAGGGCGGCCATTACTGTCGTGTTACGCCCAGCGGGCTGGCCGCCATCGCCGTGGTCAACTTCGCCTTCCTCAAGAGCGGCGACGATGTGCTCCTGCCGGATAATGTCTATGGGCCCAGCAAGGACCTGGGCCAGTGGCTGGAACGCGATTTCCAGATCACGGCACGCTTCTATGATCCGATGATCGGCGAGGGCCTGGCCGACCTGATCATGCCCAATACCCGTCTGGTGTGGACCGAGACGCCGGGTTCGGTGTCGATGGAAGTGCCGGATATTCCGGCGCTGTGCCGGGCGGCCCACGCCAGGGGCGTGCTGGTGGCGATCGACAATACCTGGTCCGCCGGCCTGGCCTTCAAGGCCTTCGAGCATGGCGTGGACATCGTCATGCAAGCCGTCACCAAGTACCAGTCCGGTGGTTCTGATGTGCTGATGGGCGCGGTGGTGGTGCGTGACCAGGCCCTCAATGAAAAGCTGGAGCTGGCGCACATGCGCTTGGGGTTCGGCGTGGGCATGGACGACGTCTATCTGGTGCTGCGCAGCCTGTCGTCGATGCGCCTGCGCTTCGAGGCGCACGATGCGGCCGCGCGCAAGGTGGCGACGTGGTTGAAGCAGCGTCCGGAGATCGTCTCGGTGCTGCACCCGGCCTTCGAGGATTGCCCTGGCCATGCGCACTGGAAGCGGGACTTCACCGGCGCAGGGGGGCTGTTTTCGGTGATCTTCGATCCGCGCTACGTGGAAGAGCAGACCGACCGCTTTGTCGACAGCCTGCGCCTGTTCAAGATCGGCTACAGCTGGGGCGGTGCACACAGCCTGTGCGTGCCATACCGGATGCGGGGCATGCGCCGCGAATGGATGCGAGAAGGGCAGCTGGTGCGCTTCAACATCGGCCTGGAGTCGCCGGAAGATCTCATCGCCGATATCGAACAGGCCCTGGCACGCATGTAAGCGTCGAGTCAACCCGGCGCGGTGTGTCTGCACCGGGTTTGCCGTCCAGAAATTGAATAAAGGTAAATGTTGCCTCTGTTTCTCGTTTTGGTGCGAAGGAGGCGGTCATAAAATGCTAGTCATTCTTGATACGGCATCCTCACACCGCTAGGCCGCTTTGCATTTTCTCGTGCTGTGGCGCAAAAGATGTCAGACCGCGTAAAACATTGCAATTTTTCTGCGGCCCCTTGTTGAAGGAAACTACAGTTTAGCTCGGCAGTCGAAGAAGAAATGCGGCTGAGCTAGTCGTTACACAGCAACATGGCACAAGAAAACCGCCAAAATTTACAATTTATTTTGTTGCTTTGGTGTCAATTTTGTTGAGCCATTTCGGTCAAGAAACCTTTTGATCAGGAAATTCCTGATTGTCGCTGGAAGTCGCAAGGACTCTGGCTGTTCATTTCTCTGGCGCCAAAACTGCAGGGGAAATAGGTCTTCTTGTAAGACAAAGTCTGACAAGCCTGCTGGTTTTGTTTCGGACGAAAAATACCGATCAAGTCTAATTTCCCGCCTGTCCGCCCCCCCTCAGAATTGGCTTGCAGTCAAGTAAATGTAAGCGATTGTAAGCAGCTCAATGCAGCCGAGAGCAGCACAGAGCAGTATGGAGTTCTTACCGAGGTGGGGTGCAAATGAATACCAACGACATGATGGCGGAGATCCGCGATGCCAACCTGAGCTATCTGATGCTGGCACAGCAGATGATCCGTCAGGACAAGCCGACCGCAATCTTCCGGCTGGGTATCAGCGCAGAGATCGCCGATCTGATCGAGGGTTTGTCCAATGCCCAGATCATGAAACTGGCCGCGACCAACATGATGTTGACGCGCTTCCGTTTCGACGATGGCGCCATCCTCGGCATGCTCACCAATTACAACAAGGACAAAAGCCTGGCCCAGTCGCATGCGGCCATCCTGATGGCCTGTCAGCCCAGCGAACAAATTTCGTAAAACAACAAGACAAGAGCAGTGCCGGTGCGAGCAGGGGTCTATGCACCGGAGGGGAAGACGTACCGTAGCAATCAATAAGTTTGTGTCTTGGATTTGCAGCCTGATGTCCATCTGCCTTGTGCACATGGAGAGGGGTCAGGCAGTGTCACTACGAAATCACCGGGGGGTAGCACCATGGCTAAAAAGAGCGTTGTTACAGAGGCGCAGGAAATTCAGTTGGCCATTGAACTGATCAACCTGGGGGCGCGCCTCCAGTTGCTTGAGTCCGAAACTTCGCTGTCGCGCGAGCGCCTGCTGAAGCTGTACAAGGAGTTGAAGGGCGTCTCGCCGCCCAAGGGCATGCTGCCGTTCTCGACGGACTGGTTCATCACCTGGCAGCCCAATATCCATTCGTCGCTGTTCATCAACGTGCACCGCTATCTGGTGGAGCATGCCCGAATCAGCGGCATCGAAGCCGTGATGAAGGCCTACAAGCTCTATCTGGAACAGGTCGGTCAGAGCGATGCCGGCGAGCCGGTGCTCTCGCTCACGCGGGCCTGGACGCTGGTGCGCTTCTTCGAAAGCAAGATGCTCATGACCACGCCCTGCTGCAAGTGCGGCGGCCACTTCGTGGTGCATCGCCTGGATCTGCATCAGGATTACCTGTGCGGCCTGTGCCACATGCCTTCGCGTGCCGGCAAGACCAAGAAGGCCAAGGACGCAGTGGTCATGGGCCTGGTGGAAGCCCTGCCGGTGGCAGCCTCCGCCCCGATGGTCGCCGAGCCGGTGCTGGCGGCCGTTGCCTGATCCGCAGTGTTGCGCCATCGCTGTCGATGCGGTCACGGTTCGGCCGCCCGACCGTGACAGGGGCGCCGCCACACTGCCAGGAAGAATGAGGCCGATTGTCTAGATGTCTGACCTAGAGAACCACCCCGGCGCCCGCCGCAGGCCACTGCTGCAGGCGCCGGCGATCCAGGCCTTGTTGCTGTTCGTGTTGGGCCTGGTGGGCGCCAACGTGATCGACGTGCTGTGCCAGCGCGCCGGTCTTTCTCCCTTTTCCCCCTTGCAAACTTCCCTGCTGCACGGCGCGATCGCCGCGCTGCTGGCACGTCTGCGCCGCATGGCCGTGTGGTGGTGGCTGATCCTGCTGGTGTTCCCGCTGGCGGCGCTGCTGGTGGGGCGGCTGCAATTGCCGCCCTGGCTGTTCCTGACGGTATTCCTGTTCATGCTGGTGCTGTTCTGGTCCACCTTCCGTAGCCAGGTGCCGTTCTATCCCTCCGGCCGCAGTGCCTGGGATGCGGTGGCCGCCTTGTTGCCCCAGGGGCGGGCCATCCGCTTCATGGATATCGGCAGCGGCCTGGGCGGCGCGGTGCTGAATCTGTCGCATCGCCGGCCTGAAAGTGAATTTACCGGCATCGAGATCGCGCCCTTGCCCTGGCTGGTGAGCCGCCTGCGCGCGGCGCTGGCGGGCAATCGCTGCCGCTTCGTGCGGGGCGACTATCTGTTGCTCGATTTCGCAGAGTACGACGTGGTGTTCGCCTATCTTTCGCCGGCCGCCATGCTGGCCCTGTGGCACAAGGCCCGGGCCGAAATGCGGCCGGGGACGCTGTTGCTGAGTTACGAATTCCATATTCCGGGGACCACGCCGGACCTGGTGATCCAGCCCGAGGGGCGCGGGCCGGTGCTGCATGGCTGGCGCATGTGAGTGCATAAAGTGACGCAATGCGAGACGCGACGTATCAAGTTTGCCCGGATTGAGCCGTAAATCGAAAAGGAAGGGCGTTTTTCGGATATGTATTCCCTCATTTGCTTGATTGGAATACCTGTAATCTGACGAACGTGAAAATACATGCAACGCCACTGGGACGGGAGCAGGCACTTTGTTAGTCATTATCGGATATGTCATTGTCATGGGCTCCGTCTTCGGCGGCTTTGCCCTGTCCGGCGGCCATCTGGGGGCGCTGTTTCAGCCACTTGAACTGCTGATGATCGGCGGCGCCGCGGGTGGCGCGTTCCTGGTGGGTAACAACGGCAAGGCGATCAAGGCCACGATGAAGGCCTTGCCGACCGTCCTCAAGGGCTCGACCTACACCAAGGCGCTGTACATGGAGCTGATGGCGCTGCTGTTCGAGATCCTGACCAAGTCTCGCAAGGAAGGCCTGATGTCCATCGAAGGCGACATCGAAGAGCCGGAAAGCAGCCCCATCTTCAGCAAGTACCCCGGCGTGCTGGCCGACCATCACCTGATCGAGTTCATGACCGACTACCTGCGCCTGATGGTGTCGGGCAACATGGATGCGTTCCAGATCGAAAATCTGATGGACAACGAAATCGAGACCCACCACCACGAGGGTGAGATTCCGGTGCACTGCATCGCCAAGCTGGGTGACGGTATGCCGGCCTTCGGTATCGTGGCCGCGGTGATGGGGGTGGTGCACACCATGGAATCGGTGGGTATCCCGCCGTCCGAGCTGGGCATGCTCATTGCGCACGCGCTGGTGGGTACCTTCCTCGGTATTCTGCTGGCCTACGGTTTCGTGGGCCCGCTGTCCAGCCTGCTGGAACAGAAGCTGCACGAATCGACCAAGATCTACCAGTGCGTGAAGGTGACGCTGCTGGCCAGCCTGAATGGCTACGCGCCGGCGCTGTCGATCGAATTCGGCCGCAAGGTCCTGTTCTCGACCGAACGTCCGACCTTCCTGGAACTGGAAGAGCACGTCAAGCAGGCCAAGAGCAAGTAATCCTGCCGTTGGCGGATGGTACGCGCATCGATTCACACAGACATCAGCATTGAGCAGGAGTAAGGCATGGCCGACGAAGGGCTACGTCCCATAATCGTTAAGCGGATCAAGAAGGGCGGCGGTGGTCACCATGGCGGCGCCTGGAAGATCGCGTACGCCGACTTCGTGACTGCGATGATGGCGTTCTTCCTGCTGATGTGGCTGCTGGGTTCGACCGCCAAGGGTGACCTGAACGGCATCGCCGAATATTTCAAGACCCCGCTGAAGGTCGCCATGGCCGGCGGCTCCGGTAGCGGCGACGCCAATACGGTGCTGCCAGGCGGCGGCAAGGACCTGACCCGCCAGGACGGCCAGTTGCGCAAGGGCGAGAACGATGTGGTCACCCGCAAGCAGACCCTCAAGCAGGCCCAGCAGGAACTGGAGAAGGCCGAGCGCTCGCGCCTGGAACAGCTGAAGTCGCGCCTGGAAAAGGCTATCGATTCCAATCCGACCCTGAAGCAGTTCAAGAACCAGCTGTTGATCGACATCACCTCGGAAGGCTTGCGCATCCAGATCGTGGACGAGAAGAACCGTCCCATGTTCGCCCTGGCCAGCGCCCAGTTGCAGCCCTATACCAAGGAAATCCTGCACGAGATCGGACGCACCCTGAACGATGTCCCCAATAAGATCAGTCTGTCCGGGCATACCGATGCCACACCGTATTCCCGTGGCGAGAAGGGCTACAGCAACTGGGAACTGTCGGCCGACCGCGCCAATGCATCGCGCCGCGAGCTGATCACCGGAGGCATGGATGAATCCAAGGTGCTGCGGGTGGTGGGCCTGTCCTCGGCGGTGCTGCTGGACAAGGAAGATCCGTTCAACCCCATCAACCGTCGTATCAGCATCATCGTCATGAACAAGAAGGCCGAGGAACTGGTCGAGAAGGATAGTGGCTCGCTGAACGTGCCCACCGACGCCAGCGACGACGACATTCAGCAGGGTTTGACCGCGCCGCCCAAGAATTGAGGCGGGCGTGACGGGCAGGGATTTGCCATTGAAGCAGAAGTGTTCCAACTGAACAGGGGAAGAGAGCTGGATATGCCGACCAAGACCATGCTGCAGGAGCTCAAGCGCTTGTTGCTCGATACTGCCAGCGGCGGCAGCCGCCAATTGACGGAAGTGGAGTCGGACCTGGTCCAGACCAACATCCTCCTGGGCGAAGCCATCGGCAAGCTGGGTACCAGCTTCATGGAGCTGCACCGTTCAGTGCAGGCCCAGCAGACCATCCTCGAGGGACTGATGAATGGCACGGGGGAGTTCGACAGCGAGAGCATCGAACAGCTCAAGGCCACCCAGGCGCAGGTCAGCCACCATGTGAACGCGGCGGTCACCGGTCTGCAGTTCCAGGACATGACCAGCCAGCTGCTGGAGCGTATCGTGCGGCGCGTGATCGGCCTGCGTGAAGCGCTGGGCGTGTTGAGCGCCAACAGTTTCGAGATCGTGCCGGAACAGGGGCAGACCGACGAGGAACTCAGGGAGCTGCTGGCCAGCACCGTGCAGGCGATGGAGGAGCGGCTGACCGTGCTCGACACCGGGCTGTGGAAAGCGGTGCGCCAGACACGTATGGAAAGCGGCGATATCGAGTTGTTCTAAGCCTTTGCGGGTTGAGTGGGTCAAGATTGAACTAGGTCATTCCGGCCGGGGGCAGGGCAATAGGTCGGAGGCCGGAGCTGCGGCATAATGCACATGCGCATGAGCCTTATTGAAGAAACAGGGAGTAACGATGTCCAAAACGATTCTCGCAGTAGATGATTCCGGGTCACTGCGCCAGATGGTGGTATTCAGTCTGAAGGCTGCGGGTTACAACGTGACCGAAGCGGTTGACGGCGTGGACGCGCTGGAAAAGGCCAAGACGCATACCTTCGACCTGGTCCTGACCGACCAGAACATGCCGCGCATGGATGGCCTGACCTTGATCCGCTCACTGCGCGAGCTGACCAGCTATGCGCGGGTGCCGATCCTGATGCTGACCACCGAGTTCAGTGACGAGATGAAGGCCAAGGGCAAGGCGGCCGGCGCCAATGGCTGGCTGGTCAAGCCCTTCGACCCGCAGCGCCTGACCGAAGTGGTGCGCAAGGTGATCGGCTGATCTTGCCGGGATAACAAGAACGACACGAACCGCATCCAGCATGGAGCCCAGGCATGAGCATTGATATGAGCCAGTTTTTCCAGGTCTTTTTCGACGAGGCCGAGGAAGGGCTCGCGGAAATGGAAAAGCTGTTGTTGGCCGTCAATGTGGCCTCGCCCGATCCGGAGGACCTCAATGCGGTGTTCCGTGCCGCGCATTCCATCAAGGGCGGCTCGTCGACCTTTGGTTTGACCGATATCGCCGAAGTCACGCACGTACTGGAGTCGCTGCTGGACCGCATCCGCCAGGGCCAGATGGCCCTGACCGCGGAACATGTGGACGCCTTCCTGGCGGCCAAGGACGTATTGAAGTCCATGCTCGACGGCCACAAGCATGGCGCCGAGGTGGATCTGGATGCCGTGGGTGATGTACGCATGCTGCTGGAAGCCCTGTCGCAGGGCAAGAGCTCCAGCGCGAGCGCACCCAGGGCCGCTGCAGGACCGGCTGCGGCCGCGGCCATGGTGGGCCCCGACGGCGCCCGTCGCTATCGGCTGGAGATGCCGGTCATCGCCGACAAGGACGCCGAGGCGCTGGCTGACGAGCTGTCCATGCTGGGCAAGATTGAAAAGACCAGGTCTGCCGAAGGAAACTGGGTCTTCATTCTCGATACGGCCGAACCGATCGATGACGTGGTCGCCATCTGCGCCTTCATCGTCAATGTGGCCGATCTGAAGATTTCGCAGGCTGTGGATCCCGGCAAGACCGCCGATGAAGAGCGCGGCTATGGTTTCTTCGATAACTTCGTGACCCAGGAAGACCGCGAACGCGCCCAGGGCTACGGTTTCTTCGACAACCAGACCACCGTGGAAGACAAGGAGCGCGAGCAGGGCTACGGCTTCTTCGCTCCCTTCGTGCCGCTGGACATCAGCGCCAAGAAGCCTGAGCCGGACACCGCCCAGGCTGCCGGCGCCCATGGCACCAATGGTGCCAATGGTCATCACGACGACGCCCATCTGCATGGCGAGCATGCCTCCTCGGAAAAGAAATCCGCCAAGGGGGGCGCCGCCCAGGGACCGGAATCCTCCTCGATCCGCGTGAGCATCGAAAAGGTCGACCAACTGATCAACCTGGTCGGCGAACTCGTGATCACCCAGGCCATGATCGAGCAGCGTGTCGGCAAGCTGGATCCGATGCAGCATGAGCACCTGCTCAACAGTGTCAGCCAGTTGAGCCGCAATACCCGGGATCTGCAGGAATCGGTGATGTCGATCCGCATGATGCCCATGGACTACGTGTTTTCGCGCTTCCCGCGCATGGTGCGCGATCTGGCGCACAAGCTGGGCAAGCAGGTCGAATTCGTCACCCATGGCGCCGCGACCGAGCTGGACAAGGGCCTGATCGAACGCATCGTCGATCCGCTCACGCACCTGGTGCGCAACAGCATCGACCATGGCATCGAACTGCCGGATGCCCGCCGCAGTGCAGGCAAGGGTGAAGCCGGGGTGCTGGCGCTGTCGGCCGAGCACCAGGGCGGCAATATCATCATCGAGGTCACCGACGACGGCGGCGGTCTGAACCGCGACAAGATCCTGGCCAAGGCCAAGCAGCAGGGCATGCCAGTGACCGACAACCTGTCGGACGCCGAGGTCTGGCAGCTGATCTTCGAGCCCGGTTTCTCCACCGCCGAGCAGGTGACCGACGTGTCGGGACGTGGCGTGGGCATGGATGTGGTCAAGCGCAACATCCTGGCCATGGGCGGGGCGGTGGATATCCGCTCCAGCAAGGGCTTTGGCACCACCATCTCGATCTCGCTGCCGCTGACGCTGGCCATCCTGGACGGCATGTCGATCCGGATTGGTGAAGAAGTCTACATATTGCCGCTGGGATATGTGGTTGAATCTTTGCAGCCATTGGCGCAAGATATCAAAGAGATTTCCGGTCAGGGCCAGGTGCTGCGCGTGCGCGGCGAATACCTGCCCCTGATCCCGCTTTATCAGATTTTCAACATCGAACCCTCCTTCACCGATCCCTCGCAAGGATTGGTGGTCATTCTGGAGTCAGACGGAAAGAAGGCAGCACTTTTCGTGGATGACCTGATCGGACAACAGCAGATCGTTGTCAAGAATCTGGAATCCAACTATCGGAAGGTCGCCGGCATTTCCGGAGCAACCATTCTGGGCGACGGCGGCGTTGCCCTGATTGTCGATGTGGCAGCCTTGCTGCGATCCAGCCGCCAACTGAACGACGAATCTGTATTTTCCTGATATTTAAAGGGCCACAACATGTCTGACACTGCAACCAAGAATCTTTCCGGCTTCGGCGAAAAAACCGACAGCAATGGAAACGAGTTTCTTGCCTTCACCCTGGGTAAGGAAGAATCCGGCATCGATATTCTGAAGGTTCAGGAAATTCGCGGCTACGAAGCCGTGACCCGTATCGCCAATTCGCCTGATTTCATCAAGGGCGTGGTCAACCTGCGCGGCATCATCGTCCCCATCGTCGATATGCGCATCAAGTTCCAGCTGGGCGAGCCGACCTACGACCAGTTCACCGTGGTGATCATCCTCAACATCGGTGGTCGTGTGGTGGGTATGGTGGTCGACAGCGTCTCCGACGTGATCACCCTGACCCAGGAACAGATCAAGCCGGCCCCGGAAATGGGCACCACCTTCGACTCCGACTACCTGATCGGTCTGGGCACCCTGGAACAGCGCATGCTGATCCTGGTGGATATCGACAAGCTGATGTCCAGCGCCGAAATGGGCCTGATCGAGAAGCTGGCTGCCTGATCGCCCTCAGGTCTGTCAGGAAGCTAAGGGATCCGGAGGAGACGCAGTCCGGATCTGACGTTTTTCGTCGTTCGGTACCGCAGGAAAAGCGGGCAGGCTAGCCCGATACAGAAGAGAAAAAGGCATCCGCCGTGTGGTGGATGCCTTTTTTATTGCGCGCTGCCAATGCCGCCAGGCAAGGTAGGGCGCAGCGCCTCCCGCCGACTACGCGGCAGGCCGCACAGCCCGATGGTGCGTCAATGGAAGTGTTCGACCGGAGGCGGGGTATCTTCCGGCATCTCGGCATGCACCAGTTCACCCTCGCGATCAGGGAACAGGGGCGCACCGCAGTCATCGCAGAATTCCATCGTGAAACGCTCGCTGTGATGCTTGATCTGCACGATGCCGCATTCGCGCAGGGTGGCCAGGATCTGCTGCAGCGGACTAGCCGGGAGTCTTTCCAGCAGGCCGGCACCGCCGGGGATCATCATGGGCAGGTCTTCGCCGCTTTCCTGCTCGTACAGCGGCCACACGGTGCCGTAGACCACGGTGGGGTCGTTGCCGATGGAAAAACCGATGCGGTATTCGTCGATCTGGCCGTTGATGTCTTCGGAAAAGCCGCCGATGCTGGCATGCAGCTCGGAGGACGCAATATCCAGCGTCTGCGTGAGGAAGTAGTCGGCGGCACGGATCGACGCCGGCCGGATATGCTTGTCGGCCTCGCGGCAGCCGAAGAAATAGGCTTGCGGCAGCAGCAGCTCGACATTGCAGCCGGGCAGCAGGCGCGTGAAGATCGGCGTGACCTGCTGCGTCCAGGCGTCGAAGGCAGCGGTCTTGTTGGCCGAGAAGTGGCTCTGCTGTTCGCTTTCCTGCCAGTGGAACAGGGCGCCACCAGCGGGCAGCACCACGGCGGCGATGGCATAGCGGGTATCAGCCAGGAAGGCGGCGGTCGGCGGCTGTTCGCCGCGCAGCTGCACCGGGGTGTTCTTGAGTGCGCTCTGGCCCATCTGGCGGGTCAGGGCGAACACGTCGGCGTGCATGCGCGGCAGCTGCTCGATCGAGAACAGGCTGGGTGCCAGCGCCAGGCGCGCGTCCTTGGCCAGGATGTGGGCGTGCAGGTGGGCCGCGATGGCGTTCTGCAGGTCGCCGGCAATGGGGCCCGAGGCGATGGCGAAGCGGGTCCAGGCCAGCACCGGCAGGACCAGCAGCTGGACGTCGTAGTCCTGGCCGTCGTGTTCCAGCGTGGTGGCTTCGCTGCCGGCCTCGACGGCCTCGATCAGGACATCGTAGGCGTCCAGGTCGGCCTTGAAGAGGTGGTCCAGCGCGGTGTCGATCAGGCCCTGGTTGCCGGCGCGCAGGAGCTTGTTGAGCAGGGCGTCCAGGGGTTTCAGCCAGGCGCGCTCTTCGAGCCGGCTGGACGCCTGCGCGATGGCTTGCGCAAAGGTGACCAGGTGCTGGCTGTCGGCAGAGAGCTTGGAGGAGGAACGTTTGGCAGGACGACGCATGTAGGCTATCTGTAATCTGTGGAAACGAAACCGTCTATTGTAGATGATTTGGCAGCGGTACCCGTCTTCAGACTGCTGACCTGATTCCAAAGGGCAGCCTGCGGCAGCGGAAAAATAAAAAACGCCGGACGAATCCGGCGTTTCTCGTTTCTGCAAACGTGCAGACTGCATGGCAGCAGCGGCACCGGGGGTGCCACGCTGCCCGTCCTGCTTAGGCTGCCAGCAGTTGACGCAGCACGAACGGCAGGATGCCGCCATGCTTGTAGTAGTCCACTTCGATCGGGGTATCGATGCGCAGCAGCAGCTTGACTTCCTTGGTCTCGCCGTTCTTGCGGTGGATCACCAGGGTGGCTTCCTGTTGCGGCTTGATCTCGCCGTCCAGGCCCTTCAGGTCGAAGGTTTCGTCACCGGTGATGCCCAGCGTCTGCACGCTGTCGCTACCCAGGAACTGCAGCGGCAGCACGCCCATGCCGACCAGGTTGGAGCGGTGGATACGCTCGAAGGAACGTGCGATCACGGCCTTCACGCCCAGCAGCTGGGTGCCCTTGGCGGCCCAGTCACGGGAGGAGCCGGTGCCGTACTCTTCGCCGCCGAACACCATGGTCGGGGTGCCTTCGGCCACGTACTTCATGGCGGCGTCATAGATCGACATCTGTTCGCCGGTCGGCTGGTGCAGGGTGATGCCACCTTCGACGCGGGAGCCGTCTTCCTTGGCCGGGATCATCAGGTTCTTGATGCGCACGTTGGCGAAGGTGCCGCGCATCATGATCTCGTGGTTGCCGCGGCGCGAGCCGTAGGAGTTGAAGTCAGCCTTGAGCACGCCGTTGGCTTGCAGCCACTTGCCGGCCGGGCTGGATTCCTTGATCGAACCGGCCGGGGAGATGTGGTCGGTGGTGATCGAGTCGCCGAACACGCCCAGGGCGCGTGCACCGGAGATACCGGCGGCAGCGATCTTGGGCTCTTCGCTGAAGTTCTCGAAGAACGGCGGCTCGGCGATGTAGGTCGAGGTCGGCCAGTTGTAGAC
>PJUA01000631.1_pt1 | contig 14777 bp, 15 predicted proteins | sample 1512151 | NCBI WGS metagenome assembly PJUA01 (sample SAMN08177678, study PRJNA422409) | Soil metagenome, whole genome shotgun sequencing project. | isolation source: Soil enriched on filter paper: beechwood xylan treatment | place: USA: Madison | collected 2015-01-15
CGTCAATTGGCGTAATGGCAGGCGGCGACGCCGTCGGCGACCGGCACCGGGCCGGGCGCCACGGAGTGGCAGTGGTCGGTGGCGCGCGGACAGCGCGGGTGGAAGGCGCAGCCGGGCGGCGGCGCGATCGGGTTGGGGAAGGAGCCGGAAATCACCGTGTCGGGCATGCCCAACGTCGGATCGGGCGTCAGCACGCAGTCGAGCAGCGCGCGGGAATAGGGATGGCTGGCGTGGGTGAACAGCGCCTCGCGCCCGCGTTCCTCGACGATGCGGCCGAGATACATCACCGCCACCCGGTCGGCCAGATGCTCGACCACCGCAAGGTTGTGGCTGATGAAGAAGTAGGTCAGCTTGAACTCGCGCTTCAGGTCCATCAGCAGGTTCAGGATCTGCGCCTGCACCGACACGTCGAGCGCCGAGGTCGGCTCGTCGCAGATCAGCACGTCCGGCTTCATCACCAGCGCGCGGGCGATGGCGACGCGCTGGCGCTGGCCGCCCGACATCTGCCCGGGATAGGCGTCGATCATCCGGCGCGGCAGCCCGACGGCGTCCAGCATCTCCGCCACCGCCTTCTGCCGGCTTTCCGACGTGCCGATGCGGTGGGCGACCAGCGGCAGGGCGATCAGGTCGGCCACCGATTTGCGCGGGTTCAGAGAGGAATAGGGATCCTGGAACACCGGCTGGATGCGGCGCGCCACCTCGCGCCGGTCGGTCTTCGCGATGGGCACGCCGTCGATGCGGATCTCACCGGAGGTCGGCTTGGTCAGCCCCAGCAGCATCTTCGCCAGCGTCGATTTGCCCGATCCGCTTTCGCCGACCAGCGCATGCACCTCGCCGCGGGCGACGGTCAGCGACACCCCGCCGACGGCGGTCAGCATCGCCCGGGGTTTGAACATCCCCTGCGGCACCGGATAGATCTTGGTGACGTTTTCGAGTTCGAGCACCGGAACGGTCATGGTCGGTCTCCGGTCAAGGAAGGCGGTCAAGCGGCGGTGGCGACGGGGTCGAGCACGCAGGCCATGCGGTGGCCGGGGCCGAGATCCCGCTCCGGAATGTCGGCGGCGCAGGCGTCGGTGGCGTGGTCGCAGCGGTTGCGGAAGGCGCAGCCGGCCAGCGGCCCGATCAGGTTCGGCACCTGCCCCGGAATGGTGCCCAGCGGCTCGCCCGGCCGGGTGCGGCCGGGGACCGGGATGGCGCGCAGCAGACCCTGGGTGTAGGGGTGGCTGGGGGCGCCGAACACCGCCTCCACAGGGCCGGTCTCCACCAGCCGGCCGGCATACATCACCGCCACCTTGGTGGCGACGCGCGCCACCACGCCCAGATCGTGGGTGACCAGGATCAGCCCCATGCCGAACTCGCGCTGGATGTCGCGCAGCAGCATCAGGATCTGCGCCTGGATCGTCACGTCCAGCGCGGTGGTCGGCTCGTCGGCGATGATCAGATCCGGTTCGCACATCAGCCCCATGGCGATCATCACCCGCTGGCGCAGGCCGCCCGACAGCTGGTGCGGATATTGTCCGAGGCGGGAGGAGGCGGCGGTGATGCCGACCCGCTCCAGCAGATGGACCGCCCGCTCCCGCGCCACCGCCCGGCTGACCGGACGATGACGGCGCAGCGCCTCGATCAGTTGGTCGCCGACGGTGTAGGCCGGGTTCAGCGAGGTCATCGGCTCCTGGAAGATCATCGCCATGCGGTCGCCGCGCAGATCCTCCATCTTGCGCTGGCCGACCGCCATCAGGTCGATGCCGTCGAAGCGCATGGACCGCGCCTTGCGCACCGCCCGGGACGGGAGCAGATCCATCAGCGCCAGCGAGGTCAGCGACTTGCCAGACCCGCTCTCCCCGACGATGGCCAGCGTCTCGCCGCGCTCCAGCGTGAAGGAGACCCCGTTGACGGCGTTCAGCAGTCCGACCTCGGTCGGGATCTGGATGGTCAAATTGTCGACGTCGAGCAGGGGCATGGCCGTCAGCTCCGGTTGTCGGGGGCGGTGACGTCGCGCAGGCCGTCGCCCAGAAGGTTGATGCCCAGCACCAGCGCCACCAGCGCCACGCCGGGGATGGTGATGACCCAGGGGCTGAAGAACATGTACTGCTTGCCCTCCGAGATCATCAGGCCCCAGGACGGCAGCGGCGGCTGTACGCCAAGCCCCAGGAAGGACAGCGCCGCCTCCAGCAGGATGGCATGGGCCATCTCCAGCGTGGCGACCACGATCAGCGGGTTGATGATGTTGGGCAGCACTTCGGAGAACACGATCAGCCGGGTCGAGCAGCCGATGGCGCGGGCCGCCGAAACGAAATCGGCGTGGGCGATCTGCTGCGTCGTCGACCGCGCCACCACGGCGAAGCGGTCCCACAGCAGCAGCCCCAGCACGACGATGACCGTGTTCAGCGAGGTGCCGACCAGCGCCGCCACCGCCAGCGCCACCAGCACCACCGGCAGCGCCAGCCGCACGTTGATGATGTAGCCGATGACCAGATCGACCCGCCCGCCGAAGAAGCCGGCGGCGACGCCCAGCGCCGTGCCGATGGCGCCCGACAGCAGCACCGTCGCCGCGCCGATCATCAGCGAGATGCGCCCGCCATAGAGCAGCCGGGCGAAGTAATCGCGCCCCAGCTTGTCGGTGCCCAGCCAATGCTCCCAGGTCCCCTTGGCGTGCCAGATCGGCGGGATCAGCCGCTTGGAGATGTCCTGCGCATAGGGATCGTGGGCGGTGAACAGCGGCGCGCCGATGGACATCACCAGGATGACGGCGAGAATGAAGGCGCCGGCCATGAAACCGGGGTGGCGCGCCGCCCGTTTGGTGAAGCGGGCCAACGGCGACCGGCGGACCGGAACGGCGTCGAATCCGGCAGCCGCGGCCGCGGTCGTGGTGGCGGCACCTGAAGCGCTCGTGGTGCTCATGCGACGCGGATCCTTGGGTCCAGCCAGGCGTTGAGGATGTCGGCGAGGAAGGTCAGCAGGATGTAGATCGTGGCCAGCAGCATCACGATGGCCTGGACGACCGGGAAATCCTTGCGCCCGATCGCTTCCCAGGCGAGCTGCCCCAGCCCCTGCATCGAGAAGACCGCCTCGACCACGATGGAGCCGCCGAGCATGAAGCCGAACTGCACCGCCGCCAGCGCCACCACCGGCACCACCGCGTTGCGCAGCGCATGCTTGAAGATCACCGTCTTTGGGCGCAGGCCCTTGGCCCGCGCCGTCCGGATATAGTCGGAGGCCATCACGTCCAGCATGCCGTTGCGGGTCAGCCGCATCACTGCCGGGATGGCGTACCAGCCGAGCGCCACCGACGGCAGCACATAGTGGCTCCAGGTCGCATTGCCGGAAACCGGCAGCCAGCGCAGGTTCACCGAGAAGATGATGATGAGAGTCAGGCCGAGCCAGAAGGTCGGCACCGCCTGCCCCAGCGCGCAGAAGGCCAGCGTCGCACGGTCGAACCAGCTGCCGCGCTTCACGGCGGCCAGCGCCCCCAGCGGAATGGCGAAGAGCAGGGCGAGGCCGAGCGCGATGGCGCCGAGTTTCAGCGTGATCGGAATACGGCCGCCGACCAGCGACGCCACCGACTCCCGGAAATAGAAGGACTGGCCGAAATCGAAGCGGACGGCGCCAGCCAGCCAATGACCGTACTGGACGGCAAGCGGCTGGTCCAGGCCATATTCGGCCCGAACCTGCGCCACCTGTTCGGGCGACGCCTCGGGACCGGCGAGGTCGGTGGCGAGGTCGCCGGACAGATGCAGAAGCAGGAAGGCGATGACCGATACGGTCAGCACCACCGACAGCGCCACGGCGAGCCGGCGAAGCAGGAAGGCGAGCATGGCGGTCTCCTGAAAAGGAGCGTGCGGAGAGGCGCTGCGGGCCGGCTTTCAACCAGGCCGGCCCGCCGCCGCGGCCTCACTTCCAGTGAGCGGCGTAGAAGCGCGGAAGCTCGTCCGGCTGTGCGGTGAAGGCGAGGTCGGAGGTGAAGGCGTAATTGCTGGGATAGGAGAACAGCGGCAGCAGATAGGCCTTCTGCGCGATCATCGACAGCGCTTCCTTGTAGAGCTCCTTTCGCGCCGCTGCGTCGATGGTCGTATCGGCCTTCTCCAGCAGAGCCTTGACCTTGGGGTCGCGGCTCATGTCGTCCTCGTTCTCCTTGAACCACACGCCGGTGAAGGCTGAGGCGTCGTTGACCGAGAAGGAGCCCCAGGTCTGGTACTCCAGCGGAACCTTGCCGGCGCGGGCGGCTTCGCGCATCGCGGCGTATTTCAGGAACCGCAGGTTGGCGCGGATGCCGACCGCGCGCAGGTAGCCGATGACCGCTTCGGCATAGTCGCGCTCGCGATAGGCGTAGAGATCGGTGTCGAAGCCGTCCGGATAGCCGGCCTCGGCCAGCAGCTTCTTCGCCTTCTCCGGATTGTACTCATAGCGCGGAACGCCGTCGTCGGTGCAGCCGGTCTGGTCGATGAAGCAGGCGGAATGCATCACCCGCGCGCCCTCGCCGGCCAGATTCTTGACCATCGCCTGACGGTCGATGGCGTAGGCGACGGCTTGGCGCACCTTCTCCTTCTTCATCGGCGTGTCGGCGGCGGTGCGGCCGGCGGCGTCGAACTGCAGGAAGCCGACGCGCATCGTTTCGGCCGACAGCACGGTGATGTTCGGCACCGCCTTCAACTGGTCCGCCTGATCCTTCGGCACGCGCCAGATCCAGTCGACGCCGCCGGTCATCAACTCGGCCATGCGGGTTTCGCCGTCGGGGATGACGCGGAACTGGATCTTGCCGATGGCGGGTTGGCCGAGCGGGCTGTCTTTGAAATAGTCCTTGTACTTCTCCATCATCACGCCCTTGCCGTTCTCCACCGCGGTGACGCGGTAGGGACCGGTGCCGATGGGCGCCTTGGAGAAGCCGTCCAGACCGACCTTCTTGAAATAGGCGGCGGGATAGATCGGCGTCGGGCCGGACAGGTATTCAAGCGCCGCCGGGAACGGACCCTTCAGACGGACGCGCACCGTGTAATCGTCAACCTTGTCGGCGCCGGCCATCCATTCGACATTCTGCTTGGTCACCACCTTCGCTTCCGGCGTCAGCACGTAATTGAAAGTGAAGACCACGTCGTCGGCGGTGAAGGGCGAGCCGTCCTGAAAGGTCACGCCCTTGCGCAAGGAAAGTTCCAGCGTGACCGGATCGACCCATTTCCACGCGGTCGCCAGCTCCGGCTCATACTCGCCGGTCTTGGGATTCCGGTGGACCAGCGTGTCCCACACGAGATGGGCGATGATGACGCCTTCGCGCAGATTGTTATGATAGGGGCTGATGTTCTCCGGCTCGCTGTCAGAAGCGTAGACCAGCGTGTCGTTCGCCTTGTTGGCAAGGGCCACCGAAGGCAGGGCCAGGGCCGCGACCGCCGCGGCTGCGAACATCATCGACTTACCGTACGCAAAGGGCGCCATGTCCGAACTCCGTCCAAGAGGGTCCATTTGCACGAAAGTTAGCCATGACACGGTATTGTGCAGATTGGCATGCCGCAATTATAATAGTTGGAAGTTCCCGTTGCCGGTCCGGCAATGGTATAGTTGACTGTCCTGATTTTCCGTCAGCTTAGCAAACCGGCGCCGGCCAGGGGAACCGCCATGAACGCCACCGCGCTCCGTTATTTCCTTGAGGTCGCCCGCACCGGCTCGATCGCCGACGCCTCGGCGCGGCTGCATGTCGCCTCCTCCGCCATCAGCCGGCAGATCGCCCATCTCGAAGCCGATCTCGGCGTCGAATTGTTCGAACGCCGGCCGCGTGGCATGGTGCCGAGCTATGCCGGCGACCTGCTCGCCCGCCATGCCCAACGGGTGTTCCTCGAGGAAGAAGCCATCGTGACCGAGCTGAAGCGGTTGCGCGGGCTGGCCAGCGGACGGGTGCGTGTCGCCGCGACCGAGGGGTTCGGCATGAGCCTGATCCCGGCGGCCATCCGCAGCTTCCGCGACCGCCATCCCGGCATCCGCATCGAACTTCGCATCGTCGCGCCTGCCGCCGTCACCCGCATGGTGCGGGAGGGGGAGGTCGATATCGGCGCCACCTTCTCCTTCGCCCCCGAACCGGGGGTCAGGGCGATGGGGGAAGGCCGCGCGCCGGTCCTGGCGGTGATGGCGAGGGACCACCCGCTGGCTGGCCGGCCAGTCCTGTCGCTGGCCCAGCTGGCCCGTGAATCGATCGCGCTGCCGGAAAAGGACACGACGGTGCGGCAACTGTTCGACATCGCCTGCGGACTGGCCGGGGTGGTGATCGAACCGGTGCTGGTTTCAAACTACATCGCCGGGCTGTGGGCCTTCGCCGCGGAAGGCGGCGGCATCACCATCGCCAGCCCCTTCACCGTCCATGCCAGCACGGTCGGCCATCCGGTGGCGTCGGTCCCGATCGACTCGCCCACCCTCGACCAGCGCTACTATCAAATCCAGACCATGCTCGGCCGCCATCTGCCGGAGGCGGTGTATGCCTTCGCAACGCATTTAACCGGCATCATCAAGCGCATGGACCGCGGCGCCGAACCGCCGCTGCCGTCCGCCGGGCAGGAGGAGCTGTCTTAGAGGGAGCGGGAACTTCCGTCGATGCCGTCACGATGCTCCGACCCACTCGGCGACGACGTCGATGAAGCTCCGGACCGTCGCCGGCATCAGAGTGCGATGGGGAATGATCGCGTGCAGCGGCAGCGTCCGTGCCGACCAGTCCGGAAGGACGTGAACCAGCCGGCCTTCGGCGATGTACTCCATGACGAGGAAGGACGGCGCCAGAACCAACCCCTGTCCCAGCAGCGCGAGCGTGACGAGGAAGCCGGCGTCAGTTGCCTGAAGCTGCGCTTCGAACGCAACCTGCACCCGATGTCCTGCGGCGTCGGACAGCACAAATCGCTCCGGAGTCGCGGTCTGCATATAGGCGAGAATCCTGTGCTCCCGCAAATCCTCCGGATGCTCCGGTGACTTGCGGGACCTGAAATAGCCCGGCGCACCGGCCAGGATCAGTGGAAAGCTGCCCAGGCGCTTGGCGATCATCGCGGTGTCCGGCAGCGTTCCGAGACGCAAGGCGACGTCGAACCCTTCGCCGAGCAGATCGGTCTCCCGTTCACTGAGATCCAGCGTCAGGGTGACGCCCGGAAAGCGGCGCATGTAATCGGCCACCGCCGGCCCCAGCACCGCATTGGAAAAGGCAAGCGGCGCCGCCACCCGCAATAGACCGCGCGGTTCGGCCTGCCGGGTTCCGGCATCGGCTTCGGCCAGGGCGATTTCATCGAGGATCGCCACGCAGCGACGAAAATAGGCCTGACCCGCCTCCGTCAAACTCAGTTTGCGCGTGGATCGGTTGACCAGCCGGACTCCCAGCCGCTCTTCCAGTGCCTTGAGATGCCGTCCGGCCATTTCAGCCGACATGCCATTCCGGCGCGCCGCGGCGGCCAGGCTGCCCTCTTCGATGGCATGGCGGAAAACGGTCATGCCGGTCAGGGTATCCAGCGCCATCATCCACTCCCGGTTCGGAATGAATCCATTTTCCGCCTGATTATCACGGCTCCGTTCGGCGGCTAAATCAAAACCAGCGCAACACGCATGTCATGGAGCTTGGCAATGTCCAAAAACATCGAAACGACCGGGGCGGTCATCCACGTTCTGGACGACGGGCAGGGAGACACGGCACTGGTGTTTCTGCATTACTGGGGCGGGTCCGCCCGCACTTGGCGCCATGTCGTCGCACAATTGAAGGACCGGGCACGCTGCGTCAGCCTGGATCTGCGCGGCTGGGGCCGGTCCGTCGCCCTGGACGGGCGCTATGACCTCGATGCGATGGCCGGCGACGTGTCGGAGGTCATCGCGAAGATGGGGCTGACCCGCTGCATTCTCGTGGGCCATTCCATGGGCGGCAAGGTTGCCCAGATCGTGGCCGCGAAAGGCGCCAGCGCACTTGTGGGGCTGGTCCTGATCGCGCCCTCTCCGCCGACCGGAATGCCCGTGCCGGCCGGGATGCGCAAGGCGATGCTCGCCTCCTATCAGAACGCGGAGGGCGTGAATGAGGCGCTGAAAATCCTGTGCCACCGTCAACTTCCGGAGGAGGACAGGCGGCAGGTGGTCGAGGATACGCTGCGGGGGGCGGCGGGCGCCAAACGGGAATGGACGACGGCCGGCATGCTCGCCCGCCTCGACGGAGTTGCGGGCATCGGCATCCCGACACTGATCGCGGTGGGCGATTGCGATCATGTCGAGCGCGCCGACAGCCTCCGGGAGATCTACGGCGAAATCCTGCCCGCGGCAGAGTTCCGCATCCTCCCCGGCGTTGGCCACCTGTCGCCGCTGGAAGCCCCCGCCGACATCGCCGAAGCCTGTTCAAACCTGCTGTCGGCAGTCGCCGCCGGTTGATCCACCCGATCATCCGAAAAACGCAAAAGGCACCGGACGCGATCCCGCCATGGGCCGCATCCGGTGCCTCCCGTCAATCGGGTCGACCTGACCTCAGTTGGACTCGCTCTTCAGGTAGGCGATCACGTCAGCGCGCTTGGCGTCATCCTTGATGCCGGCGAAGGCCATCTTGTTGCCGGGGACGGTCGCCTTGGGATCCTTCAGGTATTCGTTCAGCTTTGCCTCGTCCCAGGTGATGCCGGAATCCTTCATCGCCGCCGAATAGCTGAAGCCGTCGTGGGTGCCCGCCTTGCGGCCGACGACGCCGTGCAGGTTGGGGCCGACACGGTTGGGGCCGCCGGCCTCGATCGTGTGGCAGGCCTTGCAGACGTTGAACCCCGTCTTGCCCGCCGCGGCGTCACCGTCCGCGGCCTGCGCGGCAACGGTACCACCGGAGATGAGAAGGACGGACGCCAACAGAATATTGCGGATGACGGACACAGCGGAACTCCCATTTCTCAACGTTACCTCCGGATGTCCGGAGAGGTCGGCCGGATAACTTCCGGCTGGCGAAGCGGAGGCTACTGGCGGTCGGAAAAGCCAGAAAGCGAATTTAACCGATGGCTATTATCGGTTTTCCCGATACCATTTCCTCCCATTAGGGGATCCGCCGGTCGCGGCCGCACCCAGCGGATGCGACGAATCGTCTCACACCGTCAGGTCGCGATCAAGCTGTCGATGCTTTAGGTCTGGTCCCAAGGAACCGGCGGGCGACCGGACGCGAAGGCCGGCAGTCAGGTGAGGTGTCATGGATACGGAAATGGCGCGGACATTTCTGGAGGTCACGGCGGCGGGCAGCTTCATGGCTGCGGCCGACCGGCTTCACGTCACGCAGTCAACGGTCAGCACGCGGATTCAGCAGTTGGAACAGCAGCTTGGCTGCCGGCTATTCGTGCGCAACAAGACCGGCGCCACGCTGACCACCGCCGGCCTGCGCTTCCAGCGCCATGCCGTCGCCATCCTCCGCCTGTGGGAACAGGCGCGCCAGGAAGCCACCCTGCCCGCCGGCCACAAGGCGCTTCTGCGCATCGGCAGCGAGGCCGGTTTGTGGAACCGCCTGCTCTACCGCTGGATCCCCTGGATGCGGCGAAACGCCAACGAGATCGCGCTCCGCTGCGACGTCGGCCTGCCGAGCGGACTGTTGCAGGGGCTTCAGGACGGGACTCTGGACGTCGCCGTCCTCTATTCGCCGCGCGCCCTGCCCGGCCTGTCGATCCGCCTGCTGATCGAGGAGGAACTGGTTCTCTTCCGGATGCCGGCGGTCGACGACTATTCGGAGGAGCCGTACGTCCACATCGACTGGGGCGACGATTTCCGCCGCAATGTGCGCCTGCACCGGCCCGAAGACGTGCGGTCGGCACCGGTGTCGATCGGCGTCGGGACGCTGGGGCTCGATTATGTCAAGCAATGCGGCGGCACCGGCCATTTCCCCCGCCAGCTCGTCCAGCCGCTGATCGACGCCGGCAAGGGCGAAATCCTGCCGGAAGCCCGCCCATTGAGCCTTCCCATCTATGCCGCCTACCCGACCGACGCTGACGAGGCCATCATCGACCCGGCGCTCACCGGGCTGAAGACCATTCTGGCCGCTCCCGCAGAGGTCCGCGGTTGAATTGAAGAACCCGATATGAACCATCGGTTAATTTCGCTTTTTCCGATGAATGCCGCTGCCTAGGATCGGCGTCGCCGGGCTCTTGCCGGCCCGCGCACCCAACCATCAACAAGGGTTCCGATCCTATGACCATGCAAATGGCACAGCCTGCGCTGCCGGCAGACGAAGACACCACGGCGCAGGCGAATTCCAACCGGCTCGAGTCCCCCTACATCGTGTTCCCGGCGCTCATCCTGCTGCTCATCATGCCGCTGGGGATCGTCTTCCACCCGGCCTGGCTGGCGACGCTGGCCGAAGTGGGCGTGGTGGTGATGTTCATCGCCATCTTCCGCATGATGCGCATGTGACCTGAGCACCGGCTGCCGGCCGGTCTGCGGCCGATATTCCGCTTTGTCCGGCACCGGGGCCTGTGGGACAAAGCCGCATGTCGATCAAGCTGGACTTCCGCCGCCTCCGCTATTTCGTCGCCGTCTGCGAACTCGGCAGCTTCTCCAAGGCCAGCGAGTTCCTGAACGTCGCGCAATCGGCGCTCAGCCAGCATGTGGCGACGCTGGAAGGCGATCTGGGTGTCCAGCTCCTGCTGCGTCAGCCGCGCGGCGTCAGCCGGACCGAGGCGGGCGACCGGCTGTTCGCCCATGCGCGCGGCGTTCTGCACGCGCTGGAACAGGCGGAGCTGGACGTGCTGTCGCTGTCGCGGGCGGTGGTGGGGCCGGTGATGGTCGGCTTCAACTACACGGCGATGGAGGCCATCGGCCTGCCCTTCATCCGCCGCGTCGCCTCCACCCTGACCGAAGTCAAGCTGCGCGTGATCGAGGCGCACAGCGAGATCATGCATCAATGGATGCTGTCCGGTCAGGCCGACCTCGCCCTCACCCTGGTGCCGCCCAACGACGACCGGCTGGAGGGCGTGCCGCTGCTGGACGAGGAGTTGGTCTGCCTCGGCACCCGCGCCATGATCGGCGACGGCGGCCCCATCGATCTGGCCGAGGTGCTGCGCCTGCCGCTGATCATGCCCGGCCGCACCGCCGTGCTGCAGGCACTGGCCAGCGATGCCGAGGTGCGCAACGCCATCGCCGCCAAGGTCTATCTGGAAATCGAATCCGCCGTGCCGCTGAAACGGGCGGTCAGCGCCGGGCTGGGCGTGACGGTGCAGTCGGCGGCGCTGGCCGGCGACGAGATCGCCTGCGGCGAGCTTGTGGCGCGGCCGGTGGTGAACCCGTCGATGGGCCGCACGCTCTATCTGGTGTCCTCGCGCATGAAGACCGCCTCCCGCGCCGTGGTCGAGGCCCGGCGCCTGATGATCGACGTGGTGCGCGAGGCGCATGCAGCCGGCCGCTGGCCCGGCCGGCTGCGCGACACCCTTCTTTGAAGCGAGATATCTCGAAACCAGATAGCTCGCTTCTTTTCTTTGTATTTTACGACCTTCCCTCCCCCGTGCTGTTCTGTTTTGCAGACGAACAATTCGAAGGCCCGCAGTTGAATGGGCCCGGCGTTTCAATCCCTTGAACCGCCGCAACGAACCACCGGAGGGAGGTGCAGGACATGACGCCCACCAAGACGTCCACCCGTTTCAAGACCATGCTGGCGCTGCTCGCCACCGCGTCCGCCACAGCTCTGCTGGCAGTGCCGACGGATGCCGAGGCCGCAACGCGGATGCGCTGCAGCCACCAGCTGCCGCCGGCCCACCACATCTCGAAGGTCGTCGAGCGCTGGGCGGCGGAGGTGAAGACGCTGTCGGACGGCGATCTCGACGTCCAGGTGTTCGGCTCCGACAGCCTGATCAAGGCCAACGAGAACATCCTGGCCGTCGCCAAGGGCGACATCGAATGCGCCTTCTCGCTGAATTTCCAGTGGGGCAAGACCCTGCCGCTGATGAACGTCACGGTCGGCCCCTACACCATGTCCTCCATCGAGGCGTGGAAGAAGTGGCCGACCTCCGAAGCGGCGGCCTTCCTTGAGGAACGCCTGCTGAAGAAAGGCGTGAAGAACATCGTCTGGATGTTTCAGACCAACACCAGCGTCTTCACCTCCAAGGGCAAGCCGCTGCTTAAGCCGGAAGATTTCCAGGGTCTGAAGATGCGCGGCCTCGGCCCGGCCTTCGACCGCGGTCTGAAGGCGATGGGCGCCACCCCGGTGGCGATTCCCGGCAGCGAGGTCTATCAGGCGTTGGCGACCGGCGTCATCGACGCCGCCATCACCGACGTCGCCGCCGCTTGGTCGCGCAAATATTATGAAGTGCAGGACCACATGACGGTGGTGCCGGTGCTGGCCGCCTATCTGCACGGCTACGTCAATCCCGGCTGGTACAACAAGCTGTCCGACAAGAACAAGGCCGCGCTGAAGAAGGCCGGCGAGGATGCCGCCATCTGGGCGATCGAAGCCTCGCAGGAGGCTGCGGCCAACGCCCCGGCGGAGCTGGAATCGAAGGGGGTCAAGGTCCACATCGCGACCCCTGAGGAGAATGCCGCCTTCAAGGCCGCCATGGCGCCCGCCTTTGCCGAGGGCTTCGCCGACGAGACCGGCGCCGACGGCCGCAAGCTGCTGGAACTCGTCAACAAGCTCCAGTGAAGAGGGGACCGGCCATGAGCAGCATGTCCACCCCCGACACCGTCACGCCCGCACGCGAAAAGGGCGCGTCCCACACCGCGCTCCGCCTGCTGACCGGCACCGCATCGGTCCTGTCGCGTATCGGCGGTGCGCTGAGCGTCCTGCTGATCGTCGTCGTGCTGGCCCTGACCACTGCGGGGGTCTTCACCCGCTATGTCCTGGGCCAGCCGCTGGAAGGTGTCGACGAGGCCTGCGGCTTCATGGTCGTCGCCATGGTGATGGCCGGCGCGGCGGAGGCGCTGCGCACCGGCCACCACATCCGCATCGACCTGATCATGGGGCTCGCCGGTCCGCGCGGCCGGCGCTGGCTGGACGCCTGGGCCAATCTGGCGGTGCTGGTCTTCGCCGTGCTGCTGGCCCGCACCGGCTGGGAGACGGCGATGTTCTCCTACGACTTCGACGCCTTCTCGCCGGGCCAGCTGGAGCTGCCGCTGTGGATCCCGCAGGCGACGCTTCCCGTCGGCGCCGCGCTGCTGGGCATCGTCGCCTTCGCCAAGCTGCTCGCCGCGCTTGCGGGGGACGGCACCGACGAACAGAGCGGAGGCCACTGATGACGTTCCTGATCCTGGGCCTGCTGCTGCTCCTGCTGTTCAGCGGCATGCCGATCTTCGCCGCGCTCTCCCTCACCTCGCTCGGCGTGCTGGCCCTGTTCGAAGGCAGCATCGACAGCATGGCCGACGCGGTGTTCTCCAGCCTGAACAACCCGCTGCTCGCCACCATCCCGATGTTCGCCTTCATGGCGCACATCATGATCAAGGCCAAGGTGGTCGACGACCTCTATGAGATGTCGAATACGCTGGTCGGGCATATCAAGGGCGGGCTCAGCTTCGCCACCATCCTGTCCTGCACCATCTTCTCGACCATCTCCGGTTCGTCGGTGGCGACCGCACTGACCATCGGCTCGATCTCCATCCCGCAGATGAAGCGCTACGGCTACCGCCAGCGCGACACCTATGGGCTGATCGCCGCCGGCGGCACGCTGGGCATCCTGATCCCGCCGTCGGGGCCGATGATCCTCTACGCCATCGTCACCGACGCCTCGATCGGCGCCCTGTTCCTCGCCGGCATCATTCCGGGCCTGCTGATGGCGGTGCTGTTCGCGGGCTACAGCTGGCTGCAGGCCAAGCGGCAGGACAGTGTGCAGGCACAGCCCTGGCCCGGCTTCGGCACGGTCGTCGCCGCCTTCCGCAAGTCGATTTGGGCGGTGATGATGCCGCCGCTGATCCTGGGCGGCATCTATCTCGGCGTCTTCACGCCGGGCGAGGCGGCGGCGGTCGGCGCGGTCTATGCGCTGGCGGTGGCACTGCTGGTCTATCGCAACGTCTCGGTCGCCGACCTGCTGGATTGCGGCGTGCAGACGATGCGGACCAGCGTCATGCTGTTCATGATCATCGCCGCCGCCGGCATGTTCGGCCACGCCATCACCATCATCCGCCTGCCGGCCCAGATCATGGAGACGGTGGCGGCGCTGGGCCTGTCGCAGAGCGGCTTCATCCTGGCGGTGATGCTGGCGATCTTCATCCTCGGCATGTTCCTGGAAACCATCGCCATCATCCTGATCACCACGCCGATCATCCTGCCGGTGATGACGGCGCTGGGCATCAACCCGATCTGGTACGGCGTGATGCTGATGGTGAACCTGGAACTGGCGCTGATCACCCCGCCGGTCGGCATGAACCTGTTCGTCATCAAGGGCATCACCAGCTCCTCCCTGGCCGAGGTGACGCGCGGCGCCCTGCCCTATGTCCTGCTGATGATGGCCGGCCTCTTCATCATCTGGCTGGTCCCGTCCCTGTCGCTCTGGCTGCCGCAAGCCGCCGGCTTCGGAACGTGATCGCCGGCTTCGGCATCTGATCGCCCCTTAGACCTTTCCTCTTCCCGTTTCCACCGGATGCGCCCCTTCCCCGGCGCATCCGAACGGAGGATTCTTGCCATGACGAAATCCCCGGTGACCATTGTCGAGGTCGGCCTGCGCGACGGGCTCCAGATCCTCGACCGCGTCATGCCGACCACCGACAAGCTGCGCTGGCTGGAGGCGGAGCACCGCGCCGGCGTCCGCCGCTTCGAGGCCGCCTCCTTCGTCCCGCCCAGGCTGCTGCCCCAGATGGCCGATGCGGCCGAGGTGGTGGCCGGCGCCCGCAAGCTGCCCGGCATC
>PJUA01000632.1_pt1 | contig 14761 bp, 14 predicted proteins | sample 1512151 | NCBI WGS metagenome assembly PJUA01 (sample SAMN08177678, study PRJNA422409) | Soil metagenome, whole genome shotgun sequencing project. | isolation source: Soil enriched on filter paper: beechwood xylan treatment | place: USA: Madison | collected 2015-01-15
CAGAAGGTGGCAGAGCGGGTTGGCTTTAACGAAACGGCGTTCCCGCTGCCATCGGACCAGGCGGATTTGAAAATTGCCTTTTTTACGCCAGGCCATGAAATTAATCTTTGCGGCCATGCCACTATGGCGACCCTATACGCTTTAAAAACAAGGGGGCTGCTCCATGATAAATCCAGCCTGACCCTGGAAACCAAAGCAGGTATTTTACCGATACGCTTTCATTCCAGGGATGGCCTCTATATGACGATGAGACAAGCCGCGCCTCAGTTTCAGCCGTTTAACGGATCGCTTAAAGAGCTGGCTCGCGCTATGGCGCTCCAAGAGAGCGATATTGCAACGGAGCTGCCAACCGTATACGGAAGCACGGGCACATGGACGTTGCTGATTCCGGTTAAACGTCTTGAAGCTTTCAAGCGCATGGTACCCGACAACAAACAGTTCCCGTCGATCCTGAAGGAAATGCCGAGAGCGTCTATTCATCCGTTTTGTCTGGAAACCTATGATGTCAACGCGCATATGCACGCACGCCATTTTTCCTCCCCGTATTCAGGCACCATCGAGGACCCTGTGACCGGGACGGCATCGGGGGTAATGGGAGCCTATTATGCCAGATACATCAACAAGCAAAACGCTCCCCTTGAGCTATTGATTGAACAAGGCCAGGAAATCGGCCGAAATGGGAGGGTCGGCGTGTCCGTGAGCGAGGATGGCAATGTGATCGAGGTGACTGGTAACGCAGCTTATGTAAAAGAATTCGAAGTAACCATCGACTAAAAAGCAAGCTCCGAATCATCCTTAAAAGCAACGGTTACTCTGACTTGATTGCCCGTATTCCGTATATGGCATGACGCTCCGTGCCGATCCAGAATTTTTTTGACGATATAGAGTCCCAGCCCGCTTCCGCCGCTGTCCCGGTTCCGCGAGGATTCTACCCGGTAAAAGGCCTCGAATAAATGAGGCAAATCCTCCTCCGGGATGGAGGCGTTGCTATTGACAATGGTCAAAATGGATTGGGGCCCGTCCGGCAGCAGGGAAACGGCGATGGATGCTCCCTCCGGCGAATAAAAAATGGCATTGGTCAAAAGATTGGCAATGGCACGGCTCAACATAGCTTCATCTCCGCTGGTTGTTAACCCAGGGGCAATATGGACGTCAAGCGACTGTCCCTTTTGCTCCGCCAATTCCTTGCATTGCTCGGTTTGAGAAAGAAGCACGGACGATAAAACAACCAATTCCCGTTTGAACTCAACATCCGCATTATCAAGTCTGGAAATTGCCAGCATTTCGCTCACCAGCGCCTCCATGCGGTTTGTTACGGCGAGGGATCGCAGCAGGTATTTGTCGCGGTTTCTGTAAATATCAACGCCTGCCAGCATGCCGGACAGCTGGCCTTTTAAGACGGTGAGCGGCGTTTTTAATTCATGCGAAGCCGCCGAAAAAAAGGACGTCCGCTGCTTGTCCAGCCTTTGCTTGCGGTCAAGCTCCCGCGATAAAGAGTCATTGGCGTTTTGCAATTGTGCCAGCGCAGAGGATAGACGTCCCGAAAGCTCATCCAGATTCCGGCCCAAAACACCGATTTCATCGGAGCGGATATCTGTGCTTTTCCAGGTGAAGTCGAGATCGGCCATCTGCTGAGAGATTGCGCTAAGCCGCACGATAGGTTTTGTAATAAACCGGGAATAAAGCAATGCGCCTATCACCGAAATGCCGAGGACAACCAGCGCCAAATAAGGCCAGACCTGCTCCAGCGCTTGTTCGGTCTGGTTGGCGACATTGGTGCCAGCCAATACGGTCAACGTATACGGCTCGGAGGAGTTTCGAAAGGTAAAAGGGTAAGAGGCGTCATAATCTGAAACCGTCATTACTACATCCGACATTGTCCTATCCGACATTTCAGCATCATTGTTTGCATCCATCACTTCGACCGTGGATTGCAACGATGTGATGGTGCCGGAATCATGCGTGGGGACGACACTTTTGCCTTTGTCATCAACAACCGTCACCTCTGCGCCTGTTTCCAAAATAAACCGGGAGAATAACGGACCGCTATCTTCCGTAGAGGTCAGACTCAAGTCATTGACCAATTGCTCCGAGCGTTGCACAAGCTCGCTGTTCATCATTGAGGTATACGTTATTGGGGCGGCCCAAACTATAAAAGCATACGTCAAGCAGCAGGCCGTTGTCAGAACCAACGCCGTAATGACAAAAATGCGTGTCGTCAGGCTGCCCGCCAGCCTATTAATTGCCTTTCGCAACACGATATCCCACCCCCCGAACCGTTTCGATATAATCCCGATCCAGCTTTTTTCGCAAATTTTTAATGTGGGTATCCACGATTCGTTCATCGCCCAAAAAATCATAATTCCACAGCTTGCCGAGCAAAACGGAACGCGTTAACACGCGCCCTTGATTTTGCAGCAGCTCCTTCAGCAGCTCGAACTCCCGGCTGGTCAATTCCAGCTGATGATCTGCAACCGTCAGGCTATAGGCATCCAGATCAAGCACCAAATCCTTGTAAGCCAACATCCGGCTTTGGTTATCCTCGCCGCCGGTGCGCCGCAGAATCGCCGCTATTTTTCGAAGCAGAACCGGCATGGAAAACGGCTTTGTAACGTAATCATCGACGTTTAAATCAAAGCCTTTAAGCTGATGCTCCTCCGAATCTAGTGCAGTCAGCATCATGACGGGGAGGGTGGATTCGCGCCGAATCAGCTCGCAAACGCCGTAGCCGTTAATTTTGGGAAGCATAATGTCCAGCAGGATCAAATCCCATTTTTCCTTATGAAACAGGTCAAGCGCTTCAAGGCCATCCCCCGCAGCTCCGACCGCATAACCGGCATCCCGCAAATAGGCGCATAACATCTCCTGAATATCAGGATCATCTTCAATGACTAAAATATGCTTCATCCCAATCACTCCTAATTTGCAGTATAACCTATCTTTTTGGAGTTTGTGTGGAGAAGAATGGAAGGAAATGTGATAATCTTAGAAAAGAATGGGAAAGGTTTAGTTTAGTTGGGGGGAGGTTGAAAAGAATGGGGGACCCGTCAACCCAAAAGCAGGATTCGGATCGGAGTCAAGCCAAGAGGGAGGAGTATATGCCGCTTTACACCGATAAGCCCTTTGACTTGGACAAGTTTCAAAGAAGAAAACGTGAAGGAATGTTCGTCATTGACCTTCTTCACATTGCTAGTTATTTGGCCTTTATAGTCGGCATTTTTTTGGGAGTATTGGTGTTTGCGACAGGTCAGTGGATAATCGGGATGGGCGTTATTATAGCAAGTGTTATAGGCGGGGCATTGAGCTTGGGAGTGGCAAAAATAATCGAGCTGCTGGATGATATAAAAGCGGGCAATAGAAGGGAAGACGAATAACACTAACATGAATAGTAGCGTAAATACGAAATTAAGCAGTATCTGTTATTCCTGCAAGATGTATTATCCTGAGAACCTAACGCATTGTCCGCAATGCGGTCATGTCCTGATGACTGACAAAATCAGAAAGCCTTATGCCATTGAAAAGATCTTTACGTTCATTGTTGTTTCGATTGTCGCCGTAGTGGTTTGCATTTTTGTCATAACGACGGAGTGGAAGGATAGCGGTTCATCTGCTTTTGGTGCAATTGAAACGTGGGAATACAGAGTGGACAACATCGAAGTGAGAAGCTCCTCATCTGTCAGGGCAGATTTTAATTGGCGCAGTTCATCTGGAAGCCGGATTAATCAGGGGATTGAACTCAGCTTTTATGACGATCGGGGTTATGTTATCGCCACGGCCTCGGGAGCGATTCCCGACGATCTCTCTGTGGGGGAGGAAGCAGCCATCAGGCTTTCGTTTAGAAATGGAGGATCCTCTAAAGATAATTTTGCCTCCGTGTCGGGCCAGCTCCTGTATTACAAATAAGTTCGGCAGCGCGTATTTAGTTGGGGCAGATTGTAAACCAGGCTCATTAATCCCTATTGATTACTGAGCCTGCTGTATGCTTTATTAATATTAACTAATCAACTATTGATCTATTGATTTGTTGTTCTGTTGCTCTATTGCTCTAACGCTTCGGGATATACTCGTGTGTTAAATACTTCTTTTGTCGCCTCATCCTGTGCGTTAATGGTAATTTTTAAATCATCGGAAGAAACGCCATTAAACAATTGGTAATAGGAAGCAACAACTACAATACCCAGTGACGCCATGCCATCAAATCCGCCTTCGTAAGCTGCTTTATCCACGATTAAAGTAAACTCGGAAAATGATTTATTATGAGTCACATCCTTGATGGAGGCAAAATTTTCGCCGCTTTTTAACTCACTAACGTAATCGAGCATGCCTTTTTCCATTTCATCCATCATCTTTTTGTAAACGGATTTAGACATTTTGTAAGTAACCGATCCGTCATCATTCTGAATGACCTCGTCAATGCCTTGCTCTTTGGCTTGGGCAACTATTTCTTCATAGGCTTGCCCTTCAAACATGCTGGCAGGCAACGTAACCTCATTGTTGAATAATCCTTTGTCAACCTCGATTGCTTCGTTTTTCTCTTCTTTAGCAGCCTCAGTTGGAGCGGCATTTTCGCTACCCTCAGCAGGAGCACCTGCGGTTTCTTTTGATTCATTTACTGTGCCTTCGTTGTTGTTCTGCGCTGCTCCACATGCGGACAGTAGCAGGGTGGAAACGGCGGTCAGTACAAGTAGAAGCTTTTTCATTGATTATTCCCCCCAAAAATAAAGTAATTTATCTTACAGTTCACTTTATACTTCCAAACAGTTCTAATGGTTTCAAAAAAATTTTCAAAAATCTTCAAAAGATTATGGCTTACTCTGAAAAACAGCATGTGGCAGACCAAATAGAAGAAAAATATATTACAGAATTGGAGTTATCAAAAAAAGTGCAAAGTGCCTGACAATATCAAGTGCGACTGCAAGGGACTATCCCACATAATCACATTTTTGAGATTTTATGAGCCCATGAAAAAAGAAGCCTTGTGTATCAAGGCTTCTTGGGTATGATCTGTAGTGGGCTCGAACCACTGACCCCCACCCTGTCAAGATGGTGCTCTCCCAGCTGAGCTAACAGATCGTGTATGAAGTAGCGACAAGAAATAATATACCAAATGGATTCAAGTTAGTCAATGCCTTTGCTCATTTTTTATCATTTCTGAAATTGGGCAATGGCCTAATCCATCCAGTCATTCATAAATTGGCACCTGAAGAAATTAAATATATTTGTGTGATAACATTAACATCAAAAAGAAGGGCTAAATGGTAATATCAAGGAAATATTACCGAAGTATTATTTAGGTTAGGGATGTCACGCATACAATCTGCATCTGGTGAAGGGCGGGAGATTTCACGTAGAGGAGGGCCTGCGACGCGCACTTCTTTACCTTTTCGGGCATGAGTGAACCAACAGTTCTACAAAAGGATAGGAGATGAAAACAGATGCTAACTATGGCAGAGTCAGAAGATAACAGATATAAACCCTATATACTTAATTGTATAATTGTCATATTAATACTCATTTATTTAGTTCACGTTGTTTTTACAATGTATAAGTTCAGTTCAGCTTCTTTTATTGGTTCTAAATTTGATAATATCATTTATAAAAATATGGATACAACAACACTTTTTTTAAATTACTCTTATAAGGGATTAAAGTATTCTGTAATCCTGTACTTGTTTTTATTCATGTTATCAATGCTGCTATTGGCCATAAGTTTTATGATTCGTAGGAGCATCAGTACATTTTTGTTATTCATGTATTATATTTTAATGTTTATCATTTTGGTATTTCCTTATTTCCATTTAGGCAATACTCAAAAGCCTATGTTTTTAACAAGCACTCATTTTCTTCTTCTAACAAGTTATATAAATGATTACAGTTTATATATTTTTATCCCGTATTATTCAATTTTAATAGGATTGACATTATATTTTGTCTTTAGTCAAACTCCTTTAAAACGTTTGCGATTTTTAAACTAAGCACCTGATTAGAATACATGTTTATAATAAAATCAGGGACCAGCAGCGTTCAGAATGAGAAAAGTTATTTTTTCAGTTTTCTTTGCGGTCAAGATTAACAATTTATATGCAAACCATCATTTTTACTTGATTTCAAAATAATTTTTCAACCCATCGACAATACCTTGAGCAATTGTATTCTGTCCCTTTTCTCCAAGTAAATAGGACTCCTCCCGGGCATTGGTCAAAAAGCCGACTTCAAGCAATGCTGCGGGAACCTCACTAAGGCGGAGCACCCGCCATTCCTCTTGCTTGATGCCCCTATCTTTAAAGCCGTTTGCCTTCACAACCGCCTTCTGCAAGGCCTGGGCCAACCTAGCGCTGTCCGGTTGGTAGTAATAGGTTTCTGTGCCTGAGACAGTCGGGTCCTCAGGGAATGTATTGCCATGAATGGATAAAAAGGCATCCGCTCGCTGCGAATTAGCAAAAGCGGCACGATCCTCCAGCTCGATGGGCGAATCGTCTGTTCGCGTCATATATGGTATGAAAGCCGGTTCTTTTAAAAGCAGCTGATAAACTTTACTGGTGAGCGCTTGGGTAAAATCTTTTTCGTACTGGCCGCTTGCGCCATCTGCGCCAGGGTCATGTCCGCCATGACCTGCGTCAAGGACGATGACAAAGGGAGCAGAACCGAAGGTTGGAGCGGGTTTAGCTGACTCATCGAACATCTGCTGTGCGCTATACAACAGCTTGTCCGGAGCTAATGGCGATTTGATAGTCCAGAGCAAGCCGATCATGAGTGGAAGACTTAGTAATACGATCATTTTTCGGCGCGGGAACCGCCTTTTCATACCCTTCATAGCTCGAGCCTCCGTTTCTTCGGTGTGTATACACGCCGTAGCATCAAGTATAAGGCTCAAATATATGAGAGATTTTAATAAGTTGTAAAGAAGCTGTAAACAATGGTTATTTGGTCAGGAGCCTTGAATCAAATTGGACGATTTGCATGGCTGCTATAAAATCTTCGGAAAAATCGACAACTTTATGGTTAGCGCGATTAATCCGCCAATAAAAAAGCACTTTTTTGTCTTCGGTAGCATAATACAGCTCGCTCATCTCATTTCTAGTTTGGTAAATCTTTATTAGGCTGGGGTCAATGGGAGTTGTTGCTAGCTCTTTTTCTTCGACAAACTGTTTGGCAATTTGTATTAGTTTTTGATCATCAACATCTACATGTTGATCGGATGACTTATCATAAGCTGAATCATTGCCCGTGACTGCTCCCAAAATATCGCCATTAATAGGGTTAATCATAATTCCGTAGAAATCGTATTGATTGAATAAATTAGTGATTTGAACTAGGCTTAAACCGTTTGATGCCTTGTTGAGATGCTCGATATAGGCATCCAAAATGTCTTGGTTTAAGTTCAAATGGCTGGTTTCGCTCATCAGCATTTTCTTAATATCCTCGTAAGGCAGATTGCGCGTTTCGAACTCGACATTATCTTTATCAAGCTTTTGATCAAAATAGTTATAAATCGCATTGATGCCCAGCGTCTTTAACGTCTCTTCCGATAACAGAGCATCGTCTTGCAATATGGGCTGCTCCGTTGCTTCCAGCTTCTTGACCATTACTGTATTTTTGGGATAGGGGTTGTACAAGCTTGCGCATCCGGCGAGCAGCGGGAAAATAAGGCAGGCTGACATCACTGTAATCCATTTTTTCATTGTTGCTCCTCCTTGCGTTGCCGATGGGAATCAAATATGACGCGCAGCGTAGAGCCCCTCCCGGCTTCGCTCTCCGCTTCGATAATGGCGTGATGCAGACTGGCTACACTTTGGCAGATGGATAGGCCTAGTCCTGCGCCATTGTGCTTTCTTGTACGGGCTTTATCCACCATGTAGAAAGGCTCGAAAATGTTGCCGAGATGCTCCTCCGGTATGCCTGTGCCCTGATCGATAACCTCGAGGTGTATTTTATCCTGTTTGTTAAATGCTTTGATCATAATCGCACTATGCTCCGGCGAAGCCTGAATCGCATTGTCCACCAGGTTTGTAAGCAACAGCTTGATTAAATCCGTTTCCATCTCCAGCTTGCAGCTTTCGCACTCGGTTACGATTTCCATTCCTTTGGGCATGGCTTTGATTTTAAGAGAAGGAGTTATGTCATCGATAACCTTTTTTAAATCTCCCGTTTCCATTTCAAAATGATCATCCCGCAGCAGAATTAAATCCATAAGCTTGAAGGAAAGCGATTCAAGACGCTTTGCCTCGCTGCTGATGACGTTTAAGCCGTCCACCAGCGCTTCCTCGTTATACTTCGTCACCCGCAAATAATTGGCATAACCGATAATCGACGTAAGAGGGGTTTTTATTTCATGCGTAAAATTTTGAATAAAACGATCCTTTTCGCTATTATGCAGCTCCAACTCCTTAATGGTATTCTCCACCGTATCAGCCATTCTGTTAAAATGGCCGCCGAGCACGCCAACCTCATCCCTTGTTTTTAGCTGTACACGTTCTGTGAAATCTCCCTGTGTTATGACTTTGACGGTTTGGATTAGCTTTTCAATGGGTCTGGTCAATCCTTTGCTGACAACAAACATAATGAGCATATAAAGCAAACAAGCGATAATATCCATTTGGATAAAAAACCGGTACTGATCCATTTTTTCCTCGTAAAGCAGAGTGACATCCTTGGTGTATGTAAACAAATACGACTTGTTTTGCACATCAATCAAGTTAGCCGTAAACAGCAGAGTCCGTTCGCCTATATCCCGTAAAATGTACCGGATTTCCTGACTCTGCAAGCCGTCTAGCTCCTCACGTTCCTCTGGCAGCTTTTGATTGGCATTGCTAAAAATAAGCTTGTTATCCTCATCATGGATTTCGATAAACATTTGTTGATTGCGATTTTGGGAAATAAATTCGTTAACGATTTGTTCCATCACTTTTTTCTCATAGTCGGGAGAATCATAGATTTGCATAATAGGGACAATGGCTTTGACGCTGGCCTGTATATTCAAATTTTCAGTCAGTGTGCTCGTAATTTCCTGCTCCAGCATTTTATTATGGATACGCTCGATAAACACAATCGAGGATACGTTAAAAATAAGAACGAAGGCAAGGAGGGAAAATAAATATATTTTTTTCCAAAATTTCACGTTTAATCCTCCAGGCGATAGCCGATCTTGTAGATCGTTTTAATATAATCCTGTAGATGGAGCTTTTTGCGCAAGGATTTAATATGCATATCAACGGTTCTTGTTTCGCCATAATAATCGGCGCCCCATACCGAGTCGAGAAACTGCTCGCGCGTTAACGCGATGTTTTTATTTTTCATCAATACTAGCAGGAGCTCGTATTCCTTAGGTGTCAGCTCTACAGGCTCGCCGTTTAGCGTAACCTCTCTTTTGTCCACAAGCAGCTTAACCTCCCGGAACTCCAGTACATTCTCTTGCTTTCCATATCTTCGAAGCACGGTTTCTATTCTTGCTAGAAGTTCAATGGCCTCAAAGGGCTTTACCATATAATCCTCCGCGCCAAGCTTCAAGCCGTTTACCTTGTCGAATACCGAATTTTTAGCCGTGAGGAAAATGACAGGAACACCGAAGGTTCTGATTCGCTCCATTAACATAAAACCATCCATGCCGGGAATCATGACATCAAGCAGGATCAAGTCGAACTTTTCTTTTTTGACAAGCTCAAAAGCTGCGAACCCGTCGTATACCTCCAAAGTTTCGTAATGAACAAGATTCAGATTCATTTTTATGATTTTTGATATATTCACATCATCTTCAACAATTAATATTCTCTTACTCAATGGATTCGTGTCTCCTCTATCCTTTTTATAGCCTATTAATAGCACCATTCCCAATCTGTTGCAATAACATTAGTAACTTTTACAAGTTCATTACAATTACATCTAACTTCCCATATAGATTCCTTTTAAACTTCAGGTATAGGCTTACATAAAGGAGGGTATAGCGATGACTAACAAATGGATAGCTGTTTTTGGCATAGGGTTGCTGGCGCTCCTTTTGGCAGGCTGCTCCCGTTCGGCGGTAAAACCGCTTTCAGTAGAGGGCGGCGAAATCCATTTAGACAGAGCTGTTGAATCGGACATGCCCTCCATGCCTGAGGCTGACCCTTCGATTGCGGCTTTGGTTAATAAGCGGAATTGTTTAGACGAGGCCTATGTTCCGGATGACTTGGTTGCAGTGGATGTGCCCACTGTTTTGAATAATCCTGAGGTCAATCAATTAAGGCGGGAGGCTGCTGGCGCATTGAAGGAAATGTTTCATAAGGCTGCTGAATCAGGCATTGAGCTATATGCCCGCTCCGGCTATCGTTCCTATAAAACGCAAAAGCAGCTGTTTGAAAATTATGTTGCCAAGCATGGGGAGGAAGCGGCTAATCGATACAGTGCCAGAGCAGGGCAGAGCGAGCATCAAACGGGCCTTGTCATGGACGTGACAAGCGAAAGCGTCCATTTGAAGCTTGATGAAGCGTTTGGAGAGACGGCTGAAGGTGAATGGGTTAGCGCGCATGGACATGAATTCGGGTTTATTGTTCGTTATCCGAAGGGGCAGGAGAAGATAACAGGTTATATGTATGAGCCGTGGCATATTCGGTATTTGGGAAAAGAGCTTGCTGCGAAGGTTTTTGAGAGCGGACTGGCTTATGAGGACTATTTGGAAATGGAGAACCAATATGAAACGAATGGCTAGTAAAAAGAGAAGAGCGCACAGGCGATTGCGGATAGTGGTGATTTTGGCGATTTTTGCGGGTTTGATTGCAGGAGTTCCTTATATCGTTCATAAAATTCAGCGTTTGTCCTCGAGCGAATTGCCGGTGTTTGAGAAGTATAGCCCAAGCGCCGGCAATGAATCGGAGCCATATACGGATATTCTCATCGCTGCTGCCGGCGATATTATGTTTCATCAGACCCAGCTTGACAGCGCTTATGATATCAACAAAAAAACCTATGATTTTAAATCCGTGTTTGAAGATATAAAACCGATTATTAGTGCTGCTGATTTGGCTATTGCTAATTTTGAAACAACGACAGCAGGATCTGGCCGCCCTTACAGCGGCTATCCGCTTTTCAATTCTCCGGATGAAGTCATTGACGCCATTCAATATGCAGGTTTTGATGTTTTGACCACCGCGAACAATCATAGTTTGGATACTGGCAGCGAGGGATTAAAAAGGACCGTTGCGGCTATACAAAGCAAAGGTATGGATACAGTGGGCACCTACAACAAAAAACCGGATTCACGCGTGCTGATGAAGGAAGTTAAAGGAATTAAAGTGGCGATCCTTTCGTATACAGAAAGCACTAACGGCTTAGGGGGCAGCTATGCTGCAGATGAATTAAATGCGATGATCAATTTGATGGACAAAGCCGCAATTGTTAACGATTTGCGAGAAGCCAAGGGGCTTGGAGCCGATTTGATAATCGCCTTTATGCATTGGGGAGATGAATATGAGGAACAGCCCAATGCGAAACAGGTTGAATATGCCCAAGTCATGGCCGAGGAAGGCGCAGACCTTATTTTGGGAAGCCATCCGCATGTTATTCAAAGATCGGAGTTTATAGAAACGGAGGCTCATTCCGCATTTGTCATTTATTCGATGGGAAACTTTATCTCGAACCAGCGAAGGGAAACGCTCGATAGCCGCAATGAGCTAACGGAGGATGGCATAATCGTTACTATCAATATTCGCAAAAACAACAAGACGAATGAAACTGTAATTCAGCAGATAGAATACATTCCCACATGGGTCTATCGCGACAAGGAAGAAGGTCAATCCCGATATACTTACCGCATTCTTCCCGTAGATGCTTTTCTTGATAGCGGTGATCTGTCCGCGGTGTTTAAACAACGAATGCAGCGTTCGCGCGATGCAACGGCAGCCAAGATGGACAAGGCTTTATCCATAAAAAAATAATCTATACAAATCGTTACTATCAGATATTTGCAAGAGGGGCACTTCCTTTAAAGTGCACATGTAAGGATATCAGAAAATCCTGTATAATAAATAAAAATGGACATCCAACAGTTGACAAATCATTTTATTGTGTCATAATGATATTATCAAAAAGTTAATAACATTTAATTCACTACCATAATGAGATGGTTTTACCGCTACTAAAAGTAAGCTAACAGCGGAAAAACACGACTGAAGGAGTTGACCGTCTTGATCGAAAATCAGACCACATATTCTCCCAGCAATTATCGGACGCCGGATGGGGCTCCAAGCGATATTGTTATTTTTACGATTGAAACAAAGGAAAAGGCCGCCGGGAAAAAGGCGCTGCCTGACCGTGAGCTGCAAGTCATGCTTATTCAGCGGAAGCGATGGCCGTTTGCCGGAGCTTGGGCGCTGCCGGGCGGTTTTTGCGGCGAAGATGAAAGCATGTATGATTGCGCCAAGCGGGAGCTTCAGGAGGAAACGGGAGTTGACCGTATTCATATGGAATATTTTGGCGTATATAGCACACCCGGGAGAGACCCTCGAGGCTGGATGATCTCTCATGCTTTTTTTGCTCTCGTTAACGAAAAGCTGCTTGCAGGAAGATCGGCCAGCGACGATGCGGCGGATGTCAGACTTTTTCCGTACCACGAAGCGTTGAATATGGAGCTTGCGTTTGATCACCGGGAAATTTTGAGCGACGCCTTCCATAAGGTTCAACAAAAAATGCTGACCACCACAATCGCTAAAGAATTTCTTCCCGAGGAATTTACGATCAGCGAGCTATACCAGGTAATCCAAACCGTTGTGCCGGAATTTCAGGAGCGTAATTTTATTCGCAAAATCACATCGACGCAAAGCCGGAAGGGCATAATTGAAGAGGTATTGGATCATAAAGGAGAAAAGAAGCTATCCAACCGTTACTCACAGCGGGCAGCCCAGCTATACCGATTTACGGAGCATATGCCCCCGCTGTTGTCTATCTATACCTGATTCGCGCTTTGCAAGCATAGCTGACGGCGGAGGGCCTCCATGTAAAGGGTTTTTCCGATAGTGGTTATTCCCGGACCTCTTTCTATAGCACCATTCACGTTCTGGCCTGCTGTTTGTTCTGGCGTTCAAAGTATAGAGCTTAGGGGGGAGCGGCTTCTGCCTGTTTTTTTGAAGTTTTGATACTGTCCCAATAATAGTATTAAAATAACTTTTTATGGAGGGATTACAATGAAAGCATTAATCGTTATTGATTATACTGTTGATTTTGTTGTTGGGAAATTGCCATGCGGAGATCCGGCCATTGCTATTGAAGACCGGATTTGCCAATTGACGAAACAGTTTGCCGAAGCGGGCGAAGAGGTTGTGATGGCTGTAGACCTGCATGAGGCGCACGATCGTTATCACCCCGAGACAGCCTTGTTTCCCCCCCATAATATTAGGGGCACAGAGGGCAGGGAGCTTTACGGAAAACTAAGCGAGGTTTACAAGCAACACAAGGATACCATCTATTGGATGGACAAAACACGCTATAGCGCTTTTTGCGGCACCGATCTTGAATTGCGTCTGCGCTCAAGAGGGATAACGGAACTGCATCTGATAGGCGTCTGCACTGATATTTGCGTGCTCCATACAGCCGTAGATGCTTACAACAAAGGCTTTGTTGTCAAGGTTCACGAGGATGCGGTTGCCAGCTTCAATCCTGCCGGGCATGAATGGGCTTTGGGCCATTTTCGGGGATGTCTGGGCGCGGAGGTATTGAGGAACGGGAGGGCTGACGATGAGCAATAACAATTTGACGCTGCATACCGACAAATATCAGATTAATATGATGTACGCTCACTGGAAGCAAGGCACGATGCATCGCCGCGTTGTGTTCGATATGTATTTTCGCAAGCTGCCCTTTGGCAACGGTTTTGCCGTATTTGCCGGATTGGAGCGGGTGGTGCGTTATATTGAAGGTCTTTCTTTTGGCGAGGAGGAGCTTCGATTTTTGGCGGAGCAAGAAGAAAAATACGAGCCGGCATTTTTGGAGGAGCTTCGCCAATTTCGCTTTAGCGGGCATTTGTTTGCTGTGAGAGAAGGCGCGCTTGTTTTTGCAAATGAACCACTCATCAGGGTGGAGGGCACTATTTTTGAAGCGCAATTGATTGAAACGGCCATTCTTAACTTCGTTAATTACCAGACGCTGATCGCGACAAAAGCAGCCCGAATCAAAGGCGTCGCCCCGGAGGATACCTTAATGGAATTTGGCACCCGGCGCGCCCAGGAGGCGGATGCAGCCATATGGGGGGCGCGGGCAGCCTACATCTCCGGCTTCCATGCGACGTCCAACATGAGAGCGGGCATGCTGTTCGGCATCCCGGTCAAGGGCACTCATGCTCACGCCTGGGTCCAATTCCATGCCAGCGAGGACGAGGCGTTCCAGCGTTATGCCGACAGCCTGCCGGATGGCGTAACCTTGCTGGTTGACACCTATGATACGCTCAAAAGCGGCGTGCCGGGCGCTATCAGGATAGCCAAGGAGCTGGAGAGCAGGGGCAAAAGAATGCGCGGCATCCGGCTGGACAGCGGCGACCTTGCATATCTCTCTAAGAAGGCGCGGGCCATGCTGGATCGGGCGGGCCTGGAATATGTTCAAATCGTAGCCTCCAATGATCTGGACGAAAACATTATGCTCAACCTGAAGGCGCAAGGCGCCGCAATTGATTCCTGGGGCGTTGGAACGCAGCTTATAACGGCAGCGGACAATCCTGCGCTGGGAGGCGTCTACAAGCTTGCAGCCAAAGAAGAAGAAGGCGAGTGGCAGCCTGTTATCAAAATATCCGGCAACCCCG
>PJUA01000633.1_pt1 | contig 14739 bp, 13 predicted proteins | sample 1512151 | NCBI WGS metagenome assembly PJUA01 (sample SAMN08177678, study PRJNA422409) | Soil metagenome, whole genome shotgun sequencing project. | isolation source: Soil enriched on filter paper: beechwood xylan treatment | place: USA: Madison | collected 2015-01-15
ACCGTTTCGTGGTCGAAAGCCTGGAAGCCAAGGGCGCCGTCTTCGTCGACGAACTGACCGAGGTGCCGGACGGTCGCCCGGTGGTCTTCTCCGCCCATGGCGTGCCGAAATCGGTGCCACAGGCGGCCGAAGCGCGCGGGCTGTTCTATCTCGACGCCACCTGCCCGCTGGTCAGCAAGGTGCATCGCGAGGCCGAACGGCATTTCGACGAAGGCAAGCAGATCGTCCTGATCGGCCATGCAGGCCACCCGGAGGTGATCGGCACCATGGGCCAGTTGCCCGACGGCGCCGTGGTGCTGGTGGAGACGGTGGCCGACGTGGCGACGATGGAGGTCCGTGACCCGGAAAACCTCGCCTACGCCACCCAGACCACCCTGTCGGTCGACGAGACGACGGCGATCCTGGCCGCGCTGCAGGCCCGCTTTCCCGCCATCGCCGGGCCGAAGAAGGAAGACATCTGCTACGCCACCACCAACCGTCAGGCGGCGGTGAAGGCCATCGCGCCGAAGGTGGACGCGCTGCTGGTGCTGGGGGCGCCGAACTCCTCCAACTCCAAGCGGCTGGTGGAGGTGGCGAAGACCCATGGCTGCCCGGCCGCCCAACTGGTCCAGCGCGCCGCCGACATCGATTGGGACGCGCTGTCCGGCGTCGCCCGCCTCGGCATCACCGCCGGCGCGTCGGCACCGGAAGTGCTGGTCGAGGAGGTCATCGAAGCCGCCCGCACCCGTTTCGACGTGACGGTGGAGGAGCTGCGCACGGCGACGGAGAACATCGTCTTCAAGCTGCCGCGCGCGTTATCGGTGGAGCGGGAGGCCGTTTGACGGCGCCGGAACCCGGTCGCGGGGCGGCGCGTTGCTTCAGGCGGAGCGAACGCTCCGCCGTGACGAGCGTGAGGTGAAGCCTTGGTGGGTTGGATCATTCGGACGCTGGTGTTGTGCTTCGTCGTCGGCTTCGTGCTGTCGTTCCTGCACATCAATCCGGCCAGCATCCTGACGAACAGTTGGCAGACGGTGCAGGACATCGCCGCACTGATGATCGACGCCGGCCGCTGGGCCCTGCCCTACATCCTGATCGGCGCCGTCATCGTGGTGCCGCTGTCGGTGATCGGGCTGGTCCTGCGCTGGAACCGCACGCGCCCGCCCTCATAGGCGTTGCCGTCCAAAACGCGGACAAAAAAACAGGAGGCACCGGAACCGGGGCCTCCTGTGAAACAGGGAGGGTTAGAGACAGTCAAAGGTCTACGCCCATCCACCCCCTCCCGCCTTGATGCAGGTCAACGGACAGGCACTTTCCGTCTCCCCCGACCGAAAAGAAAAAGCCGGAGACATCCATGCGGATGCTCCGGCTCAGTGATACAGGGAGGGTTAGAGACAAGAAGGACCTTATCCGGAAGCGCATAGACCGTTCGTTGATCTGCATCAAAAGAGGCGAAAATCCGTGCGTTCTGTTCGCGTCGTTCCGTCGCAGCCTCCGGTCGGTCCCATCAGCCGAGAATCTCCGCCAGAGCCACCACCAGCGCCTTGTTCTCCTCCTCGCGACCGATGGTGATGCGCAGGCAGTCGGACAGGCCGTACTCGGTCACCGGCTTCACCAGGATGCCACGGTGGGCGAGATGGTCGATGACCGCCTGGGTGCCCAGCGACGGATCGGTCGGCACGCGGGCCAGCACGAAGTTGCAGACGCTGGGATAGACGCGCAGCCCCACCCGCTCCAACTCGCGTGACAGCCAGGGCAGCCACCGCGCATTGTGGGCGAAGGTCGCCTCCTCATGCTCCGCGTCGCTGAGAGCGGCGGCGGCGGTCAGTTGGGCAGGCAGCGAGACGTTGAAGGCGCCGCGGATGGCGTTCACCGCTTCGATCACCGTGGCGGGACCCTAGCCCCAGCCAACCCTCAGCCCCGCCAGCCCGTGCATCTTTGAGAATGTGCGGATCAGCAGGACATTGTCGGAATTCTCGACGATCTCTGTCCCGTCGCTGTAGTCCGGCATCCGGCAATAGTCGGCATAGGCCGAATCCAGCACCAGCAGTGTGGTGGACGGCAGGCCGGCGCGCAGCCGCTGCACCGCCTCGGCCGGGATGTAGGTGCCGGTCGGGTTGTTGGGGTTGGCGAGGAAGCAGATCTTCGTGCGCTCGCTGGCGCGGTCGATCATCGCGTCCACATCCACCACCATGTCGCGCTCCGCGGCCACGACTGCGGTTGCCCCGGCGGCGCGGATCGCCTTGAGGAATCCGCGATAGCCCCGCTCGTGGCACAGAACCTCGTCACCGGGACCGGCGAAGGCCTGGGCGACCAGATGGATCAGTTCCTCCGATCCGGCGGTGCAGACGATGCGGTCGGCGTCGATGGAATGACGGCGCGCGATGGCGTGGCGCAGCGGTTCCTGATCCCAATCGGGATAGCAATGGATGCGCGTGGCCGCCTCGCAAAAGGCGTCCAGCGCCAGCGGGCTGGGTCCGAGCGGATTGTGGGTCAGCGACAGGTCGATCCACCGGCGGCCGTCGCGAGGCGGGCGAGCGGGACGGTACGGCTTGATCTGGCCAACGCTGGGACGGGGGCTGAGCAGGTCCATAACCTCGGTCTCCGTAAGCGGATCGGTCGAACAGCACGTCGGGCGACCGATTGAACCGCAAACTGGTGCGCGACGCCACAGGACATTGCGTCGCGCACCCCAACTCGAGGTGTTTTATTTCCAAATAGCAGGCCGGACGGAAGCGCCGGCCTGCTGCCCGGATCAGTGGTTTAGAATTTGGCTGAGGAAGAGGCGCGTGCGCTCCGACTTGGGGTTGGAGAAGAACGCGTCCGGCGTGTCCTGCTCCACGATCTCGCCGCGGTCCATGAAGATGACGCGGTCGGCGACCGACTTGGCGAAACCCATTTCGTGCGTCACGCACAGCATGGTCATGCCGTCCTCGGCCAGCCCGATCATGACGTCCAGCACCTCCTTGACCATTTCGGGGTCAAGCGCGGAGGTCGGCTCGTCGAACAGCATCACCTTCGGGCTCATGCACAGAGACCGCGCGATGGCGACACGCTGCTGCTGGCCGCCCGACAGCTGGCCGGGATATTTCTTGGCCTGTTCGGCGATGCGCACCCGCGTCAGGTAGCTCATCGCCCGCTCTTCCGCTTCCGCCTTCGGCATTTTGCGGACCCATATCGGGGCGAGCGTGCAGTTCTCCAACACCGTCAGATGCGGGAACAGGTTGAAGTGCTGGAACACCATGCCGACTTCGCGGCGGACCAACTCGATGTTCTTCAGGTTGTTGGTCAGCTCGATCCCGTCGATGACGATCGTGCCCTTCTGATGTTCCTCAAGCCGGTTCAGGCAGCGGATCATCGTCGATTTGCCCGACCCCGACGGGCCGCAGACGACGATACGCTCGCCCTTCTGGACGTTGAGGTTGATGTTCTTCAGGACGTGGAACTCGCCGTACCACTTGTTGACGCCCGTGCAGCGGATGATCTCCTCGCCCCTGCGGGCGTGCTTCGGCTTGGTGCCCTGGGACATGGCCTGGGACATGGGTCTTGCTTCTCCCTTGACGGCGTTGATCTAGCGGCGATGGCCGCGGTTCAGGTCGCGTTCCAGCTTCTGGCTGTATTTCGACATGCTGAAGCAGAAGATCCAGTAGATCACGCCGATGAACAGATAGGCCTCGCGGTAGAAGCCGCGCCAGGACGGGTCGGACAGCGCGGCCTTCGCGGTGCCGAGCAGGTCGTACAGGCCGATGATGATGACGAGCGAGGTGTCCTTGAAGAAGCTGATGAAGGTGTTCACCAGCGGCGGGATGGCGATGGCCAGCGCCTGCGGCAGGATGATCTTGCGCATCTTCTGCCAATAGCCGAGCCCCAGCCCGTCCGCCGCCTCATACTGCCCCTTCGGGATCGCCTGCAGGCCGCCGCGGATCGCTTCCGCCATATAGGCGGCGGCGAACATGATGAAGGCGATCTGCGCGCGCAGCAGCTTGTCGACGGAAACGCCGTTCGGCAGGAACAGCGGCAGCATCACCGACGCCATGAACAGCAGGCTGATCAGCGGCACGCCGCGGATCAACTCGATGTAGGTGACGCACAGCACCTTTACCGCCGGCATGTCCGACCGCCGGCCCAGAGCCAGCAGGATCGACACCGGAAAGGCGACGGCCAGACCGATCACCGACAGGATGATGGTCAGCGGCAGGCCGCCCCACAGCGTGTTCTCGACATAGGTCAGGCCGAAGACGCCGCCCCACATCAGGATCGCCACCAGCGTCAGCCCGGCAGCCCAGACCAGGCCGAACCACGGCTTCCAGAAGCGGCGGTCGCAGCTGGCGACCAGCAGCGCGATGAAGACGCCGATGGTCAGCAGCGGCCGCCACTGCTCATCCCACGGGAACATCCCGAACATGATGAAGCGCAGCTTCTCGCCGATGAAGCCCCAGCAGGCGCCGCCGGCATCCTGCCGGCAGACCGTGGAGTTCGAATCGAAACCATGCGCGTTGACCAGCAGCCATCCGACGAAGGGCGGGATCGCCGAAACCAGCAGCGCCAGGACCAGAATGGTCAGGATGGCGTTGTACCAGGTGTTGAACAGGTTGCTCCGCAGCCACGCGATGGGGCCGACGGTGTTGGCCGGCGGACGCTCGTCCGGCAGGCCGACGCTTTGCACGTTGTCGGTCATGGCCGTTACCGCTCCACCAGCGCGATGCGCTTGTTGTACCAGTTCATGAAGATCGAAATGCTGAGGCTGATGACCAGATAGGTGCCCATGATCATCGTCACGCCTTCGATCGCCTGGCCGGTCTGGTTCAGGGTAGTGTTGGCGATCGACACCAGATCGGGGTAGCCGATGGCCAGCGCCAGCGAGCTGTTCTTCATCAGGTTCAGATACTGGCTGGTCAGCGGCGGCACGATCACCCGCAGCGCCTGCGGCAGGATCACAAGGCGCAGCGTCGGACCGCTCGGCAGGCCCAGCGCGCGCGCCGCCTCGGTCTGGCCCCAGTTGACCGCCTTGATGCCGCTGCGCACCACCTCGGCGATGAAGGCCGCGGTGTAGAGCGTCAGGCCGGTCAGGATGGCGAAGAACTCGGGCGAGATCGCGACGCCGCCGGAGAAGTTGAAGCCGGCCAGCTTCGGCATGTCGAGCGCCATCGGCGCCCCGCCGGCGATCCAGGTCAGGATCGGCAGGCCGAGGATCAGACCCAGCCCGGCCCACCCCGCGGGGAAGGGCTGTCCGGTGCGCGCCTGCCGGGCCTTGGCCCAGCGCGACACCCCCCAGGCGGCGGCGATGCCGACCAGCAGGGCGATGCCCATGTTGGTCCAGACCGGATCGGCGACCGGGACGGGAATGCGCAGGCCGCGCTGCGACAGGAACACGCCCGGCAACGGGTTAAGCGCCTGGCGTACCGCCGGCAGGCCGTCCGACACCAGCGCATACCAGAAGAACAGCTGCAGCAGCGGCGGGATGTTGCGCACGATCTCGACATAGGTCGAGGCCAGCTTGGCGATCAGCCAGTTGCTGGACAGCCGGGCGACGCCGATGACCGTGCCGATGATCGTCGCCAGGATGATGCCGATGACCGACACCTTCAACGTGTTCAGCACGCCGACCAGGAAGGCCCGGCCATATGTGTCCTTCGGCGAATAGTCGATCAGCGACTCGCCGATGCCGAAGGCCGCTTCACGCCCCAGGAAATCGTAACCGGTCGCGATCGAGCGCCGCGCGAGGTTGTCGAGCGTGTTGGAAATAAGGAACCAGCCGACCAGAACGACCGCGCCGACCACCAGGATCTGGTAGACGATGGCACGGAACGTCGGGTCGCTGAGGGAAATGGATACGCCACCCGGCGGCGGAGCGCCTTGGGTGGTCCGGGTCTCGGTCGCCACGGACTACTCTCCCCCAACCATCGCGCCCCATACGGTGCCCACGCGGTCCCGGACGTTTTCCGGGCAATTTCCACACCGTAGGGGATGCGACATGTCTCCCAATGCGGCCAGATGCGCGGGCGTTTCGCTGACGCCCTTCGCGACCGCTCCTTCTACCGGAAGGCCGCCCCCGGCAGGTCCCGACGGGCGGCCTTCAAACGGTGGTCTGCCTTACCGGAACGGCTGCGCGTACATCAGGCCGCCCTTGGTCCACAGCGCGTTCAGGCCGCGCTCCAGCTTCAGCGGGGTGCCCGGGCCGACGTTGCGGTCGAAGATCTCGCCGTAGTTGCCGACCTTCTTCACCACGTTGTAGGCCCACTTCTCGTCCAGGCCCAGAGCCTTGCCCATGCCCGGCGAGGTGCCGAGGAAGCGCTGGACGTCCGGGTTCTTGGAGTTGGCGAACTCGTCGATGTTCTTGGAGTTGATGCCGAACTCTTCCGCCTGGATGGTGGCGTAGACCGTCCACTTCACGATGTCGAACCACTGGTCGTCGCCATGGCGCACGGCCGGGGCCAGCGGCTCCTTGGAGATGACTTCCGGCAGGATGACATGGTCTTCCGGAACCGGCGCGACGCCGGCGCGGGTGCCGGCCAGACCGGACACGTCGGTCGTCAGCACGTCGCAGCGGCCGGCGAAGTACGCGGCGTTCACCTCGTCGTTCGACTCGATGACGACCGGGTTGTAGGTCATGTTGTTGGCGCGGAAATAGTCGGCGAGGTTCAGTTCGGTGGTGGTGCCGGACTGGACGCAGACGGTGGCGCCGTTCAGTTCCTTGGCGCTCTTCACGCCCAGCTTCTTCGGAACCATGAAGCCCTGGCCGTCATAATAGGTGACGGGGGCGAAGTTCAGGCCGACCGAGGTGTCGCGGGTCAGCGTTGCGGTGGTGTTGCGCGACAGCAGGTCGACCTCGCCCGACTGGATGGCCGGGAAGCGCTGCTGCGCCGACAGCGGGGTGAACTTGACCTTGTTCGGGTCGTTGAAGATGGCGACGGCGACGGCACGGCAGTAATCGACATCGAGGCCGGTCCAGTTGCCGGCGCTATCGGGGTTGCCGAAACCCGGCAGGCCGGCATTGACGCCGCACTGCACGAAGCCGCGCTGCTTGACGGTATCGAGCGTGGCAGCACCGGCGGCGGCGCTGGCGGTAATGACCACAGCCGCCGCGGCGGCGGCGAGAAGCCCTGACTTCATAATTATTAACTCCACCCTGTTCTTGCGTTCTTCGCATTTGAGCGGTCTGACGACGCGCCGACCACGCCGGCCATGTGATCCCCGGGGAGCCTGAGGTAGCCCCGACGGGCCGCCCCTGTGGGGATCGCGACGCAGCCATGCGCGTGGGACAAGAGTGTATCAACTTGATCCCGCTTGTCGAATCATCCGTGCATTTGTGGTGATACCAGACTATACCGCCCGCTGACGGCACTTCGGCGCAATCGGTGTTGGCCGCAGGGCCTTCGGAATGACACAATGTTCGGCTCCGCCGCACCGGAACGCCGCACCAGCCAAACGGACAGTCGATGAAGGACGTCACGCAGGACACGATTCTCGTTCATGCCGGCCGCGATCCGCGGAACAACCACGGCATCGTCAATCCGCCGGTCTATCACTGCTCCACCGTGCTGTTCCCGACGCTGGACGCGCTGGAGGAAAGCGACCGCAACACGCTGGAAGGCGTGCATTACGGCCGCATGGGCACCCCCACCACCTTCGCCTTCGAAGAGGCGGCGGCGGCGCTGGAGGGCGGCTACAAGTCGGTGAACACCGGCTCCGGCCTCGCCGCCATCGCCATCGCGCTGTCAGCCTTCACCAAGGCCGGCGACCATGTGCTGATCACCGACAGCGCCTATGGCCCCACCCGCCGCTTCGCCAAGGAGACGCTGGCGCCCTATGGGGTGGAGGTCGAGTTCTACGATCCCTGCATCGGCGCCGGCATCTCGGCGCTGCTGCGGCCGAACACCAGCGTGGTCTTCCTCGAATCGCCGGGCTCGCTGACCTTCGAGGTGCAGGACGTGCCGGCCATCGCCGCCGCGGCCAAAAAAGTCGGCGCCACGGTGATGATCGACAACACCTGGGCGACGCCGCTGTTCTTCCGCCCCTTCGACCACGGCGTCGACCTGTCGATCCATGCCGCCACCAAGTATATGGTCGGCCATGCCGACGCGATGCTGGGCGTCGTCACCTGCCGGGACGAGGAAAGCTGGACCGCGGTGAAGAAGGCCGCCACCCGCTTCGGCGTCTGCGGCGGGCCGGACGACCTTTATCTCGGCCTGCGCGGCCTGCGCACCCTGTCGGTGCGGATGCGCCAGCATCAGGAAAGCGCGCTGGCGCTCGCCGACTGGCTGGCCGCCCGGCCGGAGGTCACGCGCGTGCTGCACCCCGCCCGCCCCGATTTCCCCGGCCACGAGCTGTGGAAGCGCGACTTCACCGGATCGAGCGGCCTGTTCTCCATCATCATCAACCAGGTGCCGCGCAAGGCCCTGGCGGCGATGCTGGACGGCATGGAGCTGTTCGGCATGGGCTACAGCTGGGGCGGGTTCGAAAGCCTGATCCTGCCGACGCGGCCGGCCGCAGTGCGCTCCGCCACCCGCTGGACCGATCCGGGACAGGTCCTGCGCCTGCATGCCGGTCTGGAAAGCCCCGACGACCTGATCCGCGATCTCGAGGCCGGCTTCCGCCGGATGGCCGCCGCCCTCTGAGCGGCGGGCCTGTGAAGGAGTCATTTGCCATGACGGACACGCCGTCGATCGATTCCGGCCCCTTTGAAGAGGTGCTGGCCGCCATCCGCTTCACCGCCGACGGACTGGTGCCGGCGATCGCCCAGGCTGAGGGCAGCGGCGAAATCCTGATGATGGCCTGGATGAACCGCGATGCGGTGGTGGAGACCTTGTCAACCGGCCGCGTCTGCTATTGGTCGCGGTCGCGCGGCGGGCTGTGGCGCAAGGGCGAGACCTCCGGGCAGGTCCAGCGGCTGAAGGATTTCCGGGTGGATTGCGACGGCGACACCCTGTTGCTGATCGTCGAACAGGACGGCGTCGCCTGCCACACCGGCCGGCGCAGCTGCTTCTATCGGGCTTGGCGGGCAGGAAAGCTGGAAACGATCCAGGAGGTCGAAACCGATCCGTCCATTCTCTATGGCGGGCATTCGCACAGCCACGGCTGAGCGGGAGGCGATCGAGACCCGGTTCGACGCCGCTGCCGGATTTCTTGATCCACATCAAAGCGGCACCCCCGCCGAAGGGTATACACAGCTTCTTGTCTCTAACCCTCCCTGTATATGACTGCACCGGGCGTTCCTTTGGACGCCCGGTAATTTTTTGCGCACACCGCCGGATCCGCAATCTTGGAAGGCGCGAAGCACATTTGCGCCGCCGATCCTCTTTCGGACGATCCGTTCCGACAGTGCTTTTGCCTGCGGCCTACTGCCCTCCCCGTCCGCGCATCGCCTTCGGCCGGCGCCGCTGTGCCCTTCCGCCGGCCCGGACCTACCCATAGGAGGAGCAAAGTCTCTGTTCCGTCACAGAAAGATCCCGCTTTGGATCACAAATACGTCGAATAAAGAAACATTAAAGATCACAAATCCAATCAAGCTTCGATTATCTGTGTCATCTCTCCTTGTCCCGTTTGTACTGCCCCTTTATCGCTTTTCGACCGCCCAGGCCTCATGGTTAACATCTGGTTAATCGTTAACAGCACGTTAACGGCACTGATGGAGAGACGCCATGCGCCAGTTTTGGGGGACTTCGAACAACGACGCCATGACCGGCACCGCCTATGACGACCGGATCGACGGTCTGGATGGCGACGACCGCGTCAACGGCGCCGGCGGTAACGATCAGCTGTATGGCGAACGCGGCAATGACTCGTTGATCGGCGGGCTGGGCAACGACCAGCTTCATGGCGGCGACGGCAACGACTGGCTCGGCGATCCCTATGGCGGCAACGAGGCCGGTAACGATTCGATGTGGGGCGATGCCGGCAACGACCAGCTGTTCGGCGGCGATGGCAACGACTGGCTGAACGGCGGCACCGGCGACGACATCGTCAAGGGGATGCGCGGCGACGACACCATGATCGGCGGCTCCGGCAACGACACGCTTTACGACAGCTATCGCGACGGCGGCGCCGACCTGTTCCAGCCGGGCACCGGCGACGACCTGATGGTCAGCTACACCGACGGACAGATCGACCGTTTCCTGATGGAGCGGGCCACCGGCGGCTTCGGCCACGACACCATCAACTATTTCGAGAAGGGGATCGACCAGATCGAGTTCCACGGCTACGCCGCGTGGGAGATGGCGATGACGACCAACGGCTCGAATTCGGTCTTCACCTTCACCGACGGCTCGTCGCTGACGGTGGACCAGATCGGCCTGAGTGCCGCCCACGACTTCATCTTCACCTGACCCGTCCCGATGGAGGTCTCCGGCCGACGATGGGGTCACCCCTTCGGCGCGCGGGACCTCCGGCCATGCTCGTGCTGTTCTAGGGACGCACAGTTCCGCGCCGTCAGCAAAAGGGCCAAGACCGATGGATCACCGCCGCCTTTCCCTGCGCATGCCCCTCCCCAGCCTGTCGGCTCTGGCAATCCTGCCGGTTCTGGCCCTGCCGGTTCTGGCCTTGGGCGCCTGCGCCAGTTCGGACATGGGCGGCGTCCCATCAGCGGAGGTGGCGACCAAGCCACCGGTGGAACTCGTCGGATTGACCGTGCAGACGCCGGACGGCCGCCGGATCCTCGGCAACGTCAGCGATCTCGTGATCGGGCCGACAAACCGGGTGGAACAGGCGATCGTCACCGTCGGCGCCCCGCGCTTCCCGAACGAGCACAAGGTGATGGTCGGCAGCGACAACCTGCGCTACGCCCGCAATCGTCAGGCCGTGATCCTGACCGGCATGACGGCGGAGGAATTCGCCGCCCTGCCGCCCATCGCCGGAAGCGACCGTATGGTTTCCCTTGGCAGCGGCGGGGCTCTTCCCTCTTCCGGAACCGCGCCGACCAACTGGGCCGGTGCCACCAAGTCACGCTGACCCTTTCCCAACCGGATACGCATCAACAAGAAAGGGGCCGGATGAACCGGCCCCTTTTGCTTGTCCAGGCTTGGTGACGACAGGCGTCACTTGCCCTGCAGCTGCTTCATGATGTCGTCGTTCGGGTTCGACTCCGGCTGCGCCGGAGCGCCGAACGGCGGAGCCACTTCCTGGTTGTCGAAGGCCGGGATTTCGATCTTCACGTCGTCCAGGTTGATCTTCGGTCCCTTGTCGCGGCCGGCGTCGACTAGCTGCGGGAAGGAGATGACAAGGGCGACCATGATGATCTGGATGACGACAAAGGGAACCGCACCCCAATAGATCTGGCCGGTGGTGATCTTCGCGATCTTCTTCCCGGTGATCTTGTCGAGATAGTCGGTCTTCGGCGCCACCGACCGCAGGAAGAACAGCGCGAAGCCGAAGGGCGGGTGCATGAAGCTGGTCTGCATGTTGACGCCCAGCAGCACGCCGAACCAGATCAGATCGATGCCCAGCTTGTCCGCCACCGGCCCCAGCAGGGGGACGATGATGAAGGCCAGCTCGAAGAAATCGAGGAAGAAGGCCAGAACGAAAACCAGGATGTTGCAGACGATCAGGAAGCCAAGCTCGCCGCCCGGCAGGCTGGTCAGCAGATGCTCCACCCACAGGTCGCCGTTCACCGCGCGGAACACCAGACCGAACACGGTCGAACCGATCAGGATGAACACCACGAAGGATGACAGCTTGGCGGTCGCGTCCATCGCCTGACGCATCAGGCCCCAGCTCAGCTGCCGCTTGGCAAGGGCCAGCAGGATGGCGCCGGCCGCGCCCATGGCGCCGCCCTCGGTCGGGGTGGCGATGCCGATGAAGATCGTGCCCAGAACCAGGAAGATCAGCACCAGCGGCGGCACCAGCGAGGTGATGACGCGCAGCAGAAGCTTCCAACCGCGCAGCGAACGGGCTTCCGGCGGCAGGGCCGGCACCATCTCCGGCTTGATGATGCTGGTGAGCAGGATGTAACCGGCATAGAGCCCGGTCAGCACGAGGCCGGGGATCAGTGCGCCGGCATACATGTCGCCGACCGAGCGGCCGAGCTGGTCGGCCAGAACGATCAGCACCAGCGACGGCGGAATGATCTGGGCCAGCGTGCCGGACGCGGCGATGACGCCGGTCGCGATCCGCCGGTCATAGCCGTAACGCAGCATGATCGGCAGCGAGATCAGACCCATGGAGATGACCGAGGCCGCGACCACGCCGGTCGTCGCCGCCAGCAGCGCGCCGACGAAGATCACCGCATAGGCCAGACCGCCACGGATCGGACCGAACAACTGCCCGATGGTATCGAGCAAATCCTCGGCCATGCCCGATCGCTCAAGAATCAGGCCCATGAAGGTGAAGAAGGGGATCGCCAGCAGCGTGTCGTTGCGCATGATGCCGAACACGCGTTCCGGTAGCGCCTGCAGCAGCGCCGGGGTCAGCAGACCCAGCTCGATGCCGATCAGACCGAACGCCAGACCATTCGCGGCCAGAGCGAAGGCGACCGGGAAACCCATCAACAGGAAGAACACCAGCGCGCCGAACATTAGCGGCGCCATGTTGGCGGTTACGAACTCGACCATCTGGGGTGCTCCCGGTCCTTAGGAATGGCTGTGCATCTTCTCGCCCGGCTCGTCACGATGGCCGGTGAGAAAGCCGATGCGCTTGATCAGTTCCGAGACACCCTGCGCGGTGAGCAGGAAGAAGCCGACCGGGACCAGAAGCTTCACGGGCCAGCGGATCAGGCCGCCGGCATCGCTCGACATTTCGTTGGTGACGAAGCTGTCCATGAACATCGGCCAGGACAGCACCATGATCAGGATCGTCATCGGGAACATGAAGAAGATGATGCCGAAGACGTCGACCCAGGCCTGCACCCGCTTGGAAAAGCGGCCCAGCACGATGTCGATGCGGATGTGTTCGTTGCGCAGGAAGGTATAGCCGGCGCACAGCAGGAACACGGCCGAGAACAGATACCATTGCAGTTCCAGCCACGCATTGGAACTGGTGTTCAGCCCGTAGCGGACCACAGCGTTGACTGAGCTGACGACGACGGCGACCAGCACGAGCCAGTAGGCGAGCTTGCCGATGCCTTGGTTCATGGCATCGATCAGCCCACTTAGTCTGAGCAGACCTCTCAAAGGAGAAACCTCCCTGTTGCGGGGGCGCGGCTTGGGCCGTCCCCTTTTGCTTTTGTTGCAGCCGCGCACGCGCGACAGGTCGCAACCCTCTCTCGATTGGAGGGTATACCAAAAGATAGGATTGGACGGGACTATTCCTTTCCCGCCCCCCAGCGGCAAGGGCTACGTTGGAGCTACGTAGAATCCCGTAGATGGAAACTGCGGAATGCGTCGCAATTCGCAGCGCCTGCGTCAACTTGCCACACTGCAGGTCCAGCCCCGCATGGGTCGCCGGTCGATCATGAAACTGATCATCGCCGGCAAAGCCCTTGCTTTTCTTGCAACTCCACATACCGGAGGCCGATGGCGCATTCCTTGCTAAGGCGGTCGGATGCCCTATCGAAGACGCCCATAGAGGCGTGACGATATGGTGTCGGCCGGTTTTAGGGCCTTTTCAATCAGAACCGTTGCTTTTTGCAGGAGATGGGGAATGACGTGGCTATCGAACATGACGGTTCGAATGAAGTCGATCGCTTCCTTTACAGCAGTAATAATCATATTTATTGCGTTTGGAGGCTTCTCCATCCTGCAGATGTCGTCGATGAACGATAAGTCTCTCGAGATCAGGAATAATTGGCTTCCGTCCGTCGCTGCGGTCGCCAATCTTTACACGCTGTTCGATTACTACCGCATCAATGAAGGTGCGCACATCATCTCAACCTCGGATGAGGGCATGCGCGTCGAAGAAAAAACCCTGGAAGAGATTCTTAAATCTTTCGAACAGGCTGATAGGACCTATGCGGCCATGCTGACGCCAGGATTCGAGACCGAAACCTATCAGGCGTTCAAGTCAGCATGGGGCGATTATCTGAAAACCAGCAAGACCGTCCTGCTTCCACTCTCGCGCCAGAACCAGACCGAAGAAGCCGGCTCCGTCTTCCGTGGACAAGCAAGAGATCAGTATAGGACGGCAAAAGGCCTTTTGCAGAAGCTGATCGACTTCAATACGCGCGAGGGCGCAAAGGCGGCTGACCAAGGCCAGGACCTGTATGAAAACGGCAAAATCCTCATCATGGTTTCTTCCGGCCTGGTTGCCGTGATCTGCATCGGCATCGCTGTTTCCATGCTGTCCACCGTGGTTCGGCCGATCCAGAAGCTGACCATGATCATGGGCCGTCTGGCGAACCGGGAACTTTCGGTCGCCGTCGATGGAACGGAGCGGAAGGACGAGTTGGGCGCCATGGCCAGAGCGGTCCAGATCTTCAAGGACGGTCTGATCGAGGCCGACCGGCTCGCCGCCGCCGAGGCGGCCGAACAGCAGACCAAGGCACGGCGTACCGCGGCGATCGAGCGTCTGCTGGCATCCTTCGAGACGTCGTCCGGCGCCGCGCTGCGCACCGTGGCGTCGGCCGCGTCGGAATTGGACACCACCGCGCACGCCATGTCGGCGATGGCGCAGCAGACCAGCAGCCAGGCCACCGTCGTGGCGTCGGCCGCCGAACAGACCAGCGCCAACGTCCAGACGGTCGCGACCGCGACCGAGGAGATGGCCAGCTCGATCCGGGAGATCGGCAGCCAGATCGCCCGCTCGGCCGACATTGCCGGCAAGGCGGTGACGGAGGCGGCGCAGACCAGCGACGCGGTGCGCAGCCTCGCCGATGCAGCCCAGCGGATCGGGGCG
>PJUA01000634.1_pt1 | contig 14735 bp, 11 predicted proteins | sample 1512151 | NCBI WGS metagenome assembly PJUA01 (sample SAMN08177678, study PRJNA422409) | Soil metagenome, whole genome shotgun sequencing project. | isolation source: Soil enriched on filter paper: beechwood xylan treatment | place: USA: Madison | collected 2015-01-15
CTACATAGCCGCCTCTGGCGCGCAGGCCGTTCACATAACCGGTCGGCCACTTCTCAGGTAAGGCAGGAAGAAGCTCCAGATAACCTTGATGCGATTGCAGCAGCATCTCCGCTATGCCGGCTGTTGCGGCAAAATTGCCGTCAATTTGAAACGGAGGATGCGCATCGAACAAATTGGCGTATACGCCGCCTTGACCACGGTTTCCTTTGCCGTCATTGCTCACCAGAGTCAGCAGATTGGACAACAGGTTTTCCGCGCGATTGCCGTCTCCGAAGCGCGCCCACAGGCTGATTTTCCAGCCCAGACTCCAGCCCGTGCCATCATCGCCGCGGCGTTCCAGCGAAACCTGCGCGGCCTTGAACAGCTCGCTGTCGGTTTTCTCCGTAATCAGCTTGCCCGGGTAAATGCCAACCAGATGGGATACATGGCGATGATGAACATCCTCGTCGTCAAAATCCTTATACCACTCCTGAAGCTGGCCATGCTTGCCGATCTGGAACGGCAAGAGACGGCGTCTGGCTTCTGCTAGCTCTGCCGCAAGGTCCTTATCCACGTCCAAAATTCCGGCAGCTTCCGCGCAATTATCGAACAGCTCCGCAATCAGCATCAGATCCATCGTTGCCGCAGCGCTGATGGCATAACATTTATCTCCTATTCTGAACTTATGCTCCGGAGACGTGGAAGGCCCGGTAATCAGGAAGCCTTTATCATCCTCGTACAGCCAGTCCAGACAAAATAGCGCCGCTTCCTTCATAACAGGATAAGCCCGCTCTCCAAGGAACGCTGCATCCCTGCCAAACAAATAATGCTCCCATAAATGCTGGGTCAGCCATACCCCTCCCAGCGGCCAATAAGCCCAGATGGGGTCGCCGTCGCCATAATCGCCGACCGGAGCGGATTGCGCCCATATGTCGGAGTTATGATGGGCTACCCAGCCCCGTGCGCCATAATTGACCCGCGCGGTTTCTTTACCGTTGATAGCCAGCCGCTCGATGTACGACAGCAGCGGCTCATGCAGCTCGGCCATATTGCAGCTCTCCGCCGGCCAATAGTTCATTTGCGCGTTAATATTCAGCGTATAGTTGCTGCTCCACGGCGCACGGGTTTCTTCGTTCCATATCCCCTGCAGGTTGGCGGGCATCGTTCCTTTGCGAGAGCTGGATATCATCAGGTAGCGGCCAAAGTTGAACAATAAAGCAGATAAGCCGGGATCGCTGCTTCCATACGTTGCAATGCGCTCGTCCGTTGCCATCCCTTCAGGCGCCAGGCTGTCTCCAAGATGAATAGAAACCCGGTTATACAACTCCTGGTAGTCGCTAATATGGCTGCTCTTCACTTCATGGAACGGCTTTGCTGCAACAGCGGCGATAATGGAGCTAGTGACAGCCTCCGGCAGCCTTTCCTTGCTGCTCGCGCCTTTCGCTGAATCGAAGGAGGTAGCCGCGCTAAAATACAATACCGCGGAGGTTGCGCCATAAACATGCAGCCCGTCGTGGCTGACCCTCCACTCTCCCCCGTCAAGCACCGCTTTTAAACGCCCGTGGAAAGCAAGCGCCTCGCTCTGTTCAGCATCGCCATACAGGATAGGATTTTCCGAATAGTAATAGCTTGGCCACACCTGCTCCGGCGCAACGCCGTGAATCGTAAAGGCGTCCTCCTCGGCGCTTGTCGCATGGCGAAGCAGGCTCGACAGCTTCGCCCGGAAGCTCAGCAGGCCAGGCTTGGAGGATTCCAGCCGAATGACAATGACCTTATCGGGATGGGACGCAAACACTTCTCTTTTGTAATCATTACCGCCCACCGTATAAGAAACCGCTGCAATGCCGTTATCCAAATCCAATGAACGCTTATAGTTGTGAAACTTGTTTCCATGCTCCATTGTCAGCTGCAGGTCGGCAAATGGCAAATACGATTGCGTATAAGGGCCCATGATTTCCTTGCCCAGCGCATCGGCTGCAGCATAGTCCTCCCGGCTGATACTTTCTCTGATTTTTGGCAAAACTGCTTTTGCGCCGTCATTATTCCAGTCCTTCGGAGCTCCAGACCATAATGTGTCTTCATTTAGCTGAATGCGTTCAGATTCCACTCCGCCAAAAACCATAGCGCCAAGGTTGCCGTTGCCGACCGGAAGCGCTTCCGTCCAATAAACGGCTGGCTTATAATAAATCATACTCATTGCAATAAATCCTCCCAAGTTCAATCAAATTCATCAATAAATTTCATCCCATTGGGCCGGAAACAGCCTGACCAGTGCCCGGGAATCGGGCCACTCTAATAGTTTATACCATTAATATGAGGAAATATATCGCGCATTTTGATCTATTTCGGACGTTTTTTAAGATAACCTGCAAATGAAGGATTGACATGAATCATCCAATGTCACTATAATAAAAATAACATATGAACAACTATTCATATGTTAAATGAAAATGACCCCTAAGGAGCGGATCTCAATGTCTGGACATCAGCATGACCACGGCCATAATCATGGACACTCTCACGGACATACCGGCAACAAAAAAATACTGCTTATTTCATTTATAATCATTACCGCCTACATGATCATAGAAGCGGTTGGCGGCGTAATGACGAACAGCCTGGCCTTATTGTCCGACGCCGGCCATATGCTATCCGATTCCATTGCGCTTGGCATTGCGCTGCTTGCGTTCCGTTTCGGCGAAAAAGCAGCCAACAGCGGCAAAACCTACGGCTACAGACGATTCGAAATTTTGGCTGCCGTTTTAAATGGCATTACGCTGATCGGCATTTCACTCTATATTTTTTATGAAGCGATTGAACGCTTTGCCAATCCGCCGCAGGTTGCAACAACGGGAATGCTGATTATTAGCGCAATCGGCCTTTTGATCAATATATTGGTTGCATGGATTATGATGCGGGGCAGCGACACCAAAACCAACCTGAACATGCGCGGCGCGTACCTGCACGTCATTAGCGATATGCTGGGCTCGGTAGGAGCTATTGCCGCAGCGCTTCTGATGATGTTTTTTGGATGGGGGTGGGCTGACCCGCTTGCCAGCGTAATTGTGGCAGGTCTAGTGCTAAGGAGCGGCTTTTTTGTAACCAAATCGTCTCTTCATGTTTTGATGGAGGGAACGCCAAGCCATCTGGATCTGAACGATATCGTAAGCAGCATTCTGGATACAAAAGGCGTATTGGGCGTCCATGACGTACATCTCTGGTCCATCACCAGCAATCAAAACGCCTTGACTGCCCACATCGTCGTAGATGGCGGCAGCAGCGTTTACAATACAGAGCTGCTTATCAAAAAAATTGAGCATGCTCTTGAGCATAAAGGCATTGCCCATGTCACTCTGCAAGCGGAGTCGGAGAAACACGGGCATGAGGATTCTGTCCTGTGCACAGCAAAGCCAGGAGCACCAGACGCTCATGGCCATCACCATCATTAAAGCAAGCTAAGCCGGGTTGGTTGTCCAAAGGCCTGCGCTTTTGAGCAAAACCCTTTGCGGCAGCTTCAATCCGGCAGCAATTAATTCTGCAACGTCCTCCGGCTGCATCATATGATCCTCGTCGCCGATTTTCAAGCCCAGACCAACCGCCATTCCCGTATTTACCGTGCTTGGCGTAAGCGCAGTTACGCGAATATTGGATTTGCGAACCTCTTGCATCAAAGCCTCCGTTAATCCCATAACGGCAAACTTGGAGGCGCAATAGGCAGAGCCGTTCGCAAATCCTTTTTCCCCTGCCGTAGACGAAATGTTAATGATGTTGCCCTCGTTTTGTCCCATCATTGCAGGCAATACGGCGCGGCACGCATAATAGGTGCCGAACAGATTGGTTTGAATAATACTCTCCCATTTGCCGCTATCCATCTCCAGCACCGTGCCAAAATCGGCAATGCCTGCGCTATTGACCAAAATATCGACCGAACCCAACTGTTCGATCAAGGCCGTAATGGCTGCATTTACTTGCTCTTGAACAGAAATATCAGCCGTAGCGGTATAAACCCGGACGCCGTGGTTATTCTCAAGCTCCTTCTTTAATTGCTCCAGGTCGACTGCTGTCCGCGCGATCAGCCCCAGACTAACACCCTCTGAAGCGAGCTTAATCGCTGTCGCTTTGCCGATTCCTTTGCCCGCTCCCGTAATAATCGCCGTTTTATTGTTTAACATTCAATAACCTCCCCCATTGTATTCCAGTGTTTTTGCATGAGCTTGCTCATCTTAAGCTTGCGCTGCTTGGACTTATATTTGCCATGACCGGACTTAAGCTTTCACTGCTCAGACTTGCGGCTGGCTCAGCTTGCACATGTCTCATGCAGGTTTTTCCGTTTATCTGTTATGCAGCTCGTTTGGATGCGGACCTTTGCGGCGATTGCAATCCAGCCCATTGATTTTCTCCATATCGGAATCTGACAATTGAAAGTCGAACACATCTATATTTTCAAGGATTCGGGAAGGCGTCACCGATTTGGGAATGGCAATTGTCTGGCGTTGAAGATGCCAGCGAAGCACAATTTGAGCCGGCGTTTTGCCATGCGCTCCGGCCAGCTTCGCCACAACCTCATCCTTCAAAACGTCGCCGCCTTGATCCAGCGGGCTCCAGGCTTCTAGGAAAATATCATGCTGCTCGCAAAATGCTCTCAGTTCATTTTGAGCCAGATAAGGATGGCACTCCACCTGATTAAGTACCGGCTTAACCTCGCACTCTTTAAGCACCCGCTCCAGATGCTCGATTTCAAAGTTGCACACGCCAATTGCCTTCACCCTGCCGTCATGGTAAAGCTTTTCAAGCGCCTTGTAGGTATCCACGTATTGATCAAATTGCGGCGTAGGCCAATGAATCAGGTACAGATCAATATAATCCAGCTCCAGCTTCTCCAGACTTTCCTCAAAGGCGCGCAGCGTATTGTCATACCCTTGGTCAGCGTTCCAAACCTTCGTTGTAATAAAAAGCTTCTCCCGGGGAATGCCGGATTGCTTGATCGCTTTCCCCACTCCGCGTTCATTACGGTAAATCATAGCTGTATCAATAGACGTATAACCTGCCTTAAAAGCGTTGCTCACCGCCTCGGCTGCTTGTTCGTCGCTAACCTGCCAGACGCCAAAACCAAGCTGAGGCATTTGCAAACCGTTATTTAACGTTACATGAATCATGTCTCTTCACCTCTTGTGTTTTTTAGTTATCCACTCATTTACCCCGGAAGTGAACGGCTAACGATATCCCGTCTTCCGCTGTACATGCCAAATTGTAACACGCCAGCTTCCCTTCATTCAAAAGATAGCGGCAAATTAGCTAAAGCCTAGGTTAAATACTCCTTCAATTCTCCATCAATTAGTTAACCATTTGATTAATCATTTAATTAATCATTTCATTAAGTAATCAGTCAACAAACAAAGCGTTTTATTACATCGGCCATAGCCATTTTCAATGTTTTCATTGACTAAATATCGTCTGTACGTTATAAACAACTTGTAGCCTCATTTGCAAATCAGCTTATGAACCACCTTTTCAATTAACCTTTCGATTACCTTATTGATTAACTATTTGATTATTTAAATGGAGGGAAGCTTGATGAATTCAACCCTTTTTATACCACGTCCCGAGCATCCGCGGCCTCAATTCATGCGCCAGTCCTGGTTAAACCTGAATGGCGAATGGCAATTTGACATTGATGCTTCACGCAGCGGTAAAGAACGCGGCTTGCAGAAGCCCGAGGCCAAGCTTGGTCATACCATTATTGTTCCCTTTTGTCCGGAGAGCAAGCTTTCCGGCATCGGGCATACCGACTTTATTCCCGCTGTCTGGTACAAGAGAAGCTTTGTTCTGCCAACGGAATGGCAATCCGGTGAGGTTTTGCTTCATTTTGGCGCGGTTGATTACGAGGCGGAAGTCTGGATTAACGATGTTTGGATCGGCCGTCATCGCGGCGGCTACAGCTCCTTTTCGTTTCCTGTCCGGCATGCGCTTCGCGAAGGCAGCAATACCGTTACCGTATATGCGGAGGACGACGTTCGTTCCGGGAAGCAGCCGCGCGGCAAACAAAGCGGCACCTATCGCTCCCAGGGGTGCGATTATACAAGAACAACGGGCATATGGCAAACCGTGTGGCTTGAGCATGTCCCCGCCACCTATGTTTCCTCTTTTCGCCTGTATCCCGATCCTGCTAATGACTGCTTGCATGTGAGCGCAGAGATTAACGGTCCCACAACCGGCTTTTCTTTTCGCTGCTCCTCGTCCTTTGAGGGAAAGGCTACCGGCGAGCAAACGATTTTAGTTGGAGCCCGATCCGTCCGGCTGACTTTGCCGCTGGCGGAAAAACATCTTTGGCATCCCGGCTCTCCCAAGCTCTATGATCTTCGGGTGGAGCTATTACAGGAAGACCGGATTATTGACAGCTCAAACTCCTATTTCGGATTGCGCTCCATACGGCTCGACGGCATGGCATTCCGCATCAACGAACAATCGATTTTTCAACGGCTTGTGCTGGATCAAGGCTTTTATCCCGACGGCATCTACACAGCTCCTAACGACGAAGCGCTTAAAAAGGATATTGAGCTATCGCTTGCCGCCGGCTTCAACGGCGCGCGTCTGCATGAAAAAATATTCGAGCCAAGATATTTGTATTGGGCCGACAAGCTTGGTTATTTGGTATGGGGAGAGCATGCGAACTGGGGGCTGGATATTAGCGATTCAAGCGCGCTCGCCACATTTTTGCCAGAGTGGATCGAGGGGATTCAACGGGATTTTAATCATCCCAGCATTATCGGCTGGTGTCCGTTCAACGAAACATGGGATGCACCGAGCGGAGCCCGCCAGAATAATGACGTGTTGCGTATCGTTTATGAAACGACCCGAAATCTCGATGAAACGCGGCCCGTTATTGATACAAGCGGCAACTTCCATGTCGCGACCGACATCTTCGACGTTCACGATTATGACCAGAATCCCGAAAGCTTCCGAAAACGCCACCAGCCGTTAGCTGACGGCGGAGAGCCTTGGGTTTCCTTTCCCGAGCGTCAGAGCTACAGCGGCCAGCCCTATTTTGTCAGCGAATATGGCGGTATCGGATGGGACCCGGAGCAAGCGACAGAAGACGGATGGGGTTATGGAGATCGTCCCAAAACGGAAGCGGAGTTTAAGCTTCGCTACGAGGGGTTGACGAATGCTCTGCTGGATAATCCCAATATGTTTGGTTTCTGCTATACGCAGCTATATGACATCGAGCAGGAAATAAATGGCCTGTACACGTATGACCGCAAACCAAAATTTAATATGGAATGGCTGAAAAGCGTTAATGGCAGACGCGCTGCTATCGAGGATTAAAAGTCTCTATTAGTTGATCGGCTCATTCGGCGGTTATATAATACGTGTAGCAAAGCAGGAATGAAACGGGGTAATTCCATGAATATACAGGTATCGGCGGAGCAGGTGCATTTTTTTGAAGCGCTTGCCTCCGAAAGCCGGATACGGATGATCAAGCTGCTTGAGGTCCAACCAATGAACATTAAGGAAATGGCCCACGCGCTTGGGGTTTCATCGGCAATCGTGACGAAGCACGTTCAAAAGCTGGAAGAAGCCGGCATAATCGCAACAGAAGGGATATCCGGTTTGCGGGGACGCCAGAAGGTTTGCCGTCTGGTAATGGACGATATTACGCTTCGGTTCCGGACGCCTGCCGAGCCCGCTCCCAACCGGTATGCCCTATCGGTTCCTATCGGCCACTATACGGACTATCAGGCAAAACCAACCTGCGGTCTCGCTTCTCCAGACAAAATCATCGGCATGTTCGACGATCCGCGCTATTTCTCCGATCCCGATCGGACAGCCGCTGCCCATCTATGGTTTAGCAGCGGCTTTGTGGAATATCGCATACCGAATTATTTGCTGTCCAACCAGCAAGCGGACGCTATCTCCATCACGCTGGAGCTATGCTCCGAGGCGCCTGGCTTTAACGAAAACTGGCCTTCGGATATCTATTTTTATTTGAACGACGTAGGCATCGGCCATTGGACCTGCCCGGGAGATTTCGGCAGCAGCCGAGGCGTCCATACGCCGGAGTGGTGGAAGCACGGTACGCAGCACGGGCTGTTAAAAACAATCCAGATTAAAGAGCAAGGCTCTTACATTGACGGGATGCCCATGTCCAATATAGCCATTAATCAAATCCCGCTGCCTTATGGCGAGAATATTCGCTTCCGAATCGCAGCTCCCGAAACTGCCAAAAACGCAGGCGGACTCAGCTTGTTCGGCAAACATTTCGGCAACTATAATCAGGACATTCAATTTGAGATGCTATACGGAGACAAATAAGCAAACCGGCAAAAGAACTTGCGCCAGCTACTCCGCAAAAAACTTGCGCAAGCGCCCCCAGCGCGATAAGAGCAAAAAAGCCGCTTGCTGCCAGGCAAAAAAAAAGCTGGAGCGGAAACAGTCTTGATTCTCTCCTGTTTCTCTCCAGCTTCACAAGCTTTCTATCCTTTAAAAACCCATTCCATATTGCTTCGGTATCGCTGTTTCCTTCTTTAATTGCGCCGCCGCTTCCAGCGCCCAATACGGATTGCGCAGCATCCCTCTTCCGACAGCGACCAGATCGGCATCCCCATTGCCTACGACAGCGTTCGCCACAAAAGGATCGTCCAGCCTTCCTACCGCGATAACCGGAATGTCGAGTGTTTCTTTAATAGCCCGTGCCAGCGGTACTTGATACGCCGCATGGGTGCCTGGTCTTCCCCCTGACCCAACCGGTCCTTCTCCGCCTGATGAAACATCAAACGCATCAACGCCCGCTTCCCTGTACACTTTGGAGAAGGCTAGACTTTCTTCGAGGCCATATCCGCCGTCTACATACTCCTTGGCAGATATCCTCATAATGAGCGGCATTTCCTCCGGCATTTCTGCTTTAACCGCCTCAATAATTTCACGGCCAAAACGAGTCCGCTCCCGGCCATATTCGTCGGCCCGCTTATTGGTTAGCGGGGAATGAAACTGGTGAATCAAATAGCCGTGGGCCCCATGAATTTGAATAGCGTCAAAGCCGGCCTTTACCGCGCGTGCCGCAGCCGCCCGGAATTTCTGCACCAAGTCTTTCACTTCCTCCGTCTCCAGTGCTCTTGGCTGCTTTGATTTTTCGTCAAAGGGTACCGCAGACGCCGATACCGGTACAGCCGCATCCTCCGCCTTGCGTCCGGCATGAGCAATTTGAATGCCTACCTTGGCGCCGTATTGATGACAAGCATCCACAATTCTTTTTAATGCGGGAATTTGTTCATCGCTCCACAAGCCCAGATCATAATCGGATATGCGGCCGTCCGGCTCAACATCCGTCATTTCAATAATAATAAACCCGGCTCCGCCCACCGCACGGCTTACGTAGTGCAAATAATGCCAGTCGGTCGCGATCCCGTCCTTTTGCTCAACGGAATATTGGCACATCGGAGGCATCACAATCCGGTTTTTCAGCTCCAGCCCTTTCAGCTTGAACGGGGTATATAAATCATTCATGAATAAAACTCCTCTCAAAATAGGGTACTAGAACGCTATATTGTAGCCCTAAAAAGCAATTAAAGCTCCTGCAGGTTAGATTGAAGCTCTTTTTTCAAACCTTGCTCCAATAAAGCCGCTTGCAAAACCTCATTAAACGTTTGAAGCGCCTTTTGCAGCTTTTCTTCGCCTAATTCGGTAATGCAGGTATAAATGCCGCGGCGATCCGCCTCGCAGACATGCCTTTGCAGCGATCCGCAGTTCCTTGCTTCCATTCTGGCCACCAGACGCGAAACCGCGCTTTGGCTCAGATCAACCATCTCCTGAAGCTGCTGCAATCTAAGCTTTTTTTCCGCTGTTTGCGATATAAAATGGAGCGCATAAAATTCCTTTAATGACAACCCACACTTTTCCTGAAGCGAACGCTCCAGCTCATCATTAATGCGGCTTTGGATATGCGACAAGGACAACCATCTGATCAAACGTTCATCCGTGTTAAATGTATTCATCCCTCTCACCTGTTTTCATCCCAAAAATAAACATGCGCATGCATATAATTTAACGGATTACTATTCCGTTGTCAAATCCGCCTGGCTGTTTTACAACTTTGTAAAAGCTGCTTTAGCCGGGCTCTGCCTTCTATTGGGAGACACAAAAAGAGACAGCCTTTTTTGTTGGGCTGCCTCTCTCCGTAGATTTATAGATAGGTTACAAACTCGGAAATAGGCTTCCGGTATCCGCGTGGCTTGCGGCTGCTAAGCTTTTCCTTGCCGATTGTAATCATCAATACCGGCTCGTACTGCTCCTCGATTGACAACACCTCGCGAAGCGCGGTTGGATTAAAGCCAATCATTGGGCAGGTATCCCAGCCCTTGCTTTTGGCAGCAAGCAAAAACAGCATAGCCGAAAGCGAGGCATTGCGAATGGCTTCATCCCGTTGATAATGCTCCCCGCTGCCTTCATAGGTTGTTGTAACCAAACGTACCGCATGATCGTATTCCTGCTGGGTATAAATACCGAGGTTTAACAGGCCTTCATAGATTCGGCCTGCGTCTTTATAGGCAAGCTTGTCGCCCAGAACGATAATAACCGCTGAAGCCGTACCCACCTTATGTTGTCCCATCGCTGCCTGTTTGACCTTTTGCTTCAGGTCCTGGTCAAGTACAACCAAATAATTGGTATGCTGCAAATTGGAGGCGGACGGAGCCATCTTTACTAATTGAAAGATTCCGTCGAGCTCCTCCTTTGTAATAGGATGGTTATCCAAAAAATTGCTTGCCGATCGCCTTTCGTTAACGAGCTTTTGAAAATGCTCCATGTTGTCCCCCCCATCGTTGTACAAGTTGAACAAAAGAAAAGAATTTCAACGGTGCGAGCCGGCGTATAGTTCAACCCACCAACCTGCTTCTGTTAATCATTATACTAGCAGGGTTCGTGTTAGCGGTCAAAATCAATAGCTAATTAACGAATATTTCTTTTATCGATATAACGTTCTCCCCCTGTACTTCAATTTCAAAGGGAGTATGCAAAGGGATATCATCGTCTCCATTCAAAAACAATTCAAACTGCTCAAGATCCGTCGTAGAATATCTTTTATCATCCTCTTCCTTTACAAAAAGGTTCCCGGTGTCATAAAAATGATATTGAGTTTTTTCATCAAGCGTAAAGCTTTTGATGTCCTCTGACTTGTTATGAATATAATATCCGTTGGGCATATCCTCTTCTGTTAGTTCTAATTCTTTTATTCTTTCCGTGTCTTTAGAGGTTATAAACTCAAAATCATCAATCTTAAGTGTATTTCCCTCCAAAAAAAGATATCCCGAGTAGGTTTGCGGCTCAGGCAATGCTGATAGATTCTGATTAGAACTACAAGCAACCACCATCAGACCAAAAGCCAAAACAAAAATGAATAGCATCATCTTTTTCATTTTTTATGTCCCCGCTCTCTTATTCATTCATTACTTATTCGGATTTCCACTAACCTCCAAATTATTAAGGGTATTTACATTTTTAACGAAACCTTCTTCCAAAAAGTTGCATAATAAATCAGTATTAGCTGACAAATACCCTCTTTCAGACAAGAGACAGATACCCTTTCCAGCATCTTCGGTCAGGCGCCAACAAACATTTTCAATGGGCATGAATAAAACTCAGGTAGAACTCTCATGGGGACGGCCATCGAGCACCTCCAAAGTATCCTCCAAAACCGTCAATGTGGAAGTATGGAGATATGGATACCAATACGTCGTTCTCACAAATGGCGTGGTAACCCAAGTTTACACCCTTTAACAACCCTCATTGAAAATACGAAAAATCTGGATTAAATTGTAATGGCGATCATTTCACGGTTTATAACCAAGAAATGATCGCCATATTTTTTCTTATCCTTTTAATAAATACGTTAGCGCAGTCGCCTATTCATCTTTTTTCTGCAAACATTCATTTTCACAGTAGTCCTATGCTTGTCACGCCTTTTCCTCCTGATACTTCGCCAAAATACGGAAAATATATTTCTGAAGCCCCTCCCTTATTTCGGCCGGGTCCAACACCTCACATTTCGTTCCAAACGCTAACAATCGGTCGTAACCATGCTCATTCGGAATAATGGGGTAGATGGCAATGCACGTCTGATCCTCTATCTGAACAATATGCTCTGCGCCAAAGCGTTCAATCACCCGATCCATAACGGAGAGATCCAGGCGAAGCGTGACCCTCACCCAATCCGTCCTCATCCAATCCCCGCCATCCATTGGCAACGGCTTGAAATCTCTAGGTACAAATTTTTCGTTCAGCACATGCAAGCCGCTCATCCGCGCTAATTTGAATATACGGTAATCTGTTTTTACCGTACAAAAAGCCTGCAAATACCAACTGCCTTCCTTAAACACAACTTGATACGGCTCCACCTTCCGTTCACTTGTAAGCCCGTTATTATTTATATAGGTAAAAACTACATAACACTGCTCATTCATCGCTGTTTCTATATAACCAAACTCTTTGCGCAATGATTCATTACCGGCGTTTAGCGCCATATCAATGACGTAACGTCCTTGCTTCCTGGGGTGTTCTCCTTCTGAATGAAGCGCATTCAGTTTCTCCATCGCATAAACCGATTCACGCTGTCCGAACAGTTGTCTATAGCCGTGCAAGCCGCTTAAAAGCGCTTGAATTTCCTGAGAGGTAAACACGGTCTTTCCTACTTTAAAAGACTTCATCAGTCCCACGCCGCCCATTGCGCCATGATGAGTAAATATCGGGAGTCCAGCGCAATTAAGCGCGTCAACGTCACGGTAAATTGTCCGGCGGCTCACCTCCAGGCGCTCGGCTAGTTCACGTGCGCTGATTATCTCACGCTCAAGCAACATCATAATTAAGGCAATCAAACGATCCGTTTTCATTGCAACCACCTCTCATCAAGTATGCCATACTGTTGTCATAGTTGATAGGCTATGCTGGACTTGTAGTTAACATTTTCGCGAAACAGGAGGAAAAAACATGATTTCAACCCGAATTGAAAACAAAGAAGCCTTTCGTTTCATTGGCTTCAAAACGGCCTTGGCCGAAGGGACAAGCATCCATGACACGCGTTACTCCCCCCTCAAGACAGCTTTTTTCAAAAGCATGATTGAAGGAGGGCAAATGGCAACGCTCCGCCCGCTGTCTGAAAGTAATTATGGCTTTGCCGCTGTAGCCCGGGAGCCCGGAGGCATTTATTATTACGCTGGCGTCCCCTCGACGCAGCCAGTGCCATCCTCTGCGGATGAGTTGCCTTTTCCTCAGAGCGAATATTTGGTGTTGTCGGGAAGCGGCGGATTGTCGCGTCTTGCCTTTGACCGTCTGGAGGATTATGCCTTTGGCTCCGTCTTGAACGATGAATATGAATATGTGTACAACGGGAATCCGATTGCAGAGGTTTTACTTAACGGCAATCCAATGGATGCCGAAGTCGAGGTGTGGGTTCCGGTAATAAAGCGGAGTTAAAGCGAAGGCAAATTAAAGACATATAAAAAAGTTCGTTAGAGATGGTCTCTAACGAACTTTTTTGGTATACCGGCGAGAGGACTCGAACCTCCACGGTTTCCCACTCGATTTTGAGTCGAGCGCGTCTGCCATTCCGCCACGCCGGCACGTATAAGGGGTCTTGCTTTGTAAAGATGGCGCGGCCTAAGAGATTCGAACTCCTGACCTTTTGATTCGTAGTCAAACGCTCTATCCAGCTGAGCTAAGGCCGCAAACTATAAAATTTTGTGGAGGCGCCACCCAGACTCGAACTGGGGGTAAAGCTTTTGCAGAGCTCTGCCTTACCACTTGGCTATGGCGCCAGAATCTTATGGAGCGGAAGACGGGAATCGAACCCGCGACCCTCGCCTTGGCAAGGCGATGCTCTACCGCTGAGCCACTTCCGCAAATGGCTGGGGATCAAGGATTCGAACCTTGGAGTGACGGAGTCAAAGTCCGTTGCCTTACCGCTTGGCTAATCCCCAACACTACTACATTAATCAAAAGTGTTAATGGGGCGATCGATGGGACTTGAACCCACGAATGCCGGAGTCACAGACCGGTGCGTTAACCCCTTCGCCACGACCGCCATATTGCACTTTCATACAGTTGGCAGGGGCAGCAGGAATTGAACCCACACCAAAGGTTTTGGAGACCTTTGTTCTACCTTTAAACTATGCCCCTATAACTGGTGGAGGATGATGGATTCGAACCACCGAACTCAGAGAGAGCAGATTTACAGTCTGCCGTGTTTAGCCACTTCACTAATCCTCCAAAACTGGTGCCGTCGAGAGGACCTGAACCCCCAACCTACTGATTACAAGTCAGTTGCTCTACCAGTGGAGCTACAACGGCATATGAAATTGAATGGTGGCTCGGGACGGAATCGAACCGCCGACACGAGGATTTTCAGTCCTCTGCTCTACCGACTGAGCTACCGAGCCTGATGATGTTGTAATGGCGGAGCTGACGGGATTCGAACCCGCGGTCTCCTGCGTGACAGGCAGGCATGTTAGGCCTCTACACCACAGCTCCACAACATATGTACCCGGAAATCACCGAAGGTAATTTGGTTGCGGGGGCAGGATTTGAACCTGCGGCCTTCGGGTTATGAGCCCGACGAGCTACCGAGCTGCTCCACCCCGCGATATTATGGTGGAGGATGACGGGATCGAACCGCCGACCCTCTGCTTGTAAGGCAGATGCTCTCCCAGCTGAGCTAATCCTCCAAATGGTGACCCGTAGGGGATTCGAACCCCTGTTACCTCCGTGAA
>PJUA01000636.1_pt1 | contig 14659 bp, 12 predicted proteins | sample 1512151 | NCBI WGS metagenome assembly PJUA01 (sample SAMN08177678, study PRJNA422409) | Soil metagenome, whole genome shotgun sequencing project. | isolation source: Soil enriched on filter paper: beechwood xylan treatment | place: USA: Madison | collected 2015-01-15
CCACCAGTTCCGGCTGGAAGCCGGCGGGTAGCAGATCCGGGCGGAAATGGGCGAGGCTGCCCAGCTCGGCCAGATCCATCAGGGCGACGCCCTCGGCGGTGTCGATCACCGAGCCGCCGGCGATGCGCAGCCGCTCCACCGGCAGGCCCAGATGGACGGCGGCGAACTCCAGCAGGTTGGCGCGCAGCTGCCGGCTGGCCTGGAGCACCGCCTCGCCGCCGATCCCGGCGCCGCGCGACGCCCAGGTGCCGCCGCCATAGGGGGTGGCGGCGGTGTCGCCGGTCAGTACCCGGACCCGGTCCATCGGCACCCCGACCTCGTCGGCGACGATCTGGGCGAAGATGGTCTCGGTGCCCTGGCCCTGCTCGCCGACGCCGCTGGCGCAATGGACGATGCCGGTCGGATCGAGCCGCACGGTGGCGCCGTCCTGCGAGGCGATGCGCGCGCCGCCGGTGCCGTAGAAGGCGGCGCCGGGGTTGGTCAGCTCGATCAGCACGGCGATGCCGATGCCGCGATGGATGCCCTTGGCGCGCAGCTCGGCCTGTTCGCGGCGGAGCGCGGGGAAATCCACCATCTGCTCCAGACGGGCCAGACAGCGCTGGTGGGACAGGCTCTCCAGCAGGATGCCCGACGCCCCCTTGCGGGGGAAGCTGTCGTCGGCCATCAGGTTGCGCCGGCGCAGATCCAGCGGGTCCATTCCCAGCGTCGCGGCGGCCAGATCGACGATGCCCTCGGTCACGGCGCAGGCGATGGGGTGGCCGACGCCGCGATACTGGCTGGTCTGCACCTTGTTCTGGAACACCACGTCCAGCGTGGCGCGGTAGTGCGGATGGTCATAGGGGCCGCCGCACAGGTTGATGACCTGGTTGCCCTCCACCGCGCTGGTGCGCGGGTACATCGAATAGGGGCCGATGCCGGTCAGGTCAGCGATGTCGAAGGCGAGGAAGCGGCCGTCGCGGGTCAGCGCCAGCCGGGCCTTGACCCGATGCTCGCGGGCGTGGATGTCGGTGACGAAGGATTCCAGCCGGTCGGCGAAGAACTTGACCGGCCGCCCCAGCAGCACCGACAGGGCGACGGTGGCGAAATCGTCGGCATAGGCGTGGACCTTGATGCCGAACGACCCGCCGACATCCTTGCAGAGCACCCGCACGTCGGCCTCGGGAATCCCCATCAGCCGGGCGTAGAGGTCACCCATCATGTGGGGCGCCTGATGCGAATGATGGACGGTCAGCCGCCGTTCGGCCGGGTTGTAGTCGGCCAGGACCGAGCGCGGCTCCAGCGTGACGCCGGTGTGGCGCCCGAAATCATAGGTCTCCTCCACCACGACATCCGCCGCGGCGAAGGCATCGTCCACACCGCCGCTGTCGACCTCGCGGTGGAAGCACAGGTTGTCGCCCAACTCGGGGTGGATCACCGGGGTGCCGGGGTCGAGCGCGGTGTCCATGCGGGTCACCGCCGGCAGCACCTCCCACGTGACCTCGACCGCCTGCATGGCGTCCTCGGCCTGGGCGCGGGTCTGCGCCACCACCGCCACCACCGCCTCGCCCTGCCAGCAGGCGCGGTCGACGGCCATGGCGTGCTGCGGCGGCGAGCGCATGCCGGCCAGATGGGACAGCGCGCCGACGAAGGGCGCGCAGATCTCCGCCAGTTGGCGGCCGTCGACGATGGCGACCACCCCCGGCATGTCGAGCGCCGCGGCGGCGTCGATCCGCAGGATGCGGGCGTGGGCGTGCGGGCTGCGCAGATAGGCCACATGGACCATCCGCGGCAGCTCGACGTCGTCGACATAGGTGCCGCGGCCTTCGACCAGCCGGCGGGCATTGGGGCGCGGCACGGCTCGGCCGACGATTTTTTCGACGGTGACGGCGCGGGGGGTGATGTTGTTCATGGCTGTGCCCCCCTTGCGCCGGCCCGGCGGCACTCGCCCACGGTTTCGATGGCGTCGACGACGGCGTGGTAGCCGGTGCAGCGGCAGTAGTTGCCGGAAATATGCTCGCGGATGCGGGCGCGGTCGGCCTCGGGCTCGGCCTGCAGCAGGGCGTCGGCGGTCAGCAGCAGCCCCGCCGTGCAGAAGCCGCATTGCAGGGCGTTGCGCTCCAGGAAGGCGTCCTGGAGGTCGCGGATCGCGCCGCTTTCGGACTTGCCCTCGATGGTCTCCACCATGGCGCCGTCGACCTGGACCGCCAGCGTCAGGCAGGAGCGCACGATCTCGTCGTCGACCACCACGGTGCAGGCGCCGCACACCCCGTGCTCGCAGCCGAGATGGGTGCCCTTCAGCCCCAGCTCCTCGCGCAGGAAGTCGCCGAGATGCAGGCGCGGTTCGATCCAGCGCTCGTACACCATGCCGTTGACGGTGATGTTGACCAGGATCCTGTCGGTCACGATTGTGCGTCCTCCGCCATGAGAGACTGGATGCCGCGGCGCAGCAACACGCCGGCGAGGTGGAGCTTGGTCGCGGCGGCGGCGTAGAGATCGCCGGCCGGGGCCAGCTCGCCGCCCAGTTCGGCCACCGCCCGGTCCAGCGCCGCAGGCTCGGCCCGGCCGCCGGCCAACGCCGCTTCCGCCGCCCGCGCCCGCACCGGCGTGCCGCCGACGCCGAAATAGACGATGCGCGGATCGTCCAGCCGTCCGTCCGTCACGTCGCCGGCCAGCGCCAGCCCGACCGTGGCGTAGTCGCCGTGGCGGCGGGCCAGCTCGGTGAAAGAGAAGCGGCGCTGCGGGCCGGGCAGGGGGAATTGCACGGCGGTGATGAGTTCGTCCGGGCGCAGCGCCGTCTGGTACAGGCCGAGGAAGAAGTCGGCCGCCGCCACCGTCCGGCTGCGGGTGCCGTCGTCCAGGATCAGCGCGCCGTTGGCCGCCACGGTGCAGGCCGGCCATTCCGCCGCCGGATCGGCGAAGGCGATGGACCCGCCGAAGGTGCCGCGGTTGCGGATGGCGGCGTGGGCGATGTGGGGGGCCGCCAGCGACAGCAGCGGCAGATGCCGGGCGACCAGGGCGGAACGCTCGACATCGACATGGCGGGCGAGCGCCCCGATGCGCAGATGCCCGTCGGTCACCGCGATGCCCTGCATCTCGGCGATGCCGCGGATGTCGATCAGCAGCGACGGTTCGGACAGCCGCATCCCGAGGGTGGCCAGCAAGGTCTGCCCCCCCGCGATCAGCCGGGCCTCGTCGCCGTGCTCGCGCAGCAGGGCGGCGGCGGCGGCGACGCTGTCGACGCGCCGGTATGCGAAGGGGGGCGCCTTCATGGCCGTTGGTCTCCTGTTCAGCCCAGGGTGGGCATCACGAGGGTGGGGGCGGTGGCGTTGCCGACCCGCCACCGCGCGGTCACCGCCTTGGTCCGGGTGTAGAACTTGATGCCCTCGGTGCCGTGGACGTGCAGGTCACCGAACAGCGAGTTCTTCCAGCCGCCGAACGAGAAGAAGGCCATCGGCACCGGGATCGGCACGTTGATGCCGACCATGCCGACCTCGACGGTTTCCTCGAACAGCTGGGCGGCGGCGCCGGAGCCGGTGAAGATCGCCGTGCCGTTGGCGAAGGCGTTGCCGTTGATCAGCGCGATCGCCGCCTCCAGCGTCTCCACCCGCACCACCGACAGCACCGGGCCGAAGATCTCGTCACGGTAGATGCTCATCGACGGGTCGACCTTGTCGAACAGCGTCGGCCCGACGAAGAAGCCCCGCTCGCCGCCGGAGACCTCGACGGTGCGGCCGTCCACCACCAGGGCGGCGCCCTCGCGCTCGCCGGCATCGACGTAGCCGCTCACCTTGTCGCGGTGCGCGCCGGTGATCAGCGGCCCCATGTCGATTCCGGGCTCGATGCCGGGGCCGGTCTTCAGCGCGCGGGCGCGGGTGGCCAGCCGCTCGACCAGGGCGTCGGCGACGTCGCCCACCGCCACCGCCACCGAGATCGCCATGCAGCGTTCGCCGGCCGAGCCGAAGGCGGCGCCGATCAGCGCCTCGGTGGTGAAGTCCAGGTCGGCGTCGGGCATGACAACGGCGTGGTTCTTGGCCCCGCCCAGCGCCTGCACGCGCTTGCCGTTGCGGGCGCAGGTCTCGTAGATGCTGCGCGCGATCGGGGTGGAGCCGACGAACGATACGGCCGCCACGTCGGGGTGCTCCAGTAGGGCGTCGACCGCCGTCTTGTCGCCATGGACCACGTTCAGCACGCCGTCGGGCAGGCCGGCCTGGGCGAACAGCCGCGCCAGCATGACGCTGCAGGTGGGCACCTTTTCGGACGGCTTCAGCACGAAGGTGTTGCCGCAGGCGATGGCCATGGGGAACATCCACATGGGCACCATGACCGGGAAGTTGAACGGCGTGATGCCGACGCAGACGCCGACCGGCTGGCGCAGGGAATAGGCGTTGATGCCGGTGCCGACGCCGGCGTGCTCGCCCTTCAGCAGGTGGGGGATGCCGCAGGCGAACTCCGCCACCTCGATGCCGCGGCGGACCGAGCCAAGCGCGTCGTCCAGCGTCTTGCCATGCTCCTGCGAGGCGACTGCGGCCATTTCGCGCTCGTTCTCGCGCAGCAGCGTCAGATAGGCCTGCAGGATGCGCGACCGGCGCAGCGGCGTCGTCGCGCGCCAGCCCGGCAGGGCCCGCTTGGCCGCGGCGACGGCGGCATCGACGTCGGCGGCGTCGGCGAAGCCGACGGTGCGCACGACCTCGCCGGTGGCCGGGTTGAAGACGTCGCCCCGGCGGTCGCCGGTGCCGCGATGTTCGCTGCCACCGATCCAGTGGGGCACGGCGTCATGGATGGTCATCGTCGTTCCTTTTCGCGTCGAGCGATCGGTAAGAGCCCGATGTGGGCGTGTCAGATGTGGATGAGGTAGCCGATGACGCCGCCCAGCACCGCGCCGGTGGCCAGCCAGAAGAAGCGCTGGAACTCGCCGCCCCAGCCGCCGGTATGGACCGGCGCGGCGGCGGGCGCCGCCGGCCGCCGCGGCGCATCGGCCCGGAGGCCGGGCTGGGGCAGGGGTTGGTTCTGGGACTGGCTCTGGATGTCGGCGGGTGCGGCGGGCGTTCCGTCGGCGGCAGCGTCGGCCGGACCGGTGAGGCGGTCGTTGAAGGCGCGGAAGAAGTCGTCGGCCATCTTGCGGGCCGAGGCGTCAATCAGCCGGCCGCCGATCTGGCTCAGCTTTCCGCCGATGGCGGCCTCCGCGGTGTAGCGCAGCAGGGTGCCGTCCGGCGCCTCCTCCAGCGTCACCCGAGACTGGCCGCGCGCCATGCCGACCGACCCGGCGCCGCCCTCGAACCGGAGGGTGCAGCCCGCAGGCGCGTCGATGTCGCACATCTCCACCTGTCCGGAGAAGCGGGCGCGAAGCGGGCCGACCTTGGTCAGCACCCTGGCCTCGAACGCGGTGTCGCTGTGGCGGATGACATCCTCGCACCCTGGAATGCAGTGCTTCAGGACCTGCGGGTCGTTCAGCGATTCCCACACGCGCAGGCGCGGCGCGGCAATCCTCTGTTCGCCGGTGAGTTCCACTGGCTTCCTCCGATCTTATGGGGCGGGTGCCTTTGCTTGCCGGGCAGTATTTACCATGTGGTCAATACGGGTCAAGCTATTTTCCGCTTGGTCAATAATCAATCGCGCGTGTGGTCGCGCCGGCGGCCCGGCAGGCCGCGCCGCCGGCGCAGGAACGGTCAGGACGGAAGGACGGGGAGGGCGGTCAGCCGGCCGGCTTGCCGGCTTCGCGCGGGAAGATCTCGCGGGCGGCAAGCACGAAGGCCCGCACCCGGTCGGTGACGACCTGGGGCAGGTTCTCCGGGAATTTGTGCCCGTAGATCCAATGGCGCACGCCGATGTAGAAGATGCCGCCGTGCAGGCCCCAGATCAGCTCGTTCTCTGCCTCGGTCGGCTCGCGGTCGTCGTCGAGGCCGAGTTCGATGCGGGTTTCGCCGATGATCGGCCGCAGCAGCCGTTCGCCGACCAGGGTCAGGTAGTTGTCGTTGATGTAGCCGTCGGCCAGGGCGGAATGGATCAGGATGCGCACCCACTCCTTGGTCAGGATGGTGCGGGCGTAGTCGATGTAGACCCGCGTCACCCGCTCCTCGAACGGTTCGCTGCGGTCCTTGACCCGATGCTCCCATTCCGGCTTCCAGCGCCCGAGATAGACCTCGGCGTAGACCCGCTCGATCAGCGCCTTCTTGCTGGGGAAGTAGTGGAACACCAACGGATGGCTGACGCCGATCGTCGTCGCTAGTTCCCGCATCTGTCCGGCCAATCCATGTTCGGAAAAGAACTGGATGGCGCCCTCGATGATCTGGCGCTCCCGCTCCTCGGTCGACAGGCGCTGGCGCCGGCGCGGTGCGGCGGTGCGGGGGGTGTCGGCGGGAGTCTTGGGGGAGGGCGGCGAGGAGGGCGACACGAGGGCCCGGCGTGGCTGTGAGCGGATGGTCCTGCTTAGGCGATGATGCCGGTGGCGTCAAACCCTACCTTGCGGCCGCCGTCGTGGGGCGGCCCGAACAGTCAGGCCCCAACATTCCATTCGTTGGCCCACACATCTTTATTGACAGGCCGCCGGGGCCATCCTAACAATTTACCAGTTGGTCAAAAGCGGATCATCAATTCTCCGCTTCCAGTGCATGAACGTCAACCCACCGGCTGGTGGGAATCCCGCTGATGGGCGCCCCTGGTCGTGGGCGCGCCGCATCGCGGGTCGGGTGAACGTTGCTCAAAAAAACCAAAGCCGCATCAGACACGGGAGGTCCGCACATGCATGCAAGCGCGAGTGGCAGCCAGCACCGCTGGAAAGTCCTGATTATGACGTTCCTGGCCTATCTCTATGATAGCCTGGACTTGCAGATCCTGGCGATCTGCATGCCCGTCATCATTGCGTCCCTGAACATCTCCCTGACCGACGCCGGCCTTCTCGCCTCGGCCACCATGGTCGGCACGGCGCTGGGCGGCGTGCTGTTCGGCTGGATCGCCGAGAATTTCGGCCGCAAGAACGCGGCGGTGATCTCGCTGATCGAATTCGGCGTGTTCACCCTGGCGGTCTACTGGTGCACCTCCTGGGAACAGCTGATGGTCCTGCGCTTCCTCCAGGGCATCGGCATGGGCGGGCTGTGGGGGCCGATCGTCGCCCTGATCGCCGACCATTGGGCGCCCAAATACCGGGCGCGCGCCGCCGGCTTCATGCTCAGCACCTTCGCGCTGGGCGGCATCCTGGCCTCGGTCATGGGCCGCTTCCTGCTGACCGAGGTCGGCTGGCGCATGCTCTTCGCCCTGACCGGCACCGCCATCGTGGTCGGCCTGCTGTTCTGGGTGGTGGTGCCGGCCGATGAGAAGCCCATGGTCCGCCAGGACAAGCCCCGCATCAACCTGGGCCAGCTCTTCCAACCCGGCGTCGCCAGCCTGACCATCGGCGCCACCATCGCCGCCGCGTGCCAGATGGGTGGCTTCTGGGGCGTCAGCGCGTGGATCCCGACCTATCTGGTGACGGTGCGCGGCCTCAGCATCGAATACATGAGCGTGTTCAGCATCGTCATCTTCACCGGCGCGTTCCTCGGCTATTTCCTGTTCGCCGCCCTGGCCGACCGGATCGGCCGGCGCAAGGCGCTGATGCTGGCCTTCCTCGCCGACTCGATCATCGTGCCGCTCTACGTGCTCATCCCCGACGGCATCCTGCTGTTCTGGATCAGCCCGATCATGGGGCTCAGCTTCGGCGGCGTGTTCGGCCTGTTCGGCTCCTACTTCGCGGAACTGTTTCCCGTGCACATCCGCGCCATGGGCAGTGGCTTCGCCTTCAACATCGGGCGCGGCATCGGCGCGGTGGTCACCCCGGTGACCATCGGGGCCATGGCCAAGACCTACGGCCTGGGCTTCGGCATCGGTGCCTGCTCCGTCATCTTCTTCATGGGCGTGGTCATCCTGTTCTTCATGCCGGAAACGCTGGTCGCCAAGACTGCGCAATCGGCCAGTGCCGGCAACGGAGCCCTGGACAACGGAACCCGGACCAGCGCTGCCGAGGCGTGAGTCCCCCCTGCGTGACACCGGCCTTCGGGCCGGCGTCGACGGAACCCCTTTTGAGGCGGAAACATCACATGCCCAAGACCTACTGGGTCGCCCAGGTCCAGGTTCACGACCCCGATCGCTACGCGCTCTACGCCAAGGGCGCAGGAGACGCCTTCGCCAAGCACGGCGGCCGGGCGCTGGCCCGTGGCGGCCGGCTGCACTGGCTGGAAGGCGTCGAGCGGCCCCGCGGCGTCATCATTGAGTTCGATTCGATGGAGGCTGCGCAGGCTTGCTATCAGTCGCCTGAATACCAGGACGCGCGGCGCCACCGCGAGGGCGCAGCCGACTTCCATCTGGTGCTCGTCGAAGGCCTGGAGCCATCACCCTCCGAACAGGCCGGGTGACACCCTGCGTGAACCCATGTCCAGCGAACCGGTTCCGGCGGACGTCGGGAATTTGTTTGTAGCCGGCGTGGCCGAGCAGGGTGCAGCGGCAGGCGTCCTCCTCAACACCCAAGCCGGTCCCGCCATCGGCCATCCACGACACCGATGGCGAATTCCGAAACGGCAATCCGAAGGGCTTCGGCGTTGGACTTCCTTATTGCCCGCCGGCGGCTTCCTTCAGCCACGCCACGATCTCTTCCCGGCGCGGCAGCCGGCCGGACATCTTGACCTGCTCCTCGACAACGAGGCCCGGCGTGGTGATGACCGAGTAGTCGATGAAACGGGTCGGGTCGGTGAGGTGCTCGATCTCGACGGGGATGCCGGCCTCCTGCGCCGCCTCCCGTGTCAGTTCCTCCAGGCGTTTGCAGCGGGCGCAACCCGGCCCAAGGACTTTGACGTGCATGGCTCGATCCTCCTTCCCGGTAAGTGAATGGCGATAGAAGCGGTTTGCTCGGTCAGGCGGCTTTCGCCATCGGACCGCTCCGGCGATGGATGGCGTAGAGCGCTGCGGCAAGGGCCACCAGGAAAAGGACAAGCCATCCACCGAGCAGCCACAAACTGGTTCCGTCCTTCCACGCCCCGAAGGTCAGGCCCGCCGCCGTGCTGAACAGCGCGACCAGCCCCACATAGGCCCACGCCTTCGTGCGACCGATGATGGTGGCGGTGATCAGGATGCTCTGCAGGCTCAGCTCGGGATCCGCCATCAGGTAGGCGAGCAGCGGCCCCGGGTGCATGCCGAGCGACAAGAACATCTGCGCGACCGGCACCTCGACCAGGGTCGGGAAATACATGAACACGCCGAAGACGACGCCCACCAGATTGGCGAGCACGCTGTTGGCACCGGCCATCGTTTCCACCCACTCCGGCCGGATGAAGACGCGCAGTACGCCCACCGCGAAGACGCCGACAATCAGCAGCGGGAAGATCTGCCGGACAAAGCGCCAGCTTTCCCACAGCCATTGCTGCACCTCGAACCGATCGATGGAGCGATGCGCGATCCAGGCGATCGCTGCCATTGTCGCCAGGACACCGACCAGCTTGCCGGTCATGTGCAGCGTGACGCCATTGGCGTGTGGCTGCATGCCCATCGCCGCGACCGCCAGGGTCAGCATGACCAGCGCCAATGCCGCCCAAGTCCAGCGGTTGAAGCCCTCGTCCACCCGTCCCAGGCCGCGCGGCGCGACGGCCGCAATGATACCGAGCAGCAGGACAAGGATCGCCCCCTGCGCGCCAATTCCCTCCTCGCCTTTCGCGGGGTCGAAGGGCACCAGCCGGTGCAGCGTCGCGTCGAACGCGTCCATGCCATGGATCGGCAGTGTGACGCTGGCGTAGCTGTCGAGCAGGAAGCCGACCTTCAGTGTCCCGGCGATGAGCAGCGCCACCAACAGCATCATCAGCAGGAGGGAGGCGGGTTGCAGGCGATCGCTCCCGGCGAAGCTGCTGTCGGCCTCGCCGGCGTGGGCGCGGTCGTCCTCGCTGAAGATCAGCGCCATGATCATCCCGATGCCCACGCCGAAGGCCAGAGACAGCACGAGGCGCGCCACCGCGAACTCGGCGCCCAGCGCCGCGCCCGTGTAGGTCAGCGCCAGGATGTTGGCGGCGGGCGCGAAGAACAGGAAGGTGACGGCCGGTCCCAGCCCGGCCCCCTTCTTGTAGATGCCGGCGAACAACGGGACGATGGTGCACGAACAGACGGCCAGCAGGCTTCCCGCCGCGGCCGCCGCCGGATAGGCGACGGCTTTTGGCGCGCCGCGCCCGAGATAGCGCGTGATCGCCGATTTGGGTATCAGTGCGGCCAAACCGCCTGCGATGAAGAATGCCGGGACGAGGCACAACAGCACATGAGCGGCCAGATAAGCGGCCAAGCTGCCAAGTCCACTCTGAACAATCTGAACAGGAAGGGCGGATGTCTCCATGGTACCTTCCTTCCGTGTAGCAAGGTCCGGAAATCAGTATGCCGTGGTGGAGCGGTAACCGCCCTGATGCACGTCAATCACGGGGGGCAACCAGGATGGTTATTTCGGATGACGGGTCCGAGTCGTGGCAGGTCCTGCCGGCGAATTCCGAATCGGCGATCAGAAGGGCTTCGGCGAGCAAGGCATCCCGCTCCGGACGATTTCGCAGAAAGCCGTGACTGGTGGCTGGGAGGTCACCGCATGGCGAAAAGTTCCTGGTGGAAGCGCAGGTCCACCGGCATGCCCTGGGTCGCGAAGTCGTGCCGCAGCGCCTGCCCGAAGCCTGCTGGGCCGCAGAACCAGAGGCTGGCGTCACGCCATTCCGGCACCGCCGCGCGGATGCGTTCCCCGTCCAGGCGGCCGTCGCGGGCATCGACCAGGACATGCAGGCGTACGGCCGCCGCTGCCGCGTCGGCGGTGAGCTTGGCGATCGCCCCCTCGTCGTAGTCGCGCGTGGTGTGGAAGAAGTGGATCGTCTGCGGCCGCCGCTCAGGGCTCGCCGCCAGGTACTTCATGCGGGCGATGAAGGGCGTGACACCGATGCCGCCGCCCACCCAGATCTGGCTGGGGCAGGAGTCATCGAAGGTGAAGCAGCCGTACGGCCCCTCGACCGTCACGGCCTGTCCGACCTGCAGCGTCTCCCGCAGCCGCTGGGTGTGGTCGCCCAGTTCCTTGACCACGAAGGTGATGCGGCGGTCGGTGTCGTTCCAAGCGGAGGCGATCGTATAGGGATGGGCACCTTCCGCGGCGTCCGAGGTGGCGAAAGCGAACTGGCCCGCCTTGTGCCCCGGCCAGCCCCGCGGCACCTCGATCGCCGCCTCGAGCACGCGCACACCCGGGTAGTAATGGATGGCCGCGATCCGGCCCGGAACCCGCCGGCCGGCGGCGACCCGCCGGAGCAGGACCACGACGGCGGCCCAGGTTCCGCCGGCGAGCAGCGGCGCCATCGCCCAGCCAACGGGCGCGGTCCAGTAATCGAACTTGATCAGCACGACGGCGTGGAACACCAGCACCAAGTAGGCGACCGCCAGCAGACGGTGCGTCTTGTAGAACAGCCAGTAAGGAAAGCGCTTGAGCAGCGCCAGCGCGATCAGCAGAACGGCGGCGTAGAACGCCCACTCGCCGATGCCTTCAGCGGCGCCGCGCAAGTCCATGAACAATTGCGCGATCGGGTTCTCCGGCACCGGTCGTGGTCCCCGTTGCGGCCGGTCCAGCCAGTCCCAGCCCACCACCCACTTGGTTCCCTGCGCCCAGAACCAATGGATGACCGCGACCACGAGGGCGGCAATGCCCAGCCACTTGTGCAGGCGGTACATCTTGTCCAAACCGCCGAACCATTTTTCGGGCCAGCGGGGACGCAACGCCAGGATCATGGCCACGCTCATGCAGCCCATGGCAATCACACCGCTGTACTGGACCATGCTGCCGCGGAGCGTAAAGTAGCCGGCCCACTGAAACACCGAGGGCTCGGCCGCGAGCCACAATACGGTCAGCAATGCCAGCAGACCCCACAGGGAAATCTTGATCGTCCGCATGGCGACCTTCTCCGTGCCGCACCGCCGATGAAGCGGTCTTGTGTCGATGCTTCTCCGAAGGGGGGCAGGCGGCAAGGCGATTTGCGACAATGCAGCCATTCAAACCCAGGAGACGTTCGAAGCTCGTGATCACAGAACGGGATTCATCGAAAGCAACGGTGCGTGGCGGGCGGCAACAGCTTTGGACGTCTCAAATGCGATTCTGCACCGGGTGTGTTACGGCGATGGACCCCGATGTGCTCGGATGCACCATCAAGCGAACGGATCCCCTATGCGGCCGACCAGCTGCTGCAACAACGTCATTCGCCATGCTACTCTGAGCGGTGTGACGGAGCATTGTCCTCGTTTCACATCTGTGCCACGGGCGGTTCCACCGACGAAAGATTGGATCTCAATGAGCACGCAGCCATGGGAAGGCCGTGACCGGCTGGTCGCGATCGACATCGAGACGACCGGACGGCGCCTGCCGAGCCTCCAGGACATCCGTAAGGCGCCCAAGGGCCTGCGTCAGCCCGGCATCATCATCGAGATTGGGTGTCTTGAGCTCGTCCGCGAGGGCGAGTCCTGGCGGAAAGCGCGCAGCTGGGAGGCCCGGGTCAACCCCGACGCCCCTCTCCATCCCGACGCCATCAAGGTGCACGGCATCAAGCCCGCCGACCTGAAAGCGGCGCCCCGCTTTCCTGAGGTGGCCGACGCGCTTCTCGCCTTTCTGGGCGAGGATCATCTGGTAGCGCATGCCTATGAGAACGAGATGGACTTCCTGAACTACGAGTTCGCGCGCTGCGGACGCGCCGCATGGGGTGCCGACACGTTCCCGGCGGACCGGTTCATCTGCACCAAGGAGATGTCGCACGCGGCCTTCCCCGGCGCTTCCGGCTCGCTCGATGCGCTGTGTGATCGGCTGTGGCTCGACCGGAGTGATCGCTTCGCCCACCATGGCGCGCTGCTCGACGCGGACCTGACGGCTGACGCCTTTGTCAAAATGGCGTTGGGAGATACCGGCCCGCGTGGCGCCGTGTATGAGTGAGGCACAGCGCAGGGCACTCGGATGCAGGGCATTCGGATATTGTGCCGTGCGCCCCCTGAGCAGCGGAAAGGGCTGAAGTCGCAGCTCTGTTACCTGGCTTGGAAGCGGGACCCCTTCAAAACCGATACTTTCCGTCACTACGCGGGGTCCCGGCCTGCGCGCTCGAGCTTTGCACGCCCGGGCGGGCGAGGCCGCCTTCGGTTGCAAGGTCCTGAACACCATGACCAACGTCGGAATGCATCAAGCCACCAGCCCGGCCTTTTTGCACCGATGTCAGGCGAGCATGGATCGATCAGGCAGCAGCCGTTAACACTGGCCGCCGGTTTGCGAACAAGGTACGATAGTCCGACTACCCGACACTGCCCGATCCGCCGACTGGGCCGTTGCCGAGGCTTGGTGCCAAAAGGACGCATCCTTGACCGAACACAACCCAATGATCTTCGAGAAAGTCGAGGTTCAGCCGGCTTATCAGCTGGTGGCTTCGAACATCGAAAAATGCATCATGCAGGGCGTTTACAAAGTTGGGCAGCAGTTGCCCTCCGAATTGGATCTCGCCAGACAGCTTGGGGTCAACCGCTCCACCGTGCGCGAAGCGATTCGCGTGCTGGAGCAGAACGGGCTGGTGTTCCGTAAGAGCGCCCGCCGTCTGGTCATCAGTCTGCCGCGGGAGCAGGATCTGGCCTCCCGCGTCAGCCAGGCCATGATCCTGCACGAGATCACCTTTCTGGAATTGTGGGAAACCATGCTGCCGCTGGAAGTCCGTGCGGCCGAACTGGCGGCCACGCGCGCAACCGAGGAGGAGATCGAACGGCTCGAGGCCAATCTTCGGGAGACCGCCGACTGTCTGGAGCATGAACAGAAACTCGTCGCCCTCGACATCGAATTTCATCTCCTCGTCGCCAAGGCGTCCCGCAATCGGGCGCTGCTGTTGGCGCGCGAGCCGATCGGCTTGCTGTTTTACCCCGCCTTCTATCAGGTGATGTCGCGGCTGAATGCCAAGGACCGCCTGCTCTCGGCCCATCGGGAGGTGGTGGACGGAATCCGCAACCGCGATGCCAAGCACGCGGCGCAGTGGATGGAAAAGCACATCAGGGATTTCCGGCGGGGCTACGAGCTGGCCGATCTCGATATGAACAAGCCGGTCGACAACAGCCGCTATTTCGAGTGACCGGGGGCGCTCTCAAGCGCGACGGCGGCTGCGGACCACCTGTTCCATCGACGTTGCGTGAAGACCCTCCTTCACGGGGTCATAGGCGGTCATGTTCACGGTGCGGACCAGCGGTCGCCAGCCGCCGGAACCGTCCGGTTCCAGGTCGACGATGTTGAGGCAGGCGTAATCCTGCTCCAGCGCCGCCAACGCGGCCGGGCCGCAGCCGAGGGCGTCGCACAGGATGGCGCGGTTCACACCGTCATGCGCGACCAGCAGCAATGACCGCCAGTCCGGCGCGGCGACCAGCCGGTGGAAGGCCGCCGACACCCGCTTGGCGAAGACGGCGAAGACGTCTCCGCCAAGAAACCGCCCTTCCTCCTCCCCGCAAGCCGCGTAGGCGTGGGCGAGCCGCTCCTCGATGGCGTCCGCCGGCAGATCCCGCAGCCGACCGCCACGGATCTCGCGGAAACCCTTGTGTCTTTGAATTTTGCTAGAGAAGAAGCCCTGGGGGGTGGGGCATGCCCCACCCCCCAGGGTGGAGCGGCACCCGCTAAACCCTTGGCCCTGGCCGGCCGCGGATGAGCTTGGGA
>PJUA01000637.1_pt1 | contig 14643 bp, 13 predicted proteins | sample 1512151 | NCBI WGS metagenome assembly PJUA01 (sample SAMN08177678, study PRJNA422409) | Soil metagenome, whole genome shotgun sequencing project. | isolation source: Soil enriched on filter paper: beechwood xylan treatment | place: USA: Madison | collected 2015-01-15
AACAGGATATGATGGTAATTCGATTACTTTCGCCGACGGCAGAAGCATTGAAACAAAAACTGTGATCTGGGGTGCCGGCGTAGCTGGCCAATATCCTGATGGCTTCAAGAAAGAAATTATCCAGCGTGGTAACCGTATACAGACTGACGATCAATGTCGCGTTATCGATATGCCAGGTGTTTATGCCATTGGTGATGTTTCGGCGTTTATTACAGATGATCTTCCTCGTGGCTTACCTGGTGTTGCACCGGTAGCTCAACAACAGGGAGCATATGTCGCTAAACACATCCTCCAAACGATTTCCAATCAACCAACTGAGAAATTCAATTATTTTGACAAAGGCTCAATGGCTACTATAGGCCGTAATAAAGCGGTAGTTGATATGGGAAAAATTCATTTTAATGGATTCTTTGGCTGGATGACGTGGATGTTTGTCCACTTGATGTCCATTTATGGATTCAGAAATAAACTAATCACTTTTGTAAACTGGTCAATTAAATTTTTCACAAAAAACAGTGGTGTACGTTTAATATTCCACAAGTATGATGAACCAGTTCCGGAAAAAAATCAGGCAGAAACAGTGCACTAGTCTTTTGATAGTATTTTCAACCTGAAATTAATCATTACCCCGACAGCGCCATGATAGCAAGATCATGGCGCTGTCTTTTTTATCCCCCTCTTATCTGCTTATCACTGGAGATAAGGTTGTACTCGCTGAATATCTAATCCACATCACAACATTAGCGTTCCACTGACTTGTCAACTCCAACCTCTATTTATTGGATTCTTTGTTTCGACTGTCATTGATTTCAAAAACAAATGTTTCATCCTTGTCTACAGGGTCATCCAATTTAAAATAACTTCGCCTAGCACGTAACATTTACAGATTATATTCGTTAAATTTAAAGACAGTTTTTTCCAGATAGAATTTACTTTCATAATATCTTTTTTTGATGTATAACCTCAAAAAGATTAATTTTTTTTGGTAGGTTTGCATATTATTCTAAAATAGCTTAAGGATTAGCAGATGGGCTTATTTAATTGGTTTACGCAAGAAGTTGCGATTGACTTGGGTACTGCAAATACCCTAATAATTCATAATGACAAAGTAGTAGTTGATGAACCTTCTATTGTTGCATTTGACCGCACCACAAATAAAGTGATCGCCATTGGCCGCCAAGCCATGCAAATGGAGGGTAAGACACACGACAATATAAAGACAGTACGTCCTTTACGTGATGGAGTAATTGCTGATTTTACGGCTGCTGAGCATTTGATCAGAGGAATGGTAAAATTAGTAAACAATGGCAAGAGCTGGTTTTTCCCTTCGCTTCGTATGGTTGTTTGTATTCCTTCTGGTATTACAGAGGTGGAAAAAAGAGCGGTACGCGACTCCGCTGAAATTGCTGGTGCTAAGGAAGTCTATTTGATTCACGAGCCCATGGCCGCTGCTGTAGGTATAGGGATTGATGTGGAAGAACCGATGGGTAATATGATTATTGATATCGGTGGTGGTACTACCGAAATAGCAGTCATTGCTTTGTCGGGTATCGTATGTGACCAGTCTATTCGCGTTGCGGGTGATAACTTTGACTCCGATATCGTTCAATACATCAGACGACAACACAACATCATGATTGGTGAACGTACGGCTGAAAAAATAAAAATTGAAGTGGGTGCTGCTCTTCCGGAATTGCAGGAACCACCCGCAGATTTTGCTGTTCAAGGGCGTGATTTGATGACTGGTGTTCCTAAACAAATCACTGTTTCTTATACCGAAATAGCCCATTGTCTGGATAAATCCATCTCAAAAATTGAAGAGGCGATCTTAAAAGCTTTAGAAATTACTCCCCCAGAATTATCAGCAGATATTTATCAAACAGGTATTTACCTGACTGGCGGTGGTGCGTTATTACGCGGTCTGGACCGTCGTATACAAGCTAAGACTAAACTTCCAGTGCACATTGCTGAAGACCCATTACGCGCTGTCGTAAGAGGAACTGGTATTGCACTTAAAAATATCGGACGATTTAAATTTTTGATGCAATCCTAACCGTTCGATAATTAATAACAATATTTTATTAAAGAGCGATATAATATGCAAAACTATTATATCGCTTGCTTATTAAATACCCACATTAAAAAATGAGAAACCTTTGGTTATTCCTAAGACGATATAATGCATTCTTTTGGTTTATCCTCTTTTTTGGATTCTCTTTATTTTTGGTCATCACCAATAATTCTTTCCAACGTAATTCGGTCTTAAATTCTTCGAATAGTATCATCGGAGGCCTTTATGCAAAAGTCAATTCCTGGAAAAGCTATCTTCACCTCGATGAAACTAACGATGCGCTCGCAAGAGAAAATGCGCAATTGAGAAAGGACTTACAGGCCTATCGGTCAACTGACAGCATCAACATTGGTCCTGTACCAGCTATTGATAGCAGCGAATTTGGGCGTTATGAATTTATTATTGCGAATGTCATCAACAACAGCATTCACCAAAAAGCAAATACAATTACACTTGATAAAGGGAGTAAGGATGGTATCGAGCGCGGAATGGGTGTGATCGCCCCCAATGGTGTAGTAGGTATTGTCTTAAATGTCTCACCCCATTTCTCGACGGTTCAATCATTGTTGCATCCTGACACGAGAATATCGGTTACGCTCGGTCATACTGAAGTATTTGGTTCGTTGGTGTGGGGCAATAGCATGGACTATCGCGCGGCAATGGTCAAGGAAATCCCAAATCACATTAAAGTCAACAAGGGGGACAAAGTATATACCTCAGGATATTCGGGCCATTTTCCAAAAGGGATTTTTGTTGGAACTGTCATTCAGACGGGTATCTCCTCCGGAGATGCTTTTTTAGATCTTAGAATACTGTTAAGTACCAACTTCTCCAACTTACAGCATGTGTATGTTGTAAAAGACCTGTTAAATAACGAATTAAAAACACTAGAAGAATCGACAAAGGACAATGGCTAGGATTTTAATATTTAATATTATTCGATTTATCGTGTTGATAGGCATGCAAGTTTTCCTATTTCAAAACATAGGTTACTACAATCTGGTCGCGGCATTTCCTTACATTTTGTTTGTTTTTTTGCTTCCAACGGGAACGCCTAATTTTCTGGTTTATTTGATCGCATTTCTAACTGGACTCACCGTAGATTCTTTTTATGATACTTTAGGTGTCAATACTGCGGCCTGTGTTGCATTAGCTGCTTTCCGCATTTTCTTCATGAAAATTACACTCGAAGTGGAAGAACGCGAATCTTTTTTCACCCCAATGTTGGGATTCATGAATATCCGTTGGTTCTTTTCTTATATCTTCTTCGGAACATTGATTCATCATACATTTTTGTATTTATTGGAATCTTTTTCCTTCCAACACATCCAATACACCTTATTGAGTATCGTTTTAAGTTGTATATTTACAGTAATTATCATGCTATTATTTAGCATATTATTCTACAAAAAGAAAGATCGGTTATAGTAGATCGATGGATAGAAATTCATTTCTATGAACAGTTTTTTTGCGCGCAAGTACGTCGTTTCCGGAATCTTTATCGCCATCACACTGACTCTGATGGCCCGCTTATTTTATTTGCAGATCATAGACGATTCCTACATACATTCTGCCAACAGTAATGTGATGCGCAAGGTCATTGTTTACCCTGCCAGGGGGGTTATACTGGATCGAAAAGGAAAGGTGCTGGTTCAGAACGAACCGGTATATGACCTTATGGTCACCCCACGTGAAGTAAAAGAAATTGATACGGCACTGTTTTGCAAATTGATAGATATCGATAAAGAAGGCTTTATCAAACGGATGGAAAAGGCTAGAATACACTCGCCTTATCGTGCATCTATCTTTGAAAAACAGCTTTCTGTACGGACATGGGCCCAATATCAGGAGTATCAATATCAATTTCGTGGTTTCTATGTGCAGAAGAGAACAATCAGAAGTTATCCCGATAGCATAGCGGCTCAATTTTTGGGTTATGTCAGTGAGGTAAATGACAAGGACATTGAACGCTCCAATGGATTTTATCGAAGTGGTGACTATATTGGCCGCAGCGGTGTAGAGCGTTCCTATGAAGACCTCATTCGTGGGAAACGCGGTGTTAATAACCTGATGGTCGACGCGCTGAATCGCCCCAAAGGTGTATTTATGGAGGGGAAATACGACACACTCGCCGTTGCAGGGGAAGGACTGGTTTCCTCTTTAGATAAAGACCTTCAAATCCTAGGGGAAAACCTGATGAAAAATAAATTGGGGTCCATTGTTGCTATCGAACCTTCAACGGGTGAAATCTTGGCCTATGTCAGTAGTCCGAGCTATAATCCAAACATGATGGTGGGACGACAATCTGGCAATAATTATATGAAATTATTGAAGGATGAAACGAAACCGCTGTTTAACCGTCCTATTCAAGCTTCTTACCCGCCAGGATCTGTATTTAAGGTGGTATCTGCATTGACAGCGCAACAGGCGGGTGTGATTGATCGCAACACGGTATTCTTCTGCCCGCATGGGTACAGTTATGGCGGTGGACGTGGATGGATGGGCTGTACGCACTATCATGGATCGACTACTTTACAGCGATCGGTAGCCGTATCATGCAATACTTATTATGGTTTTACGTATGCCAAAATGATTGATGGACGTGGCCTTTCGGGACCTAAAGCTTATGATTTATGGCGCAATGCAGTAACCCAGTTTGGGATTGGCCATAAACTGGGCATTGATCTACCCGGGGAGAAACCAGGTTTATTGCCGACATCAGATTTTTATACCAAACGATACGGTAACGATAAATGGCGTTCAAGTTTCAACATTTCCTTATCCATCGGGCAAGGGGAAATGGGAATAACGCCATTGCAAATGGCCAATATCATGGCTATCGTTGCTAATAAAGGGTTTTACTACAGACCGCATTTGATTAAAGGAATTGGAGTAAAGAAAATTGCCAAGAAGGAATTCACGGAAAAAATAAGTGCCGGTGTCGATGAAAAATACTATCCTGTAGTTATTCAGGGCATGAGCGATGCTGTTAATACACCTGAGGGAACAGCTTGGTCCAATCGTATTCCGGGGATCGAAATGTGGGGTAAAACAGGTACAGCTCAGAACCCGCATGGGGAAAACCATGCTGTTTTCTTTGCTTTTGCACCGCGGGAAAATCCTAAAATCGCCATTGCTGTCTTTGTTGAAAATGCAGGTTACGGTGGAACATGGGCGGGACCTATTGCAAGTATGATGGTCGAGAAATACCTCAAAGACACCATCACTGCTCCTAAGTATATCCAGGATCGCATCTATAATGCAAATTTTCTTCCTGCGCCTAAAAAAGTGGTGGATCCAAAGGCTACTAAGGATGTAAAAAAAACAGACTCAGTCAAATCCAAAACGGACACGTTAAAATCTAAACGGCAACTGGCCGCTGTGACGAAACCAAAAGAAACAATTGTTCACCATAGCGAGATAAAGAGAAGATATGAATAATCAAAAAACTAGTTTCTTTGGGAAGATAGACTGGCTGACCATAACCCTTTGGCTCGCGCTATGCTTAATTGGCTTATTCAATATCCGTGCTGCTGTGTTTAACCCCGAACTGCCCAATTTCTTTACATTGGGTACGAATTATGGAAAACAGTCTTTATATCTTGTTTCCGCTATTATCTTGGGGGTATCCATTTTGATCATAGACGCTAAATTTTTCAGCTCGGCTTCACCAATATTTTACGGTATAACTGCTGTACTGCTTGTGATCGTATTGGTCGTAGGACGAAATGTTGGTGGAAATCAGGCCTGGATCGACCTCGGTTTTTTCCGCTTACAACCTTCGGAGTTTGCGAAACTTTCGACCTGCCTGTTGCTGGCCAACTTTTTAAGTTCTCAAAGCAATAAGGCTCCAACCATGCAGACTTTGGCTATGGGGGCCGGTATTGTATTATTCCCTGTATTTCTGGTGATGTTACAACCCGATACTGGATCTGCGCTCGCATTCTTTTCGTTGATTTTTGTATTCTACCGAGAGGGCTATGTGAATAATGAGCTTCTGATATTTGGAGGTCTCTGCATTTTGCTTTTCGTCCTTGCTTTATTGGTCAATCCATGGATACTTATTTTGGTTTTGGCATTACTCATTGGCCTTGTGATGTGGAACTACCGCAAGAGAAGGAAATACATTATTAATCTCAGTATACTTTTTGCGGCGTGTGCAGTATTTATTCTCTGTGTGGACCTCGTGTATGACCATGTCTTACAATCGCATCAACGTGATCGTATTGACATCATTTTAGGCAAAATGGAAGATCCTAAGGGAAAGGGCTATAATTTGAACCAGTCTAAAATTGCAATTGGATCGGGACAGCTTTTGGGAAAAGGTTATTTACAGGGAACCCAGACAAAATATAACTTCGTACCTGAGCAAAGTACAGATTTTATTTTCTGCACGGTTGGAGAGGAATGGGGCTTTGTCGGATCGGTTACCTTATTACTGATCTATCTCACGCTACTGTTACGCATTATTCACATTGCCGAACGACAGCGTTCGGCCTTCGCCAGAATCTATGCATATGGTGTAGCCTCCATTCTATTTTTTCACTTGTTTATTAATATCGGCATGACAATAGGTATTGTACCCGTTATCGGGATACCACTACCTTTTATCAGCTACGGGGGCTCGTCTTTGTGGAGTTTTACGATTTTGCTGTTTATCATGCTTAAATTTGATTCAAATAGAAAAGGAATTGTTTAAAACAATTCCTTTTCTATTTGAATCTTGTCCACAGCATCAACTCCTTTATCGCATCCGCCGCGAAGCGGCTATTACACAAGTTGTTCTCCAAAAAAATTAAATGCGCGCTAAAACGAGCTGTATAGCCTTGTCGACAACTTGTTCGGGCGTGGAAGAAAAATGACCATCTACCCTGTTTGCCAAAATAGCATTGATGGATAAAGCTTGATGTCCAAACATTTTGGCCAATGCGTAAATACCAGCAGTTTCCATCTCCAGGTTAGTTAAGCGTAGCGCTTTATATTGAAAAGAATTTACTAAACTCACAAAATTAGGAATGTTATTATTTGCCCTCAAATGGCGCCCCTGGGGTGCATAAAAACCCGGTGCAGTTAATGTGATCCCCTTGGGTAGGTCAAAAGCGATCTGCTCCTGAAGACTCCTACTGCCTTTGGCAACGTAAGGCTGTAAGTTCAATGCTGAAAAATACTTATCTAATTCCGCCTGAAGCCCTTTCTCTTCATCGTCATAAGCAGCCTTATAATAGTTCATCAAGGCATCAAGACCTATACCGTAAGAAGAGGCCAAAATAGTTCCCATTTCAACATCTTGTTGTACAGCCCCTGAAGTTCCAATGCGTATTATATCCAGCGAGGTCAACGCGGACTTCACGGTTCTACTGGCAAAATCAATATTTGCAAGCGCATCCAGTTCATTCAATACGATGTCTATATTATCCGTACCTATACCAGTGGATATTACGGTTAGCCGTTTATTCCCCAAATACCCGGTATGTGTAATAAATTCACGCTTTCCTTTTTTGAGTTCAATGCGATCAAAGTGTGCCGAAACTTTCGCCACGCGGTCTGGATCACCTACGGTAATTACGGTATTGGCCAGGTCTTCTGGCAACAAATTCAGATGGTAAATACTGCCATCTGCGTTTAAAACTAATTCCGATTCGTTAATCATAGCGTATATAAATAAGTTAACTGACAACCCTCGATTTTAGCGAACCGATCAACAATTCGATTGACCTGCATTTTTCGGACTTCAAACTCCAGATAACACTGATTGTCAAATTCCTGCTTATCAACGTCGATCCCCTCTTCTTTAATTATCCGCATGACATCATTCATATGGAGGTAATCGAAGGTGACACCATAATGGTCATTGACTGTGCGTTCGCTAATTTCTGCTCGAATTAAAGCGTCCTGGGTGGCCGACTTGTAGGCATTAATCAAACCTGGTACCCCCAACAATGTACCGCCAAAATACCGTACAACAATCACGATAATGTTGGTGACATCCATAGACAATAGCACATTTAAAATAGGGCGTCCTGCCGTTCCCGACGGTTCGCCATCATCATTCACTCGAAAGACAGCTCGGTCTGGTGTTAAACGATAAGCCCAACAATGATGTCTCGCTTTGGGATGGATTGCTTTCACTTCCAAGAGCAACTCTTTGAGTTGATCTTCCGATTTAAAAGGAAAGGCGTAGGCAATAAACTTACTACCTTTATCCCTAAAAATCCCCTCATATTTTGCACCAATAGTCCGATAAGTATCTTCAAATAAACTCATAGATATGCTATGATTAAAACTGAAACAATAGAAAGCGCTATACCAAGATAATTTAATAGCGATAACCTTTCTTTAAAAAATAAGACGCCAATTAAAGCGCCCAAGGAAATCACGCCGATGTTCATACCGGTAAATACAACAGAAGGGTTTTCTGGCAAAGCCCGATGTGCTTTCATATAAAATAGAATATTACAAAAATTGAATACTCCCAAAACCAGTCCATATCCCACAGCTTTTTTCGAAAAACCTTGCCTTTCCACGAAAAGAAAATAGAGCAACAGTAACATTGCAATAAACATCGCCATTACAAAGATAATAAACATGGAGCTGATATAGGGTATACTGACATGTAGCGCGACTTGCTTAAAAAGAATATCAATGATACCCATACCAATGAATACCAACATGGGATAACGTGCTTTATAACGGCTATCTGTTGCCAATCTACTAGGCTTATTTCTCTGCCAACCAATCGAACATAAAATTGCCAATAAACCAGTCGCTATTCCAAGCATTTTATGGCCTTCCATTTTTTCATGAAACAAAAAAAAAGAAGCCAAAAGTGGTATAAATAACGACAAACGCTGTGCGACTTCTGTCTTGACCAAACCGCTGTACCGAATGGATAAAGCTATAAAAACAAACATTCCCGGGAGTAGTACCGCAAGGAATGTATACAAAGTAACCGGCATATCGTCCCATGCTAGCGATTTTAAGTCAGGTTTCAGCACGAAATAGGTCAGTGCAACGGCCATAGGGTAATTCCAAACAATAACTTGTTTGGTTTCGACTCCATTTTGTCTTCCCAATTTCAATAAAACCGCTACGGTCACACTACAAATAACACTTAATAAGACAAAAATCATTATTCAAAATCTATTTATTTCCAGCGTCCACGATTTCCCCCGAACGAGCTGATATTCCAATTTCAAAAATAAATATGCACACAGCATATGCTGTGTTGATGTGTAAGATATTAGATAGCCCTGTCCGACCAAATCCCGATTGATAAATTTTTCCCCAAGATACACATAAGCAATAAATCTTCCATACCGATCGTGCTTTCTTAGATTAAATATCAATTTCGCATGATATCTGCCTTTGATCGAATTGAAATATTGGCGTACCCCTACCCTTAATAACCTATTTATTCCATAAAAATGAATTCGCTTGACATACAACTCAGAAATTGATCCAAGGAAATGAGTTTCTTCTTCGCAAAAAACAAGGATAAAAAACTGTAAATATTAGCATAAAAAACACATTTTTTAAACAAAAAAACATAATAAAAAAAACATAATTTATATGAAATATTAAACGATAAAATCAATCAAAAAAAAGCTTAAAATAAATTAAAAAAACACATAAAATATTAAAAATCAATAATATAAAAAAAATTTGAATCAACAAATAATGTTATAAAAATGATTAAAAATGAGACTTTAAAAAGCTTAAAAAAAACACAATAATATAGAGGTAAAAATAGAATAAAATTTATTTTTTCTTTGATATATAAAAAACATTCGTACATTTGAAATATCAAACAATAGCAGGATGAACAAAACATATACATATTTCTATTTTAGCTTCTTTTATTTTAACCATAAGAGCCGGGATTAGATTGTGTATAAGTCATAAGAACACAAACAAAAGAGTCCCGGTTCGAATGATCGGGACTCTTTTTGTTTGGAGACAAAACAGCAAACAAAAAAACAATGAGTTTAAAAATTGCAATACAAGGCGCAAAGGCATCATTTCATGAAGAAGCTGCATTTAAATTTTTCGGAAGAGAAGTTGAAATTGTCGAATGTGATTCGTTTAAGAAAACTTGTGAATTGCTGAAGCAGAGAAAAGTCGACTATATCGTTATGGCGATCGAAAATTCAATTGCCGGAAGCCTATTACCAAACTATAATTTGCTAAGAGATTACAAGTTTCATATTACTGGCGAAGTCTACCTAAACATTCAGCAGAATCTCATGGTATTGCCTGGAGTGAAATTAAAAGATATCAAACATATCGAATCGCATCCGATTGCTATTCGCCAATGTGAAGAATTTCTTTCAGAGCTGGAAGGAGTACGTATAACGGAGGGTTCTGACACTGCGGCGACTGCAAAAATGATTGCTGAGCGCAAATTAACTGACACAGCTGCAATCGCAGGCACACTGGCCGCTGAGGTTTACGGGCTTGAAATCCTGGAGAAGAGAATCGAAACCAATAAAAAGAATGCTACCCGCTTTTTGGTATTATCGAATGAGGTAGTAGAACATAAAAATGCAAATAAAGCATCATTATCTTTCCAAACAGGCAATACGGTCGGATCTCTAGCAACCATTTTACAATGTTTTGCAGACCAAAATATCAATCTGAGCAAAATTCAGTCGATGCCCGTCATTGGGAAGCGCAATGAGTATGACTTTTTCGTCGACGTGGAATGGAAAAAGCAGACGGACTACGAAGCAGCTATCCGGAAAGTTCTCAAACATAGTATCAATTTCAATATTATGGGCGAATATGTCAAAAACGAAAAATTATAATTAACAATAGCATATATAACATAGATAATCAAACTTAACATGAAAAATACATTAGACATCACTCCTTTAAAATCTTGGTTGGACACAGGAGACAAACCTTTAATCATTGCAGGCCCTTGTAGTGCTGAAACAGAAGAGCAGTTGGTATCAACAGCACATTTGTTGGCAAATACAGGAAAAGTAAATATTTTACGTGCCGGCATCTGGAAACCACGCACTCGTCCTGGAGAATTTGAGGGTATTGGTTCAATTGGCCTAGAATGGCTAAAAAGAGCAAAAGAGGAGACTGGTCTATTAACAGCGACTGAAGTTGCTACAGCGAAACATGTGGAAGAAGCTTTAGCTGCTGGTGTGGATGTGCTATGGGTAGGTGCACGTTCAACAGCGAATCCATTTACTGTCCAAGAAATCGCTGATGCTTTACAAGGTATAGATATTCCGGTATTCGTTAAAAATCCTGTAAACCCAGATTTATCTTTATGGATCGGTGCATTGGAACGTATCAATCGTGCTGGTATTAAAAAATTGGGTGCTATCCATAGAGGCTTCTCTTCGTACGAAAAAACCGCATTTCGTAATGAACCGATGTGGGATTTAGCAATCCAATTAAAAACCGCTTGTCCTAACTTACCAATCATTAACGATCCAAGTCACATCTGTGGAAACCGCGAATTGCTACCGTATATCGCACAAAAAGCAATGGATATGGATATGCAAGGATTGATTATCGAATCGCATATCGACCCATCTGTTGCATGGACTGATGCTAAACAACAAGTTACTCCTGCTGCATTAGCCGATTTGATCGATCACTTAACTTTACGTAAGGCGGCGTCCGACAATCCTTCATTCGAAGACAAATTAGCTGAATTGCGTAGCAACATCGATAAATTAGATGACTTAATCATCCAAAAAATTGGGGAACGCATGAAAATTGCAGAGAAAATCGGAGAATACAAAAGGGATAACAATGTTACTATCTTACAAGTAAACCGTTGGGATGAGATTGTTCAAAAACGCACCAAATTAGCAGAGGCGCTTTCGTTGGGAAGTGAATTTGCGACAAAATTCCTCGAATTAATTCACAACGAATCTATTCGCAAACAAAATGTGGTCATGAACACTCAGGAACAACCAACAGCAGAAGCATAATGAATCAACAAGTCATCACGCTGACGCATCCTTCAAAAAAAATACAGGGTACGGTTCAACTCACAGGTTCAAAATCTGAGAGCAACCGTGCTCTTATTATCCAATCATTGAGCAAAGGACAAGTTGAAATAGCCAACCTTTCTGAAGCTGCAGATACGGTAACGTTAAACCATGTGCTGCAGATTGCTTCCGATCCGAAACCAGGATTCAACACGATTGACATCGGTCCCGCAGGAACGGCCATGCGATTCTTAACGGCTTACCTCAACCTTGTCAAAGGAAATTTTATCCTTACAGGTACGGAACGCATGCAACAGCGTCCTATAGGTATATTGGTTGATGCCATGAAAGAGATTGGCGCTGACATCCACTATGAAAAGAAAGTCGGATACCCTCCTTTGAAGATTGAGGGCGGGCTGTTTCAAGGAAAAGACCGTGTCAAGATTAAGGGAGATATCAGCAGCCAATATATATCAGCCCTCTTATTAATTGCACCAGCATTAAAAAAAGGGCTTACTTTAGAGATTGAGGGTGAATTAACCTCCAAACCTTACGTATCCATGACGTTGGATATGTTAAAAAGTGTAGGAATTCAACATGAGTGGACGAACAACGCGATTAAAATTGCGCCGCAGACATTTGATAAACAAACAATATATGTCGAGCCAGATTGGAGCGCTGCTTCCTATTGGTACGCTATCGTCGCACTGGCAGATGCGAATGCATCGATCGTATTGCCTGGATTAAGAAAAAATAGCTTACAGGGTGATATTGCGATTATAAGCATTATGGAGCATTTCGGTGTACAGTCAAGCTTTGAATCAGACGGATTACATTTAAATAAAAAGTTAATCGATTCGGACATAAGCTTATTCAACTTTAAAGAATGTCCCGATCTCGCACAAACTGTGGTTGTTGTCGCGGCTGCGTTAAAACGCGATGTATCCTTTACGGGCTTGGAAACTTTAAAAATCAAGGAGACTGACCGTATTGCAGCACTGCAGAAGGAAATTGCGAAATTTGGAGCCGAGCTGATTGAAGATGGCGATACCTACCACCTGAAAACAGCACGGGTATATCAGCCTGAAGAGGTCACCTTCGATACTTACGAAGATCACCGCATGGCGATGGCGTTCGCACCACTGGCATTAGTTTTTGACCAGATTAAGATCGCTGAACCTCAAGTTGTAGAAAAATCATATCCTGATTTTTGGAATCATTTACAAGCGCAAGCTTTTGTCATTGACTAGTAGATTAAAACAGGGATTAAATCAACATTAATCCCTGTTTCCACCTATTGTACCCCAACAGGCTTTTCGCCTGGGACAAAATCATGTAATACAATCCTTAAGGTTTAGGACAGGTGGCAAATCCATAAATTTGTATTCCTTCTCAAGCTTTACAATTGCATATAAAGGCAAATTTATTTAAGTTTATTGAAATTTAATTTTTATGGCAGGAAATTCATTTGGCGACTTATTCAGAATAAGCACTTTTGGCGAATCACATGGCAAAGCTATCGGTGTAATTATTGATGGTTGCCCTTCAAATATAATAATAGACGAGGATTTTATCCAATCCGAGCTCGACAAACGAAAACCAGGTCAATCCAAAATCACGACGCAAAGGAAAGAGAGTGATACAGCGCAAATATTATCCGGTGTATTCGAAGGAAAATCAACAGGTACACCTATTGCGATTGTCATTCCAAATGAAGATCAGCGTTCGAAAGATTACACACATATCAAAGATATTTTCAGACCTTCTCATGCTGATTTCACCTATCAGATGAAATATGGCATCCGTGACTATCGCGGTGGAGGGCGTTCTTCTGCAAGGGAGACTGCTGCTCGTGTTGCTGCTGGTGCTGTTGCGAAGAGCTTTCTAAAACAATTTGGTATAGAAATCTTTGCCCACGTTTCTGGAGTTGGTACTATTGAAGCACAAAATGTGGATACAAAAGATCTAAAGAGCCTTCTTGATTTACGGGAATCCAACATCGCACGTTGCGCGGATCCAGCAACAGCAAATGAAATGGTTGAATTTATCGATTCTATCAGAAAAGCTGGTGATACTGTTGGTGGACGTATATCGGCTGTCATCAGACATGTCCCCGTAGGCTTAGGCGAACCCGTCTTTGATAAACTACATGCGGATCTGGCCAAGGCAATGATGAGCATCAATGCTGTACATGGTTTTGAATATGGTTCAGGTTTTGCTGGATCAGAGTTGCGAGGTTCCGAACATAATGATATATTTGTAGCAGATGACCATGATTTAACTCGAGTGCACACGCATACCAACTTCTCTGGAGGTATTCAGGGCGGGATTTCAAATGGTATGGATATTACGTTCAAAGTAGCATTTAAGCCTGTTGCCACTATCATGAGAGATCAAGAGACGGTAGATGTCCATGGCAAACCTGCTATTGCTAGTGGCAAGGGAAGACATGACCCTTGCGTTGTTTCGAGAGCAGTAATTATTGTGGAAGCCATGGCAGCACTTGTAATCGCGGATCATCTACTTAAAAATCAAAGTTACAAACATGCTGCAAGATAATTATGTCGTAGGTGTTGATATTGGAGGCACACATATTTCTGCCTGTATCATTGACAC
>PJUA01000639.1_pt1 | contig 14578 bp, 12 predicted proteins | sample 1512151 | NCBI WGS metagenome assembly PJUA01 (sample SAMN08177678, study PRJNA422409) | Soil metagenome, whole genome shotgun sequencing project. | isolation source: Soil enriched on filter paper: beechwood xylan treatment | place: USA: Madison | collected 2015-01-15
ATCTCCGGTCCTCTCGTAGCTTAGACTACGCTCCGGTCCTCGATTTCTAGCTTCTTGCCATCTTCTTGGCACTGATAACCGGACTTTTTGAGCCTTTATTGGAGAGGTAGCTCAAAAAGTCCGATTCCCATTGCGGAAATTGACTGGCGTCATGGCTAGCGGCGAATATGGGATTCAGCCGAAATAAGCATATACTTGGCTCTGAAAACGGGATCAATGGTTAGAGAGGGTCAGGGGGGCTGATCAGTCGTTTGCCGGTCATTGATGACCGTCAGCGATTGAATGTGCTGGATTTGCATTAAACAATGGTCACCCGTGTCCTTTAGAGCTCCAAGGTGAGGCGTTTGGGCGGTTTTTTTGAGTTTTACGGACGCCAATGTCCATTACAAAATGACAATCCTTAAAAAGAAGCTTCTAAAGGTCATGGATGTCCGCAGAAGCAAATTCACTCCGAGTTTGCTTCAAAGCGTTAATTGTAAGGAGCAGCCTGACGTTCATATATCTGGCGTAGCATTCGGAAGCAACCTCAACCCACTGTTCCAAGGCGTTCTATTATGGTAGAAGTCAAACAATGATTTCGATTTCTGGCTTCACTCCATCTTCTAATGCATTGAAAATTGTAGGCTTGTGAACACGCTATAATGTTACTCGTCCTTTATCGTTCAAGACAGCTAACCAGTCCTGGCTCCGTCCCTCGCGATAAGGGCTTTGCTTTTTTTTGCACATTATGCCCTCAAGTCCTATCAAACCCGCCAAACGATACAGCTTGACGCCCTCATGCTCGACAAAAAGCATATGTTTAAAATAATGATTTTCCTCCAAAACGTCATGCAGCGCCTTTTTCCTCTCCAACAATGGCCAGAAGCGCAAATCCGCTCCGTTCAAGCTAAGAAGATCAAAAGCAAAAAAAGTAACCGGATTTATCTTCGCCGCTTCCCGGATATCAGGCCGTCGGGTCATCCGGTATCGGCTCTGCAGCTTGTCCTTATCCTCCCGGCCCGTGTCCGGGTCCAAACAAGCCGCCTCGCCGTCGATCACCACATCCGCGGGGAATCGGAGAGGAACGCGCAGCAGCTCCGGATATTGCATCGTTAAGTCGAAGCCATGCCTCGACAACAGAGTGGTTACTCCATCCTTCATCTCCAGACGCAGCCGCTGTCCCGCTATTTTGGGTTCGAACAAGTGGTCCTCGCTGTCAAACGGAGCTTTCCGCTTGATGGGCAGCATCGGTTTCTCAAACATAGACAAGCCCCTCCATTGCTTCATTTTAGCATGACCCCTACCTTCAATTCTTCGGTAAAATATGGCGCAGTTAGCGAATAATGCACAGCACGGTATTGCATAATAGAAGCAAAGGAGGTTGATCAGAAATGGCAAGCAGTCAATCCAGAGGCATCGTTGTTCCTCAAGCCCGCGCCGCGCTGGAACAGATGAAATATGAAGTTGCCCAAGAACTTGGCATTCAGCTCCCGCAGGACGGCTATTACGGCAATATGACCACCCGCGATATGGGCTCAATCGGCGGATACATAACTCGCCGCCTCGTCCAGATGGCCGAGCAGCAGCTTAGCGGATACCGCTGAAGGCTAGGAGATGATCCTGTGGCCGAAGACAGAGCTATAAGCAGCAAAACCAACGCATCCAACCCGCTGCACCACAGGGCTTGGCTGCGTTTTTTATTTGCTGCCGGGCTCGTTATATAGCATTCCTGACGCTTACTCTTTCTTTTATGGCTAAATATCGGTAAAATGGGAGTATTCCATTTAAGAGGTTGTTCAAAAAGTCCACTCTCCATTACGCAATATGCCTCTCGGCATGAACGGCGTCGAATATGGCATTCAGCCGAAATCTCCGGTGCTCACTTAGCTTCCACTAAGCTCCGCTCCTCGATTTCTAGCTTCATGCCATCTTCTTGGTACTGAAAAGCGAACTTTTTGAACACGCACTTTAATAAAGAGAGGAATAACTCTAAATGATTATTCAACCTAAAACTCGCGGATTTATCTGCACAACCGCACATCCGGAAGGCTGCGCCAAGCAAGTGGAGCGGCAAATAAAATATGTGAAGGAACAAAAAGCTATTTCGGGACCGCGCAATGTGCTCGTTATCGGCGCATCCACAGGCTACGGTCTGGCATCCCGCATCGTGTCCGCCTTTGGAGCCGGCGCTGCTACAATTGGCGTTTATTTCGACAAGCCGGCAGAGGGCGCCCGTACGGCATCCGCAGGCTGGTACAACTCTGCGGCTTTCGAGGCGTCTGCTCAAGAAGCCGGCCTGAAGTCGTACAGCATTGTTGGCGATGCGTTTTCCGATGAAATCAAAGCCAAAACAATTGATCTGATCAAAAGCGAGCTTGGCCAGGTAGATTTAGTGGTCTACAGCGTTGCGTCGCCGCGCCGTATTCATCCCAAAACAGGAGAAACCTTCTCCTCTGTCATCAAGCCGCTGGGCGGCGTCTACACTAACAAAACCGTCAACTTCCACACGGGTGAAGTAAGCCAAGCCACCATTGAGCCTGCAACCGAGGACGAGCTTCGCCAGACTATTGCCGTCATGGGCGGTGAGGACTGGGAGATGTGGATCGACGCGATGGAGCAAGCCGGCGTGCTGGCAGAAGGCGCAACAACGGTTGCTTATTCCTACATAGGTCCCGAAATTACTCACGCTGTCTATCGTGAGGGAACAATCGGCGCAGCCAAAAATCATTTGGAAGCAACGGCAAAAACCTTGAACGATCGACTTGATTCCAAAGGCGGCAGAGCATTTGTATCCGTCAATAAAGCTTTGGTAACCCAGTCCAGCTCAGCCATTCCGGTTGTCCCGCTTTACATTTCCGCCCTGTACAAAATCATGAAGGAAAAAGGGCTGCATGAAGGCTGCATCGAGCAAATGTACCGTCTGTTCTCGGAAAGACTTTATGGCGAAGGCTCTGCTCCAGTGGACGAAAAAGGGCTGATTCGCGTGGACGACTGGGAAATGAAGCCGGACATTCAAGCTGAAGTCGCTAAAGTATGGGAGCAACTGACAACGGATAATGTATACGAGCTATCCGATTTGGAAGGCTACCGCCGCGAATTTTTCCAATTGTTCGGATTTGAAACAGACGGCATCGATTATGAAGCCGACACCAATCCGGATGTCGCAATGCCTGGTTTGAGATAGTACCCAAGGAGGACCTTATGTCAATCAAAATTTTTTCCGGATCATCCAACCGTGATTTGGCGCTTAATGTGTGCAAGGAGTTGGGTGTTCCGCTCGGAAAAGCTGCCATCTCCCGCCTGCAAAGCGGCGAGATTCATGTATCCTACGAGGAGTCGCTACGCAATAGCCACGTTTTTCTCGTACAATCGCTATCGCATCCCGTCAACGAGCATTTAGTGGAGCTGATGGTTATGATTGATGCGGCAAAGCGGGCTTCCGCCCAGTCGATCAATATCGTTATGCCCTATTACGGCTATGCCCGCCAGGAGCGTAAATCCGCGCCGCGTGAGCCCATATCCGCCAAAATGGTAGCCGATGTCTTAACAACGGTTGGAGCAGGCCGTATCATTACGGTAGATCTGCACGCCGATGCAATTCAGGGCTTTTTCAAAATAACGGTGGACCATTTGACCGCACTGGATTTGATTATCGGTTACCTGCGCTCCAAAAATATTAAAAACCCTGTCGTTGTTTCCCCGGATGCGGGACGAGCTACGACTGCGGAAAAGCTGGCCAATATGCTGGATTGCCCGTTTGCGATCATGATCAAAAACAGACCGGCGCACAACCAGTCTCAAATTACGCATATTATTGGCGAGGTTGAAGGCAAAACGCCTATTATTATTGAGGATTTGATCGATACCGGAAGCACAATCGTCAATGTTGTTGAAGCGTTGAAAAAACGGGGCGCGGAAGACGCCTTCATCTGCGCTACGCACGGATTATTTTCCGAAAATGCCGTGCAAAAGCTGGACCATCCCAACATTCAGGAAGTTGTCATCACCGACACGATTGCGCTGGATGCGGCTAGCCCGGACAAATTTGTTGTTTTGCCGATGGCTCCGCTGCTAGGGGCTGCTATTCACATCATTACAGAAGGCGGCTCTATCGCAACATTGTTTAAAACCGAATAGAACAAAAAGGGACCTCCCTTTCCACATCTTGGTGGAGAGCGGGGTCCCTTTCCTTATGGCTTGATTAAGCCTTTATGCGGAGCCTTCAAGCCACTCCATTTCTGATTGAGTAAGCTTGATGAAGGAGCCTTGGTGGCAAGATTGAAGCTCCTCAGCGCTTTGTGCGCCAATTAAGGCGCAGGTTGGGAATGGCTGATTCAGCACATAAGCAAGCGCGATTTGGATAGCTGTCGCTCCCTTTTGCTCCGCCAGCTCACGAGCTCGCGCCAGACGCTCCCAGTTGGCATCACTGTAAAATACACGCACCAGATCGTTATTATCGCGAACCTCAGGCGTAAAGCGGCCCGTAAAGAAACCTCTTGCCTGGGAGGACCAGGACAGCAGCGGCAGCTGTACCGACTGATGCCACGTCAGCGTCTCGGCATCCGTAGACACGCATCCAGGCCAGAAGGGTTCGTTCGCTTTGGCGAGGCTTAGATTGGGGCTGCTGAACGTAAAGCCCCGAAGACCATTTTGAGCTGCATAGGCATTCGCCTCTTCAATACGCCGCCATGTCCAGTTGGATACGCCGATAGCGCCTATTGTCCCCGCTTGAACATGCTCGTTAAGCGCATCCACAATAACTGCAACGGGCATTTCGGGATCGTCGCGATGCAGAGCGTACAAATCGACAAATTCGGTTTGCAGCCGCTCCAGACTCTCCGCAAGGTCTTTATTTATTGCCTCCTTATTGACACGGGGACCAAATTGATCGTGATGCGCCCCTTTGGTCATAATGGCCAGCTTGTCCCGGTTGCCTCTTTCCTTCATATACCGCCCGATAACTTCCTCACTTTGTCCCCCGCAATAAATATGGGCCGTATCCAGTGAATTCCCCCCGATTGCAAGAAATGCATCCAGATTGGCTGCCGCCTTTTCATAGCTCTCATGCCTAAAATAATCGGTGCCTTTCATCAGCCTCGAAACGGGCTTTTCACAGCCTTCAATATTGATATATTCCATTATGGAAGCCTCCCTGCAATAAATGAATTTTTGAACACTTTGACCTACCGCTTATTGCATTGCCCAACATTTTTCTCCTATGAACTTGGAGCTCATAAGTTCTGGCTTTTATTAAACATCATTATATAGAAATTCTGGTACGCTCATGCGCGGAGCGCAAGCATGCTTCAAGCACCTTCATATTACGAACCGAATCGGCTGGCGTAAATTTCAGTGGAACATTGCCTGTAATGGCAGCATGCATAGCATCCGCCTGGGCGGTGTAAGCATTGATGTCAGCGATCTGTACCTCTCTCTTTTCTCCGCCTCTCTGTACAAAAAAGTTGGCGCTTCCCGGAGAGTTTGTAACATATGCGTTTGGCACCTGAATGATTCCTTCCGTGCCAAGCACCTCCAGCGGATTGCGGAATGCCGCCCACATGCCGCAGTCAAAAATAAGCGACTTGCCGCCTTCAAATTCCAGCAGGCCGGACAGCATCATATCAACGTCATCGTGCTGCGGTGAAAACATCGCGTGCGCTGTCGCCGCTACAGGCTCCTGGCCAAGAAGCAATCTGGCTGCGCTGATGGGATAACAGCCAACATCGTACAAGGAACCGCCGCCCCATGCCTTCCGATACCGTACATTGCCGCTGTCTCCCGCATTATTAAACGTAAAGGAGCTTGTTATGCTCCTTACCTCGCCAATTTCGCCGGAGGCAATAATGGAAGCGATCTCATCATAGCGCGGATGCCAGCGATACATAAAAGCCTCCGACAAGTGAACGCCGGCGCGCTGGCAGGCATCCGCCATTTGCTGCGCTTCCTCAGCCGTAAGCGCAAGCGGTTTTTCGCATAATATATGTTTTCCGGCTTCCGCAGCCTTTAGCGTCCATTCCATATGCAAATGGTTGGGCAGCGGAATATATACCGCATCAATACTATCGTCGGCTAAAAGCTCCTCATAGCTGCCGTAAGCATCCGCAATGCCAAACTGCTTTGCGGTCTCTCTGGACTTTTGCAAATCCCGGCTCGCAATGGCCGCGACCTCGTTTACGTCAGAGCCCTGTATCCCCGGTATTACCGAACGTTTAGCTATGGAGGCGCTGCCTAGGATGCCCCATCTTAGTTTCTTCATACTCATCTTCCCAGCTCCTTTTAGAGGTAGTTCAAAAAGTCCGCTTTCCATTGCGGAATTATGCCTGGCGACATAAATAATATGACGATATTGTCATTATAAATGGGCTGGATTGAAATGAAAATGACAATATATTAAGATAGATTATAACTATATTGTCATGAAAGTCGAGGATTGTCGATGCAGCGCCAAAGCCATCTTCTTACTTTTCCTTCCAGCCCTTACTTCTGCATGCCGGAATCTGTAGGCTTTTATCGGAGATGGGCCGAACATACCGTAAGCCGAAATGCCGATGCGATGAACAATTTTAATATTCACTTTGTTTCCGGCGGGAAAGGCTATGTCGAGCAGGACGGCGTTATCCACACCCTTGGCCCGGGAGACGCATTCCTTTATTTCCCCATGCAGCAGCAGCGTTATTACAGCAGCAAGGAAGAGCCTTGGGATATTCATTGGGTCCACTTCTACGGCGACAGCTTGTTTGATTTTATGGTGAAGCGCGAGCTGCATCTTAGCCGAATCTGGAGCATTCGCCAACCGGAGTTATGGATGACAGCTCATGAGGAGCTGTTAACGGAAGCGGAGCAAAATCGGATGCTGCGTCCTCACAAACTTTCGACTCTGACTTATGCTCTGCTGACTTTATTTGTAGAGCAGGCAGTGCCCAAGGCAAGCGGCAGGTCTATTTCCTCGGGTGGACGCATTCTGGAGCTGCTTCCCGTTATGCAGCAGGAGGCGACGGAGCCCTTTCTGCTGGAACGCTGGTCGGCGCTCGCCGGAGTAACGCCGCATTATTTTTGCAAGCTGTTCCGCCAAGTGATGGAGATGACTCCGATGGATTTTATTACCCGGTGCCGGCTGCAAACTGCCAAGCAATGGCTCCTGGAGCGCCAGTCATTAAGCATCGGCGATATTGCCAAGGAGGCGGGATATCCCAGCGTTAGCTATTTTAACAAAAGATTTATGGAGCACGAAGGTATGACGCCTTCCGCTTACCGCCAGCTCTATGAAACATCCAACCGCCATCAATAAACTAAACGGCTTGCCGCAACAAGGCGAGGAGCTTACAATAAAGGCAGCGTCATTTTGTAAGGGTATTCATAAATCTCGTTCCCGTACACGGGGGCTTGGGAGGAAAAGAGATGAGCCAATCTATACATGCCATAATGCTGGGAAATAACGAGGATGCGCCCTGGCATCCTTTGTCCGCGGTCATCGAGGAAATGAAAACCATCGTTCCCGCCGGCTGCCGTTTGACCGCAAGTCAGGACTATCATCTTTTGGCTTCATTAGACACCGATAATACTTGCGATCTATTCATCAGCTACACCGATTGCTGGGAAAAGCCGCTGCCAGCCGAGCAAAGGGCAGGCTTGCTTCGTTATGTAGCGGGAGGCGGAAAAATGCTTGTCCTGCATAACGGGATTTCGCTGCAAGCCAGCAGCGAGCTGCTGACACTGATTGGCGGCAAATTTACGGATCACCCTCCTTACCAGCAGTTAAAATACGTTGTCACGGAAGCAGGCGCAAGCCATCCCATCATGGATGGCATCGAGTCTTTTCTTTTGGAGGAGGAGCCCTATCAGTTCCAGCTGGACGGCTTTGTTGAAAAGACGATTTTTATGGCATATGAATTCCAAGGTACTGTCATTCCTGCGGGTTGGGAGCGCAAGTATGGCCTCGGCACTGTCGTTTATTTGCAGCCCGGCCATCATGCGCCCTCCTTCCAATCCCCGGCTTACCGGAAAATGATCGCCTCCGCAATTACGTATTTGTCAGAATTAACTCCCTAAAATTGCATACGGGGTTGTTAGTAATGTGGCAAACTAAGCGGCTCTATAGAGCAAGCTTTAGTCCGCTGCGCTCATTTCTGTCTCCCTTTTACGAGGTCTTCCCAGGCCGATGTAATGTAGTCCGGCCTCCTCCACCGCAGCTCTGTCCAGCACATTGCGTCCGTCTACAACAAGCTTGCCTTTCATGGCCGCTTTGATAACATGCCAATCAGCATCGACAAATTGCTTCCATCCCGTCGCCACGACCAAAGCATCGGCCCCCGCCAGCGCCTCCAACTGGGACGACGCCCATTGAACCCCGTCCATGTCCGGCGATGACAAGGGATCATATGCGGTAACCCCGCATCCTTTTGCCGCCAGCTCCTCCATTAGCACCAAAGCTTTGGAGTAGCGAAGATCATCGGTATTTTCCTTGAAGGCCGCCCCCCAAACAGCAATGGAAATGCCCGGCTTTAATGCTCCCAGCTCTCGTTCCAGCTTCGAGACATATACCTGCACCTGCGTTTTGTTTACGTATGCCGCAGCCTCCAGCAGCTTTAATCCCATTCCTTTGCCGGCTGCCGTTGCTATAAGTGCTGAAACATCCTTAGGCAGACACGAGCCGCCATATCCAATGCCCGCTTGCAGAAACCTCTCCCCTATCCGCACATCCATTCCAATTCCCTTTGCTACCTCGGTAATATCCGCACTAAAAGCTTCACAAAGCCTTGCCAGCTCATTAATAAAAGAAAGCTTGACGGCCAAGAAGGAGTTGGAGCCGTATTTGATCATTTCCGCCTCTGTACGGCCCGTATGCAGCACCGGTGCGGAAATGCCGTCATACAGCGAAGCAACAAGCGTCCCGGCTTGAACGCTGGAAGCGCCGACCAATATGCGGTCGGGATGAAAGGAGTCATGGATGGCTGTGCCTTCCCGCAAAAATTCCGGATTGGAAACCACCTCGACCCATTCTTTTGGAACGCCTCTGCGCAGAAAAAAGTCTTGCGCCCAATCTCCCGTTCCCGGCGGCACCGTACTTTTAATAATGACGGTTTTGGGCTCCTGCATGCCATTTGCAACGGTTAACAATACGCTTTTGACATAGACCAGATCCGCTGTTCCGTCCGGGGCGGAAGGCGTACCCACCGCAACCATAATCACCGGGCATTTTTCTACGCAATGGGGCACATCGGAACTGAAAAACAAACGGTTGTTTTTTGTGCCTTGCTGCACCAATTCCTCTAATCCGGGCTCAAAAATAGGAATATGACCGTTCAACAGCGAAGCAATTTTGATATCGTCACGATCGCAGCACCATACGGTATGGCCGAGCTTCGCCAAAACAGCCGAGGTCGTGAGGCCGACATACCCCGCTCCCACAACGCAAATATCCATTTGGGTACATCCTTTCCATACTGATTAATGTATTGCATCATGTGCTGGAAGCAAGAAAATGGAAACGGCGTTTGACCCGCCTGAGGCATATAGGTACAATAGGAGAAATCAGATGGGAGGTTGATTTATGCGAATTGTATTGGCCGTTGCTTTATCCTTTGCACTCATCGTAGCCGGAGGGTGCGGTAAATCCGGTGGAAATGTTTCACCCCCTGCAACCTCTCCGCCAGCTGCAACCTCATCACCTGATCCCTCTACTCCCTCGCCCGCTGCGCCAGAGGAGACAGAGAGCCCGACAGCGCCACCTTCCGCGAATGAAGAAATTGTAGCTCAAATTGCCAAAATGACGATAGATGAAAAAATAGGGCAGCTTCTATTAATTGGACTGGACGGAAAAAAGATCAGCCCTTTTGCAAAAAAAATGATTGGCGAAAACAAAGTTGGCGGATTTATCCTGTATAAGGACAATATTAAATCTGCGTCTCAAACAGTGGCATTACTGAACAGTCTTAAGGCTGCCAATAACGAAAATAGCATTCCTCTCTGGCTAAGCCTCGATCAGGAAGGCGGTAAGGTGAGCAGGCTGCCTGCAGAAATTTCCAAGTTTCCTTCGGCGCGTGAGCTGGGGGTATTGAAGGACATTTCACATACAAAAGAGGTTGGCCGCTCATTGGGTTCAACGGTTAAGGCTTTGGGATTTAATTTGGATTTTGCCCCTGTGCTCGATATCGACAGCAACCCCGACAATCCCGTTATCGGCGACCGTTCCTTTGGCTCGGACGCGGATACAGTTATTAACCACGGCATGGCCATGATGGAGGGCATTTCGGAAGCCGGCGTGACGACGGTTGTCAAACATTTCCCCGGACACGGAGACACTTCAGTGGATTCCCACTACGCGCTTCCAATCGTGGGCAAATCCTTGGACGAGTTGGGCAAGCTGGAGCTGCTGCCATTTGTGGAAGCTGTGGGGCATAATGCCGATGCCGTTATGGTGGCCCACCTGCTTATACCTGCATTGGACAAGGAGCTCCCCACTTCGATCTCGTACAAGGCCATTAATGGCCTGCTTCGGACCGGCCTTGGGTACAATGGCGTTGTTGTCACCGATGACCTGACGATGGGCGGATTGCTACAGGACAATGAAATCGGAGAGGCAGCTGTCAAGGCGGTGTTGGCCGGAGCCGACCTGCTTCTGGTCGGGCATGATGAGAAGCTGCAGCAGAGGGTGCTTACAGCGCTGCAAACCGAAGTCAAGAATGGCGGCATTACCGAAATGAGGTTGGATGAAAGCTTGTACAGGCTGCTTGCGCTAAAGCAAAAATACAAGCTCCTGGATGCGGCAACCGACGAGCCGGACATCAAAGCCCTTAACGAGGAAATTGCAAACGCGCTAGCTAAATAAAAAAGAGGCCTGATAGTCCTGGCCTGTAAACAGGTTAGCCTAAATGTTCTGGAAACCTTAACCTGAAAAAAAGTCTCCCATTTTCACATCGGCGCAGTTCGGACTGCGCTGACGTGGCAATGTGGAGACTTTTTTATTCATATATACAGAGTTACTATTGCTTATTGCCTTCCAGCTCCGCTTTCAAAGCTGCAAGCTCATCGTCCAGTTCGGTATCCCTGCCGGATTTTTCGAGTTCATCGAATTTAGAGTCCAGCGACTTGCCTTCATTTGCCAGCTCATAAGCCGCATCCGCCTGATCATGCATTTGTCTGATGCGCTCCTCCATCCGGTTGAAGGTTGCGCCAAGATCGTTATTGCCGATCCCGCTCATTGTTTTATTGATGCGCTCTTGAGCTTTTGCTGCCTCAGCTTGGGCAACCAATGTGCTCTTTTGCGTTTTCATTTCCTGCACTCTTGCTTTCATTTCCTGAAGCTGCGTGCGCAGCTTGTCTGCGGTTGCTTTGGCTCTGTCGTAGCTTGCCTGCGCTGCAGCTTGTTTATCGGAGTAACGCTTTTTGTCGGCAAGCGCTTCGCGGGCAAGGCTTTCATTGCCGCTGGCAAGCGCCTGACGAGCTTGGGCGTCGCGTTTGGCGATAACCTCATTCGCCTCATTCAGCTCGCGCTCAAAACGTTTTTCCACCGCAATTTGAGTCGTTACGGCAGATGTTACCTTTTCGATATCCTCGTCCAGCTCACGCAATACCTGATCGATCATTTTCACCGGATCCTCCAGATGGTCCAGTGCTGCATTTACATTAGATTTACCGATACGGAACAGTCTTTGAAAAATACTCATAGTCAACAATTCCTCCTTCGTTCTGTTAGGTCGTAATAATTAACAATACGCGCCAACTGGAATAACGTTTCAATTGGTTGCGCCAGTAAGAGCACACAAGCGACAAATATTATCTATTATACCATGGGACTTAGGAAAAATTGTATTATTTTGTCGTTTAAGCCTGGCAGATGTTCATGACCAAAATCGGGATAAATCAAGGTTTGCTTGGGAGCGGTTATTTTATTGTAGGCCGCAAATTGAGTCGAAGGCGGACAAATCGTATCCATCAGTCCAACCGCCATCAAAACCTCAGCCTTGATCCTGCCTGCCAGAAATTGCAGGTCGATATAGCCGAGCCGTTCAAAAACCTCGTCCTCCCGCTCATGCAGAGGGTCAAAGCTGCGGAAATAATTTTTCAGCTCCTGATAAGCATCCTTGGCTAAATCCATATTCCATGTCCGTCTATAATCGCATAAAAAAGGATAAACCGTGCCAAGCTTGCTTACGCGCGGCTCCAGAGCGGCACAAGCTATTGCAAGCGCTCCGCCTTGAGAACCTCCGGTTGCATAAACATGGCCCGGGTCAACCTCCGGCAACGACAAAGCTATGCCTGCTAGCTGGGCGGCATCCAGAAAAATATGTCTAAACAACAGGTTGTCGGGATGATCGTCGAGTCCTCTTATAATATGGCCGTTCAAGGTATTGCCCTTTACGCCGCCAGCATCCTCCGATTGTCCGCCCTGGCCGCGCGCATCCATCGACAGCACGGAAAAACCAAGCGAGGCATACACCAGCTTGTCGCTCCAGTCGCCGCTATTGGCGCTGTAGCCATGAAACTGTACAATGGCTGGATGCTTGCCTTCCGCGTTACGGGGCCGAACATATTTGGCATGAATTCTTGCCCCTCTCACGCCTGTAAAATAAAGATCGAAGCACTCCGCCTGCGGTGTCTGAAAAGAGCTGGGAACAAGCTCCACCTTGGCTTCAACCGCGGACATTTCCGCAATCGCGCGCTTCCAGTAGTCGTCAAAATCCGCCGGTCTTGGATTTGTTCCTTCATATTGCTTTAGCTGCTCCAACGGCATATCAATCAGCGGCATCTAAATCTCCCTCTCTCGCAATCTCGTCTATGTATCATGTAATCGGATACAAAATCACCCTTATTATACACCTGCCAGTTAACTTTTTGATACTCTTAAAAAGCCGAATGCATGCAGTAAATAGTAAATGATTGGCTATGGCAAAGGCCCATGAACATGAGAAACCCGGCAACCTGTAACAGGAAGCCGGGCTATTTGTTTAACGATTCAGCCAAGGGCGGCTGCCCCTGGTTGTTTTAGGCTTTGGCTTAGAAACAACCGTGCGAATAACAGCTTTTTTTGCTTTCTTCTTGGGCTTTACCGCTCCCGTCTTTGGAGTAGAACTGGAGCTTGAATAATCAGGAGTTAAATAATTAGGCGTTGAGAAGGTCGACATCGTATTGGCGTTGACTTGATCCTCTCTGATGCCTCCGCAGCCGCAGCCGCCTGGAGCCCCATAATACGGCATCTGTTGTGCTCCATAGCCGGGCCACATTGGAAGCGGCGCTGCCGGTGCGTAGCCCGCAGGATACCCCGTGGGATAACCAGCGTAACCAGGCGGCGGATATTGCGCAGACAAGGCTGCTACTCCGGGATGATTCGGCATTGCGCTATAAGGCGCAATGGGCTCCGCATTTTCGGAATATGCCATCGGCGAGACGTCTCCCTTTTTGGAGCCAACGGATAACGGCGAAACATTGGCATTTGGCCCAATAGATAATGGAGACACATTAGCATTTTCGCCCAAGCCTTGATAAGGGTTATTTCCATACCCCCACATTGGGCCCATGCTGTAAGGGCTGTACGGTGAAACCGGATAAGCCGGATACATTCCGGGAGGACAATCATAAGGATATACAGGTTCCGTTGATGCATAAGGTGCCCACTCAACGCCCGCATTGGGATTGTTCGCACTTTGGGCTTGCGCTGTTCCCCAGCTTCCTTTGCCGGCAGGGACGTTTTCGCCCATCATGCCATAATTGGCTGGCGATATATTGCTGTTGGCAGCATTACCACCTTCAACGAAGGAATAATCCATTCCGGACATCGCCTGAACTGCAGGAGTATCATATTGCTGAAATAAATCAATGCTTTGGATATATTCGGAATTCATTGCATTAACCTTCTTTTCCACCGGCTTTTCATTTGGCAGAGTCTTTTTGGCAGCCGGCGCCGCAGACAGCGGGGAAACGCTGGCGTTGCTCATCGGGCCCATGTTGGATGACATCGGCGAGATGTTGGAATTGCTCAACGGACCCATGTTAGATGACATTGGCGAGACGTTGGCGTTGCTCATCGGACCCATGTTGGATGACATTGGCGACACGCTGGTGTTGCTCATCGGACCCATGTTGGATGACATTGGCGAGATGTTGGAATTGCTCAACGGACCCATGTTAGATGACATCGGCGAGATGTTGGAGTTGCTCAGCGGGCCCATGTTGGATGACATCGGCGAGATGTTGGAGTTGCTCAGCGGGCCCATGTTGGATGACATTGGCGAGATGTTGGAATTGCTCATTGGACCCATGTTGGATGACATTGGCGAGATGTTGGCGTTAGGCATTGTTTTGCCTTTGCCCAGCGGCGCCATGTTGGACGACATGGGCGAGACGTTGGCATTTGGCATCGGTTTGCCCGTGCTCATCGGCGCCATGTTGGACGACATGGGCGAGACGTTGGAATTGCTCATTGGGCCCATGTTGGATGACATCGGCGACACGCTGGAGTTGCTCATTGGACCCATGTTGGATGACATCGGCGAGACGTTGGAGTTGCTCATTGGGCCCATGTTGGATGACATCGGCGAGATGTTGGAATTGCTCATTGGGCCCATGTTGGATGACATCGGCGACACGTTGGAGTTGCTCA
>PJUA01000640.1_pt1 | contig 14576 bp, 19 predicted proteins | sample 1512151 | NCBI WGS metagenome assembly PJUA01 (sample SAMN08177678, study PRJNA422409) | Soil metagenome, whole genome shotgun sequencing project. | isolation source: Soil enriched on filter paper: beechwood xylan treatment | place: USA: Madison | collected 2015-01-15
CCTTCTTCACCACCAAAGGTGTCGGTGGGGGCTCGGGCCTCGGCCTGTCGATGGTCTATGGCATGGTTGCCCAATCCGGCGGCGGCGTGACGATCGCCAGCAAGGTCGGCAAGGGGACCTCGGTGACCATCTTCATCCCGCGTGCGTCGGAGGCGCGGGCTTTGACCCAGGAGCCGCCGTCCGAGACGATTCCGGGGGACGGTGCCGTGGTGGTGCTGGTCGATGACGACCCGCTGGTCCGGGCCGGTGCGGCGGCCGTCCTGGAGATGCTTGGGTACCAAGTGATTGCCGCCACGAGTGGATTGGAGGCATTGAAGGTTCTTCAGGAGCGGATGCCGGTCGATGTCATGATCACCGACTATGCCATGCCGGGCATGAGCGGCGTCGCCCTGATCCAGGAGACCCGGCGTCTTGCGCCGTCGCTGCCCGTTCTGCTCATCACCGGCTATAACGACAGACCGGAAGGGATCAAGCGCTGCGCGGTTCTCCACAAACCCTTCAAACCACAGGCTCTGGCGGAGCAGATCGCGACCCTTCTGAGGGTGAGTTGACCGGCACCCAAGGGGGGAGGCCGATCCCTAAGCTGGAACGGCACGGTATCAGGCAACGCATTGTGATGATGCGACTGCGCGTAAAGCAGGATCACTCATGACTGTGCGTTATTCCGACGCTGACGCTCCTGCTGGTGGTGGCGCCTGTTGACGATGCTGTCAACAGCCGAACCAGGATGGATAACCACCAGAATCTCATCTTTCGAATGCTCCTCAATGTCTCCAAAAAGATGGGTTGAATGATCCTTCTTCAGCCAATAATCCGGATATGGCTCCCAAAACTCGAAACCGTTCGCACGCAGGAAATGAACGGCATTTGCCCGGCTGTCGAAAAGATGGGTTTCCATGATGACCTCACAATGAAAGTTCCCACATTATATATGCGCTTTTACTAGGACTTATGAGGTGTAAGATCAGATATTTTAGGAGGCGAGGTCGGTTTGTTTGCAAAATTTACCTATTTTTTAATATATCTGGAGTCTGCTTGGGCCCTTCTGCGTGGTGCGAGACCGTAAACCGCCCGATGTATCGGAGTTGGCGAGAGTGTCCGACGGACAATGGCCATTCCGACAAATTGTCCGGTCAATTGAAGTCGATGTTCGACAGCGCATCCGGGCACTTGACTGCCAGCATGGCGAATGCTCGGTCATGCCGCTGCGTCAAAAGGGAGAGCTGGACGATATCCTGCTTGGTCGCCGGCTGTTCGCTATGCTGTTTAAAATCCTGGACGGCTTGCTCGAACAACTTCTTCGTGTTGATGACTTCATCCACCAGCTGGTCGCAGGTCGCGTTTCCATAGGTGAGCGCAGAGGCTCCACCGGAGATGATGGAGATCAAGGCGGTGAAAAAAACGGCTTGGGCCTTAAACATGCTTTCCTCCCATGGTCGTGATGGCCGCTTTATTGGCGCCTGGAACACACCTCCGTTGCGGGTCTGAGCCCTCCGTCACCGGCGCTCCAGCGTGCCTTGCCGGCGGCCGTCGCTATCCCGGATGACCAGTTCATTCTTATTGAAGCCGGGCACGACATTGCCGCTCCGGCGCCCATTGCTGTCACGCAGCACATGGCTGCCGCCAACCTCCTCCTCGATCCGCCCGATGGGCCGGCCCTCACGGCTGCGCACGACACCGGCGCCGTCGACGTAGTTGCCCGGATCGAAGAGAATCGTCGGGTTGCGTTCGTCGGCGGAAGCCGCAGACGTGCCACCCACGAGCGTCAGGAGCAAAAGGACAGCGGCGGCTTTCATTTCGAAAAGGTCCTTGTCAGCCCGGTTGATGTCAGCCCGGCTGGGCAACGATCCTCCTGTATGTGGTGATCGTCAGGGATGAGCTGTGAGGTTCCGGCATGTCCTCCTTTGTCGGCTTCCCGGCGGTCGCCTCTTGTGGACTCTGTCATCGCATCCCGATGGGGACTTGCGACCGAAGGGGAATGCCGGGGACGAGCCGCTGCATGGCGATCACGGACGGGTCCGCAGCATTATCCAGCGCATCATTGCACTGGCCGGATACATCAAGGCGAAGCAGAGCGTCGACCAGGCGATCTCCACTGCCAAGGGGGAGGTGCCTGGCTTCACCCGGATCTCCGCCTCAAGCAGACCAACGATGCTGACAAGCAAGTATGTGCAAGCGCAAAACCAGACAAGCGACATGATCCCTCCACAAGGAGACACCATGTCGCTTCACCATTAACGAAACGCCAACGTCAAACCCGCCATCCCGAATCAATGGCGTCGATCCGCGGCGTCAATCGGCAATTGCCGAATGCTCATGCCGCTGGGTGCCCAGGCGGCCGCCGACCGCGGCGGCCACGGCGCCCAGCAGCAGGGCGATGGTGCCCCAGATGCCCGCGGCGGACAGGGTGTTGCTGGTTGCCTCCGCCGCGTTGGTCGCCGTCTCGGTGGCCTGCTGCTTGGCTGCGCCGAACTGCTGCTCGACCTGCTGAAGCCGCTGACGCGCCTGATCCTCGGGGACCCCGGCCTGTTGCGCAATGATGGAAACCGCCTGCTGACGCGCCTGATCCGCTTGCGGCCCGCCGGTCGCCATCGTGGTCAGGGCGCTGAGCAACTGGGTGCGGGCATCGTCGCCGCTGCGCTGTTGATCGGCCGGGCGCAACAGGTCCTCGGCCCGCCCCCGCAACTCCTCGGCGGACAGTCCCGATGCGCGAACGACCTCCGGAACAGCCTGTTGCACCGTCTGCGCCACGCCCGAGGTTGCGCTGCCCAGCGCACTGAACGCCCCACCTGTGATGCCACCCAGCGTGGTGGTCACGAGATAGGCGCTGATCAGCAGCGCGAAAGCCCAGGTCAGCAGACCATGGATCAGGCCATCGCCACGGACCGCCACCCCAGCAAGCCGGGCCGCCACATAGCCGCCGATGCCAAGCGCCACCATGTAGCTTATCGTCCACCACAGTCCCGCGCCGATCCCGAAGGAACTCGCCTGTGGCAAACCTTCACGGCCCGCGGCGGGATCGATGGCCGTCATTCCGATGCCGAGCCCGAGCATGCTCAGCAGCAGCTGGATCGCCAGGGCGAGCACGACGCCCGCAAAGACGCCCGCCCACGATACGCGGCGATGAACACCCGGCCTCACCCCCACGTCCGAACCGGTCAGAATTGTGCGGTGCGGTGCCGCGTCGGGCGCCGTGTAGACGCCTTGCTTCGTGATCATGGTCGTGGTCCTTGGGCCTGGGGGGACGCAAAAGTCTGGCGTCTCCGTCGGCCAGGATGGCAAATGGCCGGATGGAGAAGCATGAGGCGTCGGACACTCTTCAACCACTCAACATCAGATGTGTGATGATAGTTCCCTGTGATGATGACAAGTGGACATTATCGTCTTATGCGTTTTCATGACAATTTATTCTCATAATTTGTTTATATCGAATCAATTTCATGAGCCTTATTCATATGTAAAATATGACAACGTCGACGGCCTGTAGTCACGATAGCTCGATGATATAAGATTGGAATGGCACATATAATGGATGAAAACTCTTTCACGGGGAGGCTGACATGCCATTGCGCGCCGAATACACCCTGCACCAGTCCAACTTGGGCGATTTCCTCTCTGCTCCAGTTTGGATGGAAAAGAATGGAACGCCGCTCAGCGTCCTCTCGGCACTGGCTCGGCTTGACCTCGATCCCTGGGCCGAAGGATCTCGCTTGGCGGCGTTGTCAAAGGATGCGGCGACGTCACGGCTTGCCGCCATCCTTCGTCAGCTTCCTGAGAAACAGCCTGGGACAACGGACACCGACAGGATCGCGGATCGTCTCGTGGCGCTTTTGCCCAAAGAGGGATCTGCCGCGACCGCCACTGCCATGCCGATCAACGACATCGCCGGTCGGATGGGCGGTGCAATTGGCGGCAACCGTTGGATCATCCTTGCCTTGGCGGCGCTCCTTGCCGCCCTGGTGACGAACGGGCTCTGGTTCTGATCCGGGCGGCTCTGAGACAGGCGGCCGAAGGAGCCATCACGGCCGCTTGTCCGTCAGCGCCGTCTGTCGCCTTGCGGAGGCCAGCCAGGTCAGCGCCAAGAGGCCGCATCCTGCCGAGACGATGGAGGCGACCAGGATGCCGAGCTTGGCGGCACCGATCAGAGACGGGTCGAACGCCAGCTCGGCAATGAACAGCGCCATCGTAAAGCCGATGCCCGTCAGCAGCGAACCGGCAGCGAGAAGGCCCCAGGACAGCTCCGCCGGGAGAATGGCCAGGCGCAGCGTCACGGCCACAACGCTGAAGGTCACCACCCCGACAGGCTTGCCAAAGACGAAAGCCAGCAGAATTGCCAGAGTCAGGGGAGCGTCGACCCCTTCGGCCGACAGCGGCAGACCGGCATTCGCCAAGGCGAAGAGGGGCATGATCAGGAAGGCGATCCAGGGATGCAGCAGGAACTCCAGGCGTTCGATCGGAGACAGCGCCTCACGGGTCGCGACGCCGGCCCGGCGCAGGTCGTGACGGTCGGCCGTGTCGCCGCTCCAATGCTCCCCCGGCGGGTAGGCGGTAACGCGCCCCAGGATGCTGCGCAGGCGGTGATCGCTCACCCAGCTGCGCGCCGGCGTCATCAGGCCGAGAAGGACACCGGCCAGCGTCGGATGGACGCCCGAAACGTCCAGAGCCAACCAGATCGCTCCGCCCAGCGCGAAATAGGCCGGGAGGTTGCGGACGCCTGCGCGGGCGATGCCCGCCACGACGCCAACCCCCAGCCCGGCCAGTCCGAGGGCCGCCGGATCGAGCGCGCTGCCATAGCCGATCGCGATCACGAGGATCGCGCCGATGTCGTCGAAGATCGCCAGCGACAGCAGGAACAGCCGAAGGCTGTGGGGAATGCGCGTCCCGAGGATCGCAAGGCAGCCGATCACGAAGGCGGTATCGGTCGCCGTCACCGCCCCCCAGCCATGAGCGCTGTCCCCGTCGCCCACCACCAGGAGGAAAAGGGCGGCGGGCACGATCATTCCACCCAATGCCGCGGCGATCGAAAGCGCGGCCATCCGCGGACTGCGGAGTTCGCCCAGCACCATTTCCCGTTTCAGCTCAAGCGCGGCGACGAAGAAGAACAGCGTCATCAATCCGTCGTTGATCCAGTGCTTCAACGACCGGGAGAACTCGATGGCACCCAGATGAAGTCCGGCCTGGGTCTCCCAGATGGCCAGGAACGGTGCGGACCAGGAGGAGTTGGACAGAAGCAGGGTCAGGGCGGTGCACAGCAACAGGGCGCCGCCGGCCGCCGCCTCGACCCGCAGGAACCGTGCGAGGGGCCTGGTGATGCGATCCACCGGCTCTTTCGGCAGCCGGCCGGCCTCGGCGCTCATATCTTTCGATCTTGCGTCGGAGGTGCCCGATGCCGGACGGCCACCCCGGCTTGTGTCCGGGAGGGCCGTGGGAGGCGGGCGGTTCACGTCCGCCCTGCCACGCCTTGTGCGCTTCAGATCACTGCTTGTTGCCGGGCTTGGCGCCGGACTTGTTGGCACCCGCCTTGCCGCCGACCGGCTCCACCTTGACGTCGGTGCGGCGGGCGACGGCCTCCACGGTCTTTTCCCGTTCGGACGCCGTCTTGGACAGCACGACCTCCTCGACGACGCGGGCCTCCTTGGTGATCTCCGGCGTTTCGGCGGTCGCCGTCAGTTCGACGGTCTTCTCGCCGAAGGCGGCCTTCTCCTCGTCGGGGCTCAGGGGGCGGTCAACCTTGCGGTGTTCCACATCCACCGTCTCGTCGCGCAGCGTGACGGTGTCCTTGACCGGCGTCTCGGTGACCTCGGAGGTGAGCTTCATCCCACCCTTGGAAACCCGGCGCTTGCCGATCTCAACCTCCTCCTTCACCGATTGGAGGGTCTCCTGCTCGACAGTGCCGCCATTGCGCGCCTTTTGGGCCGGCTTATGCGCTGCGGGTGCGTCGGGCAGGTCGATGGTCCCATTCTCGTCGAGAATCGCCTCCGCCGCGTCGGCATCCTGATCGGCGATATCGGCCGCAACCAGAGTGTGGCCCTGACGGAGGGCAGCGCCATACTTGTCCGCCAATTCCTTCTCGAAGCCGTGCCCTAGCAGGCTCTGGGCGGCCTTGTCGGCGCTGCCGGCGCCATCGAAGGTCTCGATGTCCGTTTCCTGGCAGCCCGCCGCGATCAGGGCCTGGAAGGCCTTCTTGGCGGAACCGATTTCCTTGTAAAGTCCAACGACGATCGTGCTCATGATATTCTCCGATAAGATTTCGATTGTTTGGGATTTTTGAAGCGGTCCGGGCCGGTCAGGCCTCTGGGTCGTTCGGCGCGGGATCCTGGTCGATCACCACGTCCTGACGGCGCAGCGTGACGTGTTCGGTCATCGTGCGGCTTTCGGTGCGGCGGGTGATCCGGACCTCTTCCACCAGCTTCAGGCGGACCTCCACGACCGCGACCTCCTCGATCACCGAGATGACGGTGGTGTCGCCGTCCTGGCGGTCGGGGATCTGACCATCGACGAAGCGTCCGATCGGCACCCGCTCGACCTCCAGCGTCTCCACCGACAGATCGGCTTCGACCGGCTGTTCCCGCTCATGGCTGAGGGTGCGGGCGCGGACGGTCCCGGTGACCTGCCGGCGCTTGGCGACGCCCACCTGCTCTTCGACGGTGAGAAGCGTCTGCGTCTCGTTTTCCGAACTGGTCAACGGAGGTCCTCCTAGGGCTTTTTGGCAGGCCGGCGGCGTCAGGCGTTGGGATGCGGCGCGTTGTGCTCGGCATCCTGGGTCAGACGGGACGCGGCCTGGGCGACGCGGACATTGACCTCGAAGAAGGCCAGCCATCCGCCGAGCAGGTAGCGGTGCCCCGCCGTCACGATGTCCTGCGGCCCGCGGGCCCGGAGCATGCTGCCCATCATCTCGTTCTGACGCTCGACGGCCTGGTTCATGAAGGAGACGGCTTCCGAAAAGGCCGTTCCATAGCCTGCCATCAGGGCGCCGCCGAGTGCCGTCGCCTGACCGCTCCCGCTATCGAGGCCCTGGTTGAATGCGCGATTGAACCTTTGGCCGGCAGCCTGGACGGTTTCAGGGAATCCCTGGTTGCCCGACGTGCCGGGCAGCTTCGGCGGCCAGGGTCTCGGCTGCTGGCCGAAGCCACGGTTGGCTTGCGGCGCATGCTCCTCGCTGGCGCTTCGGATGGTGGTGCCCCTTGACCCATCCTTGCCCGCCGGGAGTTCGTCGCTTGCGCTGCGAATGGTCGGGCGAGTGGTGGGTGTGGGCTGCGTGCCGTCGTCCATATCAAATCCATATCTGTTCGGGTTGGGTGTCGGGGAGCGCTGTGCTCGACCTGAATGACTTAGTCTTATATTATGCCGCACCGCAAAAAAACAACGTCACGAGAAATATAATCTGAAAAAACACGCGATTAATTGCAAAATAATAAGGAGGTGTTCTTTTGATGATTTAAGAGTTTATCTTGTGCGTATGCAGAAAGATCATGAAAAATCTGCAGGAGGCAATTGATATATTTTCCTATCTAATGGACGGGGCCGTGAAGGGCCTCTGCCACTTATTCGTCTGAGAACGCTGCGCCGTGCAGCGATACTCTTTCAGTAGAAACGAATGGACCAGGGAGCGTTGCATGCCCGGTAATTCTCGCGACCAGAAGGACGCAGAGAAGATGGTCAATGAGGAGGAGGCGCGTGGCGGTCCCTTCGTGGTGGCGGCGGAAACGACCCTGATGCCAATGCTGATCGCCGATCCGACCCTGCCGGACGTGCCGATCGTCTTCGTCAATGACGCATTCATCAGGCTCGGCGGCTACGCACGGGAGGAGGTGCTGGGCAGGAGCTATCACCTTCTGTCCGGCTCCGACACCGATCCGGAGGTGGCGCGCGCCATCGACCTGGCCCTGCGCGCCGGGGAAGCCATCGTGCGCCCGGTGCAGCTCTACCGGAAGGACGGCAAGGAACTGTGGGTGCTTCAGCATGTCGCTCCCGTCTTCGAGGAGGACCGCATCCGCTATCACTTCGCATCCTTTGTCGACATCACCGCGCGCAAGGCGGCGGAAGATGAACTGCGGCAACTCAACGAGGAGCTGGACCGCCGCGTCTCGTTGCGTACGGGCCGGTTGGACGAGCTGAACCGCCAACTCGCCGCCGAGGTGGAGCGCCGCGTCGACGTGGAGCGGGTGCTGCGCAACACGCTACATGACAAGGACATGCTGCTGCGCGAGAAGGACGACCTGATGCGGGAGGTGAACCATCGGGTCAAGAACACCTTGCAGATGGCGTCATCCTTCCTGCGCATCCAGCTGAGCGTCGTCCACAGCCAGGATCCGGCGGTGCGGGAGGCGTTGGGCAGCGCCGTGGAGCGGCTGGACCGCATGGCCGAGATCCACGAGAAGCTCTACCGGGCGCAGGGGCTGCAGGAGATCGAGTTCGGCGGCTATCTAGGGATGCTGTGCCGTGACCTGCTGGCGTCCTTCGAGACCGAACAAGGCCTGCAGGTGGTCCTGGAGATCGATGCCGACGAAGCGTTTCTGAAGCCGGACCAGGCTATCCCACTCGCCCTGATCGCCAACGAGGCGATGATCAACGCATTGAAATACGCCTTCCCGGGCGGGAGATCCGGCCGCATCGCCGTCTCGTTCCGCCACACTTCGCGTAGCCTTCTGCGCATGACCATCGGCGACGACGGCGTCGGCATGCCTGAAAGCCGGCGCTCCGGTTCGCTCGGTCTGACCTTGATGGAGTTGCTGGCCGAGCAGATCGACGGCGCCGTGACCGTCAAGTCCGACAAAGGCACGACCGTCACGGTGTCGATCCTGGCATGACCGGCCCGGCGCCGGCTGCCGGAAGGGGGAGGAGCGATGCCGCCATGGACTCGGTCATAAACCCGCATACCCCGACATCCGAGGTTCTGCGTGGCTTGCTGGCCGAGGCTCCGGCCGACTGGGTGTCGTTCGGCTGGTTGCTGGACAAACTCCACAAGCGCTCCTTCGGCATCGTTCTGCTGCTGCTGGCGCTGATCGGGCTGGCGCCGGGAACGTCACCAGTCGTCGGCCTGCTGCTGACGATCCCGGCGATCCAGATGATCCTGGCGCGCGAGAGTCCAGCCTTCCCCCGGATCATCGCTTCCCGGCGCTTTTCGACACGGCGCCTGGTCCGTCTGGTCGATCGTGCCGTGCCGGTGTTGAGGCGCATGGAGACGGTCATACACCCGCGCTGGAAGACTCCGTTCGAAGCAACGACGCGCGTGGTCGGGCTTGTCGTTCTCGCGCTGACAAGTGTCTTCTTCGTGCCGATTCCCCTGAGCAACGTCGTTCCGGCCGTGACGATCATGCTGATCGCCCTGGCTTATCTCGAGGAGGACGGGGTGTTGCTGGCCTTGTCCCTGACGGCAGCCGCCGCCGTGATCCTGGTCGGGGCTTTCACCATTTGGCAATCGGTCAAGGCGCTCCGGTTCATGGCGTCTTGAGCCGAGCATCGCAACGACGTCGCCGCGACCTGCCCCGATGGAGCAGGGGAAAGGATCGCGCTCCGAATTGAGTCAATAAAAACGTATATGAACTAAGAAAACTAAAGTGTACACGACTTCATGCCAAATGAGTTCTAATACAAATATTTGAGGTTTATCATTGCTATATAAATTATCGGCACCATATTCATTATGAAACCCGTAACAGGAGGTTGCAATGACGCACAGGAATACGACGCTATCAGAGTGGACTGCTTCAGAGCGTGCAGCCTGGGCTTTGTCCGCGCCGAAATGGAAGAGCATGGCCTATCTGACACTTGGCATGTCAGTTGGCTTTCTCGCAGGGTTGGCGTTCTCGGGCTTCAGCGGATAGCGTGTCTGCTGCAAGATGAACCTCCTGCAAAGACGACGGCTGCGCTCGACCACCCGGAGAGCATTTGCAGGACGCCATCCGCCGCAAGCCCGTCACTTCGAACGGGCACCTCCCTCGCCATCAAAATGCGATTACCAAGTCATTCGTCCAACCGGCGACCTGACCTGGAGAGCACCTTCAGAAACCGCCGGACACGCACGGGAGCACCGTTCGATGAGCACCACATTCACTCGCACAACCACCAGGACCGTCACGTTCACCGGTCCCTTCGAATTGAATGGCATGGACGGAGTGCAGCCGGCGGGGAGCTACGTCGTGGAAACCGACGAGGAGTTGATCGACTCGCTTTCTTTCCCTGTGTATCGCCGTACTGCGACCTGGATCCATCTGCCACATGCCGATGGACGCTTCAATGGAGGGTCGGGCATGGCGCAGACAGCGCTCATCGACCCGGATGAGCTGGACAGGGTTCTGGCGTCGGCGGAAACGGAAACCCAGCACAGTTCGCAGGGCACGTGAAACAGGGGTAGGACCGGTCGGGTGCCTTCACCCTCATACCGGGATGACTGTTACGGCGAGGAACACACAAGAGCGGTGCAGTCAGTCCAGATCTTATTGGACCGTACCAGAGAGGAGAAGCCGTTATGCAAGCCACCCACCTAAGCAAGCGCTCATCGTCGGTCCATTTTCTGCGCGGGAAGATGTTCATTCAGACCGCTTCGGCGCTCCCGGTTGCCGTGAGCATTGCCGATGAGCGGCAACGCCGGCTGGAACGTGGCGCCCGGCTTCGTGGCTGGGACGACGACGGTGGTGCGCAGCCGCAGGATCACGCCAAGGAGTGAAGCGCGACTTTGTTGCGCAAATCGGCGCGACGAGTCCACGGCCGGCCCGGCGGTCTCACCGCGGATGCTCGTCCTCGGCGTCTTCCTCGACGTGGGCGAGGAGCCGCACGACGGTCCGGCAACGAGCCTCGATCGCCGCGGCGAACTCGCCCATCAGCGGGTGGTCCCCGCCCGGCATCGCCCTGACCGCTGCGACCGCCTCGGGCAGCTCCCGCCGGACCCGTTCCGCGACCGTCTCGATCCGCCGCAGGATCATCGTTCGGTTGAAGCCGCACTCGTCAGCCATGCGCTGCCAGTGGTGGCCCTTGAGATGATCGCCGCGATCCTTGCCGGCGATTGTCTGCGACAGGTTCTTCGTGACGTTCTCCCACGCGGCCGCGCACATGAGGTCGTAGAGCGGGGCCAGCGAGAACCCCCGGCCCGTCAGCAGGATACTGTAGTTCTTGGCGTGTGCGTCGGTGTTGCAGATCAGCACGTTGAAGACTATGGCGTCGAGCAGCCGCATGCGGTCGGCCGCCGTCAGGTGGTCGTCCACCACCTTGAACATGTCCACGAGCCGCGGCCCTTTCATGCCCGAGCGGTTGCGCTCGTACTTCGCCCCAGGCGGCTTGCCAAGCGCCTGGCAGAAGTCCTCCTGGTGGACGCGCAGCCAGCGCCCGTCCCGCTGCACCCGGTCGTAGCGGGTCACCAGAAGGTAGCTCCGCTCTCCCGCCTTGCCCGTCGTCACCGCCGCCGTTTTCAGGTCGCAACGGTGGGCGAGCGTCATGCAGAGGGCCTCGTTCTGCACGCTGCCCCACAGCCGTCGGCGGGCGTCGGGCTTCAGGATGTGTGTGGACGGCGCTCCGTTGACCGGAATCGCCATTCGTCCGTCCGCCATGAAGGCGACGGGCAGCTTCTCTTGGGCGCCGGCCAGCGACATCGACACGCCGTCGTCGCCCGCCAGGAAGGGCTTGGCTGGCAGCTCCTCGATGATCTTCTCAAGCTCGGCCTCGCCGTCGATCGGACGGTAATCGGGGAGCTCCCCCGCGCGGAGACGCCCGATGGTCAGTGCTCCCGCCGTGTCGCGGCCGATCCGCTCAAGGATGCCGATGACGTCCTGCGGCGAGACGCCGAGGTTCCGTCCGACGGCAAGCAGGTTGGCGTCCTCGGGCAGCAGGTTGGCCAGCCACGGCATCAGGACCTCAGGGCCGAAGGGCCCCCTGCCAAGCGGCATCCCCAGCGATACCGGGAACGCCCCCCGGGTGTTTTGCCAGCGGATGTCGTAGGCGAAGGACGGTCCCTCATCGGCGAGGGTGATAGCGCCGATGACGAGATGTTCGTAATGGACGGGAAGCGTACTCACGCCTCGTCTCCCAGGTCGGGGAGGTCTGGATAGGCATCGCCGGGGCCGAGGTCGGACAGTGTATCGGCAGACGGAACAGGGGCTTGGTCGGTCAACCGGATGCCGACGCCCCTGGCAACGGCGAGGGCCTTGCCGAGCTGGCACGTCGGCTTGCCGCTTTCGAGATCGACGATGAACCGCTCGCCGACGTTGACCGCCAGCGCGAGGTCGCGCTGGGTCATGCCGAGGGCCTGCCGCCGAGAGCGGACGAGGCTGCCGAAGCGTCCCGGCGTGTCGATGAATTCCATGGCGCGCACCGTTCTTCCCGCTCGGGAAGATGATGTCTCATCTCGCCCGCGTCAAGGCGGTATCTTCCCGAGCGGGAAGGAATGCCCGGTTTGACAGAGTCGGGGACCGAAAACTTCCCGCTCGGGAAGCCCGGCGCGGTTTCACCGGGGCCAGGACAGGGACCTGTGGAGGGCCGTCGATGATGAGGGCGAGGTGCTGGAGGTTTTCATCCAACGCCGACGGGACAAGGCTGCCGCCGGCAAGCTGATGCGTACGCTGCTCAAGAAGCAGGGCTTTGCCCCGGCCCGGGTTTCCGCCGACAAGCTGCGCTCATCTGGGGCCGTGTCTCGTGAGATTGGCCTGACGGCGCACCATGAACAAGGCCGGCGCCAGAACAACCGGACCGAAGTCTCGCACCAGCCGCTCCGGCGACGCGCAAGGAAGATGCAGCGCTTCAAGTCTCCAGGCTCAGCCCAGCGCTTCGCCTCTCTGCACGCCGCCGTCAACAACACCTCCACCCTTCAGCGCCACCTGGTCTCCCGCCGCACCCTGTGCACCTTTCGGGCGCAGGCCATGGCCGCCTGGCAATTCGCGATCGCGGCAGCGTACGGTCGGCACCGCCGGGGCAGCTCGGTCGCGTGGCTCAGGAAGACCTCGAACACGATCACGGCGGGCTGACGGCGCAGGGTGAAGCCGAGTTCCCGAACGCACTGCTCGCGATGGGATTGATCTGCAGCCGCGTGCTGCGGATGGCCGAAATTTTTGCGTGCTGACACGCCGGCGCGGTGCGCTGACCGGGGCGCCTGAGAGGGCGCGGGTGGTACCTTCGTCTTGGGGGGAAAATGTCTGGGAGTACCATGCATGGACGCTGAGACGAAGCTCCGCGAGTTCCTCGCACTGATCGATCCTTCCAAGATGCCGGGGCAGCGCCGTCCGAGTCTGCCGTTCCCGACCGCCTTTCTGTTCGGCGAGGGCCGTTTCTGGACGCCGGCGCCGCTGCCGCCCGACATCCCCTTCGGCACGCGGAAGATGTGCTTCCAGAACGCCTTCCAGCTGATGATGTCCAACCCGCGTCGCTACCGTTATGCGGAGGGCTACGCCCTGGAGAAGGACGGTGGCGTCCCGCTCGAGCACGCGTGGTGCGTGACGGAGTCCGGGACGGTGGTGGACCCCACGTGGCGGACGCCCGAACGGACCGCCTACTTCGGTGTCGCGCTTGATGCCATGGTGATCTGCCGCGTGCTCGCAGCGACCGAGACGTACGGTGTGCTTGATTACGCGACGTGGCGGGTTGCCGGGCCGATTCTGCATGAGTCAGTCATGTCGGTTTAGGCGCGGATCGGCTGAGGGATGGGCGCCGGCTCGGTTCGGAGCGGCGCCCATCGCTGGTCGGTCTCTTTATCGGCGGACTGGCGCCGCGTGGGTCCTGGCCGACAACGGGGCCTTTGTCGGGAGTGGCACCCTAAAAACAGACCAGAACAAGAACCCATAGAACAGAGCGCATAAAGAGTATGCACGCTCGCTGGGCGCGCAGGGTGCCTGGGCAACGGCGCGTTTCGTTCTCGCACTATCGCTTCTTCAGCATCGCCTGGACGCGCTCGACGACCCGGTTGGTGTCAGCAAGCAGGGCGTCCAAGGCCGTGTAATCCACCTCCAGGCGCTCGAGGCGGGCGGGCACGGGCGGTGGTGGCGGGAGCGGCTCGGTCGCGGCCAGCGGCTCCGGCACGACCACCTTCGGCGGCCGTCCCCGTCGGTGTCCGTAACGGCGCGGCCCGGTGGTCTCGCCGCGAATGCCCTCGGTGCCGGGCAGGCCGTACAGGCGGTGGCTGCCGCGGCCGGTCACCTCCACCGCCGCCCCGCAGCCCACCAGCTCCTCCATCATCAGGCCGGCACCGCGGACGGTGCAGCCGAGCAGGCTGGCCAGCCGGGTGGGGCCGAGCAGCGGCGTGGCGGCGAGCAGGTCGACGGCAGCCGGCAAACGGCTGTTCGAGCGGCGCGCGCCGATGGCGGCGCGGGCGCCGCGCCAAGCGTGTTCGAGCCGGCGCAGGATGGCGAGGCCATCCATGGCTTCGCGCTCGAGGCTGCGGGCGAAGGCCAGCACCCAGCCGTCCGCGTCCAGCGCGCTGTCCGGGCGCAGGGTGTCGGCGCCGGCGAGAACCGGCAGCAGGGCCTTCGTCACGCCGGTGGTCCGCAATGCCGCCGGCAGGGCAGCGCGTACCGCGCCGCGCGGGCGGTCTTCGACGATCCACGTCCGCATCGCCCGGGCAAGCGCCGGCAGGCGGGCGCCGGGGCCGGGCC
>PJUA01000641.1_pt1 | contig 14549 bp, 13 predicted proteins | sample 1512151 | NCBI WGS metagenome assembly PJUA01 (sample SAMN08177678, study PRJNA422409) | Soil metagenome, whole genome shotgun sequencing project. | isolation source: Soil enriched on filter paper: beechwood xylan treatment | place: USA: Madison | collected 2015-01-15
AGGTCACGGCCGGCCAAGCGCATCGATCCGGACCGGTGCCGGGCCGCCCCCATCAGGGTGGAGAGCAGCGTCGTCTTGCCCATGCCGTTGCGGCCAAGAAGGGACAGGCTGTCGCCTTCCCCCAGCGTCAGGGAGATGTCCTCCAGCACCACGGCGTCGCCATAGCCGGCCCAGACATTCTCCAGCGTCAGAAGCTCAGGCACAGATCGCCTCCCCCAGATAGACTTCGCGGACCTTCGGATCGTTGGCGATCACCTCGGGCGTGCCGTGGGTCAGCAGCGCGCCGCCGACCAGGACCGAGATTCGGTCGGCGAAGCGGAACACGAGATCCATGTCGTGCTCGATCAGCAGGATGGTCACGTCGCGCGGCAGGGCGGCGATGGACTCGAACAATTCGCGGCTTTCGGTGGTCGGCACGCCAGCCGCCGGCTCGTCCAGCAGCAGGACGCGCGGCTTCATCGCCAGCGCCAGCGCGATCTCGATCAGCCGCTGCTTGCCGTAGGCAAGGCTGCGCGTCTTCTCGTGGGCGACGTCGAGCAGGCGCAGGCTGTCCAGCAATGCCACCGCCTCGTCCACTGCCTGGCCATGGGCACCGAGCGGCTTCCAGAAGCGGGCACCCAGGCCCAGCCGCTCGTTGACCGCCATGGTCACCGATTCCAGTACGGTCAAGTCGGCGAACAGACGGTTGATCTGGAAGGTCCGCGCCAGACCGCGCTTGACCCGCTGGTGCTGGCCCAGCCGTGTCACATCCTCGCCCTGAAGAATGACATGGCCGGCCGTCGGCTCCAGAAAGCCGGTGAGCAGGTTGATGAGCGTGGTCTTGCCGGCGCCGTTCGGGCCGATCAGCGCGTGGCGCGCGCCGGCCTCGACATTCAGGCTGACATTGTTGGTGGCGGTGAAGCCGCCGAAATTCTTGGCGAGATTGCGTGTCTGCAGAGCGTAATGCATCACCGTGCTCCCTTCCGGAGGCCGCCGGCCGCATGGCTCAGCCGGCGCAAGCCACCCATCACCCCGTCCCGCGCGAAGAGAACGACCACCACCAGAAGGGCGCCCAGCCAGAACTGCCAGTATTCCGGGTTCATGTCGGACAGCACATGGTGGGCCGACATGAAGACGATGGCCCCGATCACCGCGCCGTAGAGCGATCCCGACCCGCCGAGAACCAGGATCAGCATCAGCTCGGCCGACCGGTTGAAGGACAGGACGTCCAAGGCGACGAACTGCGTCGTCTGGGCCAGCAGCGCCCCGGCGATCCCGGCATAGGCGGCGCCGATGGTGTAGATGGCGGACAGCCGGGCGTTGACCGGCGCCCCGATGGCCGGCATGCGCGCGACGTTCAGGCGGATGCCCTTCAGGCTCAGTCCGAACGGGCTGTGCACCAGCTTGCGCGCCGCCCAGAACAGCACGAACAGGACGGCGACCGCGTACCAATAGGCGGTCTTGCCGTAGAGGTCGAAAGTGAACCGGCCGAGCAGCGGCGTCATCTCGATGCCCTGCAGCCCGTCGACCCCGCCGGTGAGGTCGGTCAGCTTGTTGGCGACCTCGTACAGCATCATCGCGATGCCCAGCGTCACCATCAGTCGGGTCAGATCGGAACCGCGCAGCACCAGGAAGCTGGTGACGAGGCCGAGCGCGGCGCTCGCCAGTGCGGCCACCACCAGACCGGCCAGCGGATTGCCGATGCCGTTGGCGGCCAGCAGCCCGGCCGCGTAGGCGCCAAACCCGAAGAAGGCGGCGTGGCCGAGCGAAACAATGCCGGCATAGCCGAGGATCAGATCGAGCGACAGGCAGAACAGCGCGGTGATGGCGATCTGGGTCAGCAGGACCAGATTGTCGGGAAAGACCAGATAGGCGGCGACCGGCAGCAGCCAGAAGGCCAGTTCCGCCGGATGCCAGCGGTCGGCGCGGCGGAGCGGGGTCAGATCGAAGGTTGCGAGACTCATGCTCTTGTCCTCTAGCGCGCCGCGCGGCGCCCGAACAACCCTTGCGGGCGGAAGATCAGCATCACCACCATGACGGCGTAGATGACGAAGGCGCCGATCTGCGGGACGTAGTATTTTCCGGCAACGTCGAGCACGCCGAGAATGAGCGAGGCGACCAGCGACCCGGTGATGTTGCCGCTGCCGCCGACGGCGACGACGATCAGGAAATAGACGATGTATTTGACCGGAAAGCCGGGATCGAGGCCGAGCATCTCGACGCCCAGTGCACCGCCCAGTCCGGCCAGCGCCGTTCCCAGGGCGAAGGTCAGAGTAAAGACGCGCTCGACATTGATGCCCACGCCGCGGGCCGCCCGCGGGTTGTCAACGGATGCCCGCAGCTCCGCCCCGAACCGGGTGCCGCCGACCAGACGCTGCAGGCCAAAGGCGATCACCATGCTGAGCAGGATCAGAAACAGGCGGTAGGCGCCCATGTCCAGTCCCGGCAGGCTGATCTGGCCGCGCAGGAAATCCGGCAGGGTCAGGGGTTGCTGCTGCGCACCGAAGAGGAACTGGGCCGCCGCGATCGACATGAAGACCAGACCGATCGAGAACAGCACCTGATCGAGATGGGTTGCCGTGTACAGCCGGCGGTACAACGTGCGTTCCAGCACCACCCCGACCAGGGCGGTCAGGGCGGCAGCCAGCGGCAGCGCGGCCAGGAACGGCACGCCGACGCGGTTCAGCAGCAGGACGCACAGATAGCCGCCGACCATGGCGAAGGCGCCATGTGCCAGATTGACGAAATTCATCAGCCCCAGCGTGACCGACAGACCGACGCTGATGAGAAACAGCAACATCCCCGAGGCGACACCGTCGAAGAGGACGGTCATGGCAAGCTCCTTTGTCGACGGTGCGAAAGGGCGGTTCAAAAGGACGCTGTGAAAAGCGGAAGGTTGCGGTCCCGGGCGGGGGCACCCGGGACCGCGGCGCGCGGTTAAGGCTTGCCCGGATCGCGGACGTTGGCGACGGCGTCGAACTCGACGTTCTGAAGCTTGCCGTCGACGCGCTCTACCTTGCGGATGTAGATGGTCTGGACAATGTCGCGGGTATCCGGATCGATGGCGATGGAGCCGCGCGGACTGGTCCAGCTCATGCCGCGGGCGGCCGCCATGAATTTGTCGCCGGTGACGTCGCCGCCGGTCTTCTCCAACGTGCGGGCGATCAGCTGCATGCCGTCGAATCCGCTCACCGACATGTAGTTGGGGCGGTCCTTCGGATAGGCGGCGTAATAGGCCCGCGTGTAGGCGGCGTTCTCCGGCGAGTTGTGGACTTCCGAATATTGCAGCGAGGTGATCAGCCCCAACGCATTGTCGCCGACGGCGTCGAGGATGTCCTCCTCCGTCAGGTCCCCGGTGGCCACGATGCGGATACCGGCCTTGGCGAGGTCGCGCTCGACGAAGCCCTTCATGAAGGCGACCGTCTGCTCGCCGGGCGGCACGAACAGGAACACCGCGTCCGGTTTGATGTCCTTGATCTTTTGCAGGAAGGGTGCGAAGTCCGGGTTCTTCACCGGGGTGCGCACCTCGCCGACGATCTCGCCGCCCCCGGCGGTGAAGGTCTTCTTGAACTGCGTCTCTGCATCGTGGCCGGGGCCGAAATCGGCGACCAGCGTATAGACCTTGCGGATGCCGTTCTTCACCGCCCAGTCGGCGATGGGGGCGGTCAGCTGCGGCAGCGTGTGCGAGACGCGCAGGACGTAGTTGGATTTGGTGGTGATCGCCGATGCGGCCGCGTTCATCACGATCATCGGCTTCTTCGCCTCGGTGGCGATCGGCGCGGCGGCAAAGGCCGACGGCGTCAGGCCGAAGCCGCCCAGCACGTCGACCTTGTCCTTGACCACCAGTTCCTGCGCCGCGCGCTTGCTGATTTCCGGAGCGACGCCGGTGTCGTCCTTGACGATCAGTTCCACCGGGCGGCCGGCGATGGTTCCGCCGGACTGCTGGAGGTAGAGGCGGGCGCCATGCTCGATCTGCTTGCCGTAGGAGGCGAAGGGCCCGGACATCGGCAGGACGAGCCCGACCTTAAGCGGATCCGCGGCCCGGGCACTGTGGGCGGCGAGCGACAGGGCAGAGGCGGCGAGCGCGGCGGTCACCCACGCGATGGACGTCCTCGGTTGCATTCTTCCCTCCCTTTTTTCTCTTCGGTCTCGTGTGGCGGTGTGGTGTGACGGTCAGGCTGCGTCGGGTTGGTTCGCAGGTGCGGCGCGGCGGAAGGCATCAAGCGTGGCGCAGGCGCGGTCGATCGCCACCAGTGTGGGGTAGGGCGTCAGGTCGACGTTGAACCGCCGCGCGCTCTCGATCTGCGGGACCAGATAGACGTCGGCGATCGTGGGCGCGTCGCCGAAGCAGAAGGCGCCCCGCCGCGTGTCGGTGGCGAGCATCGTCTCCAGCGCCTGGAAGCCGGCGTCGATCCAGGTGGCGCACCAGGCGAGCACCGCCGCCTCGCCACAGCCCAGCGACTTGCGCAGATATTCAAGGACGCGGCGGTTGTTCAACGGGTGAATGTCGCAGCCGACCAGGGCGGCCAGCGCCCGCACCCGCGCCCGCGCATCAGGATCGGCGGGAAGCAGGGGCGGTGTCGGGTAGCGCTCCTCCAGCCATTCAATGATCGCCGGGGATTGGGTCAGCGCGTGGGCGCCTTTTTCTCCATCGACGGCCAACACCGGCACCAGCCCCTGTGGGTTGATCGCCCGGAAAGCGGTGCCGCTATGCTCTTCGGTGCGCAGGTCGACTGCGACGTACTCGACGTCGAGCCCCTTCAGGTTCAGCGCGATGCGCAGGCGATGCGACGTTCCGCTGCGAAAGAAGTTGTAGAGCTGCATCATAGCCTTGGACCCTTCAGCCCTGGGCCAGGCAATTGCCGACGTTCCAGCCGTACAGCCATTCCATCGCGTCGTAGAAGCGCTCGCTCGGGCGGCCCTTCCACAGCGAGTTGCGGACCAGACGCTCGACGCCCTTGGCGTGGTAGATTCTCCCCATCTCGCGGCCGGAGAGCACGATCCGCGCGGTGCGGGTGATGCGCGACCGCTGGTACAGATCCAGCGCCTTGGGCCAATCGTTGCCGGTGACCCGCAGGGCCTCGCCCAGCGTCACCGCGTCCTCCAGCGCCATGCATGCGCCCTGGGCCATGTACTGCGTCGTCGGGTGGGCGGCGTCGCCCAGCAGCGTGACTCGGCCGAAGGTCCATTGCGGGATCGGTTCGCGGTCGGCGGTGGCCCAGCGCTTCCACTGCTTTGGCAGGTCGATCAGCTGGCGGGCCTTCGGACAGATGTCCTGGAAATAGCTGCGGACCTCCTCCGGGCTGCCCTCGGTGACTCCCCACTCTTCCTTGTCGCGGCTGTGGAAGGTGACGACGACGTTGTACTGCTCGCCGCCGCGCAGCGGGTAATGCACCAGATGGCAGTTGGGACCGACCCAGATGCTGGCCGCGTTCCATTTCAGCTCGTCGGGGAACTCCGACTTGTCGATCACCGCGCGGTAGACGACATGGCCGGTGACGCGCGGCGGGTCGTTCACATATTGCTGGCGCACCACAGACCGCACGCCGTCCGCGCCGATCAGGGCCACGCCCTTGTAGGCGTTGCCGTTCTGGTCATAAACGGTGACGCTGGTGTCGTCCTGCTCGATGCGCTCGATCCGGGTGTTGGTGCGGAACTCGACCCGGCCGGTCTCCTGCGCGCCCTCCAGCAGCGACAGATGCACGTCGACCCGGTGGATGACGGCATAAGGATTGCCGAAGCGCTGGCGGAACGCCTCGCCGGTCGGGACCTTGCCGACCTGGTATTCGTCGATGGCGTCGTGCATCACCATGTAGTCGGTGAAGACGGCACGGCTGCGGGTCTTGTCGCCGACACCCAGCGCGTCGAAGGCATGGAAGGCGTTCGGGCCGAGCTGGATGCCTGCGCCGATCTCGCCGATCTCGGGGGCCTGCTCGAACACCTGGACCTTGAAGCCGCGGCGCACCAGGGCAAGTGCCGCCGCAAGGCCGCCGATACCGCCGCCGGCGACCAGCACGGGAAGTTCTTCAGTCATCTCTTCCTCGGATTTTCGAAACGGTGGGATGTCGGGGCGTTATTCGGCATCGCCGATGATGAGGGCGATGTCGCCGACCTTCTCGACATGGCCAATGAGGCGGTCACCGGGTTTGACCGGACCGACCCCCTCCGGTGTTCCGGTAAGGATCAGGTCGCCGGGCTGCAGGTGGTAATAGTGCGAAAGATCGGCCAGCAGCTCGGGGATTTCCCAGATCAGCTGACTAAGATCGGCGCTCTGCTTCTGCTCGCCATTAACCTGAAGGCTGATCGCGCCGGTCTTCAGAACGCCGAGATCGCCCTGCGGAACGATCGCCCCGCACACCGTGGAGTTTTCAAAATTCTTTCCCAGATCCCATGGCCGTCCTTGGTCGCGAGCCACCAGCTGCAGATCGCGGCGGGTCATGTCGAGCCCGGCGCAATAGCCGTAGATCAGGCGTCCGGCGTCGGATTGGGTGACACGGAACCCCTCGGCGCCGATGGCGACGACCAGCTCCATCTCATACTGGTAGTTGGTGGTTCCGGCCGGGTACGGGACGGTCGTGCCGGACGGCACCAGCGTCGACGGGTCCTTCAGAAAGTAGAAGGGTTTGGAAGACGCCTTGTCGACCGGACGGTTCATTTCGATGGCGTGGGCATGATAGTTGCGGCCGACGCAGAAGATCCGCTTCACCGGGAAACGCGCGTCGACGCCCCGTACCGGCAACGAGGCGACCGGTGGAGGCGTCCAAAGATATTTGGCGTCAGACATGTCTCGTCTCTTTTCTTTGATTCAGGTGCGGACTTCGTAGAGGCCCAGCTTCTTCTGAAGCGGCGCGTCGTCGGCGATGAAGAGGAAGGCGGGTTGCTCGGCGGATTGATTGCGCAGGTTCACCGGCTCGTAGCCGGGCACGCAGCAGGTGTCGGCCTCGGCCAGGGCGAGGTGGTTGCCGTCCAGTGTGACGTCGGCGGCGCCCTCGATCAGGTGGAAGACCATGGCGGTGGACCGGGCCGGCAGGTCGAGCCGCTCGCCCGGACGCAGCATCAAGGCCGAGAAACCGAGAAGTTTCTGGCAGTCGGCACCGGTCTCCGGGTTGACGTAGGCGACCTGTACCGCATCGATGCCGGGTTGGCTCTCCGCCAGGGCCAGCAGCGCCTTGCGAACCTCGGCCCAGGGGTAGCGCAGCATCGGGAAGGGCTTTCCGGCCCGGCTGAAGACGGGTGACGGAACCACGCCGCCGCGCTGGTAGGCACGTTCGGCTGCCTCGCCATTTACCGACTGGGCGTTGCCTTCGGTGACATAGGAAGCTTCCATGTAATAGACCATCGGCAGGTCCAGCACGTCGAGCCAGACCACCGGCTTGTCGCCGTCATGGCCATGCTCGTGCCACAGGCCGGTCGGGGTCAGGATCAGGTCGCCGCGGTTCATCAGGCATTTCTCGCCGTCCACCGTGGTGTAGGCGCCTTCGCCTTCGACAATCATGCGCACGGCGTTCGGCGTATGCCGGTGGGCCGGCGCCCATTCGCCGGGCAGCAGAAGTTGCATGCCAAGATAAATCGTCGACGTCGCCTGCATCTTTTCCAGGCCATGCCCGGGATTGGCCATCACCAGCACGCGCCGTTCCGCCTTTTCCATCGGCGTCAGGTCACCGGCGCGGAGCAGCAGCGGGCGCAGGTCCCGATACGTCCAGACGATCGGCTGGGTCCGCCGTGCTGGCTTGCCGGGCGGCAGGACGGCCCGCAGGCTGGGCCACAACGGCACCAGATTCTGCGCGGTCAGGGCGGCGCGGTAGTCCTCCGGCAGGTCTTCGAGGCGACCGAGTTCAAGCATGGAGAGTCCTCCGATTTCGGCGACAGCCGGTTCTGGCAAAGTTTGGGTGCAGGGCGCCGTTCGCCGGCTTCGTCAAGCGGCGGGCGGGTGTTCGGAATCCGGAAATTTCAAAACAGAGAAATTATCAAATGAAACTACAAGAACATGAAGAAAGAGCGCCAAACTCCTGGCGCATGAGTCAGACAATCATCCGGCAAGCTTGCCAGAATGGGCTGCGTTTACTTCTTGAATGGAGCGCGGCTGCTTTCGTTGTTCTCGTCCACCAGGCGTTCCAGCAAGGCCATGAAAACGGCGCGCTCGTCGCCGTTCAGCGGTTCCAGCAGGCGTTGCTGCACCCGCTCCACCGATGGTTCCACCGTTTCCAGAATGGCTTGCCCGGCTTCAGTGAGAGACACCAGCTTCTGGCGCCGATCCTCCACCCCGGCCGTCCGGCGGATCCAGCCCTTTTCCTCCAGCCGTTCGACCAGACCGCCGATGGTCGAACGGTCCAAGGCCGCCCGCGACGCCAGGGTGATCTGATCGAGGTCCGATTTCTCCCGCAGCACAGCCAGGACCGCGTACTGCGTCGGCGTCAGGTCGAATTCCTTGCACTCATCAAGAAAGATCGACACCGCGATCTGTTGCGCCCGGCGGATCAGATGGCCGGGTTTGAGATGCAGGTCGCCGTGCAACATGAAGTCCCCCATTGCCGCCTTATTCCAGATCGATAGCGCGATGTGTTTCGTAGCACGAACTGCACACCGTGCAATCCCCGCCTGCCTCCGCGCCCGCCGGTCATCTCCCCGCTCCGTCGAAGTTAATCAGTGTGCTGATAGACAGCATACTGATCATCAGTGCTTCGTTCAACATGTTTTTTGGTGGGGGGCGTCGGCTGCTCGACCGGCTGCGGCGGACATGGCACGTGGTCTGGGGCGACACGCCGGAGCCGAGCACGGTGGTGATCGACAGCCGCATCAACCGATCGCCCGCGGCTGCGATGGGGTCTTCCTCCCGACCGAAATCGCCTGGGTGGTGGAACGATCGTTCGCCTGGATCAGCTTCTATCGGCGAATGAGCACGATCTTTGGGCGGACGGCCGAGCACCTCATCGCTTTCATCGAGATCGCCTTCGTCTCAATCCTTGCACGGGGCCTCAAGCGGCTCGCTCCCCAGGCATTCAGCGCATGACGTCTACAAACACGCTCTCAATCGGTGGGTGGACTGCCAACGACCCAGCGCCCGGCCCAACCACCGCAATGTTCAAGGTAAGCCTTACCGACACGGTATTGCGGCTAGCCGGGGAAACTCTCCCGCCGCGCGGCTGTTGAGGCGCGTGGCTACCCTTGCGCGTCAATGGCGGGGGCGGGACGAGCCGGATGCGTCGGGAAAGGACAAACTTCCATGGTGACCTTGAGCGTGAATGGTACCGAACACCGGTTTGATGGCGATCCGGACATGCCACTGCTTTGGTACCTGCGCGATGAACTGGGCCTGACGGGCACCAAGTTCGGCTGCGGTGTGGCGCAGTGCGGTGCTTGCACCATCCATGTGGATGGGCAGCCCGCCTTCTCCTGCGTCACGCCCATGAGCTTGGTGAATGGGACGAAGATCACGACCATCGAGGGGCTGGCCAACGACGGCAACCACCCGGTGCAAGTGGCTTGGCGGGAGTTGAACGTGGCGCAGTGCGGCTACTGCCAAGCCGGCCAGATCATGCAGGCCGCCGCCCTGCTGGCCGCCATTCCCAACCCGTCGGACCAGGACATCAATGGCACGATGAGCGCCAATCTCTGCCGATGCGGCACCTATACGCGCATCCGCGCCGCCATCAAGCAGGCGGCGCAGGGCCAGTCCGCCGGACGGAGGGCCGGGTGATGGGCGATCTCTCCCTCAGAAACGTCAGCCGCCGCATGCTCCTCGGCGGCATGGGTGCCGCCACCTTCGTGCTGGCGGTCGGGCTGCCCATCCTGTCGCGTGCGGAGGAAAAGAAGAAGTTCGGCGCCGACGCCATGCCGCATGGCTGGAAGGACGACCCGCATGTCTTCGTCTCCATCGCCAAAGACGGTGTGGTGACGATCACCTGCCACCGCTCGGAAATGGGACAGGGTGTCCGCACCTCCATTGCCATGGCCATCGCCGACGAGCTTGAGGCTGACTGGGCGCGCGTCAAGGTCGCCCAGGCGCCCGGCGATGAAGAGCGCTTCGGCAACCAGGACACCGACGGTTCGCGCAGCCTGCGTCACTTCTTCATGCCGATGCGCCGGGCCGGCGCATCGGCCCGCGCCATGCTGGAGCAGGCGGCGGCCAAGCAGTGGGGCGTCCCGGTCACGGAGGTCCGGGCCGAGAACCACAAGGTCGTCCACGCTGCCTCCGGCCGCTCCATCGGATACGGCGATCTGGCGGAGGCTGCCGCGGCCCTGCCGGTTCCGGCGGCCGACGCGGTGCGGCTGAAGGACCCGAAGGAGTTCCGCTACATCGGCACGGAAAAGATCGGGCTGGTGGACAACCGGGACATCACCACCGGCAAGGCCATGTATGGCATCGACACCCGGCTTGAGGACATGCTGTACGCTGTGATCGCCCGCCCGCCGGTCTTCGGCGGCAAAGTGTCGAGTTATGACGCGGGCGAGACCTTGAAGACGCCCGGGGTGGTGAAGGTGGTGGCCATCGATGCACCGCAGATCCCCTCGGAGTTCGAGCCCCTGGGCGGCATCGCCGTCATCGCCCGCAACACCTGGGCGGCCATCCAGGGCCGCAAGAAGCTGAAGATCCAGTGGGACGACGGACCGAACGCCGGCTATTCGTCGGACAGCTATCGCAAGCAGCTTGAAGAGGCTGCGCGCAAACCGGGCAAGCTGGTGCGCGCCCAGGGCGACTTCGACGGCGCGATGGCGAAGGCCACCAAACGCGTCGAGGCCGAATATTACATTCCCCACCTCGCTCAGGCGCCGATGGAGCCCCCGGCGGCCGTCGCCCGCATCGTGGACGGGGGTTGCGAGGTTTGGGCCTGCACCCAGGCACCACAGGTCACCCGCCTGCGCCTCGCCAAGCGGTTGGGTCTGGAACCGGAGAAGGTCAAAGTCAACGTCACGCTGCTGGGCGGAGGCTTCGGTCGGAAATCGAAACCAGACTATGTGCTGGAGGCTGGCATCCTCAGCAAGGCCATGGACGGCGCGCCCGTGAAGGTCACCTGGACGCGCGAGGACGACCTTCACCACAGCTACTACCACACCGTTTCGATCGAGCGGCTGGAGGCCGGGCTGGACGAGCAAGGCAGGCCTGTCGCCTGGCTCCACCGTAGCGTGGCTCCGACGATCGGCTCGATCTTCGCGCCCGACCCCAAGCACGAGATGCCCTTCGAACTCGGTATGGGTCTGACCAACACGCCCTTCCCGATTGCCAACTTCCGTGCCGAAAACCCGGAGGCGCCGGCCCATGTCCGCATCGGCTGGTATCGATCGGTGTCCAACATCCCCCACGCCCTTGCTATCCAATGCTTTGTGGCGGAGTTGGCCCACGCAGCCGGCCGTGACCCCAAGGATTACCTGCTGGAATTGATCGGACAGCCGCAGAAGATCGACCCGACCGATCTGGGCGACGTCTGGAATTACGGCGAGAACCCCGACCGCTATCCGATCGACACGGGGCGCCTCCGTACGGTGATCGAGACCGCCGCGAAAGGAATCGACTGGGGCCGGACGGTTTCGAAGGGCAGCGGCCTGGGCATCGCCGCCCATTACAGCTTCGTCTCCTACGTCGCCGTAGCGGCCGAGGTGGCTGTGGGCGACGGTGGCCGCCTGTCGGTTCCCCGCGTGGACATCGCCATCGATTGCGGCCCGCAGGTCAACCCGGAGCGCATCCGCTCACAGATGGAAGGAGCGGTCATCATGGGCCTCGGCCAAGCCCGGCGGGCCGAGATCACGTTCAAGGATGGACGCGCCCAGCAGAACAATTTCGACAGTTACGAGCTGGTCCGCATGGACACGTCCCCGCGAGAGATCCACGTCCATCTGGTCAAGCCGAATAACCCGAACCTGCCTATGGGCGGCGTCGGCGAGCCTGGCCTGCCGCCGGTGATGCCGGCCATCGCCAACGCCGTCTTCGCAGCAACCGGCAAGCGCATTCGCCAGTTCCCCATCCGCGACCAGCTCGCCGTCTGACGGCAGGGAGACCAGTCATGAAGCTCGCCCTTACCCTCGCGACCGCGGTCGCCGGTCTCCTCGCGAGCAGTCCGGCCCTCGCCGCCTCCTGCACCGAGCGGATCACCTCATTGGAGGCCAAGCTGGCGGAGAAGGCGGAATCCGCCATCTCCACGTCCTCCGCCGGCCAGGGTGTCGCTGGTGCCCGTGAGGGGCAGGCTATTCATGCCGAGAACACGCACGATCCAGTCGGTACCCCCGCCGTTCCCTACCAAAAGGAGCATAAAGAAGCCGGCGCCGTTCGCTCTGCCGAAAACGCGGGTGCCGCCGGCGATCGTGTTATGCAGGCCAAGGCCTCGCTCAACCAAGCCAAGAGCTTTGACCAGCAGGGCAATGCCATCAAGTGCGATGAAGCCGTGACCAAGGCGCAGAAGCAGCTCGAACCCGACTGAGCGCGAACGGGCGGCGTCAACGCATATTGCCCGCCCGGATCGTTGATCTCGAACGCATGCCGACCGCGGCGTCCATCCCATCAAAACTCGAAAAGTCGCTCCCCAGCCGCGCCAGTTTTCCAAAGCGGCCGGGGAGCCGGCCGGATTACTTCAACAGCGGGCAACCGCCCTTGTCGATTGGTCGGTAGGCCTCGTTGCCCGGAATGGTGGTCAGCACCTTGTAATAATCCCACGGTCCCTTGGATTCGGCCGGGCTCTTCACCTGCATCAGGTACATGTCGTGGACCATGCGGCCGTCTGCGCGCAGCGTGCCGCCCTTGGCGAAAGCGTCGTTCACCGGCGTCTCGCGCATCTTCACCATCACCGCCTTGGCCTCGTCGGTGCCGGCGGCCTCGATGGCCTTCAGATAGTGGCGCACGGCGGAATAGCTGCCGGCCTGGATCATGCTGGGCATCTTGCCGGTCCTGGCCATATAGGCCTTGGCAAAGGCGCGGGCATCGTCGTCGCGGTCGGCGTTCCAGCCATCCATCAGCACCAGCCCCTGCGCCGCCTGCAGACCGAGGGAATGCACGTCGGTGGGGAACATCAGCAGGCTCGCCAAGGTCTGCCCGCCCTGCGGCAGGCCGAACTCCTGCGCCTGCTTGATCGAATTGGCGGTGTCACCGCCGGCATTGGCGAGTGCGATGACTTTCGCCCCCGATCCCTGCGCCTGCAGCAGGTAGGAGGAGAAGTCGGCGGTGTTCAGCGGGTGGCGGACGGAGCCGGTGACCTTGGCGCCGTTGACCTTCAGCACCTCGGTCAGCGACTGCTCCAGCGCATGCCCGAAGGCGTAATCCACGGTCAGGAAGTGCCAGCTGTCGCCCAGGATCTTGACACCCGCCTTACCCATGCCCTGGGCCAGCGCATAGGTGTCGTAGGTCCAGTGCGCCGTGGTCGGCGAACAGGCCTCCCCGGTCAGCTGAGCGGCACCGCCGCCGGAGATCAGGAAGACGCGGTTCTTGCGCTTGGTGATGTCCTGCACAGCCAGCGCGACGGAGGAGGTGGGGACGTCGACGATCACGTCCACCTGTTCGGTGTCGATCCACTTGTTGACCAGCGCCGCGCCGATGTCCGGCTTGTTCTGGTGGTCGGCGAAGATCACCTCGACCGGCTTGCCGGCGACCTTGCCGCCCATCTCCTCCACAGCCATGCGCACCGCCTCGACCGAGCCCATGCCGGTCGGGTCGGCATAGACGCCGGTCATGTCGTTCAGGACGGCGATCTTGACCTTGTCGTCGGAGATTTGGGCGTGAGCGGCCCCGGCGATCAGCGCGGCGGAACAGACACCGGCAGCCAGAATCCAGCATTTCATGGATGTTTCCTCCCTGTTGGTTTATTTTTTCGGACGGTCAGAAGGCGACGTTGTCACCGCCCTTGGTCTGCAGCATCGCGCGCGCCTCCTCCGGCGTGGCGATCTCCAGGCTCAACTCTTCAAGGATGCGGCGGATCTTGGCGACCTGTTCGGCGTTGGAGGTCGCCAGCTTGCCGCGTCCGGCATAGAGGCTGTCCTCCAGACCGACGCGGACGTTGCCTCCGAGGATGGCGCTCAGCGTGACGAAGGACATCTGGTGGCGTCCGGCGGCCAGCACCGACAGGTAATAGTCGTTGCCAAACAGCCGGTCGGCCGTGGCCTTCATGTGCATCAGGTTTTCCGGATCGGGGCCGATGCCGCCGAGAATGCCGAAGATGCATTGCGTGAAGAAGGGCGGCTTGACGATGCCGCGATCGGCGAAATGCGCGAGATTGTAGAGATGGCCAACGTCGTAGCACTCGAACTCGAACCGGGTGCCGGCATCGCCCAGCTCGCGCATGCCGCGCTCTATCTGGGCGAAGGTGTTGGACAGGATGAAGTCGGTGGTCGACTCCAGATAGGGCTTCTCCCAGTCGTGCTTGAAGCTGTCGAACTTCGCCGCGGCGCCGGAGATGTTGAAGTTCATCGATCCCATGTTCATCGACGCCACTTCCGGCTGCGCCCGCTTGGCCGCGGCCAGCCGCTCGTCCAGCGTCATGCCCAGCCCGCCGCCGGTGGTGATGTTCAGGATGGCGTCGGTCTGCTGCTTGATACGCGGCAGGAACTCCATGAACAGGGCGGGCGAGGGCGAGGGTTTGCCGGTATCC
>PJUA01000642.1_pt1 | contig 14530 bp, 9 predicted proteins | sample 1512151 | NCBI WGS metagenome assembly PJUA01 (sample SAMN08177678, study PRJNA422409) | Soil metagenome, whole genome shotgun sequencing project. | isolation source: Soil enriched on filter paper: beechwood xylan treatment | place: USA: Madison | collected 2015-01-15
CATCAGGCCGAGCGCCACCACGTCATTGTAGCACAGCGCCGCCGTCGGCGGTTTGGCCCGGTCGAGCAGGGCACCCACCACTTCGGCACCCGACCGCCGGGTCAGCGGGCAGCGCAGCACCAGATCGTCGGCCAGCCCGTGCCGCCGCATTGCCGCGGTGAAGCCGGCATGGCGCGCCGCGTAGGCGGAATGGTCCAGCGTCCCGCCGACGAAGGCGATCCGCCGGTGACCCAGCGAGATGAGATGCTCGGTCACCGTCTCCATGCCCGCCTGGTAATCCACCCCGGCATAGTCTCTTCCCTGGTCGGACACGAAGCGCAGGGCCTGCACGCAGGGCAGCCGCCAGCGGTCCAGCCGGTCGAGCAGCTCGGCTTGCGTTCCGGCGGCGGGGCAGAGGATCACCCCGTCGACATTGTGCTCCCGCATCCGCTGCAGGAATCGGTCTTGGCGCTCCGGCTGTTCGGCGGTGTTGGCGATGAAGGCGACGAAGCCTTCGGTGTCCAGCACGTCGTCCACCCCCGCCGTCAGCTCGGCATAGAAGGGGTTGTTCAGTTCGCAGACCAGCAGCCCGACCGTTTGGGTGCGGGCGGCGCGCAGGTTGGCGGCGCCGCGGTTGTAGATGTAGCCGAGCGCCGCCATGGCGGCCTGGACCCGCTCCCGCGTTTCCGCCGCCACCAGCGGGCTGCCGCGCAGCACCAGCGACACGGTCGAGCGCGACACCCCGGCATGGCCGGCGACCTCCGTCAGGGTGACGCTTCCCGAATTCTGGCTATCGCGCGGCTTGGCCACGGTTGCTGTGCCTCACACCACGGCGGTCGGCAGCGGCCGGCCGGCGAAGAAGGCTTCCAGATTGTCCAGAACCAGCTGGCCCATCGCCATCCGCGTTTCCACCGTGGCGCTGGCCTGATGCGGCTGCAGGACGACGTTGTCGAGGCCATAGAAGCCTTCCGGCACGTTCGGCTCGTCGGCGAAGACGTCCAGCCCGGCGCCGCCGATCCGGCCCTCGGTCAAGGCGGCCAGCAGCTCCGGCTCGTCCACCACGCTGCCGCGGGCGACGTTGATCAGCAGCCCCTCCGGCCCCAGCGCGTCCAGCACGGCGCGGCCGACCATGTTGCGGGCATCCGCCCCGGCCGAGGCGGCGACGATCAGGATGTCGCTCTCGCGCGCCAGATCGACCGGCGAGGCGACGAAGCGGTAGGACACGCCGTCGCGCGGCTTGCGGTTGGTGTAGGCGATGCTCATGCCGAAGGCTTCCGCGCGCTTGGCGATGGCCTCGCCGATGCGTCCCAGCCCCAGCACGCCCAGCCGCTTGCCGCTGACCTTGCGGGCGAGCGGCAGCTTGCCCTTCGGCCAGTTTCCGGCGCGGACGAAGCGGTCGCCCACCATCATCCGGCGCGAGGCGGCGATCATCAGCCCGATGGCGAGGTCGGCGACGTCGTCGGTCAGCACGTCCGGCGTGTTGGTCACCCGCACGCCGCGGCCGCGGGCATGCTCCAGATCGACCGCGTCGGTGCCGACGCCGTTGATGGTGACGATCCCGAGATTGGGCAGCGCCTCGACCACCGCCTTCTTCACGCCGGTCCCGCCGCCGGTGACGACGGCGCGCACCCGGTCGGCGACCTCGGCGATCAGCCGGTCGCGGTCGGGGGCCGCGGACAGGCGGTGGACGGTGTAGGCCGCATCCAGCGCCTGCTCGATGGCGGGCATCATGGGTTCGACCAGCAGGATTTCGGGCTTCATCGCAATTTGTCCTTGGTGGAACAGAAAGTCCTTAGAGCCTGTTTGGAAACGCCCAACCTGTTCTGATCCTTTTCCAACCCGTCATCCCCGCGAAGGCGGGGATCCAGGCTTCCCACCAGGGAACACCGTGGAATAGCTGGATTCCCGCTTTCGCGGGAATGACGATGGAAGGGCGTCGAGTGTTGCCGATGGGCTTTTCAAACGGGCTCTTAGTGCGCCAGGATCTGGCCCAGGAAGCTTCGGGTCCGCTCCGATTTCGGATCGGTGAAGAACGCCTCCGGCGTGTTCTGCTCGACGATCTCGCCGCGGTCCATGAAGATCACGCGGTGGGCGACCGACTTGGCGAACCCCATCTCGTGCGTCACGCACAGCATGGTCATGCCGTCTTCCGCCAGCCCGATCATGGTGTCGAGCACCTCCTTCACCATCTCCGGATCCAGCGCGGAGGTCGGCTCGTCGAACAGCATCACCTTTGGGTTCATGCACAGCGACCGCGCGATGGCGACGCGCTGCTGCTGGCCGCCCGACAGCTGGCCGGGGTATTTGTCGGCCTGTTCGGGGATGCGCACCCGCTCCAGATAGCGGATGGCGGTGGCCTTCGCCTCGGCCTTGGTCGTGCCGCGCACCTTCATCGGCGCCAGCATGCAGTTCTCCAGCACGGTCAGGTGCGGGAACAGGTTGAAGCTCTGGAACACCATGCCCACCTCGCGCCGGACGGTGTCGAGCTGGCGGTGGTGCGGGCCGAGTTCGACGCCGTTGACGGTGATCCGGCCCTTCTGGTGGCGTTCCAGCTGGTTGATGCAGCGGATCAGGGTCGATTTGCCCGATCCGGACGGGCCGCAGATGACGATGCGCTCACCCCGGTGGACCTCCAGGTCGATGTCCTTCAGCACCTGGAAATGATCGTACCATTTCTGGACGCCTTCCATGCGGATGACGACATCCGCGCTCATCGCGGGCGCGACGCCGTCGCGCGTCGGCTCAGACGCCATTGCCATGGTCGTAACCTCCACCGGGGATTGCGCTTCGTTCGACTTAGGACTTGCTGGCGGTGACGGCCGCCGGCAGGTCGGTGCCCAGCCACTTCTGATGGATGGCGTTCAGCTCGCCGTTCTTCTTCACGGTGTCGAGGAAGCCGTTGACCCAGCCCATCAGCTTGTCCTGGCCCTGGCGAAGGGCGATGCCCTGCACTTGGCTCTTCAGCACGAACTTCATCTCGTAATTGGCCTGCGGCGCCATCGTCTTGATCTGCTGCGCCACCACGTTGCTGACGCCCAGCGCATCGACCTGACCGGACAGCAGGGCCTGCACGGCGCTGGCGTCGTCGTCGAAGCGCATGATGCGGGCATCCTTGGGCGCCACCGCGCTCAGCGACTGGTCCTGCGTGCTGGCGCGGGCGACGCCGACGCTCTTGCCCGACAGGTCTTCCGGCTTCTTGACCGCCGACTTCTGCGGGGCGAGCAGCCCGATCTCGATCGCCGCATAGGGCTCGGAGAAGGCGACCTGCTTGGCGCGCTCCGGCGTGACGCCGAGCGAGGCGACCAGCACGTCGACCTTGCCGGTCAGCAGGTAGGGGATGCGGTTCGGCCCGGTCACCGGCACGATGTCGACCGGCACGCCCATGTGCTTGGCCATCAGCTTGGCGACGTCGGCGTCATAGCCGTCCGGCTTGCCTTCGCTGTTGGTGATGCCGAAGGGCGGGAAGTCGACCAGCATGCCGATGGTCAGCTTGCCCTTGCCCTTGATCTCCTCGACGGTCTGGGCGTGCGCCGTGGCGGTGAGGCCAATAGCGGCGGACATCAGGGCGCCGGCGACGACGAGGCGGCGGGTGACGGTGAAGGCCATGGGTGTTTCCTCCAAGTGCTTATTGGGTGTTTAACGGGAAGGCGCGGCGTAGCGGGCTTCCAGACGCTGACTCAACAGCGACAGCGGCCAGCACAGCGCGAAATAGATCGCGGCGACGATGCTGAAGACCAGGAAGGGCTGGAAGGTGGCGTTGTTGACGATCTGCCCGGCGCGGGTCAGCTCGACGAAGCCGATGATGGCGGCCAGCGAGGTGCCCTTGATGACCTGGACCAGATAGCCCACGGTCGGCGGCACCGCGACCTTCACCGCCTGCGGCAGGATCACGTAGCGCATCAGGCCGGGATAGCGCAGGCCGAGCGCCGACGCCGCCTCCCATTGGCCGCGCGGCACCGACTGGATGCAGCCGCGCCAGATCTCGCCCAGGAAGGCGCTGGTGTTCAGCGTCAGCCCAACCGCCGCGGCGACCCACGGGCTCATGTCGATGCCGATCACGGTGGCGCCGAAGAAGACCAGGAACAGCTGCATCAGCAGCGGCGTGCCCTGGAAGACCTGGATGTAGCCGGTCGCCAGCAAGCGCAGCGGCTTCACGTCGGACGTGCGGCCCAGCGCCACGAACAGCCCGACGATGCCGCCGCCGATGAAGGCGATGACCGACAGCATCAGCGTCCATTGCACGGCGCTGAGCAGGAACAGGAATTCGTTGTATCCAAAGGCGCGGATCATCGCTCAGCCCCCTCTCAGCGCCGGTCAACGGTATAGGCGAAGGCCAGCCGGTAGATGCCGGCGAACAGCGCCGAGAACATCAGCGCAAGCACCAGATAGATGCCGGTCACCACGATGTAGATCTCGAAGCTGCGGAAGGTCTGCGACTGGATGTTGTTGGCGACCGAGGTCAGCTCGTCGGCGGAGATGGCGGACACCACGCTCGAACTCAGCATCAGTAGGATGAACTGGCTGGTCAGCGCCGGATAGACCGTGCGCAGCGCCGGCTTCAGCACGACATAGCGGAAGACCTGCAGCGGCCGCAGCCCCAGCGCCAGCCCGGCTTCGATCTGGCCCTTGTGGATGGATTCGATGCCGGCGCGGATGATCTCGGTGGCATAGGCGCCGACATTGACGACCATCGCGATCAGTGCCGCCACGTCCGGCGACAGCCTGAGGCCGATGCTCGGCAGCCCGAAGAAGATCAGGAAGATCTGCACCAGGAAGGGCGTGTTGCGGATGACCTCGATATAGGCGTTGATCAGCCAGCGCACCGGTTTCGGCCCGGAGGTCTTGCCGAGTGCGCAGACGATGGCGATCACCAGGCCGATGGCCATGGCGCCGAACGACAGTCTGACGGTCAGCCAGGCGCCGTCGAGCAGGTAATCCCACGACGCGAACACCGCGTCGAATTGAAAATCGTAGGTCACGGGCGTTCCTCCGCACCCGCGTCGCGCCGCCCTTTAAGGCCGGCGTCGCGCGGATTGCCTTTGTCCGCTTGGGCTGTCGTCCGGGGAAGCCTCACCCGGACCGCCGGGACGCCGCGACGACGGCGGTCCCGCTCTCTCAGTGTTCGTACACGGTAATTGGATCGATCTAAAAGCGCAACGGGAAATGAGGAGTGCCGTGATGATTTGCAGACCAGACATTTGATCGGGTCCAGCATGTGCGGAAACCTTCCGGCGGCGCAGGGCGTTTCACCGGACACCGGAACGCCGCCCGACCGTCAGCCTCGAGGAGCCCCCGACATGACCGCAGGAACCAGTGCCGTCAGGAGCACCGCCGCGGTGAGCAGCCTCGTTCCCGCCCGGATGGACCGGCTGCCCTGGGCGCGCTTCCACTGGATGGTGGTGGTCGGGCTGGGCGTCAGCTGGATTCTCGACGGCATCGAAATCCAGCTGATCTCCGCCTCCGGCTACAAGGAAACCTTGGGCATGTCGAGTGCCGAGGTCGGGTTCGCCGGCACCGTCTACCTGATGGGGCAGGTGGTGGGCGCGCTGGTCTTCGGCCGGCTGACCGACCGCTGGGGGCGCAAGAAGCTGTTCATCACCACGCTGGCGCTCTACCTGATCGCGTCGGGCATCGCCGGTTTCGCCTGGACGCCCTGGTTCCTCTATGTCTGGCGCTTCATCGCCGGGATGGGCATCGGCGGTGAATATGCCGCCGTCAACTCCGCCATCGACGAACTGATCCCCGCGCGTTTCCGCGGCCGGGTCGACATCGCCATCAACGGCACCTATTGGGGCGGCGCGATGATCGGCGCGGTCGGCAGCGTCTTCCTGCTCGACCATTCATTGGTGCCGGAAAATCTCGGCTGGCGCATCGCCTTCTTCATCGGCCCGCTGTTGGGACTGATCATCATCTATTTGCGCCGGCACATCCCGGAAAGCCCGCGCTGGATGGTCACCCACGGGATGGAGGACGAGGCCGAGCGCATCGTCGACGACATCGAGGCCAGCGTGCGCGCGCAGGGCAAGGCGCTGGCCCCGGTCGATCCCAAACGTGCCATGCACATCATTCCGGAAGATCATGTGTCCTGGGCACAGCTGGTCGACGTGTTCTTCCGGCAATACCCGTCGCGCACCTTCCTGGGCGTGACGATGATGGTGACGCAGTCCTTCCTCTACAACGCGATCTTCTTCACCTATGCCCTGGTTCTGCAGAATTTCTACCATCTCGATCCGTCGCAGACGGCGGTCTATTTCTTCCCCTTCGCCGCCGGCAACCTGATCGGGCCGCTGCTGCTGGGGCCGCTGTTCGACACGGTGGGGCGGCGGCGGATGATCTTCGGCACCTATCTGCTGGCGGGCGTGGTGCTGCTGGTCTCGGCCTTCCTGTTCCGGCAGGGGGTGCTGACGGCGAACACGCACACCGTCTTCTGGTGCGTCTCCTTCTTCTTCGCCTCGGCCGGCGCCTCGTCCGCCTATCTGACGGTCAGCGAGATCTTCCCGCTGGAGGTCCGGGCGCAGGCGATCTCCTATTTCTTCGCCATCGCCCAGGTGGTGGGCTCCACCGGCCCGCTGCTGTTCGGCTGGCTGGTGGGGGAGGGGACGGAGCGCGACCCGCTGTTCTGGGGCTATGTGGTGGGATCGGTGGTGATGATGTTCGGCGGAATGGTCGCCCTGGTCTATGGCGTCGACGCCGAAGGCAAGGGGCTGGAGGACATCGCCGAACCGCTGACCAAGGCCAACCGCGACCAGGGCGTGGGAGAGGAGGCGGCGGAGACGATTTGACCGCTTGTCGCCGTCAGCCCGCCTTGGTTTCCGGCACGCGGGCACCGTTCAGGAACAGCCGCACCGCCTGCCGGACATAGCGGTCCAGATCGGGGATGGCCGGCGCGCTCTGCGGCAGGATCAGGCGGCGGATCACCAGATTGCCGGTGACCATGCCGAGGAAGGCCTGCGCCGCGGCGGCCGGATCGTCGATCCGCAAGGCGCCGCTGTCCGACAGCCGCCGCAGATAGTCCGCCAGCCGTCGGATGGCGTTCTCCGGCCCGATGCGGAAGAAGGCCTCGGCGATGTCGGGCACGCGGTCGCCCTCCGCGATCAGGACGCGGAGGGTGGCGGTCGTCTCCTCGTTCAGCAGGGCCTTGACCAGATGCAGGGCGAAGGCGGTCAACCCGGCTTCCGGCGTCACATGCTCGTCCGCCTGGGCGGTGGCGAGACCGGAGAGGAACATAGCGTTGTCCTCTTCCATGATGGCGCGGAACAGGCCCTCCTTGTCGCCGAAATGCTCGTACAGCGTGGCGCGGGACCCGCCGGCGACGGCGATGATGTCGCTCAGCGTCGTCTTCTCGAACCCCTTCTCGATGAACAGCCGGCGGGCCGCCGTCAGGATCGCCTGCCGGCGCGCCATGCCGCGCGGTCCGCAGGTGGACGGGCCGCAGACGGCCGTGACATTGGCGGGTGTTTCCTGCCCGGTGTCGATCCGCGCCTTGTGGTTGCTGGTCATCGTGCGTTCCCTTCCGGTGCGGCGGCCGCAGCCGGGTCCATTTTTGATTCAGCGCCTTTCCACGGGGTCCTTTGTCGGACATTAGCGTCGGACATCTGCGGAACCCTCTTGCGCGGTGCAGCATTCTGACTGTATCGTCTGGTACACTGTACTGTATGAGACAGTACTAAGCAACGGGGATGTGCCGGACCAACCGAAGCCTGGCGTAGCAGGGAGACGGGTCCGCCGACGCGCGGCGCCGAGACGAGGAAAGAGATGTCCAGATCCAACTCATTCATGACGCTGGCCGCGGCGGCCTGCCTGATCGCGCTGCTCGCCGGCTGCAACCAGCAGAAGCAGGCGGGCGGACAGCCCCAGGGCGGCGGCCCGCCGGAGGTGTCGGTCCTCACCATCGAGCCGCAGCGCCTGACCGTGACCACCGAGCTTCCCGGCCGCACCGCCGCCTACCGGATCGCCGAAATCCGGCCGCAGGTCAGCGGCATCGTGCTGAAGCGCCTGTTCCGCGAGGGCAGCGACGTCAAGGCCGGCGACCAGCTCTATCAGATCGACCCCGCCACCTACGAGGCATCGCTGGCCAGCGCCCAGGCCGATGTCCAGAAGGCGGAGGCGAACCTGCAGGCCGCCCGCAACAAGGCGTCGCGCTACGGCGATCTGGTCAAGAACAGCGTGGTCAGCAAGCAGGACTTCGACGACGTCCAGGCGTCGCTGAAGCAGAACGAGGCGCAGGTCGCCGCCGCCAAGGCCGCCTACAACCTCGCCAGCATCAACCTGAACTACACCAAGGTGTTCGCCCCCATCTCCGGCCGCATCGGCAAGTCGGCGGTGACGGAAGGCGCGCTGGTCACCGCCAACCAGGCGACGGCCTTGGCCACCATCCAGCAGTTCGACCCGATCTATGTCGACGTGACGCAGACCGCCTCGCAGTTGATGAAGCTGCGCGAGGATATGGCGACCGGCCGCATCCGCCCGGCGGAGCCCGGCAAAATCCCGGTGACGCTGTTCCTGAACAGCAACGCCAGCGGCGACGACACCGCCTACCCGGCGAAGGGCGAGCTGCAATTCTCCGACGTGACGGTGGATGCCGGCACCAGCTCGGTCCAGTTGCGCGCAGTCTTCCCCAACCCGAACAAGGACCTGCTGCCCGGCCTGTTCGTCCGCGCCCGCGTCGAGCAGGGGGTGGCCGAGAACGCCATCACCGTGCCGCAGGCCGCGGTCGCCCGCGGGCCGGACGGCTCCGCCCGCGTCTGGGTGGTGGGGGCCGACAACAAGGTGAACCCGCGCACCATCAAGACCGAACGCGCGGTCGGCAATGTCTGGCTGGTGTCGGACGGGCTGGCCGTCGGCGAGCGCGTGGTGGTCGAGGGCCTGCAGAAGGTCAAGCCGGGTGCCGAGGTGAAGCCGGTGCCGGCCCAGAACGCCCTTGCATCGCTGCCGGAAAAGGCCGCCTCGGCCCGCTGATCCCCGGATACCGACCCCAGGAACCGCTCCCATGTCAAAATTCTTCATCGACCGGCCGGTCTTCGCCTGGGTCATCGCCATCGTCATCATGATGGCGGGTGCGCTGGCGATCCTGCGGCTGCCCGTCGAGCAATATCCGAAGATCGCGCCGCCGACGGTGTCGATCACCGCCAGCTATCCCGGCGCCTCGGCCAAGACGCTGGAGGACACGGTCACCCAGGTCATCGAGCAGAAGATGACCGGGCTCGACCATTTCCGCTACATGTCCTCCAACAGCGACTCCTCCGGCAACGTCACCATCACCCTGACCTTCGAGCCGGAGGCCAACCCCGACATCGCCCAGGTCCAGGTGCAGAACAAGCTGCAGTTGGCGGTTCCCCTGCTGCCGCAGGAGGTCCAGCAGCGCGGCATTCAGGTGTCGAAGGCCGGCAACGACTTCCTGCTGGTGGTCGGTTTTGTGTCGAGCGACGGGCGCCTCAGCCAGGGCGACATCGCCGACTACGTCACCTCCAACCTGCAGGACACGCTGAGCCGCGTCGAAGGCGTCGGCGACATCACCGTCTTCGGGCCGCAGCATGCCATGCGCATCTGGCTCGACCCCGACGCGCTGAACAACTTCGCGCTGACCACCACCGACGTCACCAACGCGATCAAGACCCAGAACGCCCAGGTCTCCGCCGGCCAGCTCGGCGGCGCCCCCGCCGTTCCGGGCCAGCAGATCAACGCCACCATCACCGCCCAGTCCCGCCTGCAGACGCCGGAGCAGTTCGGCGCCATCCTGCTGCGCGTGAACCCCGACGGGTCGCAGGTGCGGCTGCGCGACGTGGCGCGGATCGAGATCGGGTCGGAAACCTATGAGATCAACGCCGCCTACAACGGCAAGCCGGCGGCGGGTGTCGGCATCAAGCTGGCGACCGGCGCCAACGCGCTGAACACCGCCGCCGCGGTCAAGGCGCGGGTGGCGGAACTCCAGCCCTTCTTCCCGGCCGGCATCGAGGTCATCTACCCCTACGACACCACCCCCTTCGTCCAGCTGTCGATCCACGAGGTCATCAAGACGCTGTTCGAGGCGATCGTCCTCGTCTTCGTCGTGATGTACCTGTTCCTGCAGAATTTCCGCGCGACGCTGATCCCGACCATCGCGGTGCCGGTGGTTCTGCTCGGCACCTTCGGTGTGCTGTCGGCCTTCGGCTTCTCCATCAACGTGCTGACGATGTTCGGCATGGTGCTGGCGATCGGCCTGCTGGTGGACGACGCCATCGTCGTGGTCGAGAATGTCGAGCGCGTGATGAGCGAGGAGGGGCTTCCCCCGCGCGAGGCGACGCGCAAGTCGATGGACCAGATCACCGGCGCGCTGGTCGGCATCGCGCTGGTTCTGTCGGCGGTGTTCGTGCCGATGGCCTTCTTCGGCGGGTCGGCCGGCGCCATCTACCGCCAGTTCTCGCTGACCATCGTCTCGGCGATGGCCCTATCGGTGCTGGTCGCCCTGGTGCTGACGCCGGCGCTCTGCGCCACCATCCTGAAGCCGGTGGCTGTTGGGCATGGCCATGCCCGCGGCGGCTTCTTCGGCCTGTTCAACCGCGGCTTCGACGCCGGCAGCCGGGTCTATGTCCGCGGCGTGCGCGGGGCGGTCAACCGGCTGGGCCGTTATTTCATCGCCTATCTGCTGATCCTGGGCGGCCTCGGCTACCTGTTCCTGCAGATGCCGTCCTCCTTCCTGCCGACGGAGGACCGCGGCCAGCTGTTCGTGCTGTGGTCGGCGCCGCCGAACGCCAGCTCCCAGCGTACCGCCGAGACCGCCAAGACCGTCACCGCCTATTTCCTGGAAAAGGAGAAGGACAACGTCGAAGGCCTGTTCACCATCGTCGGCTTCAACTTCTCCGGCCGCGGCCAGAATGCCGGCATGGCCTTCGTCCGGCTGAAGGACTGGAGCGAGCGTCCCCTGCCGTCGCAGAAGCCGCAGGCCATCGCCGGCCGGGTGATGGGGGCGATGTCGAAGCTGAAGGACGCGGTCGTCTTCTCCTTCCTGCCGCCGTCGGTTCCGGGCCTCGGCAACGCCACCGGCTTCGACCTTCAGCTGGTCGACCGCGGCGGGCTGGGCCATGACCGGCTGATGCAGGCGCGCAACCAGCTGCTCGGCATGGCGGCGCAGAACCCCAAGCTGGTCGGCGTCCGCCCCAACGGGCTGGAGGACACGCCGCAGTTCAAGCTCGACATCGACCGCGAGAAGGCGAGCGCGCTCGGCCTGTCGCTCAGCGACATCAACACGACGCTGTCGGCAGCCTGGGGCTCGTCCTACGTCAACGACTTCATCGACCGCGGCCGGGTGAAGAAGGTCTATCTCCAGGCCGACGCGCCCTATCGCATGCAGCCCAGCGACATCGACCGCTGGTACGTGCGCAATGCCAGCGGCCAGATGGTGCCCTTCTCCGCCTTCACGACGGCGCAGTGGATCTACGGTTCGCCCAAGCTGGAGCGCTACAACGGCGCCTCGTCGCTGAACATCCAGGGATCGGCCGCACCGGGCATCAGCTCGGGCGAGGCGATGGCCGAGATGGAGGCGATGATGCGGAAGCTGCCGCAGGGCATCGGCTACGAGTGGACCGGCCTCTCTTACGAGGAACGGCTCAGCGGCTCGCAGGCGCCGGCGCTCTACGCCCTGTCGATGATCATCGTCTTCCTGTGCCTGGCCGCGCTCTATGAGAGCTGGTCGGTGCCGGTGTCGGTGATCATGGTGGTGCCGCTGGGCGTCATCGGCGCCGTCATCGCGGCGACGCTGCGCGGCCTGCCGAGCGACGTCTATTTCCAGGTCGGCCTGCTGACCACCATCGGCCTGTCGGCGAAGAACGCCATCCTGATCGTGGAGTTCGCCAAGGCGCTGTACGACCAGGGCATGGAGCTGAAGGAAGCGGCGGCGGAAGCCTGCCGTCAGCGCCTGCGCCCGATCATCATGACCTCGCTGGCCTTCATCCTCGGCGTGCTGCCGCTGGCGATCAGCACCGGCGCCGGGTCGGAGAGCCAGAACGCCATCGGCGTCGGCGTGATGGGCGGCATGATCTCCGCGACCGTGCTGGCGATTCTGTTCGTGCCGGTCTTCTTCGTCGCCGTCTACCGCCTGTTCGTCCGCCGCCGCCCTGGCCACGGCGCCATGCCGCAGCCGGCTGCGGGGGATTGAGGCTTGCGGCCGCCGCCCACCTCTCCCCGAAGGCATCCCCCTCTCCCCCCCGGGGAGAGGGTCGGGGTGAGGGGGAAGCAGAGCATGGATTCTGTACGGAGCGGGGAGTGCGCGATACTTGATGGTCCTCGCCGCGCGACCCCCTCACCCTAACCCTCTCCCCGGGGGGGGAGAGGGGAGCCCAGCATCCGTCAGCAGCGTGTCCAGCACCTCGACCAAACGGTCGATGCGGTAGGGTTTCGGCAGCACCATCACCCCGGTGGCGCGGGCGACCTCCTCGCTGTAGCCGGTCGCCAGCACGACGGGCAGGTCCGGGCGGAGCCGTTGCGCGGTGCGGGCCAGATCGACGCCGCTCATGGTGCCGGGCATCACCACGTCGCTGAACAGCAAATCGAACCCGCCGGCCTCCAGCAGGGGCAGCGCCTCGTCGGCGGTGGTGGCGCGGGTGATGGTGAAGCCGGCATCCTCCAGCGCGGTCGCGACGGTCAGCGCCACGATGGGGTCGTCCTCCACCACCAGAACATGGCCGCCGACGCGGGTGGCGCCCGCCTCATCCATCGCCGGCTCGGCCGCCGTGGCCGGAGCGGTGCCGGAGCGGCGGATCAGCAGCCCGATGGTGGTGCCGCGCCCCTCCTCGCTCTCGATCCAGGCGGTTCCGCCGGAATGGCGGGCGAAGCCGTAGACCTGCGACAGGCCCAGCCCGCTGCCCTTGCCGATCTCCTTGGTGGTGAAGAAGGGATCGAAGGCGCGCGCCCGCACGTCGGCCGGCATGCCGGTGCCGGTGTCGCTCACCGTCAGCTGCACGAATTCTCCCGGCAGCCCGTCCGAAACGCCCTGGGGCGCCCGCGCGTCGCCGGGCGTCAGGATCACGTTGGCCGCCCGGATCGTCAGGGCGCCGCCGTCGGGCATCGCATCCCGCGCATTCACCACGAGGTTCAGCAGAGCCAGTTCCAGTTGGGTCGCATCGACCTCCACCGGCCACAGCCCGGTGGTGAAGTCGATCTCCAGCCGGATGTCGGCGCGCAGCGCGCGGTTCAGCAGCTCCGACATGCCGAGCACGCGGTCGCGCAGATCGACCGTCTCCGGCCGCAGCGCCTGCCGGCGGGCGAAGGCCATCAACTGCTGCACCAGCTTGGCGCCGCGGTCCACCGCCTGCCGCCCGGCATCGACCAGCGGCTGGATGCGCGTTCCCTCCGCCCGCTTCTCGATCATGTGCAGGCAGCCCGACAGCGCCTGCAGCAGATTGTTGAAGTCGTGGGCGACGCCGCCGGTCATCTGGCCCAGCGCCTCCGTCTTCTGCGTCTGCAGCAGGGCGACCTGGACGCGCTCGCGCTCCGCCACCTCCTCGGCGACGCGGGCCTCCAGCGTGGCGTTGAGCTGATGCAGCTCCTCCTCCGCCCGTTTGGCCTCGGTGACGTCGCTGCCCTCCACGAACAGGCCGCTGACGCGCCCGTCCTCATCCCGGATCGGCTGATAGACGAAGGTGAGGAAGCGTTCCTCCAGCGGTTCGCCCGGACGGCGCTGGAAGCGGATCGGCATGCCGCGCCCGACGAAGGTCTCGCCGCTGGCATAGACGCGGTCGAGCAGTTCGAAGAAGCCCTGGCCCTCCACCTCCGGCAGCGCCTCGCGCGCCGGGCGATCCACCAGATCCTGGCGGCCGACCAGTTGCATATAGGTGTCGTTCGCCATCTCGAAGACATGGTCCGGCCCGCGCAGCACGCACATGAAGCCCGGCGCCTGCCGGAACAGGGTGCGCAGCCGCTCCCCCTCCGCCGCCAGCCGGGCGTTGGCCGCCTCCACCGCGGCGCGTTCGCGCATCAGCGCCTTGTTGGCGGCGCGCAGGGCTGCCTCGGCGAGCGCACGTTCCACCGCGGCCCAGGTCCGCTCCGCCACATCCTCCGCCAGGGCGGCGTCGGTGTCGGTCCAATGGCGCGCCCTAGTTTCATGCAGATAGAGGATCGCCGTCAGCTGTCCCGCCTTCAGCAGCGGGACCACCAGCAAGGAGCGCGCACCGATGCCGGCGAAGGCCGCCGCCGGTCCGCCGCCACCGGTGTGGGGATCGGAGATGCGCGGATCGGTGGCGACGTCGTCCACGCGCAGCGTGTATCCCGCCCGCAGCTCCGCGATCAGCGCCGGGCCGAAGCTGTCGAGCAGGCGGGACTCCCCGGCGAGGCTCGCCACCCCGCTGTCGCTCCAGTCGCGCTCGACCGAGATCAGGCTGCCGGTCGGATCGGTGCGGCCATAGCCTGCCCGCGCCACCCGCAGATGGCGGCCGATCGCCTCGGCGGCGGCCGCGGTGATGCCGACCGGGTCGTTCAGCCCGCGCAGCCGCTCCGCCAGATCGAGCTGGAAGGTCAGCCGCCGTTCGGCCAGCACGCGGGCGGTGTTCTCGGTGCAGGCGCAGAACATGCCGGCGAC
>PJUA01000643.1_pt1 | contig 14523 bp, 12 predicted proteins | sample 1512151 | NCBI WGS metagenome assembly PJUA01 (sample SAMN08177678, study PRJNA422409) | Soil metagenome, whole genome shotgun sequencing project. | isolation source: Soil enriched on filter paper: beechwood xylan treatment | place: USA: Madison | collected 2015-01-15
ACCTACATCTGTACCAAGATCATCCTGGACGCCATCATCAAGGCCAACAGCACCGACCCCAAGGCCGTCATCGCGGCCATGGAGGGCATGAAGTACGAGGGCCTGACCGGCACCGAGGAAATCCGCAAGGGCGACCACCAGGTGATCAAGAACTACTACCTGCTCAAGGGCAAGGCCAAGTCCAAGATGGCCAACAAGAACGACTATGCGGATATCGTCTCCTCCGGCAAGTCCTTCCTGCCGCTGGAAAAGACGCAGTGCAAGCTGTGATGACCTTTGCCCTGAGGCTCAGCGAGTCAGAAACCGTTCGGACTGAGTAGCCGCGCCAGCGGCGTATCGAAGACGCGACGCCCGGCGCAACCAGGACGGAGCGCCTTCGATACGACCCTGCGGGTCTACTCAGTCCGAACGGTGACCGAGGCATTACCGAACTTCCTTGTTTCCCTCACGAGGTTCCATGAACATCTATCTGCTGCAGATCGCCAATGGCGTAGGCATCGGCATGCTCTACTTCCTGCTGGCGGTGGGCCTGTCGATCGTCTTCGGCCTGCTGCGCTTCGTCAATTTCTCCCATGGCGCCTTCTTCCTGCTGGGCGCCTACCTGTGCTTCCAGGTCACCGACCTGGGGCTGAACTTCTGGTGGTCGCTGCTGCTGGCGCCGCTGGCCGTGGGCCTGTTCGCCTGGGTGGTGGAGCGCTTCGTGCTGCGGCATGTCTATGCGCTGCCGCATCATTTCCACATCCTCTTCACGGTCGGCATGGCCCTGGTGATCCAGGAAGCGGTGATTTCCGTCTGGGGGCCGCTGGGCAACAATGTCTCCCCGCCCGACCTGCTGCAGGGGGTGGTGATGTGGGGTGGTTTCGTCTATCCCAAGTACCGGCTCTTTGTCATCGGCCTGACCGCCGTGATGGCGCTGCTGCTGTGGTGGCTGCTGGAGGGTACGCGCCTGGGGTCGATCGTGCGCGCCGGTTCGGAATCGACCGAGATGGTGTCGCTGCTGGGCCTGAACATCAACCGCATCTTCAGCCTGGTGTTTGCGCTGGGGGCGGCCACCGCCGGTCTGGCGGGCGCACTGGCGGCGCCGATCCGCGGTGCCGATCCCTTCATGGGGGTGGAGGCGCTGGGGATTGCCTTCGTGGTGGTGGTGGTCGGCGGGCTGGGCAGCTTCTGGGGGGCGCTGATCGGCGGCATCCTGGTGGGCATCGTGCAGAGCGTGATGAGCACGGTCTGGTCCGAGGGCGCACACCTGATGATCTATGTCGCCATGGCGGCCGTCATGCTGCTGCGTCCGAATGGCCTGCTGGGCCGGCCGGGCGCGGCCTGAGCTTTTCTGCACGGGAGTTTCCATGAAACAGATTGCGCATTTCCGTTATACCCTGCTGGCCGCCGCCGTGGTGCTGCTGTTGCCGCTGCTGCTCAGTTCCGGCACGCTGGCTACCGAAGTGCTGGTGTTCGCGCTGGCCGCGCTGGGCTGCAACCTGCTGCTGGGCTATACCGGACTGATGTCCTTCGGCCAGGGCATCTTCTTCGGCGTGGGCAGCTATGCGGCCGGCGTGGTGCTGCTGCAGCTGAAGCTGGCGCTGCTGCCCTCGCTGGCGCTGGCCGCACTGGGCGGCGCGCTGGTGGCCTTGCTGGTGGGCTGGTTTTCGATCCGCCAGCGCGGCACCTACTTCGTGATGCTGACGCTGGCCTTCGCCCAGATGTTCTACTTCCTGGCCTATACGATGAAGGACGTCACCGGCGGTGACAACGGCCTGCTGGATATCCCGCGTCCGCCGCTGTCGCTGTTCGGCCTGACACTGCTGCCGACCACCTCGTCGTGGCAGTACTACACGGTGGTGGCCATCCTGTTCGTGCTGGTGTTCTGGCTGCTGCAGCGGGTGGTCGATTCGGTGCTGGGCAAGACCCTGCTGGCGGTGCGCGAGAACGAAGCGCGTGCCTCGGCGCTGGGCTATGACGTGCGGCTGCTGAAGCTGGCGGCCTTCGTCATCTCGGGTGCGGTCACGGGGCTGGCCGGTGGCCTGCACGCGATGATGACCGGGGTGGCGCCGCTGTCCAACATCGAGTACCACACCAGCGAGGCGATCCTGGTGATGACCGTCATCGGCGGCACCGGCAACCTGTTCGCCTCGCTGCTGGGTGCCAGCTTCTACGTGCTGGTGGGCAACTGGCTCTCCAGCCTGTGGCCGCGCTGGCTGATGCTGCTGGGCCTGCTGCTGATCGCGGTGAGCCTGTACATGCAGAAGGGCCTGTTCGGTCTGGCGCTCAAGATCATCGACAGCGTACGCGGCACCAAGGCCAGGGAGGCCGAGCCGCAGGCCACCGTCACCCAGGAGAAGCACCCATGAGCCGCCCCATCCTGCAAGCGGTCAACGTGACCAAGCGCTACGGCAAGTTCACCGCCGTCAACGGCATCACGCTCGATATCGAAGGCGGCACCGTGCATTCGGTGATCGGCCCCAATGGCGCGGGCAAGACCACGCTGTTCCATACCCTGACCGGGACCACGCCCATCACCGAAGGCAGCATCCTGGTGGAGGGCGAGGAAGTGTCGCACCTGCCGGGCAACCGGCGCGTGCAGAAGGGACTGGCGCGCTCGTTCCAGGTGACCAGCCTGTTCCCCAACCTGAGCGTGCGCGAAAACCTGCGGCTGGCGGCACAGGGTCGCGCTCCGCTGGCCGCACTCAATCCCTGGAAGCGGGCCGAGCAGTTCGAAGCGGCCTGCGCGCTGGCCGATACGCTGGTGACGCGCCTGTCGTTGCAGACGGTGGCCGAACGCGCCTGCGCCGAACTGTCGCACGGCCAGCAGCGCCGGCTGGAAGTGGGCATGGCCATGGCCGGGCGACCCAAGGTGATCTTCCTGGATGAGCCGACCTCGGGCATGGGCATCGACGACATCGCCGAGATGAAGCAGTTGATCCACGGCCTGCGCCACGACTATACGGTGGTGCTGATCGAACACAACATGGACATCGTGATGGACATTTCCGACCGCATCACCGTGATGCAGCTGGGCCAGATCCTGGCGCAGGGCAAACCGGCCGAGATCCGCAACGACGAACGGGTAAGGCTTGCCTACCTGGGCAGCATGATCACCGGAGGCAAGGCATGATCCTGCAAGTACAAGACGTTCACGGCTACTATGGCAAGAGCCATATCCTGCAGGGCATCTCGCTGGAGGTCGATGCCGGCGAGGTGGTGACGCTGCTGGGGCGCAATGGCGCCGGCAAGACCACCACCCTGAAGAGCATCGTCGGCGTGGTGCCACCGGCGCAGGGACAGGTCCTGTTCGAGGGCCAGCGCATCACTGGCCTGCCTTCGTACAAGATCGCCGCGCGCGGGGTATGCCTTGTGCCGGAGCATCGCGGCATCTTCAAGCTGCTGACCGTGGAAGAGAACCTGACCATGGCCGCGCGCAAGGAGTCGGCCTGGGGGCTGGAAGAGATCTACACCATCTTCCCGCGCCTGAAGGAGCGCCGCAGGAACGGCGGCGGCCAGCTCTCCGGTGGCGAGCAGCAGATGCTGGCCATCGCGCGGGCGCTGATGACGCATCCCCGCGTGCTGATGCTGGACGAGCCGGTGGAAGGCCTGGCGCCGGTGATCGTGGACGAGATCGTGGCGCAGATCAAGGAGATCAAGGCCACCGGGATGTCCATCATCCTGGTGGAGCAGAATCTGGAAGTCTGTACGCAACTGGCGGACCGCCATTACATCGTCGAACAGGGACGCATCGTCTATAGCGGCAGCAACGATGCCTTCCTGGCCGACGACCGGGTCAAGGACCGTTATCTGGGCGTCAATCTGGCGGCATGAATGACGATGGAGCGTCCTTCGATACGCCGCTGCGCGGCTACTCAGGTCGAACGGGGTGGGGATGGCTTTACGAACGCATGGTGGCGTCCCCTCCTCCCGTTCGGCCTGAGTAGGCCGAAGGCCGTATCGAAGGATTGCCTGTGGCAAAACCAAACAAGGAATCGACAATGGACATGAAAACACAAGCCCCCACCCTGCGCGTCGATGGCGCGCGACTGTGGGATTCACTGATGGAGCTGGCCAGGATCGGCGGCACGCAAAAGGGGGGCGTGTGCCGCCTGGCGCTGACCGACCTGGACAAACAGGGCCGCGACCTGGTCACCTCCTGGGCGCGTGCCGAGGGCATGAGCGTGGTGGTGGACCAGATCGGCAACATCTTCATGCGCCGGCCCGGCCGCAACAATGCCCTGCCGCCGGTGATGACCGGTTCGCACATCGATACCCAGCCGACCGGTGGCAAGTTCGACGGCAACTATGGCGTGCTCTCGGGCATCGAGGTGATCCGCACGCTGAACCAGCACGGCATCCAGACCGAGGCACCCATCGAGGTCGCGGTCTGGACCAACGAGGAAGGCTCGCGCTTCGTGCCGGTGATGATGGGCTCGGGCGTCTTCTGCGGTGCCTTTACGCTGGAACATGCCTACAACGCCACCGATATCGATGGCAAGAAGGTGCGCGATGAACTGGAGCGCATCGGCTACATTGGCGACCAGGTCTGCGGTGACCATCCCATCGGCGCCTACTACGAGGCCCACATCGAACAGGGGCCGGTGCTGGAAAACGCCGACACCGTCATCGGCGTGGTGCCGGCGGTGCTGGGGCTGTCCTGGTACGACTGCACGGTGACCGGCTTCGAATCGCACGCCGGTCCGACACCGATGGAAATCCGCAAGGATGCGCTGCAGGTGTCCACGTACATCATGCAGGAGGTGGTGGCCATCGCCCATCGCTATCCGCCCTATGGCCGTGGCACGGTGGGCCAGGTGCAGGTGATGCCCAACAGCCGCAACGTGATCCCGGGGCAGGTGAAGTTTTCCATCGACCTGCGCAACGTGAGCGACGAATCGCTCAACCGCATGCATGAAGACCTGGTGGCCTACCTGGAGGCGATGCGCCAGAAGACCGGGCTGTCCATCGAGCTGGAGCGGGTGTCCTACTTCCCGCCCTGCCCCTTCCATCCGGATTGCGTGGACAATGTGCGCGCCGCTTCTGCGGCGCTGGGCTACAAGACCATGGACGTGGTCTCCGGCGCCGGCCATGACGCTATCTACGCGGCGCGCCTGGCACCGGCCGGGATGATCTTCGTGCCGTGCAAGGACGGCGTGTCCCACAACGAGATCGAGGACGCCCGCCCCGAGCACCTCGAAGCCGGCTGCAACGTGCTGCTGCAGGCCATGCTGGCCAGTGCCGGCGTGGTCAGGGATTGATGCAGGAAAGTGATCATGAAACCGAAAATCGTCATTGCACGCATGAATCACGAGACCAATACCTTCTCGCCGATTCCCACGCCCCTGGACGCCTTCGCCCCGCAATGGGACGAGGCGGCCTACCGTGACCAGAAAGGGGCGCGCACGGCCATGGGCGCCTTCCTCGATATCGCCGAGGGCCTGGGCGCGGAGATCGTCACGCCGCTGGCAGCCTGGGCCAATCCCAGCGCCGCCGTGGCGGCCGATGCCTATACCGTGATGTGCGACGGCATCGTGCGGGCCATCGAGGCCGGCTGCGATGCCATCCTGCTGGACCTGCACGGCGCCATGGTGGCGGAGAACGCCGATGATGGCGAAGGCGTGCTGCTGGAACGCATCCGCCGCATCGCCCCGCATACGCCGCTGGGGGTGGCGCTGGACCTGCACGGCAATGTCACGCCCAGGATGGTGGCCAATGCCGATGTGATCGTCAGCTTCAAGACCTATCCGCACGTCGATATGTACGAGACCGGCGAGCATGCCGGTCGCCTGCTGGTGGCCCTGCTGCAGGAGAAATCCCGCCCGCGCCTGGGCTGGCGCCAGGTGCCGGTGCTGTCGGCCACGCTGACCAGCAATACCTCGGCCTCGGCCATGCAGCGCGCGGTGGAGGCGGCCAAGCAGGCCGAGCAGCGGCCGGGCGTGCTGGCGGTCTCGGTGCTGGCGGGCTTCCCCCTGTCGGACTTCCACGATGCCGGCATGTCGGTGGTGGTGGTGGCCGAGAACGATGCTGCACTGGCCGATGCCGTGGCCGATGAGATCGGCCGCCAGATCTGGGCCGAGCGCGATGACTTCGTCTATGACAGCCTGCCGCTGGCGCAATCGCTGGCGCAGGCCCGGCAGCTCGCCGAAGCAGCCGGCAGCGGTCCCGTGCTGTTGCTGGACCATAGCGACAACGTCATGTCAGGCGGCACCTGCAACACCATGGACGTGCTGGAAGCGGCGCTGGCGGCCGGCCTGGAAGGCATTGCCGTCGGCCCCATCAGCGACCCCGAGGCGGTGGCGCAACTGGTTGCCGCGGGTGTCGGCGCGCAGCTCACGCTGGCGGTGGGCAACAAGGTGGCGCTGAGCGCCCAGGGCATCACCAAGGTTCCGCCGGTCTATACCGGCAAGGTGCTGGCCATCAGCGATGGCCGCTTTACCGTCACCGGACCGATCTATACCGGCTCGACGCTGCAGATGGGACGTAGCGTGCTCCTCGATATCGGTGCGGCGCGCATCGTCATCACCGAGGAACGGGTGGAGCCCTATGACCTGGGCGTATTCACCAGCCTGGGCCTGGACCCGGCACAACAGGCCTTCCTGATCCTGAAGTCGCGCATGTATTGCCGCCCGGTATTCGTGCCGATCAGCCGCGCGCTGGTGGAATGCGATTCCGACAGCGGCGGGCCGACCAGTGCCAATTTCAGGCTGTTCCCCATCAAGAAGATACGGCGTCCCATCTATCCGCTGGACGCGCGGATGGACTGGTAGTCCTCTCGTCATCCCTCTGAACGTGCAGGCAGCCTGGCAGGCTGCTTGCCGTTCCGCCCGCCTGCTCCTGCCTGCCATGCTGCAATGGCATCTCGCAACAGTCCCCCAAAAGTACATGGTGCAATCCCCGTCGCCCATGGTAGGCTGACCCGCTCTGCCCGCGGATTCTGAAGGCCGGGTGCGCAGACAGGGAAATCGTTTATATCTTTATTGCATCTCCGCAGCGGCGCTCACGACGACAACTATTCACCAACGCCAGCCCGTTGCGGCAACCTTGGGAGGACGACATGAAGAACCTCAAGATCGGCGTGCGGCTGAGCATCGGATTCATATCCTTGCTGATGCTGATGGCATTGATGGTGGGGCTGGGGGTATGGCGCCTGGGCAGCATCGGCGACGCCTCCGACGACATGACCCGCGTGGCCCTGGCCAAGGAGCGCGACTCCGTGCAATGGCACGCCGCCATCAAGGAAAACGGGGTGCGTACCCTGGCGGTGATGAAGTCCGACGACGATGCCTTCCAGGCTTACTTCCAGAAACAGATCGATGCCCAGTCGGCCCAGATCAGCCAGCTGCAGAAGCGGGTCGAGGCGGCCATCGTGGACCCCGAGGAAAAACGGCTGTTCGACGAGGTCGGCCGGTTGCGGGCCGCCTATCGCGCCACGCGACAGAAGATCTTCGACATCAAGACCGCCGGTGATGATGCCGGGGCGCGCGTGATGACCGATACCACGCTCATCAAGATGATGGATGACTACGCCGACGGCGTGCTGCGCTATGCCGAATTCCAGAAGAAGGCCATCGACGCGGCGGCCGCGGAGATCCATCACAACTACCGCGCCGGACGCAGCATGTTGCTGGTCCTGGGGGGCATCGAGATCGCGCTGGGGGCGCTGCTGGCCTGGGCGCTGACGCTGAGCATCACGCGGCCGCTGACGCAGGCCATCGCGGTGGCCGAGACGGTGGCGGCGGGTGACCTCACCTCACGCATCGACAGCAGCAGCCGCGACGAGACCGGCAAGCTGCTCTCCGCCCTCAAGCGCATGAACGGCAACCTGCGCGACATCGTGGCGCGCGTGCGCAGCGGGACCGATACCATCACCACCGCCTCGACCCAGATCGCCAGCGGCAACCTCGACCTGTCGGCCCGTACCGAGCAGCAGGCCGGCTCGCTGGAAGAAACCGCCTCGGCCATGGAACAGCTGACCTCCACCGTCAAGCAGAATTCCGACAATGCGCGCCAGGCCAACGCGCTGGCCGCGCAGGCCTCACAGGTCGCCAGCCGGGGTGGCGCGGTGGTGGATCAGGTGGTGCAGACCATGGGCGCGATCCATGCCTCGTCGCAAAAGATTGCCGACATCATCGGCGTGATCGACGGCATCGCTTTCCAGACCAATATCCTGGCGCTCAATGCAGCAGTGGAAGCGGCCCGGGCCGGTGAACAGGGACGCGGCTTTGCGGTGGTGGCCTCGGAGGTGCGTTCGCTGGCGCAGCGCGCGGCAGCGGCGGCCAAGGAAATCAAGGTACTCATCGACGAGTCGGTGCAGAAGGTCGACGATGGCAGCCGCCTGGTGGAACAGGCCGGCGGCACCATGCAGGAAGTGGTGCAGAGCGTGGTGCGGGTGAGCGAGATCGTGCGCGAGATCACCCTGGCCAGCCAGGAGCAGAGTGACGGCATCGAACAGGTGAACCTGGCCATCACCCATATCGACGAGGCCACGCAGCAGAACGCGGCGCTGGTGGAAGAGGCCGCCGCTGCGGCGCGCTCCATGCAGGACCAGGCGAGCGCGCTGACGCAGGCGGTCAGCGTGTTCCGCCTGGACGCGACGGCACTGGTGGTGATCGATCAGCGCGGGACGTTGCCCTCGACCGTGGTGCGATAGAGCGTGCGACGCAGGTGCTGCGGGGTGATGGCGGCGTAGTGCTGGGTGCTGCGGTTGTCCCAGAACACCAGGTCATGCGCCTGCCAGTGGTGGGTGTAGACGTTGGCCGGGCGGGTGATGTGGGCGTGCAGTTCCTTCAGGAGGGCATCGCTTTCGTCACGCGGGATGCCGACGATGTGCGAGGTGAAGCCTTCGCTGACGAAGAGGATCTTGCGCCCGCTCTCGGGGTGGGTGATCACCACCGGATGCTCGACCGGCGGCACTTCGTCGATCTGCTGTTGCGTCAGCGGCGCGCGCCAGGGCGAAAGCTTGCGCAGACGCTCGTAGCGATAGACGTAGGAGTGCACGGCGCGCTTGCCGTCCAGCAGGGTCTTCAGTGCAGCCGGCAGGCTGTCCCAGGCGGCAGCGGTATTGGCGTAGAGCGTGTCGCCCTGCTCGGCCGGCAGTTCCTGCGAATGCAGCAGGGCGCCCAGGCTGGGACGGGGCATGTAGGAAAGGTCGGAGTGCCAGTCGGCGCCGGCATCGACCAGGCCGATGGGCTTGCCGTCCTCGACCACGTTGGAGACGATCAGGATTTCCGGATGGCCGGCCAGGTGGAAGCGGTTCAGCACGTGCACCTGCAGCGGGCCGAAGCGGCGGCTGAAGTCGATGTGCTGCTCCGGCGTGATGCGCTGGTCGCGGAACACCACCACGCCGTGTTGCACCAGGGCGCTGCGGATGCGCGCCAGTTCCGGGTCGGAGACGGGCAGGTTCAGGTCGAGACCGAGGATTTCCGCGCCCAGCGGGGCGTCGAAGGGACGGATCTCGAATTGCTGTTGGGTCTGCTGCGTGCGTTCCGGTGTGGCGACCGACATGGGGGCTCCTCTTGCGCTCTGGCCTGACGATCCCGGACGCGACTGCCCGGGCAGGAAAGCCCTTATTACACCCCCCGGGGCATAGACCCAGCAAGGAAGAATAATTCATATCCTTATGCGCCGAGCGAGATACGGCATGCCGCTACAATAGCCCGGATGACACAGCGCCCGCCTTTTCCTTCACATTCCCCTGAATCTGCCCCGTCAAAAACGCGCAGGCTGCCGCCGCGCGCCGACCTCACTGGGCTGAGCGTCGAGGAAGTGGCAGCGCGCAAGCAGGCGCGTGACCAGCGCGATGCGCAGATACGCGGCGTGGCCTCGGTAGCCGGGATGCGCCAGGCCATCCGCGAGGCCAGTGCCGTGCTGCCGGCGGTGCAGGCGATCCCGCGCATCGGCCCGCAGAAGACGGCGGCTTTCCGCGAGCGCGCCCGTGCCGGCCTGCCCTTCATCATGACCGGCATGGCCAGCCGCTGGCCGCTGGCGGCCATGGACATGGAGGGGCTGCGCCAGCATTTCGGGGCCTTGCCGGTACGGGCCAGGGTGGGGGACTACATCAACACCGCCTTCGCGCCGGACCGGGCCATGCAGGACATGACGCTGGTGGACTACCTGGAGCAGGCGTTGCGGGACGAGAGCGGACTTCCACCCTATCTGGGCAACCTGGAACTGCGTGCATTGAATGCGCTGTGCCACTGGCCCGGCTTCTTCGAGAAGATGGGGCCGCCACGCTTCTGGATCGGCCCGGCCGGCTGCATCACGCCGCTGCATTGCGACTATGACGACAATGTCTTTGCGCAGCTGTGGGGTCGCAAGCGGGTCTGGCTGGCACCGCCGCATCACGACCAGTATCTGTATCCGAAGGAGGCCAACGCCATCCTGTTCGGCTCGCCCTTCGATCCCGATCATCCGGACCTGGAGCGCTTTCCGCTGGCGCGCCAGGCGGCGCTGGTGTGCTGCGAGGTGCAGCCGGGAGAGATGCTCTATATCCCGGCGGGCTGGTACCACCAGGTCAGCTCACTGACGTTTTCGCTGTCCAGCAATCGCTGGGCGCGGGGCCGGCCGCTGGTGCTGTCGGGCGCATGAAAAAACCCCACGCCTGTTGCCAGGGGTGGGGTTCGTTCATGGGCAGCGCAGTGCGGAAGGATCAGCCTGCCAGCTTCTTGCGCAGCAATTCGGTCAGCTGCGCCGGGTTGGCCTTGCCACGGGTGGCCTTCATGGCCTGGCCGATCAGGGCGTTGATGGCCTGCTCCTTGCCGGCGCGGAATTCGGCGACCGACTTTTCGTTGGCGGCCAGCACCTGGTCGACGATGGCTTCCAGCGCGCCGCTGTCGGAAATCTGCTTCAGGCCCTTGGCCTCGATGATGTCGTCGGCCAGGCTGTCCTTGTCGGACGGCGCTTCCCACATGCCGGCGAAGACTTCCTTGGCGATCTTGTTGGAGATGGTGCCGTCGGCGATGCGCTTCAGCAGCAGCGCCAGTTGCGCGGCCTTGACGGGGGCGTCGGCGATGTCGGTGTCTTCGCGGTTCAGGGTCGAGGCGACGTCGCCCATGAGCCAGTTGGCGGCCGGCTTGGCCTGATCCTTCCCGGCGGCGGCGACCACGGCTTCGAAGTAGGAGGCCATGCCCTTGGACTGGGTCAGCACCATGGCATCGTATTCCGGCAGGGCATAGTCGGCCACGAAACGCTCGCGCATGGCGGCGGGCAGCTCCGGCATGGTGGTCTTGACGCGGTCGATCCACTCCTGCGAGATGGCCAGCGGCGGCAGGTCGGGGTCGGGGAAGTAGCGGTAATCCTGCGCGTCTTCCTTGCTGCGCATGGAGCGGGTTTCCTTCTTGTCCGGATCGTAGAGGCGGGTTTCCTGGACCACGGTGCCGCCGTCTTCGATCAGCTCGATCTGGCGACGTACTTCGTAGTTGATGGCCTCTTCCAGGAAGCGGAAGGAGTTCAGGTTCTTGATTTCGCAGCGGGTACCGAATTCCTTCTGGCCGACCGGGCGCACGGAGACGTTGGCGTCGCAGCGGAAGGAGCCTTCCTGCATGTTGCCGTCGCAGATGCCCAGCCACACCACCAGCGAGTGCAGGGCCTTGGCGTAGCCGACGGCTTCGGCGGCGCTGCGCATTTCGGGTTCGGTGACGATTTCCAGCAGCGGCGTGCCGGCGCGGTTCAGGTCGATGCCGGTCATGCCCTGGTAGTCCTCGTGCAGGGACTTGCCGGCGTCTTCTTCCAGGTGGGCGCGGGTCAGGTTGATGGTCTTGATCTCGGTCTTGCCGTCCTTCTCGACGGCAAACGACATGGTGCCACCCTGGACCACGGGGATTTCGAACTGGCTGATCTGGTAGCCCTTGGGCAGGTCAGGGTAGAAGTAGTTCTTGCGCGCGAACACCGAGCGCGGCGCGATGGTGGCGCCGATGGCCAGGCCAAACTGGATGGCGCGTTCCACGGCCCCCTTGTTGAGCACCGGCAGCACGCCGGGCAGGGCCAGGTCCACCGGGCTGGCCTGGGTGTTGGGCTCGGCGCCGAAGCGGGTCGAGCTGCCGCTGAAGATCTTGGATTGGGTCGAAAGCTGCGTGTGCGTTTCCAGACCGATGACGACTTCCCACTGCATGATGTTGTCCTTGCGAATGCTGTTGTTGGTGACGAGGGCCAGGTGATCAGGCCGGTTCGCGCAGGTGCCAGTCGGTGGCCTGCTGGAACTGGTGCGCCACGTTCAGGAGGCGCGCTTCGTCGAAGTAGTTGCCGATGATCTGCAGGCCGACCGGACGCTTGCCGTTCTTCTCGCCCTGACCGAAGCCGCAGGGAATCGACATGCCCGGCAGGCCGGCCAGGCTGGTGGAGAGCGTGAAGATGTCGGCCAGGTAGTTGGCCACCGGGTCCTCGGTCTTGTCGCCGAGGTCCCAGGCGACGGTGGGCGAAACCGGGCCCATGATGACGTCGCACTGGCGGTCCGGGCCGGTCAGGGCATTCTGGAAGTCCTGGGCGATCAGGCGGCGGATCTTCTGGGCCTGCAGGTAGTAGGCGTCGTAGTAACCGTGCGAAAGCACGTAGGAGCCCACCAGGATACGGCGCTTGACCTCTTCGCCGAAGCCTTCGGCGCGCGACTTCTTGTACATGTCGGCCAGGTCCTTGTAGTCGGCGGCACGATGGCCGTAGCGCACGCCGTCGAAGCGCGACAGGTTGGACGAGGCTTCGGCCGGGGCGATCACGTAATACACGGGGATCGACAGTTCGGTCTTGGGCAGGGAGATATCGACCAGGATGGCGCCGAGCTTTTCGAATTCGGCCAGCGCGCCGCGTACGGCCGCTTCCACGTCGGCGGCCAGGCCGGCGCCGAAGAATTCCTTGGGCACGCCGATGCGCAGGCCTTGCAGGCTCTGGTTCAGCGAACGGGTGAAGTCTTCCTTGGGGCGCTGCAGGCTGGTGGAATCACGCTCGTCGAAGCCGGTCATGGCGTTCAACAGCAGGCCGCAATCCTCGGCGGTCTTGGCGATCGGGCCGCCCTGGTCCAGCGAGGAGGCGAAGGCGATCATGCCGTAGCGCGAGACGCTGCCATAGGTCGGCTTGATGCCGGTGACGCCGCACAGCGAGGCCGGCTGGCGGATCGAGCCGCCGGTATCGGTGGCGGTGGCGGCCGGCGCCAGGCGCGCGGCCACGGCCGCGGCCGAGCCGCCCGAGGAGCCGCCCGGGATGGCGGTCTTGTCCCAGGGGTTCTTCACCGGGCCGTAGAAGGAGTTCTCGTTGCTGGAGCCCATGGCGAACTCGTCACAGTTGAGCTTGCCCAGGGTGACGGTGCCGGCGGCGTTGAACTGTTCCACCACGGTTGCGTCGAAGGGGCTCACGTAGTCCTGCAGCATGCGCGAACCGGCCGTGGTGCGCCAGTTGCGGGTGACGAAGATATCCTTGTGGGCGATCGGGATGCCGGTCAGGGGGCCGGCCTCATTGCCCGCCAGGCGGGCATCGGCGGCCTGCGCCTGGGCCAGCGTCAGGGCGCGATCCACATGCAGGAAGGCATTGAGGTCGCTGGCCTCGATGCGGTCCAGGAACAGGGTCGCCAGTTCGGTGGCGGAAATCTTGCGCGCTTGCAGTTGCGCGGACAGTTCTTTGAGGGTGAGCTTGTGCATGGAATTGGTTACGCTGCGGTCTTGCGGGCCGGCTGGGCCGGGAACGGTCAGGTTCGGTGAGGGCGCTGAGTGCGGTTGTGCGCCGCGCTTATTCGATCACCTTGGGTACCAGGTACAGGCCATCCTGGGTGGCCGGCGCCGGCTGCTGGTAGTCCTCGCGGCGATTGGACTCGGTGACCGCGTCCTCGCGCAGGCGCAGTGCCAGCATCGGTTCGATGGCGGCGATCGGGTGCGACAGCGGCTCCACGCCGGAGGTGTCGATGGCCTTCATCTGCTCCACCAGGGCAAAGATGCCATTGAGCTTTTCCAGCGTTTGACCGGCCTGGGCCTCGGTGAGCTCCAGTCGGGACAGGTTGGCGATGCGTTTGACGTCGGAAAGGGCTAGTGACATGGTCGAAAGGACGCGCCGGGCGCGCCGCATGATGTTGAAATTGGAAGACCCGCAGCCAGTGGGGCCAGGAGCGGTTTTCCGGGCCTCGGCAACGTCGGCGAGTGCGCTTGCGCGGCGCCCCGGCCGGGTCATGGCATGTATCGCATGAAAAACGGCAAACCCGCGCCAGATGGCGGTCGGAAGGTCTCGCGATGCGGATATTTTTGGCGGTCCGGCTTGCTGGTTTCTCTGGAATTATAAGGTAGAATGTCGGATTAATGCCTTGCAGGCGCCTGATTTTCGCGTCGCCGCAGCATGAACGGATACCTCCCCCTATCAAAAAGCTAGGCGCCCCATGGCGGGCGCATCAGGACAACTCATGTTTGGATTTCTCCGCAGTTACTTTTCTAACGATCTGGCGATCGACCTGGGTACCGCGAACACGCTGATCTACGCGCGCGGCCATGGCATCGTGCTGGACGAGCCTTCGGTCGTGGCGATCCGCCAGCAAGGCGGCCCCAACGGCAAGAAGACCATCCAGGCAGTCGG
>PJUA01000644.1_pt1 | contig 14509 bp, 14 predicted proteins | sample 1512151 | NCBI WGS metagenome assembly PJUA01 (sample SAMN08177678, study PRJNA422409) | Soil metagenome, whole genome shotgun sequencing project. | isolation source: Soil enriched on filter paper: beechwood xylan treatment | place: USA: Madison | collected 2015-01-15
TCCGTCGCCTTGGCGGTCTGGTTGGCGAGGCTCTTCACCTCGCTCGCCACAACCGCGAAGCCCTTGCCGGCCTCTCCGGCGCGGGCGGCCTCGATGGTGGCGTTCAAAGCCAGCAGGTTGGTCTGGCTGGCGATGTCATGGATCAGCTTCACCACCTGACCGATGCGGCTGGCGGCATCGGCAAGCCCCTGCACGGTGGCATTGGTTCGTTCGGCCTCCGTCATCGCGGCATTTGCGATGGCGGCCGACTGGGTCACCTGATGGCTGATTTCGCCGATGGAGGCGGTCAGCTCCTCCGCCGCTGCGGCGACCGTCTGGATGTTGACGGACGCTTCTTCCGCTGCGGCGGCAACCTGGGTCGACTGCTCGCTCGTCGTTTCAGCGGTGCGGCTCATCGCTTGGGCGGTGCCCTGGAGCTGCTGGGCGGCGCTTGCCACCGCCTGAACCACGCCCTTCACCTCGCGCTCGAAGCTGTCGGCGGTGCTGCCCAACTCCCGCGCGATGATCGCCGCGGTGTTCAGATCGATATAGACCGACGTGGCGAGGTCCATGTCCAGGAACACCGCCTTGTTGATGGCCTGGAGGAGCTGCGACAGCTTTTCAGGCTTCTTGCGGTGGATCTGGGCAGCCAGTTCGATCAGCTTGTTCAGGGTGAAGCAGTAGGCCCCGGTATACCAGCGCGGTTCAAGCCCGATGCGCTGGTGGGTCTGACCGATCTTCAGAACCTGGCTGACATAGGCATCATCGAAGGTGCCGGTGAAGACGTTGCGCAGCCAGTGCTGCTTCTGCAGATCGCGCGCCCGACCGGTCACTGCTGGATTGACCAGCATCGGCGCCACCTGCGGCACCGAACGCAGATAGGCGTAGAATTCTTCGAGAATCTGATCGATGCGCTGCGCCAGATAGGGCTGGAACTCCCGCAGCGTCGCCTTCGTCGCCTCGTCGATGCGCAGGAAGGTGATGCGGTCAATGATCGATTGAGTCTGGGCAGCGTGCGACATGGAGCCCCTCTCCCATTTGAGATATAACTAGCGTACTAAGTATTGGAGAAAATGCAATCTTTCCCGCGAGCCGCACATCATGCGCAAGCATTCGCATCTTTGAACCGGTCACTTTGTCGCACAACATCCAGAAGCAGCAATAAGCGCAATATATGACAACCGACTGAGACTCGGCGATAGCCTGTCCGCGCAAGAAAATGCCGGCGGGCCAAGGGCGCCGCCGGCGTGAAGGTGACAGGTCTGGAGGCAACTGGCGGGCTGAATGCCCGCGGCAACGATGCGGTGGCCGGCCGGCTGGCCGGCTCCGCAAGATCCCCGTCCGGCATCGCGTCCGCCGGACGGGGTAATCGGATGGGTCAGGCCACCATTGGCGTGGCCGGACGACGCAGGGCCTGCGCGGCGCTGAGCACGGCCTTCTGGAGCTTTTCGAAGGCTCGCACCTCGATCTGGCGTACCCGTTCGCGCGAAACCGAGAACTGCTGGCTCAGCGCTTCCAGCGTGGACGGATCGTCCTTCAGGCGGCGTTCGAACAGGATGCGGCGTTCACGGGCATCCAGCCGGTCCAGCGCCTGCCCGACCAGCCGGCGGCGCAGCGCCAGTTCATCGGCATCGGCCAGCATGGTGTCCTGGGTGGGGCGGTCGTCGGCCAGCAGTTCCAGCCAGTTGGTCTCGCCGTCGGTCGACAGGGTGGCGTCGAGGGAGCTGTCGTTGGCGGCCAGACGGCGGTTCATTTCCACCACCTCGGTCTCCGGAACATCCAGTTCGGCGGCGATGGTGGCCACGGTCTCCGGCGACAGGTCACCCTGTTCCAACTCGGCCATCTGGCTTTTCAGGCGGCGCAGATTGAAGAACAGCTTCTTCTGCGCGGCGGTGGTGCCCATTTTCACCAGCGACCAGCTGTGCAGAATGTATTCCTGGATCGCGGCGCGGATCCACCAGGTCGCGTAGGTGGCGAAGCGGAAACCGCGCTGCGGATCGAATTTCTGGGCCGCCTGCATCAGGCCGACATTGCCTTCGGCGACCAGATCGACCAGCGGCAGGCCGTAACCGCCGAAGCCGCGGGCGATCTTGATGACGAGGCGAAGGTGGCTGCCCACGAGTTGTTCCAGGGCCTGCGGGCTTCCGCGCTCCCGCCAGGCGATGGCGAGGTCGCGTTCGACGTCCGGCGCAAGGATGGGGAAGCGCTTGGACTCCTCGATGTAGCGGGTCAGGCTGGCGTTTTCACCGGTCAGCAGTTTCTTCAGCACGCGAATGCCTCCTCTCCAACGCTTCCTGGGACGGCCGATTTTCGAAGGCCGGCCCATGTCGGGGCCCATGGCGGGGTCGCCTTAGAGGCGATTGTCCATCGGCGGACGCAGGAATATCGTCCGTCGCTTCGGCTCTGGCTGGTTCTGGTTTGTTGTGGGGTTCTATTTTGCCCGGTGTCTCAAGGAACTGCGTCCTTTCGACAATGTTAATGTGGCCGCGGAAATGCGGCGGATCAACCCTGTAAAGGGCGTGTTCCGGGTGTTTTTCGGCGTATACCCAAGCTCTTCTTCCACCCGCACCGGCAGTCTGGGGGAGGAGGCAATCCTATGACCCAAGACCTTCGGCAAGGTGCCTTTCGGGCGGGTGTCACCCTTCCGATCGGTCGGCATCGTTCCGGGCGGGCCGCCCTTTAGATGCCACCGACAGGCCGCAGCCGCGAAGTGGATCGGCGGCAGGTCGGCCACCGGTCAACCGACATAGCGGGAGGCGACTATGCCTCTGCGGCAAGGAAGGTGATAGGACCGCACACGGCCCATGAACCCTACCGGAACCCTAGATGGGAAGGCCGAGGCGCTTCGCTACCTGAACATTGGTCATAGGCCGTTAAACGGGAACGGGGTAGCCCGCGGGATGGCGCCCTGGGCAGACCGGTGATTAGGGGGGCGGAAAAAGAAAAAGGCGCGCCCTTGGGGACGCGCCTCTCTCGACAGCGGTGGGCGTAAGCCGTTATTCGGCCGCAGCACGCTTGCGGCCAAGCCCGAGCTTGGTCGCCATTTCTGAACGCGCCTTGGCGTAATTCGGGGCGACCATCGGGTATTCCGGCGGCAGGCCCCACTTGGCGCGATATTCGTCCGGCGTCATGTCATAGACGGTCTTCAGATGCCGCTTCAGCATCTTCAGCTTCTTCCCGTCTTCCAGGCAGACGATGAATTCCGGCGTGACCGACTTCTTGATCGCGACCGCCGGAACCAGTTCGGCCTTGGCCGGGGCCGGCTTGTCGTCGCCCAGATTGCGGAAGGCCACCTGGACGCTGTTGATCAGCGTGGGCAGATCCTGAACCGGCACCGAGTTGTTGCCGACATAGGCGGCGACGACCTTGGCGGTCAGCGATTGCAATTCGGTTTGATCGATGGACATGGCTGCGCTCCCCCTGGGACGTGGTTGCGGGTGGATCAGCCGTTCACCAGATCGCGCAGCTGCTTGGCCGGCTTGAACTTCGGAGCCTTGGAAGCGGCGATCGCCACGACTTCGCCGGTGCGCGGGTTGCGGCCTTCACGGGCGGCGCGCTCGGCCACCTCGAAGATGCCGAAACCGGCCAGCCGCACATCTTCGCCGCGGCCCAGCGCGCCGGAGATGCCCTCGAACACAGCCTGAACGACCTTGGCCGCGTCGGCCTTCTTGATGCCGGCGTTGGTGGCGACGGTTTCGATCAGCTCGGCCTGGTTCATGCAAAACTCCATTTGTTCGGTTTGGTTTCGGTTTTTCGGAGTTATTGGCAGAACGGCACCATCCGCACAAGAGCGAACACAGATTGGGCAACCATCGGTGTTTTTCTTGCCGGTCATTTCTTCGCCATCTGTGGCGGCATTGCATCAAGCGCCGAGTCCCGATGCCATTCCCGCCCATCCAGCCGCAGTTTTCCGCAGTGCGGCCGGCATTCCGACGCTGCCGGCGGTGCGACTCGCAAAGGCCAGGGGAAGACGCCGTGCGATGTTTTTGCTTTCGCCGCCTTGTCGCTGTTTGCCGCCATCTTGACCTGCGGCGCGGTGACACCATCTGCGAGGAAGTTCGGGTCCGGGCCCCTCTGACGGCCGAGGCGTCGGTCGTGATGTCGGAACCGCTTGATCTCACCGCTCACGCAGCGTCATCAAGTGGGTTTTGCGATGGACGGTTTGTTTGCAACGATTTTCCTGGAATTTCTGGGAAAACCGGTTTGGATTTGGCTCGTTTTCGTTGGGATTGTCCTGACGCTTCTGGTTCTGGACTTGGGCGTTCTCAACCGGCGCGACCATGTCATCGGCGTCGGTGAAAGCCTGAAGCTTTCCGCCTTCTACATCGCGGTCGCCTTGCTGTTCGGCGGCTGGGTCTGGTGGTCGATGGGCGGCGAGGCCGGGTTGCAGTACTACACGGGCTTCTTCGTCGAGAAGAGCCTGTCACTGGACAATGTCTTCGTCATATCGCTGATCTTCAGTTATTTCGCCGTGCCCCGCGAGTTGCAGCACCGCGTGCTGTTCTGGGGCATCCTGGGCGTCATCGTGCTGCGTGGCCTGATGATCGGCGCCGGCGCCGCTCTGGTGTCGGAATTCCACTGGATCCTCTACGTCTTCGGTGCCTTCCTGCTGCTGACCGGCATCAAGATGCTGTTCGCGAAGGACGAGGAAACCGACATCGGCGAGAATGCCATCCTGCGGTTCCTGAAGCGTCGCATCCGCGTTACCGACCGCTTCCACGGCCACCACTTCATCGTCAAGCAGCCGGTGGGCGACAGCGGCGTGATGCGCTGGACGGCCACCCCGTTGCTGCTGGCGCTGATCATGGTGGAGCTGGCCGATCTGGTCTTCGCGGTCGACAGCGTGCCGGCGATCTTCGCCATCACCACCGACCCGTATCTGGTCTACACCAGCAACATCTTCGCCATCCTGGGCCTGCGCGCGCTGTACTTTGCCCTGGCGGCGATGGTCCACCGCTTCCGCTATCTGAAATACGCGTTGGCGCTGGTGCTGGTGTTCATCGGCGGCAAGATTTTCTACACGCAAGTCTTCGGCAAGCCCGACCCGCTGATCGCGCTTGGCGTCACCTTTGCCCTGATCGCCGGCGGCGTGGTGGTGTCGCTGTGGAGGACCAGCCGCGAGACCAAGGCGGCGGCTGCCGAGTAAACGGGTTTGTTGAAATGGGGGCGGCGCGCAAGTGCCGCCCCTTGGTCATGTTCAGAATCCCAGCTTCGCCAATTCGGCGATGCTGTCCGCCGCATTGCGGTGGAGGATGAATCGGCCACCGGCCGCCTCCCACGGATCGCGGGCCTTCTCGCGGTCATCGACCAGGATGGCGCCGGGACTGGCGTAGCGGGCCTTGTCGCGGGCCATGCAGGTGATGACCGGCACCTCGGCCCCCAGCATGCGGGCAACCCAGCGCTTCTTCTGCTCCGGCGCCCAACTGCCCAGCGGCAGGCCGGTCAGGATGGTCGGCCGGTGCGGCGCGCAGAAAGCCCAAAGCTCCTGCGCGTCATGCATGAAGTCCAGCGTGCCGAAAAAGTCGGCGTGGCGGGACAAGGCCCGCCACATCTCCTTCATCGGCAGCTGTTCCGGCCGCTTGCCGGTGACCGCGACGACGCCACGGTCGAAATCGGCAAGCACGCCGTCGAGGTCGAGGAACAGCGGCGACGCCACCTCACGCCCCGCTCAGTTCCGTCCGTTCGCGGAATTCGTCCAGCGCCTGCGGGTTGGACAGCGCCTCCGTATTCTTGATCGGACGGCCGTGGACGGCGTCGCGCACCGCCAGCTCGGTGATCTTGCCGGAGCGGGTGCGCGGGATGTCGGTGACTTGGACGATCTTCGCCGGAACATGGCGGGGGGAACAGTTGTCCTTGATCCGCTTACGGATGGTGCCGGCGAGAGCCTCGTCCAGCTTCAGCCCCTCGCGCAGGACGACGAACAGCACGACGCGCACGTCGCCGTCCCATTCCTGGCCGATGCAGACCGCCTCCATGATTTCCGGAAGCTGTTCGACCTGGCGGTAGATCTCCGCCGTGCCGATGCGCACGCCGCCGGGGTTAAGCACCGCGTCCGACCGGCCATAGATCACCCAGCCGCCATGCTCGGTCTGTTCGATGAAATCGCCATGGACCCAGACATTGGGGAAGCGGTCGAAATAGGCGGAGCGGTATTTCGACCCGTCCGGATCGGCCCAGAAGCCGATCGGCATGATGGGGAAGGGGCGGGTGCAGACCAGTTCGCCCTTCTCGCCGCGCACGGCGTGGCCGTTGTCGTCGAACGCCTCCACCGCCATGCCGAGGCCGCGCGTCTGGATCTCGCCCTTCCACACAGGGGAGATCGGGTTGCCCAGCACGAAGCAGGACATGATATCGGTGCCGCCGCTGATGGAAGCGAGATGGACATCCTGCTTGATCGAGCGGTAGACGAACTCGAAATTCTCCGGCATCAGCGGCGAGCCGGTGGAGGCCAGGGCGCGGACGCTGGCCAGAGAATGGGTCTTCATCGGCTCCAGCCCCGACTTCTCCAGCGACTGGATGAATTTGGCCGAGGTGCCGAACAGCGTGATCCGCTCCGCATCGGCATAGTCGAACAGGATGTTGCCGGTGGGCGCGAAGGGCGAGCCGTCATAGAGAACCAGCGTCGTGCCGCTGGCCAGCCCGGTCACCAGCCAGTTCCACATCATCCAGCCGCAGGTGGTGAAGTAGAACAGCCGGTCACCGCGCTTCAGGTCGCAATGCAGCCGGTGCTCCTTCACATGCTGAAGGATGGTGCCACCGGTGCCATGGACGATGCATTTCGGCTTTCCGGTGGTGCCGGACGAATAGAGGATGAACAGCGGATGGTCGAAGGCGACGCGCTCGAAGGTCGGCTCGGCCACCGGATGGGGTGCCATGAAGTCGTGGAAGCCGACGGCGCCGGGGATCGTCGACAGGTCGGGCGCCTTGTCGACGTAGGGAATGATGACGGTGGCGACGACGGTCGGCAGATCCTTCAGCACCTCCGCCACCTTGGCACGCACGTCGTGGCTCTTGCCGTTATACCAATAGGCGTCGGGGGCGAAGACCACCTTCGGCTCGATCTGGCCGAAGCGGTCGGTGATGCCCTGGATGCCGAAATCGGGGGAGCAGGAGGACCAGACCGCGCCGAGGCTGGTGGTGGCGATCATCGCCGCCAGCGTTTCCGGCATGTTCGGCATGATGGCGGCGACGCGGTCGCCCTTGCCGACGCCCTTGGCCTTCAGCGCCTGCTGCAGGCGGGAGACGGTGGCCTTCAGTTCCGCCCCGCTCCAGCGGTACTTCACCTTGTCCTCGCCCCAGAAGACGACCGCATTGTCGTCCGGTGCGCCGGCCAGCAGATTCTCGGCATAGCTGAGGCGGGCTTCCGGGAACCAGCGGGCACCCGGCATCTTGTCGCCGTCCAGCAGATCGACGCTGCCAAGGTCGCCGGTCAGCCCGGCCCATTCCCACAGGAAGCGCCAGAACCGCTCCTTCTCCGCGATCGACCAGTTGTAGAGCGCGTCGTAATCGTCCAGCCGCAGTCCGAATCGCGCATTCGCCGCCTCGCGGAAAGCGGTCAGGTTGGCCTGCGCGATGCGCTCCTCACTCGGGCTCCACAGCGGAGTGTCCATTCTCGGTTCCCTCAGCGTCTCGTTGTCCGCCGGCGCCAGCCGCCGGCTCACCTGCCGGGTTGCTTGTTCGTGCCCCGGATTGCCGTGCAGCATAGCGCATGGCCGCACCGGTTGTCTGCGTCCGGGTGGGCGAAATCGGATAGTGAGGACGAGGGAACTCTAACAAAATCAGAGGACTGCAAACGAAAAGGGCGGGGAGTTGCCTCCCCGCCGCCCGTTCGGTCCGCCTCTTCGATCTGCCCGCTCAGGCAGCCTTCTTCTTGCCTGCGCCGATCTTCGGCTCCTCGCCTTTCAGCAGGCGCCGGATGTTTGCCTCGTGGCGGATGAAGACCAGCGCCGCGATGAACAGGCAGAGGCCGCCGACCAGCGGCCCACCAAAATACCAGCCGGTCAGCGGGCTGATGCCCAGCGCCGTCAGCGCCGACAGCGACGAGATGCGGAACAGCGCCGCCATCACCAGCCAGGTCAGACAGGCCAGCAGCCCAACCGGCCAAGACACAGCAAGCAGAACGCCGATCGCCGTGGCGACGCCCTTGCCGCCCTTGAAGCCCAGCCACACCGGGAAGCTGTGGCCCAGCATGGCGCCGCCGGCGGCCAGCACCGCCGCTTCCGGTCCGGCCAGCCACTGCGCCAGCAACGCGGCGATGGCACCCTTGCCGCTGTCGAGCAGCAGGGTGGCGAGCGCCAACGGCTTGTTGCCGGTGCGCAGCACGTTGGTGGCGCCGATGTTGCCGGAGCCGATCTGGCGGATGTCGCCCAGACCGGCCATCCGGGTCAACACCAGCCCGAAGGGAATCGAGCCCAGCAGGTAGCCCAGCAGGGCGGCGAACAGGAGGATCGGCACCGGATCAGTCCTCCGCCTGCCAGACGGTGCGGCCGTCGACGATGGTGCGCAGCGGCCGGCCCTGGACCGGGCGATTCTCGAAGGGCGAGTTCTTCGACTTCGACTTGAAGCGGGTGACGTCGATCTGCCACGGCACGTCAGGATCGAAGACGACCAGATCGGCCGGCCCGCCCTTGACGATGCGGCCCACGGCCAAGTCGAGGATCGCCGCCGGGTTGGCGGTGACGCAGGCGAGAGCCTTCAGAAGCGGCATCTTGCCCTTGTGTACCAGTTCCAGCGTCAGCGGGAACAGCGTCTCCAGCCCGATCACGCCGGGGGCGGCCTGGGCGAAGGGCAGGCGCTTCTGGTCCTGGTCCTGCGGCACATGGTCTGAGGCGATGGCGTCGATGGTGCCGTCGGCCAAGCCCTCGACGATGGCGCGCCGGTCCATTTCGCCGCGCAGCGGCGGGGAGACCTTGGCATAGGTGCGGTAGTCGCCGACGTCGGTCTCGGTCAGGGCGAAATAATGCGGAGCGGTGTCGCAGGTCACCTTCTGCCCGCGCGCCTTGGCGCGGCGGATCAGGTCGACCGATTCACCGGTACTGATGTGGGCGAAATGCAGGCGCCCGCCGGTCAATTCGGCCAGCCGCAGGTCGCGCTCGATCATGATGATCTCGGCTTCGCGCGGGATGCCGACGAGGCCGAGGCGGGTCGCGATCTCGCCCGAATTCATCATGCCGCCGGATGCCAGCGACGGCTCTTCCGGATGCTGGACGATCAGCTTGCCGAAGGTCTTGGCGTAGCTGAGCGCCCGGCGCATGGTCTTGGCGCTGGCGATGGCCTTTGTGCCGTCGGTGAAGGCGACCGCACCGGCCTGACCCAGCAGGCCCATCTCGGTGATCTCGTTGCCTTCGGTGCCGCGGGTGGCGGAGCCGTAGGCGAAGACCTTGACCAGCTTCACCTCGCGGGCGCGGCGCGCGATGAACTCCAGCCCGGCGACCTCGTCCAGCACCGGGTCGGTGTTGGGCAGCAGCGCCATGGCAGTGATGCCGCCGGCCGCGGCGGCGCGGGACGCGCTCTTGATCGTGTCCTTCTCTTCCTCGCCCGGTTCGCCGATCAGCACCCGCATGTCGACGAGACCGGGGGCGAGGCACTGGCCGGCGAGGTCGATGACCTCCGCACCCTCGGGCGTGGAGTCGTTGAACAGGCCGGGACCGAAATCGGCGATGGTCTCGCCGTCGATCAGCAGGTCGCCGCGCTGGTCCAGGCCCGTCGCCGGGTCGAGCAGGCGGGCGTTGCGGTAGACGATACGGCTGCTCATCAGACGGCTCCCGCAAGGTCGGACTGGCGGCGTTCACGGGTCAGCAGGTCGAGCACGGCCATGCGCACGGCCACGCCCAGCTCCACCTGATCGAGGATCATCGAGCGCTTGAGGTCGTCGGCGACTTCCGAGTCGATCTCGACGCCGCGGTTCATCGGCCCCGGATGCATGATGACCGCGTCGGGCTTCGCCACCTCCAGCTTCTCGTAATCGAGGCCGTAGAAATAGAAGTATTCGCGGGTCGAGGGGACATACTGGCCGCTCATCCGCTCGGTCTGCAGGCGCAGCATCATCACAACGTCGGCGTCGCGCAGGCCGGTCTTCATCGAATGATGGACCTCGACGCCCAGCCGTTCGATCTGCGACGGCAGCAGGGTCGGCGGCGCCACGCAGCGCACCCGGGCGCCCATGGCGTTCAGCAGATGGATGTTGGAGCGCGCGACGCGGCTGTGCAGGATGTCGCCGCAGATCGCCACGATCAGACCATCCAGCCGGCCGAGGCGGCGGCGGATCGCCAGCGCGTCGAGCAGGGCCTGGGTCGGGTGTTCGTGATGGCCGTCGCCGGCATTGATGACGGAGCAGTTGACCTTGTCGGCCAGCAGCTTCACCGCGCCCGAATCGGCGTGGCGCACCACCAGCGCGTCCAGGTGCATGGCGTTCAGCGTCATCGCCGTGTCGATCAGGGTCTCGCCCTTCTTCACCGAACTGCTGTCGGTCGACATGTTGATGACGTCGGCCCCCAGCCGCTTTCCGGCCAGCTCGAAGCTGGTGCGGGTGCGGGTGGAGTTCTCGAAGAACAGGTTCACCTGCGTGCGGCCGTCCAACAGGTTGGACTTCTTCACGGGGCGGCGGTTCTGCTCGACATAGCCATCGGCAAGGTCGAGGATCTGGGTGATCTCGCCGGCCCGCAGCCCCTCGATTCCGAGGAGATGGCGGTGCGGGAAGACCGTGTCGGGGGACGGGTTCGCGCTCATGGGCGCGGACTATAGGAGCGGTCCGTTACGCCCGCAAGCCGCTCAATACGGCGCTTTTCAGACCGCTTCCGCCTCTTCGAACAACCAGTCGTGGAAGGCCTTCACCTTGGGCCGGGAAAAGTAATGCTGCGGCGCCACGACATAGTAGGCGAGGCTCCCCGGCAGCCGCACTTCGAACAGGCGGACCAGCCGGCCGGCCGCGATGTCGTCGGCCACCAGCACGCCGCGGGCCAGCGCGATGCCGTGGCCGTTGATCGCAGCCTGCAGGGTGAAGGACGAGTCGTCGAATCGCAGGCCGCGGTCGGTATCCACCCCCTCGATCCCCGCCGCCCGGCACCACACCGCCCAGGAGATGTTGTAGTCGTCGTGCAGCAGCGTGTGGTGCCGCAGATCCTCCGGATTGACCAGCGGCCGGTCGCCGGCCAGCAGCGATGGGTGACCGACCGGGAAGATGTCCTCGGTCAGCAGCCGTTCGACCCGCAAATCCGGCCACAGGCCATTGCCGAAGCGGATCGCCAGATCGACGTCGTGGCGGGCGAAGTCCACCACCTGTGAGGTGCTGTGGACCCGCACATCCATTTCCGGATGGCGCTTCTGGAAACGCACCAGCCTCGGCACCAGCCATTTCGACGCGAAGCTGGGCATGGTGGAAATGGTCAGCGTGCCGCTGCTGTCGGCGCGGATCAGGCGGTCGGTCGCCTGGGACAGCGTGTCCATCGCCTCGCGTACCGGCGGCAGGTAGTTCTGCCCGGCCTCGGTCAGCGCCAGCGCCCGGTTCATTCGGCGAAACAGCGGTAATCCGAGCCACTCCTCCAGCGCCTTGATCTGGTGGCTGACGGCGGCCTGCGTCACATGCAGCTCGTCAGCGGCTTTTGTGAAGGAAAGATGGCGTGCGGCGGCTTCGAAGGCGCGCAGCGCGTTCAGCGGGGGCAGGCGGCGGGACATGGCGGGGGAGGGACCAGCGGCTGGATTCGGATTAGCTTAGCTAATCGATTCTATGAGAAAGCGTCGTTTGTCGGCAAGCGGTCTCTGTACCATCCTCAGTTTCACAAGCGATCTGACCAACGGAGCGGCGAGGCCGAGGCCCCGCTCCCCATTCACCGGAAGGAACCGGATCATGGCAAAGGGAACGCATTCACCGATGTCCGGCGCAGAACTGTTCGTCCGCAAGCCGGCCCCGGCCGGCGTGGGGCTGGGCGAGCGCGTGGTGGCGCTGTTCGACCGCCTTGCGACCTGGAACGAGCGCCGCCGGCAGCGCCGCGCGCTGGAGGCTCTGCCCGACCATCTGCTGTCGGATATCGGCATTTCCCGCGCCGATGCGGACTATGAGGCTGAAAAGCCGTTCTGGCGGGGCTGAGCGATGGGCGACGTGAAGGCAAGCGGGGAGGGGGAGCGGGTCTGGACCGGCGGCTGTCTGTGCGGCGGCGTGCGCTATGCCAACGACACCCGGCCGGAACCGATCTCCTTCTGCCATTGTTCCCAGTGCAGGCGCCAGCACAGCCATGTCGGCGCCTACGCCGGCCTGCCCCGTGCGGCGTTGCGTCTGCTCACCGACTCGACTCTGACGTGGTACGCCTCCTCCGAGCGCGCCCGGCGCGGCTTCTGCGCGCGTTGCGGTGCCGGGCTGTTCTGGGAGGCGTTGGAACAGGCCGGTGCGGAGCGCCGCATCACGGTGACCGCCGGCAGCCTGGACGATCCGTCCGGGCTGCGGGTGGATCGCCATATCTTCGTCGACCACAAAGGCGCCTATTACGACATCGGCGACGATGGTGTCGAACGCCGGATCAGCACGGGAGAGGTGGTGGAATGAGCGAAGGCGTGACGGGGCGGGAGCGGGCGCTGGCCGGCGGTTGCCTGTGCGGCGGCGTGCGCTTTCTGCTGGCGGAACGGCCGGATGGGGTCGTGACCTGCCATTGCGGCCAGTGCCTCCGCTTCCACGGCCACATCGGCGCCTATGTCACGGTTCCGCGCGATACCGTCACCTTCGACGCCGATGAAACGCTGTCCTGGTACCGCTCCTCCGACATTGCGGAGCGGGGATTTTGCGGGCGCTGTGGCTCGTCCCTGTTCTGGAAGGGCGACGGCAAGACCGAGATCGAGATCGCCGCGGGCAGTTTGGACCAGCCCACCGGGCTGACGACGCTCCGCCATGGCTATGTGGCCGACAAGGCCGACTACTATGAGATCACCGACGGGCTGGAGCAGTTTCCCGGCTCGTCGGAAGCTTGAGCGCCTGACAAAACAGGGTTTGAGCTATTGGGAGGCGGATGGCTGCACATCACGTCTCCGACGCCCTTTGGGTAGTGGTTGAACTGTTGCTCGCTCCAGAGCCTCCGAAGCCGAGTGCCGCCATCGGGCGGGGCGAGACCAACAGCGCATTCCAGATTCCGTAAATCCGCCGGTCCTTGAACACAGTGACCACGTCACGGCGCGTGGGCACGGCGGGACGAAAGCCCCTGATCCGCGCCGCAACGGAAGCCACCGCTCCAGGGAGCGCTGCTTGGTTGTGAAAAACTTAGCCAATCGGCGAAGTGTTTGCTTGCAAGCGCGATGTCGCGCTGATACTTAGCGACATGGCTAAGCATGAACCCGATCTCTCGCTGCTCTTCCACGCGCTTGCTGATCCGACCCGACGGTCAATCCTGACCCGGCTCGCCAGAGAACCCGCGCGTGTAACGGACTTGGCCGGTCCCACTGGACTGCGTCTGCCCACCGTGATGCGGCACCTTTCCGTGCTCGAGGAAGCTGGGTTGATCTCAACCTCTAAGGAAGGGCGAACACGGATCTGCGCCATGGTGCCGGAGGCCATGGAGCCGGTGCGGACATGGCTGGATGAACACCGGGCGATTTGGGAGGCCCGTCTCAGCCGACTGGATGCATTTGTGATGAACGTCATGAAGGAGCGCAAAGAATGACATCGGACCCCGTTTCGACCGGCATGGCGCCGGATGACAGGCCGGATGACAGGAAGGATCGCTTTGCGACGCTGACCTTTGAGCGGGAGGTGGCCGCGCCGTTATCGGTGCTGTGGCATGCGTGGACGGCCCCGGCCGCCCGGATGGTTTGGGCCGCCCCCACGCCCTTGATCATCGTGGAGTTTCTGGAGGCCGACACCAGGGTGGGAGGACGTGAGGTCTCTCTCTGCAAGGTGGAGGGGCAGCCCGATATCCGTTGCGAGGTTGGCTGGCTGGACCTGCAGCCTGCGCAGCGCAGCGTGAATTACGAGGTGGTTTCGTCCGGGCAGGTGACACAATCAGCCGCGCTGGTGTCGGCAGATTTCTCAGGGACGGACAAATGCAGTCGGCTGGTCGTTACGGTGCAGCTTTCCTCGATGGCCAAGAACATGGAGGCCGGATACCGGCAGGGCTTTGGTGCGGGACTGGACAACCTCTCGGGCGTGGCCGAGCGGACCATGGTGCTTGAGCGAGTGATACAGGCACCCCGGTCCCTGGTCTGGGGGGCGTGGATGAACCCTGAGACGCTCCCGCAATGGTGGGGCCCGGACGGGTTCTCGTGTCGGACGACGCGGATTGATCTGCGCGCGGGCGGCGAATGGGTCTTCGACATGATTGCGCCGGATGGAACGGTGTTTCCGAACCACCATCGTTATGGGGAGGTCCGGCCCGAGGAAAGAATCGGCTACACGCTTCTTTGGGGCGAGAACGGGCCGAAACATGCCGACGCCTGGGCCCTGTTCGAGGAGCGGGACGGAGCGACGAAGGTCACGCTGGGCATGGTGTTCACCTCCGAGGCCGAGTTCCAGGAGGCGAGGGGCTTTGGTGCCGTGGAACTGGGACAACAA
>PJUA01000645.1_pt1 | contig 14456 bp, 10 predicted proteins | sample 1512151 | NCBI WGS metagenome assembly PJUA01 (sample SAMN08177678, study PRJNA422409) | Soil metagenome, whole genome shotgun sequencing project. | isolation source: Soil enriched on filter paper: beechwood xylan treatment | place: USA: Madison | collected 2015-01-15
AGCCCCTGGCCCTTCATGTCGGACCGCACCATCACCGCATATTCGGCGCGGCGGTTGTCGGGGTCGGCGGTGATGCGCACCACGCCGTACATGATGGTCTCGCCGGTCTGCGGGTCGGGACCGACGGCGATCAGCCCCATCTCGCGGTCATAGTCGATCTGGGTCAGCCGGGCCGCCGCCTGGTGCGACAGCCGTTTCAGCGGCGCGAAGAAGCGCAGGCGCAGGTCTTCGGCCGTCTGGTTCTCCACCAGATGATGCACCAGCGGCTCATCCTCCGGCAGGATCGGGCGGACGAAGAACTGGCGGCCGTCCTTGATGGTGATGCGGTCTTCCAGCGACTTCGGGTATGGCCGGATCGCCAGCCGCGCCGCCCCCGCCAACACGGGCACGCCGACCTTGATGCGGGCGTCCAGCGCCAGCACGCCGTCGGCGTCGGCCAGCAGCGGGTTGATGTCCATCTCCGCGATCTCGGGGAAATCGACCACCAGCTGGCTGACCTTGTTCAGCGTCAGCGCCACCGCGTCCAGATCGACCGCCGCGCGCGAGCGATAGCCCTGCAACTGGCGGTGGATACGGGTGCGGCTCATCTGCTCGGCCGCCAGCTTCATGTTCAGCGGCGGCAGGGCCAGCGCGTAATCCTCCACCACCTCCACGCCGATGCCGCCCTCGCCGAACAGCAGGACCGGGCCGAACATCTCGTTCTCGGTCATGCCGACGATCAGCTCATAGGCGTCGGGGCGGACGGCCATCTCCTGCACGGTAAAGCCTTCGATCCGCGCCTCGGGCGCCAGCTCGGCGACGCGGCCCAGCATCGCCTCGGCCTCGGCCTTGACGTCCTCCGGGCTGGTCAGGCCCAGCGCGACGCCGCCGACGTCGGACTTGTGGGTGATGTCGTGCGACAGGATCTTCAGCGCGATCGGCCCGCCGATGACGCGGGCGGCATTGGCCGCCTCCTCCGGCGTCTCGGCGACGCGGGTGTCGACCACCGGGATGCCGTAGGCCGCCAGCACGCGCTTGGCCTCGAACTCGCTCAGCCACTCGCGCTTCTCGGCCATGACGCGGGAGACCACCTTCTTTACGGTGATCTCGTCTGGCTGGAAATCCTCCGCAACCGACGGCGGGGTCTCCATCAGAAGCTGCTGGCTGCGGCGGTAGCGCACCAGATGCATGAAGGCGCGCACCGCGTCGGACGGGCCGTTGTAGGTCGGGATGCGGGCATCGGCGAACAGCTTGCGCGCCTCCATCGCCGACTGGTCGCCGATCCAGCTGGTCAGCACCGGGTGGCGGCGCCCCTTGTTGGCCTGCACCGTCTCCGCCACCGCCTGGGCGATGGCCTCGCTGTCGGTCAGGGCGGACGGGCAGTGCAGGACCAGAACCGCGTCGTTGCCGGTGTCCTGCATCAGCGCGTTCAGCGCCTCGGCATAGCGTTTGGGCGTGGCGTCGGCACCGATGCGCAGCGGGTTGCGGAAGGGCGCGCCGGCCGGCTGCGGACCCAGTGCCTTGGCCAGCGCCTCCTGCGTCTCCGGAGCCAGCGCGGCGAGCTGGCCGCCGGCCTGGATCAGCTTGTCGGTGGCCATCACGCCCATGCCGCCGCCATTGGTCAGGATCGCCAGCCGGTCGCCGGTGATCGGCACCCCGGTGCCCAGCGTGCCGGCGGCGTCGAACAGCTCGGCCAGATCGTTCACCCGCAGCACGCCGGCCCGGCGGAACACCGCGTCATAGACGGCGTCCGACACCGCCAGCGCCCCGGTGTGCGACGCCGCGGCCTCCTGCGCCTCGTCGGAGCGGCCGGCCTTGATGACGATCACCGGCTTCTGGCGCGAGGCGGAGCGGGCGGCCGACATGAATTTCCGGGCGTGGGTGATGCTCTCGATATAGAGCAGGATGGCGCGCACCGTGACGTCGGAGGCCAGATAGTCCAGCAGATCGCCGAAATCCACGTCGCCGCGGTCGCCCAGCGACACCAGATGCGAGAAGCCGATGCCGCGCGACGTCGCCCAGTCGGCGACCGAGGTCAGCACCATGGAACTCTGCGCCACCAGCGCCACGTCGCCCTTGCGCGGCGCCACCGGCGCGAAGCTGGCGTTCATGCCGCGGCCCGGTACCATGGCGCCCAGGCTGTTCGGTCCCAGCACCCTCATCAGATAGGGCTTCGCCGTTTCCAGCATCGCCTGCGTCTGTTCGGCCGACATGCCGTTGGTCATGACGATGGCGGCCTTGGTCCCGCGCTTGCCCAGCGCATCGATGGTCGCCGCCACCGTGTCGGGGGCGGTGCAGATGACGCCCAGGTCCGGCGTGATCGGCAGGCTGTCCACCGTCTTGTAGGTCAGCACCCCTTCCACCGCGCGCTCGGTCGCGTTGACCGGCATCACCGGGCCGTCGAATCCGGCCTGGAACAGGTTGCGGGCCACCACGGCCCCCACCGTTCCGGGCTTGCGGCTGGCGCCGATCAGGGCGATCGAGGCGGGCTTGAACAGCTTGTCGAGGTTGCGAACGGTCATGACCGGATCCGGTGCTGGGAAAAGGCGCCGGCCCCAGTCTGCCACGGGATGCCGACGATTTTGATGACGAACAGCGCAAGCTCGGACTTTCATCCCCGCCATTTGCTGCGGCGCAACATTACGGGCTGGTATGACCATTGAGCAAGGGGGCGTTTCGTCGCGCCCGTTGAAAACAAGCAGAGGACCGAAAACAAGGGGGAGTTGTCGCCTTGCGCCTTGCGGTGGGGCACCGACCGCCGCCAAGCTGTCCGCCGGACCAGTCGTCAACCTGCGCAAAGGAGCCTGTTCATGAAGGTCGGAATCGTCGGGGCCGGGTTCGTCGGCAGCACCGCCGCCTTCGCCATGGTGACCACCGGTGCGGCGAGCGAGGTCGTGCTGGTCGACATGAACGAGGCGCTGGCCCAGGCCCAGGCGCAGGACATCGCCCATGCCGTGCCCTTCACCCATGCCGTCACCGTCCGCGCAGGCTCCTATGCCGCGCTGGAGGGGGCGGGGGTGGTCGTGCTGTCGGCCGGCGTCGCCCAGAAGCCGGGCGAAACCCGGCTGGAACTGCTGGAACGCAACGCCAAGGTATTCGGCGCCATCATTCCGGAGGTGCTGAAGGCGGCACCCGACGCCGTTCTGCTGGTCGCCAGCAACCCGGTCGACGTGATGACGCAGATCGCCACGCGGATCAGCGGCCTGCCGCGCAACCGGGTCATCGGCTCCGGCACCGTGCTGGACACCGCGCGCTTCCGCGCCCTGCTGGCCGAACAGCTGGCGGTGACGCCGCGCTCCGTCCACGCCCATGTGGTGGGCGAGCATGGCGACTCGGAGGTTCTGCTGTGGTCGAGCGCCACCGTCGCCGGCTTGTCCGTCGAGCAGGCGGCCGCCCAGCTCCGCCGCAGCCTGACGGCGGAGGATCGCGCCGCCATCGACGAGGGGGTGCGCCGCGCCGCCTACCGCATCATCAACGGCAAGGGCCACACCGCCTTCGGCATCGGCGGCGGGCTGGCCCGGCTGGTGTCGGCCATCGGTGCCGACGAACGGCTGGTGGCGACCTGCGCCATGCTGACCGACGATGTCTGCGGGGTGCCGCAGATGGTGTTGTCACTACCGCGGGTCATCGGCGCCGGCGGCGTGGTGGACACCGTCCTGCCCAACCTGTCGACAGAGGAGGAAGCCGCCCTTCGCCGCAGCGCCGAAATCCTGAAGGAGGCGGCGGACGGCGTCGAACGTCGGATGGGCTGGACCAGTTGATGCTACGTCCTGTGATCCGCTGACACGTGATCCCTCAGACCCGCCGCCAACCCGTCAAAGACGGCGCGGCAGCGCGGGGTGGAGCGCAGATCCTCGTGCATGGCGACCCACATGCCCATCGGCATGTCGAAGGCGTCCGCCAGCACCCGCCGCAGGTCGGGGTTCCGGCGTGCCAGCGGGACCTGGCAGATGCCGATGCCGAACCCGGCCTCGACGGCTGACAGCTGAGCCAGATGGCTGTCGGACCGAAGAGCGAAGCGGGGCAGAGCGATGGCCGGCATCCGCCGCATCATGGCGCGGATGTCGGGCGTCTCGCGGTCGAAGCCGATCAGGCTGTGGTGGCCGAGATCCTCCAACTGCCGTGGAATGCCGTGGCGGTCGAGGTAGTCGCGGTGGGCGTACATGCCGAGCGCGATGCTGCCGATCCGCCGCACCAGCAGCGCCTGCTGGTCCGGCTCCACCATGCGGACGGCAACATCGGCATCACGCCGCAACAGGTCATCGACCGAGTTGGACAGCACCAGTTCAACCTCCAGCGCCGGATGGCGGGTCCGCAGGCCGGCAAGGATCGCCGGCAGGATGCGGGCGCCCACCACCTCGCTGGCCGTGACCCGCACGGTGCCGCGCACATCGGCTCCCAGCCCGGCCCCAAAACCCGACGCCGTGCGCCACAGGCTGGCCGCCGCCCTGTCCAGCGCCTCCGCCTGCGGCTTCAGGGACAGGGCCGCGTCGGTCGGGTCCAAACCGCGCGGCGAGCGCACGAACAGGGAGCCGCCGACCGCCTCCTCCAGCGCCGCGATGTGGCGGGCCAGCGTCGGTTGTGTCAACCCCAGGGCGCGCGCCGCCGCCGAAAGCGATCCTTCACGGATCACGGCCAGAAAACTGCGGTAGAGGTCCCAGCTGGGTGGCGGCAGGTTCATCGATTTCAGTATAGCGGATAGCCGCAGTTCGACAATTCCGTTCATCCTTTTCCCGGCCCATTCTCCTCCCATCACGGACCGCAAAAGCGATGGAGGCAGCGATGGTACGGCAGGCGACCGGCACGGACAGGATCGCCCTGGTTCTGGGGGCGACCGGTGGCATCGGCGGCGAAATGGCGCGGGCGCTGGCGGCGCGCGGCTGGAGGGTGCGCGGCCTGCGTCGCAAGCCGGCGGAGTCGCCGCGGTCGGAGGGTATCGACTGGATCGTCGGCGATGCGATGAACGCCGCCAATGTGCTGGCTGCGGCCGAGGGGGCGGCGCTGATCGTCCATGCGGTGAACCCGCCCGGCTACCGGGATTGGGACCGGTTGGTTCTACCCATGCTGGACAACAGCATTGCCGCGGCCTGTGCCAACCGCGCCCGCGTCCTGCTGCCCGGCACCGTCTACAACTATGGCCCCGACGTCTTCCCGCTGATCCCGGAAACGGCGGCGCAGAACCCGCTTACCCGCAAAGGCGCCATCCGGGTGGAGATGGAACGCCGCCTGCACCGCGCGGTGGGGCAGGGGGCGAAGCTGCTGATTCTGCGCTGCGGCGACTTCTTCGGCCCGCGTCCCGGCGGCAGTTGGTTCAGCCAGGGTCTGCTGACGCCCGGCAAGCCGCCGACCCGGATCACCCAGCCCGGCCGGCCGGGGATCGGCCATCAATGGGCTTATCTGCCCGACGTGGCGGAAACGGCGATGCGTCTGCTCGACCGTGAGGCGGACCTGGGTGATGACGCGATGTTCCATATGGATGGCCATTGGGACGCCGACGGCGATCAAATGGCCGCTGCCATCGCCCGCGCTCTTGGCGAACCCGACCTGCCGGTGCGGCGAATACCCTGGTGGCTGCTGCGGCTGGGCGGTCTGGCGGTGCCGCTGCTCCGCGAGATCAGCGAGATGCGCTATCTGTGGCAACAGCCGGTGCGGCTCGACAACCGCCGCCTGCGGGCCTTCCTGGGCGAAGAGCCGCACACGCCGCTGGACCTTGCGGTGCGCCGGACGCTTGTTGGATTGGGGCATCTCCCCGCGCAGCCGGCGGATGTGCCGGAGGCGGGGAGATGCATGCCCGACCGTGTGGCCCTAAGCCGACAGGGCTGAGGCCGCACGGTTCAAACCACTACCCTCAGACCACCGGACCCGGGGTGCCCTTGTTGGCTTCCAGGGCGCGGGCCAGGCCTTCCTCGATCTTCTTGGCGGCCTCTTCGGCGTTGCCCCAGCCGCGGACCTTCACCCACTTGTTCTTCTCGAGATCCTTATAGTGCTCGAAGAAGTGGGCGATCTGCTCGGTCACGATGGCCGGCAGGTCGGTGTAGTTCTTCACGTCGGTGTAGAACGGGTGCAGCTTGTCGACCGGAACGGCCAGCAGCTTCTCGTCCTCGCCGGCCTCGTCCTCCATGTACAGGACGCCGATCGGACGCGAGCGCAGGACCGCACCCGGGACGACGCCGTGCTGGCCGACGACGCAGACGTCCACCGGATCGCCGTCACCCGACAGGGTGTGCGGGATGAAGCCGTAGTTGCAGGGATAGAACATCGCGGTGTGCAGGAAACGGTCGACGAACACCGCGCCCGAGTCCTTGTCGACTTCGTACTTCACCGGCTGGCCGCCGATCGGAATCTCGATGACGACGTTCACGTCCCAGGGCACGTTCTTGCCCGCGGCGAGCTTGCTCAGATCCATGTATCGCGTTCCTTCGACTGGCGTATTCAGGGCACGTTCTTGTTTTGGCGCCGATGCCCGGTCCGGCGCCACGCGGGGCGGGAGTTTAGGCGGAACGCACCCTGAGTCCAAGGAACTTGCGCTGGCTCTTGCGCAGGTGCGGCAAAGCGGCAACCCTGACGGCCATGGCCCGCCCGATCCTTCTTCTCCTCGCCCTTCTGGCCCTGCTGGCGCCCGTGTCCGCAAGGGCTGAAGCGCCCCATCACGGCATCGCCATGCATGGCGACTTGGCATTGCCACCGGACTTCACCGCCTTTCCTTACGTCAACGCGGCGGCGCCCAAGGGCGGCACCATCCGGCAGGCGGTGACCGGCAGCTTCGACAGCCTGCATCCGCACATCGTCAAGGGGGTGCCGGCGCTGGGGATGGGCTATGTCTTCGAAACGCTGCTGACGCGGTCGTGGGACGAGCCCTTTTCACTCTACGGCCTGCTGGCCGACCGGGTGGAGGTGGCGGACGACCGCTCCGCCGTCACCTTCCACATCAACCCCAAGGCGCGCTGGCAGGACGGCACGCCGGTGACCGCCGCCGACGTGCTGTTCTCGCTGGAGGCGCAGAGGCAGCACGGCACCCCCAACCGCCGCCTGTTCTACGCCAAGGTCACGGCGGCCGAGGCGCCGGATCCGCAAACGGTCCGCTTCGCCTTCGCCGCCAACCCCGACGGCACCATCGACCGCGAGATGCCGCTGCTGATGGGGTTGATGCCGATCCATTCCAAGGCCTTCTGGGCGGGCCGCGACTTCAGCCGCACGACGCTGGAGCCGATCCTGGGCAGCGGTCCCTACCGCGTCGCCTCGGTCGATCCCGGCCGCCGCATCGTCTACGAGCGGGTGCGCGACTATTGGGGCCGCGACCTGCCGGTCCGTGTCGGCCAGTTCAACGCCGACCGGCTGGAGTTCGACTATTACCGCGACGATTCCGTGGCGCTGGAAGCCTTCAAGGCAGGGCAGGGCGACGTTCGTTACGAAAGCGATCCGGCCAAATGGGCCACCGGCTACGACGGCCCGGCCCTGCGCGACGGTCGCATCATCCGCGAGGAATTGCCGAACCACCGGCCCGAACCGGCGCGCGGCCTGATCTTCAACACCCGCCGGCCGATTTTCGCCGATGTCCGGGTGCGCCGGGCGCTGGGGATGGCGACCGATTTCGATTGGATCGGCCGCAACCTGTTCCACGGCCTGCTGACCCGCACCGCCAGCTACTATCCCAACTCCGAACTCGCCGCCCGCGGCCTGCCGGAGGGTGAGGAGTTGCAGGCGCTTGAGCCCTTCCGCGACCGCCTGCCGCCGGACCTCTTCACCAAGCCCTTCGCCCTGCCCGGAACCGGCGGCGGCCCCGCCGGCCTGCGGGCCAACAGGCGCGAGGGGCTGCGGCTGCTGGAGCAAGCCGGCTGGCGGGTGCGAGACGGAAGGCTGACCGATGCGGCGGGCAATCGTTTCGCCTTCGAAATCCTCCTGTCCGATCCGGCGGAGGAACGGGTGGCGCTGGAGTTCGCCCGTTCGCTGGAACCGCTGGGGATCGAGGCGCGCGTCCGCACGGTGGACAGCGCCCAGTTCCAGGCCCGGCTGGACGGTTTCGATTTCGATATGACCATGCGCTGGTGGGCGTCCAGCCTGTCGCCGGGCAACGAGCAGCTCTATTATTACGGATCCGATGCGGCCGGGCAGGAGGGTAGCCGCAACCTCGCCGGCATCCACGACCCGGCGGTCGATGCGCTGGCCCGTTCCATCGCCGCCGCCACCACGCGGGAGGCGCTGGTCGGCCGGGTGCGGGCACTCGACCGGGTTCTTCTGTGGGGGCATTACATGGTTCCGCTGTTCCACAGCCCGGTGGACCGCATCGCCCGCTGGTCGACCCTGCACCGTCCCGCCGTCACCCCGCTTTATGGTCCGATGCTGGAAAGCTGGTGGGTGGAATAGCGTGGCGGCTTCGCTTGCGCTCTCCCTCGCCGCACCGCATCATCGCGGCAAAGAGAACGTCGATAACGACGAGACGGGGGAGTTTGCCAACCATGTCGACCGCCAAGCAGCGTTTCACCCTGGTAGCATCAGCAGCGCTGGCGCTGGCCGCCACATCCCTGACGGCAACGGCCCAGCCGCGCACCGACCTCGTCGTCGGCATGGCGCTGGAGCCGCCGCATCTGGACCCGACCGCCGGCGCGGCCGGCGCCATCAAGGAAGTCACCTACGCCAACCTGTTCGAACCGCTGCTGCGCGTCGATGCCGACGGCAAGCTGGTCCCCGGTCTGGCGGAACGCTGGACCGTGTCGGACGACGGGCTGACCTACCGCTTCACCCTGCGCCCGAACGCCAAGTTCCATGACGGCACCACCGCCGATTCCGCCGACGTGAAGTTCACGCTGGACCGCGCCCGCGCCGCCGACTCCGTCAACGCGCAGAAGGCCTATTTCGCCCCGATCGCGTCGGTCGAAACGCCGGATCCGCAGACGGTGGTCGTCACCCTGTCGCGTCCCGACGGCCTGTTCCTGTTCCACATGGCGAGCGGCGACGCCGCCATCGTCGCCCCGGAATCGGCGGCGACCAACAAGCAGAAGCCGGTCGGCACCGGTCCCTTCAAGTTCGACCGCTGGGTCGCCGGCGACCGCGTCGTGCTGGTCCGCAACCCCGATTATGACGGCATGAAGCCGACGCTCGACCGGGTGACCTTCCGCTTCATCAGCGACCCCGCCGCCCAGGTCGCGGCGCTGAAGGCCGGAGACATCGACGCCTTCACCCTGTTCAGCACCTACGAGGCGCTGCCGGAGTTCCGCAACGACCCGAAATTCTCGGTGATGGTCGGCTCGACGGAAGGCGAGACCATCCTGTCGACCAACAACGCCCGCAAGCCCTTCGACGATGTCCGCGTCCGCCGCGCCATGGCCTATGCCATCGACCGCAAGACGCTGATCGACGGCGTGCTCTACGGCAACGGCGTCGCCATCGGCAGCCATTTCCCGCCGCACCGCGAGGGCTATGTCGACCTGACCGGCATGTACCCCTACGACCCGGCCAAGGCGAAGGCCCTGTTGGCCGAAGCGGGATTTCCCAACGGCTTCGACACCACCCTGCGCCTGCCGCCGCCGCCCTATGCGCGGCGCGGCGGCGAACTGGTCGCCGCCATGCTGGCCGAGGTCGGCATCCGCGCGAAGATCGAGCCGGTGGAATGGGCGGCGTGGCTGGAAAAGACGTTCAAGGGCAAGGATTACGACCTGACCATGATCGCCCATACCGAGCCGCTGGACATCGACATCTACGCCCGGCCCGACTACTACTTCAATTACAAGAGCGAGCGCTTCAACGCCCTGAACGACGAGCTGAACCGCACCCAGGAGCCCGCCAAGCGCAACGCGCTCTACGGCGAGGAGCAGAAAGTTTTGGCGGAGGATGCGGTCAACGGCTTCCTGTTCATGCTGCCGTCGGTGACGGTGCAGAAGGCCGGCCTGACCGGCATGTGGGTGAACCGCCCGGTCCAGGCCAACGACGTCACCGGCGTTTCCTGGAAATAAAACCAAGCAAGTAAGGATAGACCCGCGTGCTTGCGTTCCTGCTGCGACGGCTGGTCAGCCTGATCGTCACCGTCTGGCTGGCCAGCATCGTGGTCTTCGCGGTGCTGCAACTGGTTCCGGGCGACCCGGCCCTGCTGATGCTGGGTGTCAACGCGCAGCCCGACACGCTGGCGGCCCTGCGCAGCCAGATGGGTCTCGATCAGCCGATCCTTACCCGCTACCTGCAGTGGGCCGGCGCGCTTGCCCGCGGCGATCTCGGCGTCAGCCTGACCTACGCCCGCCCGGTGGCAGAACTGGTGGCGGAACGGCTGGCGGTGACCCTGCCGCTGGCCCTGCTGTCGCTGGTCATCAGCACCGCTCTCGCCTTGCCGCTCGGCCTGCTGGCGGCGGCGCGGCGGGGCAGGGGCGGGGATTGGGCTGTGCTGGGCTTCTCGCAGCTCGGCGTGTCGATGCCCAGCTTCTGGATCGCCATCCTGCTGATTCTGCTGTTCTCCCTGACCCTGCACTGGTTCCCGGCCGGAGGATTCCCTGGTTGGACTGGGCCCGGCTGGGGCGGCGGCATCGGCCCGGCCCTGCATGCGCTGCTGCTCCCGGCCCTGGCGCTGGCGTTGCCGGAGGCCGCCATCCTCGCCCGCGTCACCCGCACCGCCGTGCTCGACACGCTGGCCGAGGACCACATCCGCACCGCCCGCGCCAAGGGAGTCAGCCGCACCGCGGTCCTGCTGCGCCATGCCCTGCCGAATGCGCTGATCCCGGTGGCGACGGTGCTGGGGCTGCAGATCTCCTTCCTGGTGGCGGGGGCGGTGGTGGTGGAGAATGTCTTCACCCTGCCGGGGCTGGGCCGGCTGCTCTATCAGGCCATCGGCCAACGCGACCTGATCGTGGTGCAGGGGGTGGTGGTGCTGCTGGCGCTGTTCGTCGTGGTGGTGAACGCCCTGGTCGACATCGCCTGCGCGCTCGCCGATCCGCGTCCGAAAGGGGTGTCGTCGTGAGACGGCGCCTTCCGCTTTCCCTTCATCTCGGCGCCGTGCTGACCCTGCTGCTGGTCGTCATGGCGCTGCTGTCGCTGCTGTGGACTCCCTACCCGGCGGAGCAGGTGCGGGTGATCGCCCGGCTGAAGCCGCCCAGCGCCGCCCATTGGCTCGGCACCGACCATTTCGGGCGCGACGTGCTGTCGATGATCATGGTCGGCGCCCGCAATTCGCTGGCCGTCGGGGCGGCGGCGGTCGGGCTCGGCTTGCTGGGCGGGGTGCCGCTGGGGCTGCTGGCCGCCGGGCTGGGCCGCTGGGGCGACGAGGTGGTGGCGCGGCTGGGCGATCTGGTCTTCGCCTTTCCGGCCGTGCTGACGGCGATCCTGCTGACTGCGGTGCTGGGCGCCGGAGCGGTCAACGTCGTGCTGGCCCTGGCGCTGTTCAATGCCGCGGTGCTGGCCCGCGTCACCCGCGGCGCGGCGCTGGCGGTGTGGCGGCGGCCCTTCGTCGGGGCGGCGCTGGCGCTGGGGCGTGGTCCTGCGTCGGCGACGCTGGTGCATGTGCTGCCGAACATCGCCGGCATCGTCGTGGTCCAGGCCACCGTACTGTTCGCCGTCGCCATCGTCAACGAGGCGGCGCTGAGCTATCTCGGCCTCGGCATCCAGCCGCCAAGCCCCAGCTGGGGCCGGATGCTGGGCGACGCCCAGACCTACCTGTTCACCGCGCCGCTGCAGGCGGTGTTTCCGGGTGTGGCGATTGCGCTGAGCGTGATGGGGCTGACGATGCTGGGCGATGGCCTGCGGGATTGGCTCGACCCGCGGCACCGGTCGTCTGGGGTGATGTAGTCGGCTAACGGTGAGGTTAGACCCCCACCTAACCTCCCCCGCTCTCGGCGGACCTTCGGTCCGCCGAGAGCGGGGGAGGGTTGGGGTGGGGGTTCTAACGCCGCAAGGAACAGCCGCCGCCCCGCTCACCCTACCGACCGCGTCCGCTCCGACAGTTCGATCAGGTCCATCAGCTCATTGCTCTTCCAATAGCGCGATTTGCCGACTTCGGTGCGCGCGGTGGCGACGAGGTCGTCGATGATCGCCTGCTCCTCCGCGCCCAGTTCGCCGCCGCGCTCCAGCCGGTGCGACAGCAGGCGGGTCATGTTGTGGCTGAAAGTGGGGATCCAGGCGCTGACGCGCTGGCCGAACACACCGGCGATGCCGTCGATGCGCAGGAGATGCTCCATCCGCTCGTCCAGCGGATCGGTCTCCTCGAACTTCATCGCCTTCTCGACATTGGCGCGCAGCTCTTCCAGCAGGCTTTCGCGCCACTTCACCAGATCGTAGGTCTCAAAACCGAAATCGCGCGACATCGCCTGCCAGCGCCACAGCAGCCGGTCGAGCCAGACGATGTCGGCATGGTCGATCACCGGCTGGCGCCGGGCGGCTGCCGCCTGGGCGGAGCGTTCCATCGCCACCGCGGCGACACGCGACCCGATGATCTTCGCCGCCTGGGTCCAGGCGTTGCGGAAGGCCGGCTCGCTGCGGCGGTCCTCCATCAGCCCGGCCGAGGTGGCGGCGTGGACCAGCTGGTCCAGACGCTGCACCAGCGCTTCCAGCCGCGCCTTCTCCTTGGCGCTGGGCCGGATGGCGGAACCGGGCACCCGGTCGTTCAGCTTCAGGATGACGGTCAGCGCCGCGGTCAGCGCGCGGGTGACTCCGATGAAATGGCCGGTCAGCGCCGCGGTCATGGCGTCGCCGCGGCCGGGATCGACGCCGCTCTGCCGGATATACAGCGCCGCCACCGGATAGTTGCGCTTCACCGTCAGCACCGACAGCGGAAGCAAATTCGCCAGATCATCGCCGCAGCGGTCGCGCAGCTGGTCCGTCGCGTCCAGCAGCCGGTCGGCCAGCCGGTTCGCCTCCGCCTCGCCGCCGCAATTGGCGGGAAACTCCTCCAGCCGCTCGGCGACCGGCTTGCCCGCCCCCTCGGCATGGGTCAGCACCAGATGCATCAGCCGCAGCGTGTTGACATCGATGGTCGGCGTCTTTTCCAGGAAACCCGACATCAGCCGGGTGCGGCGCGGCCGGTTGCGCGACATGCCGGCCAGCAGCTCCTCCGTGGCTTTCTTGTTGGCCAGCACGGCATCCAGATGCTTCACCGCGGCGACGCGCATCCGCTCCTTCATCACCATGGCGACCGGGGAGCGCAGGATGCGGTCGATCACCTCGCCGCGCGCCATCTCGTCCAGCGTTTCCTGCGCCTCCACCGCCAGCAGCGGAAAGGCGTCGCGGCTCAGCGCCTCCCACAGGGCGCCGACATCGACGCGCTGCAGCATGCCGGGGACGGCGACGCCGCCGTGATAGAGCACGTCGTCGTCGATCAGGAAGGCTTCGAACAGGTTGGTGAACAGGCGCCGGGCGCGGTTGGTGCGCTGGCGGTTCAGATACTCGATGACATATTGGCGGACGAGCTGGACACGGTCGGTCGGCTCGCTGTCCATGCCCTCGATCTCGCTCAGCAGGCTGTAGACGAGGCTGGCCGGCAGCCGCGCCACCAGGGCGTCGATCTTGTGCCGCAGCTCGTCCTGGTGCAGCTCTTCCGGGCGTATTTCGTCGGTCATGCGCGGGCCGCCACGCGATGTTGGGAAGCGATGGCGGGCGCAGAGGCGCCGCCGCGCGTCATTTAGGACGCAAACCGTAAATTTTTATGTAATGAACCGGAGAAGACGCAGGCTTGGGCGCGGCCCCCGCCGGCAGCGGACGGCCACGCCGAAACCCGTGGGCGCTCAGCCGTTGCGCAGCTTGGCGATCGGCTGCGAAAACTGCAGCTCGATGTCCCAGGGGAAGTGGATCCAGGTGTCCTGGCTGACTTCGGTGATGAAGGTGTCGACCAGCGGCCGGCCGGCCGGCTTGGCGTAGACGGTGGCGAAATGTGCCTTGGGCAGCATCTTGCGCACGACTTCCGCCGTCTTGCCGGTGTCCACCAGATCGTCGATGATCAGCCAGCCCTCGCCGTCGCCGGCGTTGGCGCCCTCGACACCCTTCAGCACCGTCGCGTTGCGCTGCTGCTGGTGGTCGTAGCTTGAGACGCAGACGGTGTCGATCATGCGGATCTCAAGCTCGCGCGCGATGATCGCCGCAGGAACCATGCCGCCGCGCGTGATCGCGATGATGCCCTTCCACGGGCCGCGGTCGATCAGGCGCCAGGCCAGCGCCTTGGCATTGCGGTGGAGCTCTTCCCAGGACACCGGGAAATGCTTGTTGAAGGGGGCTTCGGCCACGGGACTGACTCTCCAAAAACAGCAAGCGGACTGTATAACCCAGCCGCCGCCGCCGGGCAATCGGGGGCTATTTGTATGCTCATGCCCCGCTGCCGCAGGGCTGCCGAAATTTCGTGAAAAAAGCGCTTGCGGGGCAGGGGGGCTTTGAGTATGTTGCGCGCCTCGACGCCGACGGCCTGCCGCCGACGCCGGGATGGATGGACGGTAACACTGCCGACCGTCGCAGAATACACAGCGCGCCCGTAGCTCAGCTGGATAGAGCATCAGACTACGAATCTGAGGGTC
>PJUA01000646.1_pt1 | contig 14438 bp, 9 predicted proteins | sample 1512151 | NCBI WGS metagenome assembly PJUA01 (sample SAMN08177678, study PRJNA422409) | Soil metagenome, whole genome shotgun sequencing project. | isolation source: Soil enriched on filter paper: beechwood xylan treatment | place: USA: Madison | collected 2015-01-15
CATACCGGCCAGTTTAAGGCATAGAAAGGCAAAAAGTAAGGCGAGAGGTATGATAATGGAAACGATAACCGTGGTGCGCCAGTCTGCCATAAAGAGCAGTACCATCAAGGTGACAAGCACAATACCTTCGATCAAGTTATGCATAACGGTATGTGTTGTAAAATCCATGAGGTTGTCACGGTCATAGAAAGTTTGCATCTTGACGTCTTTGGGGAGGATTTTGTTGTTAAGCTCATCTATTTTCGCTTTTACAGCAGTCAATACCTCTCTTGGATTTTCACCTTTGCGCATTACGATGGTTCCTGCTACTACATCATCATTCTTACCAAAACCGGCTTGGCCGACGCGAGGCATCGCGCTTTCTTTCACTTCAGCCACATTCTTGACGAATACAGGATTTCCCTTTTGATTTATTACGGTGATGTTTTCGATATCATTGATTGAGTTGACTAGACCAATACCTCGTACAACGTAGGATTGACCGCTTTTTTCGATGACATCTCCACCCACATTCAGGTTACTTTTGCTCACGGCATCAAATACCTGTAAAGGTGTCAGGTTAAATTTGTCGAGCTTTATGGGGTCTGTACTGATTTCGTAAACCAAATCTTGTCCGCCAAAAACATTGATATCGGCTACACCGGGGACACCCCGCAGCGCCCGGTCAATGACCCATGTCTGTAAAGTAAGGAGGTCACGTGAATTGCGTTGATCGCTGTGTAATGTATAGCGGAAAATTTCTCCTGTAGGACCGTAAGGGGGCTGTACGTCCGGATTGACATCGTCTGGCAGGCTCACGGACCGCAAGAGGTTATTGACTTGGTTGCGGGCAAAAGTATCGTCGACACCATCATCAAAGATGATTTTGACAATGGAGAGGCCAAACATGGTCGTGCTGCGTATACTCGTTTTCTTTTGCACCGGGCTCATGCCCAATTCAATCGGTGTAGTTACAAAACGTTCGACTTCCTCTGCGCTCCGACCATTCCATTGGGTAATGATGGTGATCTGTGTATTGGTAACATCAGGAAATGCCTCAATGGGCATACTTTTAAAACTGATAAACCCAGAAATAGCCAAAATACCGACCCAAATAAAGGTAAAAGCTTTATTTTTTATGGAAAATGCAATGATATTTTTAATGAATTTGTTCATTCGTGTAAATGCTAAGACGGATTAATTATTCAGTGCTCTATAGATCAAAAGTTTATTGTTTACAACAACTTTATCTCCTTCCCTTAGTCCCGTAGTCATATAGGTTGTTTCTTCATTTTGCTTAATCGGCAGGATTTCACGAATCTTGATATCATTTTGAGATTTGTAAACCAATACGAAATATTTGTTTTGATCAAAAATGACTGCGTCCGAAGGAACAGCTAACGCTTGTGTGTTGGATCGGTGTGCTACTTTAATTGTTGCCTTACTATCTGGAATAAGTAGTCCGTCTTTATTGTCGAGTACCACACGTGCCTGCATAGCGTTGGTCTGCGGGTCGATAATCTTAAAAATTTTGTCGATACTACCTTGAAATTTTTTGTCCGGGTAACTCAGCGTTGACACAACAGCTGGCATGCCCATACTAATCTTTTCAATATCTGTTTCGTTGACATTCAGAATGGCCCATACATCTTTTGTATTGGCCACATCGAAGATGTTGTCGCTTCGGTCACTTCGCAGTTGCATGTCCTTGTTGATATTTTTTTGTACGACGTATCCATCGATTGGTGATACCACCGAATATATATTACCGCGTCGGACATTATAGATCTGACTGACGGCTTCTGAGCGGCGGAGCTGCTCTTTGGCTTTCGTTAGCTGTCCTTTTGCTTCTAGCATGTCCTTATCCGTACTCAGTTTACCTGTATACATGTCTTCAGCCACACGGTAGTTTTTTTCAGCGAGCAATACATCGGTTTTGGCATCCGAAAGATCTTTTTGTATCCCTGCGACTTCTGTACTTCTGATTGTGGCCAATACCTGACCTCTGTGTACATAATCGCCCAAGGAAACATTCACGGATACCACATTACCGCCAACCAGTGGGAAGATATCGATGTAATTGTTCTGATCAGCAGATATTTTACCAAAGAAATTGAGTTCTTCGCTCACATTTTCTTTTTTAACCGTTGCAAAACTGGTCGATTTTAGCATCGTCTCACTCATTTCGAAACCTTTGCCGACCGCGGTATTATCCGTTTCTTTATGATTTTTGCAAGAGTAGAGTAGCACTACTGCCACTGTGGCTATGAGAAGTTGTTTATTGGACATGAGTTGAATTGAATATAGAAGTTTGCGCCAGGTAGTTTAATTGTTCGGCATTGAGAATAATTTCCTTTTTCATATCATATAGCTTGAGCATGGATATGCGGTAACTATCCATAAAATCAGTGAATTCCACGAGAGAAATGTTACCTTTTCTGAAATTGTTGAATACGCCATCATAGACGACTGCGATGTCGTGGAGGTCGTCAGGTGTAATGGTAAAATACTGATTGTATTGGTTTTCCCAGGACAGGTAATTGGAACGTATCTGTGATTCGAGCTGCTGCCGTTGGACTTCAATATTTTTCTTTGCTTCTTCTTCGGCGTATTTTGCTTTGATAACATTTCCTTTATTTTGTTTCCATAGCGGGAGTGGAATTGCTGCCGTTAAGTTGATTTCATTGCGAAAAGCACCTGAGTTTTGACTATAGGCAAGACCAAGATTGATATCAGGCGTATTTAACGATTGTTGCCATGTTGTAAATAATTGTGCGCTTTCCGAGGTTTTTAATGCAAATTGATAATCAGCATTGTTTTCCAGGGCCAATTGGTAGATTTTGTCCAAAGGCATTGTTGGTTTTATGGCAAGTTCCTGATCTGCTTCTTGATCTGTTAATTTCGGTAGTACGTCTTCCTGGCTGGAGATGAGTACACGGATTTGTTGTTGTAAGCTAATGCTATTGTTAATCGCATTTGTTTTTTCATTATTGAGATCGATAGCCATCGTTTGAAGGCGAACTTGATCTTTTAATGATACGTTTCCTTTCTTGCCTTGTTCTTTGTATGCAGTCAGTAGATTATTTAGGTAGTCAAGCTGAATTTTGATATCCGCCAATTTATGCTGTTCAAAGTAAAGGGAATAGAAAGTTGTACGTAACTGCGCGCGAAGACTTGCCAGCAATTGACTGAATTGTAGCTTGGCAAGTTCGACATTTGATTTGGCGAATTCTACTTGATTTTTCTTTTTTCCACCAAGATAGATCAATTGGGATATACTCGCTTCTTTAGAAGGACCGACATGGAATACCTTTTTGTTCTGCGGATCATAGGCGTTAACATTCATTTCCAGCTGTGGCAGATCCCATATTCTAGCTTGTATGACGTCTGCCTCGGCCTGATTGATGTCATATTGTTGGGCGAGTAGAGAGAGATTACTCTTTACAAATGCTGCTTCGCATTCTCGAAGCGTCATCTGCTGTCCGGCGATATCGCCTTGCTTTTTTATAATTGTACTTTCATCAATACGCACATAATCTTTTTGCGGTGGTCTTTGCTGCGCAAAAGCCATACTATTTAAAAGTAATAAAAATAGGAAAGGTCTTTTTGTCATGTGTTTCAAAACTTATGTAACAAAATAACTGGTCAAGTATTAAAGACCCCTTAATAAATGCTTAAAAAAAGCTTAAAAAAGCATGTTATTCCAATAGATAGATCCCTAGTGAATAGGTGTAATAAATCCCTAATAAATGGGTTTAACAGATATATTTGGTTCTTGCTTAATCGCTTGGCTGTAATTTGAAGCTATTTTTGCGACAATTATTTCTGTTTGTGAAACAATTTAAATAGTAATACAAAAGTATGTGTAGATTGTTTTGGATTTGCTTGATATTCTATTGTTGCCTGATGCGACTTCATAATACGTTGCACAATACGAAGTCCCAATCCTGATCCAGTTGTTTCACTTGCATTTTCACCGCGGCTGAATGCATCAAAAATTCGTTTTTGGTCGATAGTACTTAGGGCGGGGCCAGTATTACTAACGAGCACCTTGAGTTCCGAGACTGATTCCAAAATCATTACTTTTACCTCTCTGGTATCGGAGTAGAGCGCGGCATTTTTAAATAAGTTTACAAAAACAATTTCAATCAATTGTAAGGAACAGAAAACACAGAGTTTGGGATCTTCGATGCCGCCAATTGAAAAATCCAGCTGTAGGTCGGGAAATACCTTAACTACTTTTTCATAGGCCATAAAGATAATTTCATCGATTCGCTCTTCCTTATAAGCCATTTTCAAATTCTCGGAGTCGAATTTTGAAAGTAGCATCAGCGAATCCGTCACCTCCGAAAGATGCAAGGTTTCCTTGGATATATTACGTAATACCTGCCTTACTTCTTCATTCAGCTGATTCTGATGGTACAGGTTTTCAAGCTGAAAGGACATGCGGGCAAGGGGCGTTCTCAACTCGTGAGATGCGCTGGAATTGAACTCTTTCTGGGATTCAAAAGCAGTAGAAAGCCGCAATAGCATGGTGTTAAATGCCCGCGTTAGCACTGCAATCTCGTCGGTATGCCCATTATATTGGACTGGGCTGGTCAGTTTGCTGGCATTAATCTGTGTGATATTATCTTTTAATTTATCAAGTGGAATCAGTAGGCGTTGAATCAGATTATAGCTGAATATCCAAACCAATACAGCGCTCAATACAAACAATATGGATAGTACAAGGGCTAGATGGTCCATTTTTTCATTTCCAGAATAGTCCTTGGCTTTTACAATAATATAATACGGAGTGCCATTGATGAGGTAATATTTGGCTAGTGTTTCATATTGGTCCTGGTTGTAGAAAATCTGTTTTTCCTGGTTAAGCCGGTTGATAATCGATGTATTCCAGGTGATAGTCTGATCTTTTATCGTGCTGAATACCAGTTGTTTGTTTTTGTCAAGAATAACTACGTCTTCATAAAAGAGACCGTCTTCATCATCTTGGAAATAGTTTTTATAGGACTGTCTGTTGAAATAGGGATTGCTGGCAATATAGTGCGATATATTATCCAGTTTATCAATAAGTCGCTGGCGGAATTGATCTTTGCGAAAGTCGAAACTTGCGTAATAGATGATCAACATCGCAATGCCGAAAAGAATGGAGAATGCGACGCTGAAACTAATGGCAATTTTCTTCTTTAAATTCATTTGTTGGCGGATAAGTAATACCCAAATCCGGGTCTCGTATGAATCAGTTTATTCTCAAAGTTCTTATCGATTTTCTTGCGTAAAAAGTTGATGTAAACTTCGATTGTATTCTGCGTAGTTTGAAACTGATTTTGCCAGACTTCCTCCGAAATATGCTGTTTGGATAATGTACGCCCCTTTGCCTGTGCTAAAATAAGCAGCAACTGAAATTCCTTTTGAGTAAGATTAATCTCTTCGTTGGCCCGCAGTACACGCGCATCCGCCGGATAAATAATCAGATCATCTATTATTAAGGTCTTTGAATCGTCGTTTTCGCTGTACTGTTGTCTGCGCAATAAGGAATGGATGCGCATCACTAACTCATCTAAAATGAAAGGCTTTACGAGATAGTCATCGGCAGCCCGCAGAAAAGCCTCTTTTTTATCGTCTATATCATCGTAGGCCGAAAGGATGATAATAGGTATAAGGGCATCATGACTTCTTATCTTTTGACAAATTTCCAATCCGTTTATTTTAGGGACATTAATGTCCAGTAAATAAAAATCATATTTCTTTTGGTGCGTTTTGGCCAGAAACTCAATCCCGTCGAAGGCTTGATCACAAGAAAAGCCCTGGTTTAACAAGAACGATCGGATTTCCTTAGAAAGCACTTTGTCGTCTTCGAGTAGCAAAATATCTACCATACGTATAGCTGTTGTCTTTCGTAAAATTAAACAAATTTTTGACATCCCATAAAGGAGATATTTTCAATGGAATTAATTTAGTAACGTAACATTTACACGAAGAGATATGAAAGCAAAAGAAATCTAAGTAGATTCAAATCGAAATTATTAATAAGCGTTATGGAAAGCAGAAGAGAGTTCCTAAGGAAAACCCTATTATTTTCAGGAGCAGCAGGAATTGCCGGCTTTATGCCAACATCGATACAGAAAGCCTTTGCAATAGATCCTGTTCCAGGAAGTAATTTCTTGGATGCCGAGCATATTGTTATCCTAATGCAGGAAAACCGATCTTTTGATCATACTTTGGGTAGCCTTTCAGGAGTGCGTGGTTTCAATGATCCACGGTCAATCCGCTTACCAAACGATTTGCCCGTATGGTATCAAACGGATAAAAAGGGAAAGATTTATGCACCCTTTCGGTTAAATCTAACAGAGAGTAAAGTGACGTGGATGGGTTCTCTTCCGCACAGTAGGGCAAGCCAAGTGGATGCCTTTAACCATGGACGCTACGATCAGTGGCTGTTGTCCAAGCAGTCGGGTAATAAGGAATATGCAGGTATGCCCTTAACATTGGGGTATTTTACTCGTGAGGATCTACCTTTTCATTACGCATTGGCGGATGCATTTACAGTGTGTGATCAGAACTTCTGTTCAGGGATGACGAGCACCACGCCGAACCGTTCCTTTTTTTGGACAGGGAAGATTACAGAAATGAAAGAGGGCTTGCAAAAGGCAAATATTAGGAACGACGATTTTGCATACGCTAAAATGACCTGGGAAACTTTTCCGGAATTGCTTGAAAAGAATGGAGTTGCCTGGCGTTTTTATCAAAATGAGACAAGTTGCGGCGGAGGATTTGCAGGGAAAGAAAGGGCATGGTTGTCAAATTTTGGATGTAATTTACTAGAGTTCTTTCAGGCTTATCACGTTAAATTTAAAGAAAACTATATCAGAAATCTGGAAAAACAGGTACGGGATTTACCGGTGCAGATTTCGAACTTGGAAGAAAAGTCTGCTGGCTCTGAGGAACAAGCCGAAAAAATCCGTGCTGATATCCGTAAAAAAAGCGAGGTATTGGAGCGAGCCGAGAAGGAACTCAAAGCATATAATCCGGACAATTATAAAACGTTAAGTGATTTTTCTAAATCATTGAATGAAAGAGCTTTTACGGTAAACAAGGGCGACACTAATTACAGGTCGCTTGATACCTTGCATTTGAAGTGGAAAGGAAAAAAGGGTACGCTGGAAGTTCCTAAAGGGGATGTTCTTTATCAATTCAGGAAGGATGTTGATACCGGTAGATTGCCAGCCGTATCCTGGCTGGCTGGTCCGCAGAATTTTTCGGATCATCCGAGTGCCCCCTGGTACGGAGCTTGGTATGTATCAGAAGTTTTGGAAATTTTAACGAAAAAACCTGAAATCTGGAAAAAAACAATTTTTATCATTACTTATGATGAAAACGATGGTTATTATGATCATGTAAAGCCATTTGTTGTTCCTGATTTGACTAAAAAAGACACTGGGGCATGCTCTGCTGGTATTGATACGGAGGTGGAAATGGTCCGTTTAGAAAATGAGCTTAAGCAAGGGATTCCTAAAAAGCAAGCGCGTGAAGGAGCTGTGGGCTTAGGTTTTCGTGTGCCCATGTATATTGTTTCGCCTTGGTCGAGGGGTGGTAAGGTGTGTTCTCAGGTATTTGATCATACCTCTACCTTGCAGTTTTTGGAATACTTCTTTAATAAAAAGTTGAACAAGAATATATATTTGAAAAATATCAGTGCATGGCGTCGAACGATCTGTGGTAATTTGACTGCTGCCTTTACACCTTTTACAGAGCAAAAAGAACAGATCACTTTCCTAGACCGCAATCAACACATTGAAACGATCTATAAGGCACAATTTAAGGATAATCCGCGAGCTTTTGTAGAAGTCAATGATCCTGAACTTGCGAAGAGAAGGGGCTGGATTCCAGCATTTGACCGAGTACAGGAGCGGGGGATTCGAAGATCACTGCAGTTACCTTATGCACACGATGCGGTGGGCTATGTGCGGGAAGGACAGTTTCATCTGGCAATGACTGTAGATACCAAGCTTTTTGGAAAAAGAACTGCCGGCACGGCTTTCAATGTGTATAGCCCGCTGGCCTATCGTGATGACCAAGGACAAAGCGAAACCTATCGTAACTGGAATTTTGCGGTGAAGGCCGGTGATCGTTTGGAATACCAATGGGACCTAGCAAAGTTTGAAGGAGATCGTTATGCTTTCGAACTACATGGACCAAATGGTTTTTATCGTAAATTTTCCGGGGAGAAGGGGACAGCAGCAACACAAGCCGCGGTATCTCCGGAGCTTAAGGCCCTGACTCAGGCAGCTACAGGAAAATTACAGCTGAAACTAAAGAACAATAGTGGCCAGCGCGTAACCATAGCTGTTGAAACCCTCAACTATAAAAAATATGCCACAACAAAAGAAATCGCCCCGGCCGAGGAAGTTATATTGATCCTGGATATTGAAAAACAAGGTAATTGGTATGATATTGCAATAAAGCTTAATGGAAACAATAATCCAATTATTCAGCTCGCCGGGCGCTTGGAAACAGGGACAGAAAGTACAACTGATCCCTTATTAGCATAAATTATTCTTTCTTCTGCTGCTTAGCGATGTTGCGGAGAACTGTATGTTTGGGTCTTGACCATTTGGGTCTTTCTCCAAGATCGTGATAAATTGCCATTTCTTTTGCGATGGTTTCGGGCTGATTTTTTTTCTCAAACGGCTGCTGTGTAACCAGACCTAATGCTTTAAATAGGTCGAGGTCTTCGTTTCCTTCGGGATTGGGTGTGGTGAGTAGTTTATCGCCCGAGAAAATCGAATTGGCTCCTGCGAAAAAGCACAAAGCTTGTCCCTCCTTACTCATATAGGTGCGCCCTGCCGATAGGCGGACTTGGGTTTTGGGCAGTAAAATCCGCGCCGTAGCAACCATGCGTACCATTTCCCAGATGGATGCGGTTTCCATTGTCTCCATTGGTGTACCCATTACAGGCACTAATGCATTGACCGGCACCGATTCGGGCTGCGGAATGAGTGAAGCCAGCGTAATCAACATTTTGGCACGATCTGCAATAGTTTCGCCCATTCCAATGATGCCGCCACTACAGACTGTGATATTTGTTTTGCGGACATTTTCGATCGTTTTTAAGCGATCATCGTAACTTCTGGTCGAGATAATTTCTTGATAGTAATCGGCAGAAGAATCGAGATTGTGGTTGTAGGCATACAATCCAGCTTCAGACAAACGTTGTGCCTGGTTTTCGGTCAACATTCCGAGCGTACAACAGACTTCCATGTCAAGTTTGTTTAGGGTACGAACCATATCAAGTACACGGTCAAACTCATGACCATCCTTCACATTGCGCCAGGCGGCTCCCATGCAGATCCGTGAACTACCACGAGCCTTGGCAGCCAAGGCTTGCTGTTTGACCTGATCAACGCTCATCAAGCTCTCTGCCTTAACATGTGTATGGTAACGTGCGGCTTGGGGACAGTAAGCGCAGTCTTCGGGACATCCACCTGTTTTTATTGAAATCAATGTGGATACCTGCACTTTATTGGGGTCATGATATTTTCTATGTGTTGTTGCAGCTTCATATAGAAGCTCCATCAACGGTTTGTTGTATAGTGCGACAACTTCTTCTTGCGTCCATTTTCGTTTTGATTCCATGTTATCCATAAGTTTTGTTATAAAATCGGGTCTAATTCCTTTAATCATGTTGCGACATCCTATTTAAAGATGTTTTTTTATCATGGTTACAAAGATTATAGATTAAATTTTAACTTTGATCGTCCGAAATAAACATAATGAGTAGTCCGGTTGGTATAGCTTTTCATTCTATTATTAAGATTGACCGTCGCAAGGATGACGCTGTCTATCTACAGATCGTGTATCAGTTTATCAATGCAGTTAAACGGAATCTTTTAGAGGATGGAGATTTGTTGCCTGGGAGCCGAAAGATTGCAGATGAATTGAAAGTGCACCGAAAAACTATCGTAGCCGCATTTGCTGAATTGCAGGAGCAGGGCTGGGTGGACATTGTACCCAATCGAGGTACTTTTGTGAAAAATCCCGAACGTATCGACGCTTCGATATCGACCATTGGTGCCTTTAGGCAGCCACCTAGTTTTGCACCTTATTCTTTCCGAAGGGAGCTGATATTAGATATGCCTAAGTTAGAAGCTTCAGAGAAGTATTATTTTACGGATGGCACACCAGATTACAGTATTATTAGTGCTGAGGAACTGGTACGTTTTTACGCATCAATGGTTAAACGCAAAAAGAAAAGTGATGACTTTCCAACCACTACGGAGGGGAATTTGTTTTTTAGGGATCAGTTAAGTTATTATTTGAACTTGACTAGGGGATTTCATCTTTCCCGGAACTTCTTGTTGCCAATTGCCAGCCGTGAGCAAATCTTTTCCATTTTATCCCGATTATTAATTCGGCGTGACGACGTTGTGCTGGTGGAGAATTTAAGTTATTTTCTTCCCAATATGATACTTAGTCAAGCAGGAGCCAAACTGAAAACCGTTCCGGTAGATGCGGATGGTATGATTATAGATAGGATCGGCGATCAATTTAAGCCCGGCGAGATCAGATGTGTTTATCTCAACTCCAGATGTCAGTATCCAACGACGGTTAACCTTTCCGAAAAACGGAAAATTCAATTGTTACAACTGGCCGAGCAGTACGATTTTATCATTATTGAGGATGATGTAGATTTCGAGTCATCCTTTTTTAAAACAAAAGGGGAATCGCTTTTTCGGAAAAATGCAGGCAACCGGGTGATTTATACCGGTGCTTTCGGAAGTTTCTTTGCCCCAGGTTTCCAAATGAATTTTTTGATCGCGCCTCAGGATCTGCTAGATGAAGGTAAAAAATATCAGAATATCTTCGGGAAGCCGAATTTTATGATTGAGAAAACATTGGGTGAAATTATCCATCAGGGTGATATCTTTCGTTATCAGCGTAAATTTCAGAAAGTTATTGCAGAGCGCAAAGAGTTGTTTGGAGTGTTGTTGCGGCGTTATTTTGAAGATGAAGTTACTTTCACAGTTCCGGAGGCTGGACTGGCTTTTTGGGTACAGTTCAAATCTGTTTTTTCGTTGACTGTTTTACAGGAAAAGGCACGAGGCAGGGGATTATTAATCCCAAGCAATTGTCTATATCAAAATAGGATGGTTACTGCATTGCGATTGGGTTTTGCTCATTTAGATGAGCAGCGTATGTCGGATGCAATTTATTTGTTAAGGTCGGCCTATGGAGACTTGATGGACACTAACTCATGAAATTTACAAAAAATGTGTGCAGCCAATGTTTACTTTTGATGGCCTTTTAGCTGGTATACTCCAGTCTGGATAAGCACGAAATTCGCGTTTGCTTACTCGGCAGTCATTTTGAGGATGTAAAGAAAAAGCCCAGCAAAGAATGTCTGGGCTTTGAGATTATATAAGGGGAATAATACTTGCTTAAAAAGTGAAGACCTAGTCTTCATCGGTGATAATATCATCACCATCCAATTCGAAGCCTTCTCCAAGGAAGGTACGTTCTAGTTCGAATAAATCTGAATCTTTAATCATTTTATTTTATTTTGATATTCAAATTTATCACGCTTATTTAAGCTTATCATCAATATAAAATGAAGTTTTTGTTAAGGTTTATTATATTTTTTTGAGCACGATATCCAATTTTTCTGCCTGGATAATTCTGCTGAAAAACTCTTTTAAATCAAAGTATTCTTCAGGCATAAACAAAGGTTTGTTTAATTGGGTAGCAGATTCGATCACTAAAACATCGGGGGCCGCATTGTTGATTTTGAAGATATATCTTGCGGCGCGTTCTGGAAGAGCCATACTGATGTTTTTTAACTTATCTGCTATGGAGTAGGAATACCCTTTTGGCAGTTTTATTTCCATATAACTTTCTTCTTGGATTAAAGAACCAAAGTCAATTGGGTAATTTCTCTCTGTTAGATTGAAAGGATTTTTAGACATTTTGGTATCAATATAAGGATTGAATAGAAGTTGATCATTTTGCAAGGTTGCAAAATTTTTAATCTCAATTTCAAACTCCTCAGTTAATGGTTTATCAAGTGACTCCCGATTAGATACTTTAAAACTGTTGATTTTGATGCGATTGTTTTCTTCGTCTATTTTTTCATAGAATTCTTCTTCAGAATTGCTTCCTTGAAGACGCTCTCGCATTTTGGACGCACCATAACCATTCCGTGATGTTATCCATTTTCCTGTTAGTTCACCATTTTCAGATAGTTCGCCGTAGAAAAAGTTGCTGTAGGTGGAAGGAAGGTTTGCATCGAGTTTTACCCAGTCGGATTCACCTTCAAGGGGAATCGATCTTCCCTGGTAGTTGACACATTTCATCGGAATATTTCCAAACATTTCATATGGAGAGGTGGCATCCAGCAGGTAGTAATTTTCACCTATTTTTACTTGTGCAATCACATGGTTGAACTCTGATATTGCGGGGGCATAAAGTCCGGCATATCCATTGTCGCGTGTAGATAAGATCACAGGATTGGCCTCTAGTTTCGCGTATCGTAAAGCATTGACAAGTCCGAGGTTGATATCCGCACTATTGCCTGTTCTCTTTTCAATGGCTTCTTTAATGTTTTTTGCATAAATTGAATGTTGATTGTTCCATTTTATTTGTTTTTGAAAATAGGAATACAATCGTGCCGCTTTTTCTAGGTCATCTTGTGCATTTTGTAATATAGGGTCGATAAAATCTTTCAATGCACCTTTTCGCTTTGCCTGCCCACCAAAGCTTTCACTTTGTACCAGTTTATCTCTGACATTTTCCCAAGTGAGCGAGAAGTCTTTTGTTGTTCCCATTGGAACACTGTATCTGCCGAGTTCGAAGAAAATAATTGATCTAAAGTTTTTGGAAGAAGTCATATAATCTTCGGCATGGAAAGCTGGAATATTTTCCATGGTATAGATGGTTTTACTTCCTAAGATTTCCCCAACTTCAGAATATAGACCTGTATTGTAATTTTCTACTTTTCTGTTACTGACGGCCAGCCCGCCTTTTAGATTGGCTTTGTAATGACAGATTTCGGGAATGCGAGTAACGTATTGACTATAAAGTTTCGGAAGATCTTCCTGAAATTCCCAAGAATTTAGGTTAAAGATGAATGGAGACTCCGTACGATAGCGGTATTCAATAATTGTACCTTCTTGAACCTGTGGAATAGCTGCTTTCGTTATTGCATAGTTTTCTGAGGAGTTTTCGTAAAATATATTTGCTTTGGTCATCTCTGTTTCTACAATTTTGTCACCAACAAGATGATAGGATGATCCCTTAATGTCCATAAGAACTTCCCGTTCATTTCCACTTTTGTATAATGGAATGCTGAAGTTTGCATAATTATAGGCTTCCTTGTTTAAGATTTTAATGCGTACATGTTTGAAAAACTCAACAACAAGACCCTTATTCTTGTTGTAGTTGACTTCTGCAGAGCCATATTCACGTAAGACAAAGGCATTTGCGGCCGTATCTATTTTGTCCATAGTAATGGCAAAATCTTCCTTTTTTATTTTACCGAATGAAAAATCTTGTGCTTGTACGTATAAACAGCTAAGCACGAGCAGGCCAGTTAAAAAACTTTTCATAAAAAATGACTGTATGGTTAATAATTATAGCGCTAAAGTAGGAAATAATTTTAAATCAAAATCACTTTGTTAATTAATTTGGTGTAAAAATTAATGCATTGATCAGTTTAGACTGTTTTTGTATTTAGGAAATAAGTTCTACGTATTTACAGCGTGAATTCGAAGGTTAATGTAACATATCGGTAATCTTCTCCATTCCATTTGGGACCTGAGAGTATAATTTCCTTGGCTTTGGCATCAAGGTACTCGTTTGCACTTTGGAGAATACTGATATTCGTTGGAAATCCACCCTTATCAATATAGAAGCTTATGCGTACGGTGCCTTCATAACGGCTTTTGGCTGTTTTTTTCTTGATATAATTGTTGAATGATCTCCAGCCCCATACAGGTTCAGCACTTTTTGATTTGCGTGAAGACATCGTGGTGACGACAACTTCATCCAGCGAATTGTTGGAGGGCTGCAATCTGATTGTGGTATTTTTACTGCGGCGCATATTCACTGCGACGGTATTGTAACCTAGGGCCACGATGTCGACGAGTGAATCCACCGAGCTTGGTTGGATGGTCGCCTGTCCCTGCGCGTCAGTGTTGGTTGCCAATTTACTATTGGGTTGAATGATGGTGACCCCAGAAAGAGGTAAGCCCGTTTCTTTGTCGCGAACGGTGAGTTGAAGGGGTATACCGCCTTGTTGTACTGACGAAATCCCCGCAGCTTTGCCAGTAAGTGTACTGTTTAAACTTGAGTTTCCTCGCATCATCATCGTTTGAGAGGCCTCTTTTTTCTTTGCCATCGGTGTATAGCTAATCACGGTCGCACTGTCTTGAGGTCTTAATCCAAATACAGGGCGATCACTATTA
>PJUA01000647.1_pt1 | contig 14436 bp, 12 predicted proteins | sample 1512151 | NCBI WGS metagenome assembly PJUA01 (sample SAMN08177678, study PRJNA422409) | Soil metagenome, whole genome shotgun sequencing project. | isolation source: Soil enriched on filter paper: beechwood xylan treatment | place: USA: Madison | collected 2015-01-15
CACCCCAAGGCCGCAACGGCTACCAACTGCCGCCGCCTGCGCATCCCTTCTCACAACACGGTATAAACTTGTCAAAGAGCCCGCAGCACTGAAACGCGCCGCTTCCGAACATCTCAGCGGCGCTCCGTTCTGGATCACCGCGTCGTGTTCGGCTTATTTAGTGATCTTTACTTTCGTTGTCAACCTCTTTTTTTCGAGGCGCTCGACACTTACTTGCTTGGACCGCTGTTTCCTTTGAAGCGTCACTGCCTTGTGGGCCGTGCTGCGTCGCGGGAGGCGGTGTATAGGCCGGCTGGCCGATGCCGCGCAAGGGCTTTTTTTCGCCGCCATGATAATTTTTTGACGATACTTGGAGCCAGCGCCGACCAGCTTCGGACATTGACCTCCATGCTGACCCGCTGCTGACCCGCTGCTGACCCGTTGCTGACCGGCGTGGTCGAGATCGACGAAACCTACGCCGAAGCGGCATCACACTTTCTTGGCCTCAAAAGCGCTGAGCGGGTTTCCGGTACGGCATTTGACGACCGGCAGCGATTTGACCGGCTTACGAAACAATGCCGTCTCTGCTCCGTTTAGCTGTCTGCAATCAGCATAGCCCCACGGAGGTGGGTGCTGCCGGACAGGAGGCAGCCAGCGTGGGCTGGAAAATCCCGAGGAGCCATCTGAAGATCGCACTGGGAGCAGTTGTTCTGGCCGCTCCTCTGCTCGGTTATGAAGTTTTTTCCCTCACCACCTTGCGCCAGGAGCGCCAGCAGGAACTCGAGGCGGAGGCCGGACGCCTTCTGGCGCTTGTGAACGCCGAGCAGCGGAGGTCCGTGGAGGATATCGGCCATATTTTCGCAACCCTGCAGGCAACCGGAGTTCCCCACCTGCCGGCGGATGGCTGCCTCAGCATCATGAGAGAGCTCAAGCGATCATACCCGAGTCATTTGGAAATCCAGGTCGCCGACAGAAACGGGTATGTGTGGTGCGCCACCGAGGCCAAATCGGTTGGGACCGACATCGGCGACCTGCCCAGCTTCCAGGAAGCGCTGCAAAACGACCGCCTTGTCGTTGGCGAGGCCGGGCCGCTCCGCGCGACGGCAAATGCCCAGGGGCGCATGATCCTGCCGTACCGGCAACGCTACCTCGGGGTGGACGGACAGCCCGACGGAACGATGACCGCCTTGATCGACCTGGACTGGCTGAAGGAGTATGTGGCCGGCCTGTCCTGGCCGTCCTATGCCGTCGTCACCATCGTGCACCCGAACGGACAGATCCTCGCCCGCGCGCCGATGGACAGGGGGCTTGTCCTTGGCTCCGTCATTCCTGATCGTCTGCGCTACACATTGGAGGCATCCACCCAGGGCTCGGGACGTTCCCCCGGCCTCGACATGGTGGAGAGGCGCTTCGCCTTCCTTCCGCCGAAGGCTTCGGCGTCAGGGCTGATGCTTGCGGTCGCCGTCGACCCTGTCGAGGCGCTGCGTCCCATCGACCGCTCAGCGGCCGGATCCTTCGCGGCGTTCATGGTGCTGCTCGGGCTGGTGTTCGCCGGCGGTGCATACGGAACATCGCGGCTCGCCATCGCAAGGCGCCAGGAGGCCGCCGCCGCCGCTCGGATGTCGTCCGTTCTGGAAAGCACCTCCGATGCGGTGGCTGAAATCGAGAGCGATTGGACGGTGTCCTACCTGAATCCCCAGGCACGCGACCTCTTGGGCCTGGAACGCGACGTCATCGGAGAGCAGGCACAGGTCGCCTTCGACTGGCTCACCGGATCGGAGCTTGAAACCCGCCTCAAGGACACCATGGATCTCCGCACGCCGGTGGAGTTCGAGTTCCTCGGTCCACGAACCAGACGATGGTTCGCGCTGCGGGTGTTCCCGTCACGCAAGGGCGTGGCCATCTATTTTCGCGACATCACCGAGCAAAGGGCGGCGGAAGATGAACGCCGCGCCTTGGCCGGACATCTGGAACACGAAAGATTTCTGCTGCGCGCGATCAACGACAGTCTGCCGATTGGGTTGCTCATCATCGAGGCTCCGTCGGGACGCCTGCTCATGCACAATCCCGCGTCCGAGCAGCTGATTGGACACAGCATCACGGCAGTGTCCGGTGTCGCCGACTACAGCCTCTACGGCGGCCTTCGCGCCAATGGTGCGCCAATGGCCGCCGACGATTACCCGCCCGCACGGGCGCTTCGCGGCGAGGTGGTCTCGCAAGAGGAGCTGCACTACCGCCGCGGCGACGGCTCGACAACCACCTTTCTTGTCGAGGCGGTGCCCATACGTGGGGCCGATGACCGGGTGGAGCTGGTGGTGGTGGCCTTCCATGACATCTCCCGGCGGAAAGCCATGGAAGAGGCGTTACGGGAAAGCGAACGCACCCTGAGCGCTGCCCTGGCGTCGGCCAGAGCGGGGACTTGGACCTGGGACATCCTGTCCGGAGAGATCAGCTGGTCGCCCGGCAACTACCTGATCCATGGCATGGAGCCCCGCGATGGTCATGTGCGCTTTGCCGAGTGGCTGGCTGCGGTCCATCCGGAGGACCGAAGCGAGGCGACGAGGGTGGTCAGAAAGACCTTGGCGTCGCGGCGGGGCAGTTATGACGTCGAATACCGGGTCGTTCTCCCGGACGGCGGCATCCGGTGGGTCGCCGGTATCGGCAAGGCCGATTACGACGAAGCCGGCCAGCCGGTCTGGATGTCCGGCCTTACGGTGGACATCACCGACCGCAAGGCGATGGAGGTCGCCTTGAGGGCAGCAAAGGAGGAGTCCGATCGTGCAAACAGGGCGAAGGCACGCTTCCTGGCCGCCGCAAGCCACGACCTGCGCCAGCCGCTTCAGTCAATGGCTCTGTTCGGTGGCGCGCTGCACGCGCATGTGAAGGATGAGCGCGGAAAGGACATGCTGCTCATGCTGGAGCGCGGAACCGAAACCATGAAGGCGCTTCTCGACAGTCTGCTCGACGTCTCCCGCCTTGACGCCGGCGTGGTCAATCCGCAGTTGTCCAGCTTCGATCTGGACACACTCATCAAGGAAATCGCCGACTCCTACCGGCCGCTCGCTGCCACCAAGGGGCTGTCCGTCTCGACCGACGGATCGTGCAGTGGCGTGGTGGTCCGCAGCGATCGTACCATGCTCGGGCGGATCATCCGCAATCTCGTCGAGAATGCCGTCCGCTACACCGAGCGTGGAGGGATCACGGCCTCCTGTCGGATCGAAAATGAAAATGCATGGATCGACGTTGCCGATACCGGAATTGGTATTCCCGAAGACCAGATCGCCATGATCTTCAACGAATTCCACCAAGTCGGCAATCCTGAGCGCGACCGCAGCCGCGGCCTCGGCCTGGGATTGTCGATCGTGCAGCGCCTGTCGCGAATCCTTGGCCACGAGGTCAGGGTCCGATCAAGGCTGGGAGAAGGCTCCGTCTTTTCCATCCAGGCTCCAATCGACGCCGGTGCGGACGTGGCGGAGGCCGTGTCGGAGGACGACATGACGCCCCTTCCCGTTGGACGCCGCCGCTTGGCGCTGGTGATCGATGATGACACCATCGTCCTGATGTCGCTGCGGACCCTGTTGGAGGAATGGGGGTACGACACGCTGATTTCCGGCTCCTCCGAGCAGGCGGTAACCATCGTCACCGAGGCTGGACGCCGACCGGACGTGATCGTCGCAGACTATCGCCTGCGGGCCGGACGAAACGGTTGCGAGGCAATTCGGGACGTCCGCAGCCATCTGGGACTGGAGATCCCGGGTGTCATCCTGACCGGCGAGACCGGGGCCGAATGCGCGCGCGACATCGCCCAGTATGGCCTGGGGATGATTCACAAGCCGGTCATGCCGGGCCAATTGTGGGCCGCCCTGGAGCGGCTGCTTGGCTCCACGAGCAACTCACGTCACGCACATGGATCGGATTTCCCAACATAGTTTGTTCTTGGTACGATTTATGTACATCTGCTTTGCGCTAAATAGGAAGCTTATTCCCTTGTTAGGATGTACTCTCCGCTGTAGCGTGGCGGAAATCGTCTGGCGCACCAAGGGCGCGGACCAACCCGATATCCCACTCAATAGGCACCGGGCATCAACCGATGAAATGGCTAAAATCGCTTCTCGTCGCCGGCCTTATCCAGGTCGCCGCCGTCTCCTCCTCCGCCGCTTGGGCCCAGACCGATCTGGACCGCATCAAGGCGGACGGTGTGCTGAAGATTGGGACCGAGGGCACATACGCCCCCTTCACCTATCATGACGCCTCCGGTGCGCTCGTCGGCTTCGACGTAGAGATCGGGCGTGAGGTCGCCAAGCGCATCGGGGTGAAGGCGGAGTTCCTGGAAGGCAAGTGGGACGGCCTGATCGCCGGTCTGGATGCCCACCGCTACGATGCCGTGATCAACCAGGTCGGGATCACCGAGGCGCGCAAGGCAAAGTATGATTTCTCCGATCCCTACATTTCCAGCCGCGCCGCTCTGATCGTGCGCGGCGACAATGACAGCATCAAGGGCTTCGCCGACCTGAAGGGCAAGAAATCGGCCCAGTCGCTGACCAGCAACTTCGGCAAGCTGGCCGAGGCGTCGGGCGCGCAGCTGGTCGGCACCGACGGCTTCGACCAGTCGATCCAGCTGGTCCTGAACGGCCGGGCCGATGCGACGGTCAACGACAGCCTGTCCTTCCTGGACTTCAAGAAGCACAAGCCCGACGCCAACGTGAAGATCGTCGCGACCCAGGACAATGCCGACCAGTCCGGCATCATCGTCCGCAAGGGCGAGGCCAAGCTGGTTGCCGCCATCAACGAGGCGTTGGCCGCTATGAAGGCCGACGGCACCTACACGACGATTTCGCAGAAGTATTTCGGCGCGGACGTTTCCAAATAACCACCTGATGGTCCTCAATGCCCCCTGCTCCATCCGGGCCGGGGGCATTGTCGTTCCTTCTTCGCGAGAGGCACCTTCCCCGTGCTGCACTGGCTTACCCTGATGGCGGACTCGCTTCCGTCGCTGCTGTGGGCGGCGCTGGTCTTCACCGTTCCACTGACACTGGCGTCCTTCGCGCTCGGCCTGATCGTCGGGCTGGTGGCTGCGGTGGTCCGGCTGTTCGGGCCGGCGCCACTTGCCGCCATAGTCCGCTTCTATGTCTGGATCATCCGCGGCACGCCGCTGCTGGTGCAGCTTTTCCTGATCTTCTACGGCCTGCCCAGCGCCGGCATCGTGCTGGACGCCTTCCCGGCCGCCCTGATCGGCTTTACGCTGAATGTCGGCGCCTACACCTCGGAGATCATCCGCGCCGTCATCGGCTCGGTGCCGAAGGGACAGTGGGAGGCTGCCTACTCCATCGGCATGAGCTGGTCCCAGGCCATGCGGCGCACCATCCTGCCGCAGGCCGCCCGCGTCGCCGTGCCGCCGCTCTCCAACAGCTTCATTTCGCTGGTGAAGGACACCTCGCTCGCCGCCGCCATCACGGTGCCGGAGCTGTTCCAGGCGGCCCAGCGCATCGTAGCGACGACCTATGAGCCGCTGATCCTGTATGTGGAGGCGGCATTGATCTATCTGGTGCTCAGTTCCGTGCTGTCGGCGCTGCAGGTCCGGATGGAGCGGCGGCTCGGCCAGTATGGCGGTTTCCTGGAGGCCAAGTCTTGATCCGGCTGACGAACATCGAAAAGCGTTTCGGCGACCTGACCGTGCTGAAAGGCGTGTCGGTCACGGTCGAGGAAGGGCGCGTCACCGCCCTGATCGGCCCATCCGGCGGCGGCAAGAGCACGCTTTTGCGCTGCATCAACCTGCTGGAGATTCCCACCTCCGGCACTGTGCAAATCGGGGAGGAGGAGTTGACCTTCCATCCCGGCGGCAAGCCCGGCTGGAAGGACATCCAGCGGCTGCGCGGCCAGACCGGGATGGTGTTTCAGAACTTCCAGCTCTTCCCCCACCGCACTGCGGTGGAGAATGTGATGGAAGGGCTGATAACCGTGCAGAAATGGCCGGCCGAAAAGGCGCGCGACCATGCCATGGCCTTGCTTCGCAAGGTCGGCATGGACCACAAGGCAGACGCTTGGCCGGCAACCCTGTCCGGCGGGCAGCAGCAGCGCGTCGCCATTGCCCGCGCGCTCGCCCCGTCACCGCGGGTGCTGCTGTGCGACGAGCCGACCTCCGCCCTCGATCCGGAACTGTCGGGCGAGGTGGTGGAGGTCCTTGGCACTCTGGCCGCCGAGGGCACAACCATGGTGATTGCCACCCACGACCTGCGTCTCGCATCGCGCATCGCGCATGAGGTGGTGTTCCTCGATGCGGGACAGGTGGTGGAAGCCGGTCCATCGCAGGCGCTGTTCACCCACCCCACCCGCGAACGCACCCAACGCTTCATCGCCACCCTTACCCAGCAGGGGCAACAGGGGGAGGGGGTATGACAAGCAGGCGGGCCAAGCGTTCTCTTCAGGCGCTTTTCAAGGCTTCGTTACAGGTTTTGAAGGCGGGCGATGAGGATCGCTGCAGGTACCAACGCACCGTCCACAGGATCACTCCGCCGTGAACCGCCGCCCCTTGAACGGGCTCTTTCCGCCGCGCGCCACCGTGTCACCCCAGCCGCCAAAAAGGGCTGGGTTTTACCCGATCGTCACCCGGACGCAAACGCTGCAACAGAACCGTCGGCGGCACTCTCATCCGACATGAAGCGCGCGCCCGAAAGCATCCAAAATCAAGACCGACTGCCGCGCACGGTAACGGAACGTCACCCGCATCTTCCCGCTATCCTCCTCCGTCCCCTGTTCGTACAGCTGGTAAACCATGCCCCTTTTCAGTTCTTCCATAAACGCTCCGGGCACGAGCCCAAGGAGCGGAGCGACAAGTGCCGCATCGAACACGAGGCTGCCAGTGCTGTCCACTTTGGCGACCTCCATGCCGACGACTGTCTGCGGCCCGCACTGCGAGCTGGTCATATGCGTCACCCAATTGCTGAGAGCGAGATACAGGAAAGCATAACGTGATCAGCAGAGGGCATCTTTGCGATCCATCAAACCTGTCGTACCAAATCGTCTCGATGCCCAATCAAGCATCTGGTCGCATCATGATCCTCCAGATCAACGGGCTTTGGCCGGATCGCCGTACTGGATGGCCTGTCCCTCGCGATGGGTCTCGATGCCGAAGCGGCCGGCCATCTGGCGCAGGGCATCGCGGTCCTTCTGGATGGCCACCAGGCTGGTGATGGCGAAGGTCGAAAGCTCGCGGTCTGGCGAATTCGACGCCTCGGTCTGGTAGAGATCGACCAGCCTGTCGTGCAGCCGCAACTGGGCCTCGACATAGGCTTTGCCGAAGGCCTCGCCGCTCGCCCCCGACAGCGATTGAACCGCCTTGGCGGTCAGATCCTCCCGCGCATTGGCCGGATTGGTGACGGCTCCGGCGGCGCCGAAGCGGTCCGCTTCCTCCGGCTTCAGCTGGCTTGCCGGCGGCAGAGTGCGGGACGAGGACAGACGCTCGAGTTCATTGCCGAGCGTCTTGTGGGTGTCCGCGATGCGCTGTGCCAGCGTGCGCAGGGCGTCGTCGAGTGCCTTCTCGGCGGCGAGGCGTCCCAACTCGGCTTGCCCGCGGCTGGCGAGGGCGGCTTCCTTGAGGAACAGGGCGTCCTCAAAGGGGAGCGACTGGCCGGGCTGGGGCGGCACCCGCAGGTTGGAATCCGGCCGGAGGTTGGCTTGCGACCAGACCGGGGCCGGCATCAAGGCAAACCCCAACAGGGCGAGTGCGGCGATCTTGCGCATGGCGGCTCTCCTTCGGGGGTCCGTCACCCCGTCAATTGGCGATAAAGGGCGGGCAACGCCGCGGACAGGCGGCCCACATGCGGAAAGATGGCATAGGCGCCGGGGCCGAAGATGAAGGGGAGATAGTCGCGACCCTTCTCGTCCACCGTGACGCCGAACAGCTTCAGGCCGGCGCGGCGGGCCTCCAGGACCGCCATGCGGGAGTCCTCGACGGCGTGGCGGCCCTCGTAATGGTCGGTGTCGTTGGGCTTGCCGTCGGTCAGCACCAGCAGCAGGCGGTGTGTGTGAGGGCGGTCTTTCAACTGGGCGGTGGCGTGGCGGAGGGCCGCCCCCATGCGGGTGTAGCGGCCGGGCCGCAGCGCCTGGATGCGACGCAGGACGCGGGCGTTTAGGGGCTGGCGGAACTCCTTGACGGTGCGCACCTCCACCCGTTGCCGGCGGTGCGAGGTGAAGGTCAGGATGGCGTGTTCGTCGCCGCAGGCGGTCAGCCCGTGGGTCAGAACCAGCAGCGCCTCCTTCTCCACGTCGAGCACGCGGCGGTCCTCCACGTAACTGTCGGTCGACAGCGACACGTCGACCAGGACGCACACCGACAGGTCGCGGGCGATGTTGCGCACGGCGGTGAACACCCGGTCCGATCCGCAGCCGCCGGCGCGGCGGTCGGCGACCGACGCGACCAGGGCGGAGAGGTCGAGTTCGTTGCCGTCGGGCTGGGCGGGCAGGCGTTGGCGCCGGGGGCGCATCGCTTCGAACTGGCGCCGCACCAAACGGATGCGGCGTAGCGCGTCATCGTCCGGCCGCCACTCCTCCCCTTCCAATGCGGCGGGTTCGGCGATCACGCGGCAATGGTCCGGCAAGTAGCGACGACGCTTCCAATCCCATTCCGGATACAGGACCTCGGCGGTGAGCGGTGCTAGGTCGGCATCCGCGGGCGCAAGATCGAGGTCGAGCTTGAGGCGGGTGGCCACGCGGCGCTCGTGTTCGCCGAGCGCGATCTCGTCGAGGTCTTCGGCGGCCTTGCGGGCATTCTCCGCGTCATCATCCTCGACCTTGCGGTTCAGGTTGACCATCTCGGCCAAGCCCAGGATTTTCTCGAAGCGGTTCAGCATCAGCGGGTCGTCGCGCTGCGTCTGGTCGCTGTTCCGCCGCGACGCCTTACGGCGTTTGCCGTCGGCTTCCTCGCCGCTTCCGGCCTCCTCCTCCGTGCCGGCGGCGGGGGCGCTGCCGGCGGGCGGGGCCGATACCTCCCCCCACAGCGGCACCGGCAGGAAGGGACGATAATCGGGAGCGGAGCGAATGCCGTCGAGCGGCGCCGCCGGGTCCGCGATCAAAGCCGATAGTGTCCGGTCGGGCTGGATGTCGGCGCCGAGCAGAGCCATGACCAGAGCCTCCACCGCGGCCTCCTGCCCGGTCAGGCGTCGGGCAGGCCGCGCCGCACGAAGGGCGGCGCACAGGCGGTCGTGCAGCGGGCGCAGTCCGGGCAGTCCGTCGAGTGCCCGGTCGGTTGCCATCCGGGCACTGCGCAGACGGAAGAGATCGGCCCGTAGAGGGTCGTCCAGGAGCGGAAGCGCGGGCGGCGCATGGGCGAAGAAGGCGGCCAGCCACTCATAAAGTCCGGCATTGAGCGAGCGCTCGTCGAACAGGTCGATGCGGTCCGGCAGATGAAGCGTCACGCCGTCGTAGCGCGGGCGCGGGAGCTTTTCGGCGTCCAGCCCAAGGCGCTGGCGCAGACCGAGCCGGTGGTAAAAGGTCTCGGCGGTGCCGGCGGCGAGGCGGACGGCGCCTGGGCCGCCGATCGCGCGGAACAGCACGCCAAGGCGGACGCGCATGTCGTCCAACCGGACCGCGGCCTCCGGATAATGCCGGTAGGAGGCGGTGGTGCCGACGAGGCGGTGCCACAGGCCGCCGACGAATTCCTCCGGTTCCCAGAAAGATGCCATGGCGTTCCTCACCCGATCGTGAGTTCGGCGGTCCGCAGCAGGGCCGCCTTCACCTCGTCGTCGTCGGTCAGCGGCTCCACCATGGCGGCCAGAACCGCCTCGTCGCGCGGCATCCCGGAGCGGATCAGCGTGGCGCAATAGATCAGCAGGCGGGTCGACACACCTTCCTCCAGATCCTGGCCTTTCAGGGCGCGCAGCGCGTTGGCGAGGCGGACCAGCGGAGCGGCCTGGTCATGCTCCAGCCCGCTTTCCCGCGCGACGATGGCCGTCTCCGCCTCCGGCGCCGGGAAGTCGAAGCTGATGGCGACGAAACGCTGGCGGGTGCTGGGCTTCAGGGATTTCAGGATGTTCTGGTAGCCGGGGTTGTAGGAGACCACCAGCATGAAGTCCGACGGTGCTTCCAGCGTCTCGCCCGTGCGCTCCAGCGGCAGGATGCGGCGGTCGTCGGTCAGCGGGTGCAGCACGACGGTGACGTCCTTGCGCGCCTCCACCACCTCGTCGAGGTAACAGACGGCGCCCTCCCGCACGGCACGGGTCAGCGGGCCGTCAACCCACACGGTGTCGCCGCCCTTCAGCAGGTAACGGCCCGTCAGGTCGGCGGCGGTCAGGTCGTCGTGGCAGGACACGGTGTGCAGCGGCCGGCCCAGACGCGCCGCCATGTGGGCGACAAAGCGGGTCTTGCCGCAGCCGGTCGGCCCCTTCAGCAAAAGCGGCAACCGGTTGCGGTGGGCGTGCTCGAACAGCGCCACCTCGTTCCCGGTCGCCGCATAGAAGGGGACCGCCATGCCCTCCGGCCCGGTCGTCATTCAGCCGGTGCCACCGAGGGCCGCGAGCGCCGCGGGAGCTGTTCGCGGGCCGGGCCGAACATCGCGTAGAGGAAGAGCAGCACCGACAGCGCCACGACGATACCGGAGCCGAGCCGCATCCAATAGAACAGCGCCAGCTGTTCCTGCACCTCCATGTAGGTGATGCCCATGACGCGCTGGAGATGGACCTGGACGACGCCGGCGAAGGTCAGGGTGAAGGTCATGAAGGCCATCGCCGAGGTCATGATCCAGAAGCTCCACATGTTGAGCACCTGGTTGTAGGGCGCACGGCCGCGCAGGTTGGGCATGGCATAGGAGATCATCGACAGGTTCAGCATCACATAGGCGCCGAAGAAGGCGAGATGCCCATGCGCCGCGGTGACCTGGGTGCCGTGGCTGTAATAGTTGACGAAGGACAGGGTGTGCAGGAAGCCCCAGACGCCGCCCCCGAAAAAGGCCATCACCGGCGTGCCGAGCGTCCACAGGAAGGCCGCCTTGTTCGGGTGGTCGCGCCGCCCCTTCCAGGCCATGGAGAAGGCGAACAGCACCATGGCGAAGAACGGGGCCACCTCCAGCGTCGAGAAGACGGAGCCGATCCACTGCCAATAGCCGGGCGCGCCGATCCAGTAGTAATGATGCCCGGTGCCGAGCAGGCCGGAGAACAGGGCGAGGCCGACGATGGCGTAGAGCCATTTCTCCACCACCTCGCGATCGACGCCGGTCATCTTGATGACCAGGAAGGCGAGGATGGAGGCCATGATCAGCTCCCACACCCCCTCCACCCACAGATGGACGACGTACCACCAGTACAGCTTGTCCACCGCGATGTTGCCGGGATTGTAGAAGGCGAACAGGAAGAAGATCGCCAAGCCCCAGAGCCCGAGCAGCAGCACATTGGTGACCGCCGTGCGCCGCCCGCGCAGAACCGTCAGCGAGACGTTGTAGAGGAAGATCAGCGCCGCCACGACGATGCCGATCTTGACCCACAGCGGCTGTTCCAGGAACTCGCGCCCGCCATGGATGCCCAGCAGGTAGCTGCCGACCGCCCCCAGCGCGCCGACCATCAGGATCACCAGCTGGGCATAGGCCAGCATCGGGCTTTCGATGTCGCGCTCCGCCTCCTCCGGGATCAGGTAATAGGCGGCGCCGAAGAAGCCCAGCAGAAGCCAGACGATCAGCGCGTTGGTGTGGATCATGCGCAGGATGTTGAAGGGCAGGATCTCCGACAGGAAGTTCGGGATCACATAGACGGTTCCGGCCAGGGCCCCGAACAGGATCTGGACACCGAACAGCGCCATGGCGCAGACGAAGTACCAGTAGGCGATGCGTTGCGTGGCGAATCTCATCCGATGGTCCCTCCCTCAGCCCGCGTTGTTCGGTGGCCAGCCCTGGGTCTTGACGCGGCTGGTCCATTCCAGGAAATCGACCAGATCGTCGAGTTCCTGGTCGGTGAGGTTGAATTGCGGCATCTGGCGGCGCCCTTCGACACCGCTCGGCTGCGATTGCATCCACGCCTTCAGCGCGTCGCGTGCGCCCTGCGGATCGTCGCGTCCGCCATAGCGGACCCACACATTGCCGAGTTCCGGCGCGAAATAGGCACCCTCCCCGAGCAGCGTGTGGCAATTGATGCAGGAATTCTTCTCCCACACATGTTTGCCGCGAATCACGCTCTCGGTCAGCGTCGATTCGTCGGTGCTGACGGTTCGCATGTAATAGTGGCTGTGGGCGGTCAGAAGGACAAAAACCACAAGGAAGAATGCGGAGCCGCCGTAGAAGATGTTCCGCGTGGCCGATTTGGTCAGGCGTTCAGCCATCTTCACCCTCCTTCAGCATGCGCTGTCTCGGGTTGTAACGTGCTGAGTCGACCCTACAACTCAGCCGTGCTCACGGAAGGGTGGCATAGGGCTGATACCAAAGAGTGAAAGGGTTAAGTACTTTGATTTCATTCTAGGCGTCTCCCATCGTTGAACTGCTTGATGGTCTCCGAAAAAATCGGCGCCGTTCAATCATCAGGCGATGCTTCTGGATACCGCCTCCAGTGCCTGGTCCAAATCCATGAGAAGATCGCTTTCTCCTTCCAGGCCGATGGACAACCGCAGCAGGCTGTCGTCGATGCCAGCCACCCGCCGCGCCTCGGCCCCCATACTGGCATGCGTCATCGTCGCCGGGTGAGCTACGAGGCTTTCCACGCCGCCGAGAGACTCTGCGAGTGTGAACAGCCTGACCGATTCCACGAAACAGCGCGCGCCATCTGCGCCCCCCTTGATGTTGAAACTCAACATCGCCCCAAAACCACGCTGCTGGCGCACCGCAATCGCGTGACCGGGATGGGACGGCAGGCCGGGATAATGCACGGCCTCGACGCAGGGATGGCGATCCAGAAAGTTGGCGATGGCAATGGCGTTGCGCTGCTGGTGCTCCAACCGGGGAAACAGCGTTCTCACGCCGCGCAACGTCATGTATGCGTCAAATGGCGAGCCGGTGACGCCGGTCGCGTTGGCCCAATCCTCAAGGCCTTTCAGGTCCTGCGGGTCCGCCGCGATCAAGGCTCCCCCTACGACATCCGAATGACCGTTGAGGTATTTGGTCGTCGAATGGATGACGAAGTCCGCTCCCAGGGCAATGGGTTGCTGGAGCGCGGGTGAAAGGAAGGTGTTGTCGACGGCGATCTTGGCTCCCATCGCCCTGCCCTGCTCGGCAATCCGGGCAATATCCGTGACCCGCATCAGCGGATTGCTCGGGGTTTCCAGAAGAATCAGAGCAGGGCGCCGCGCGAGAGCCGCCGCCAGGCTGGCTTCGACGTTCTGATCGACGAACACCACGTCGAAATGGCCCTTTGCCGCACGCATGGAGAGCAGACGATAGGTGCCGCCGTAGCAATCATGCGGCGCAACCACCAACTGCCCTGGACTGAGCGTCGTCAGCAGCAGATCGACCGCAGCCATGCCCGTGGCGGTGATCACGGCACCGGCGCCGCCCTCGAGCTTCACCAGGGTATCGGCAAGCTGATCGCGTGTCGGGTTCGCCGTCCGCGAATAGTCGTAAGATCCGGGTTTCTCGAAGCCGGGAAAGCGATAGGTGGTCGACAGGTAGATCGGTGACGTCACCGCACCGAACGCCGCGTCGCTCCCGATGCCGTTGGCCGCGGCAATGGTCTGCGCAGTTTTGTTGTTTTCCATGCTCAGCCTCTTCGATTGCGTGTTCCAGCCTGCGCCGAAAGCTGAACCACCGGTGCCTTCCGCATCTGCCGAGATCGTTGCACGGCGATCTCTGACCCCGTGCTCGGCAGCTCGTGACAGATCGCATGAAGCCTAGGGTGCACTCGCAAAGAGCAACAGCGAATTTCCCCGATGGTTTGCATCTAAAATTTCCATAGCCGCTGCTGAGGCCGGTGACCCGATCACATCAGCCTCGCCATTTTCTTGTCTACTCAGGGCAAGGCGTTAAGCAACACCAGCAGCAAGGGCTTTGTTTTCCTCAGCTCATCCAGGTGGACTGCCGACAGGTCTTCCAGGACGGCTTCCGCCTGTGGCGTCAGGACAAGGACCACGCGACGTCGGTCGTCGGCACTTTCCAGGCGGACGACCAAATCCGCCTTCACCAGCCGGTCTACCAACTCGCCGGCACTGTGATGGCGAACCAGAAGCTTGTCGGCCAAGTCCCCGATGCTCATTCCACCATCGCCATGCCCTTTGATCGCCAGGATTGCCTGATGCTGCTGCGGAGTAAGGCCGCTGGTCCGGGCCGCGGCTTCACTGAACGCCAGAAAGCGGCGGAGTGTGTGGCGAAATTCGGCCAAGGCTTGATAATCGCTCGACCTGATCGGGCCGTTGACCCGATCCATCCTGCTTCCGGCCGCCAATTTTGCGGCTGTCCTCTCATCGTCGCTCATATCAACCCGACCGTTGTTCCGGCTTGAAATATATCGGATCACGATATAAACGCAAGGAACGGCGTGGGCGGCCAGTACC
>PJUA01000650.1_pt1 | contig 14300 bp, 19 predicted proteins | sample 1512151 | NCBI WGS metagenome assembly PJUA01 (sample SAMN08177678, study PRJNA422409) | Soil metagenome, whole genome shotgun sequencing project. | isolation source: Soil enriched on filter paper: beechwood xylan treatment | place: USA: Madison | collected 2015-01-15
AACGCCACGAGCGATGGGACCGCGGGCGATGGATGTCCAGCCTTTGGCGGGTGCCGGGAAAACCGCCGGTCGAACGGTCGTCGCGAGGATGCCCTGCCGGCCCGATCGACGATGTTCAAAAATCGTCACCATTCGCCTTGACCGCTCCGTTCCGGGCCGCTATACCACCGCTCCACACCGAGGGCGCACCGGAAACGGCGCGCCGGTGCCGGTCAGGATGGCGCGGTGGCAGAGTGGTGATGCAGCGGACTGCAAATCCGTGTACGTGGGTTCGATTCCCGCCCGTGCCTCCATACCTGACGACAGTATAGCAGACGGCCAACCGGTCCGAACGCAGCCCCGCCCCCGGCGGGGCTTTTTGCGTTTGGGCCTTGTTTTCATTGGCGGAATGCTCCTCCCCCACCCTTTCGCGCCCTGGGCCAAGAAAATTCATTTTCCTGTCGGAATTGGCTTGGCAGGCCCGGATGGTTCGGCTATACACCCGCCACGCCAACAACGGCGGCGGCCGAAAGGCCAGTCACCGATCCCGGTTAGCTCAGTTGGTAGAGCAGCGGACTGTTAATCCGCTTGTCGCTGGTTCGAGTCCAGCACCGGGAGCCAGATCGAAAAGGCCGGATGCCACACGCATCCGGCCTTTTCTTATTTCCGCATCATTGCGCCTTGACTGTGGCGGTTAAGTAACCGAATTCGGTTTAAAGCAGTCGGGCTAGGACCGACGGTCGCCCATTATGACAAGAACTAGTCCCAAAAGACGATCCTGATTTGCCGGAAGCGAAATGCCGCGTCCGGCCGCACGGCGTTAGACTTGATAACCATCCGGACCCAGTCTTGGACCGGCCGTCTCCAGCCATGGAGGATCGCCGTGCTTATGCCATTCCATTCCGAACGTCTTCGCACCGCGCCGCCAGTCGACGGAACCGGCCGCAGTTCGCCCGAACCTGATGATCATCCGGTGCGGACGGTGGATTGCATCACCGCGGCTTTGCTGTTCCTGGCGGCCGTGCTGGTCGCCCTGCTGGTTTTCAGCACCGATTGGGACGGATCCGCGACCGATCATCGGCCGCAGTCCTACGAGAACACGCCGGTCCTGGTGATCCCGCCCCACCCGCGGTGAGGCGGCCCTATTCCACCAGATCGTCATAGATGGTGTCGCCGGACTCAGACGGATCGCCACCGACCGCGGCGACGGCCACCCGTTTCCATTCCCCGCACCAGTCGGTGGACAGCGTGATGGGAAAGTCGCCTTCGGGGCTGCGCGGCGTCACCACCGGCGGATAGCGCCGGCAGGTTCCCTTCGGCCCGCGCTGGCGGAGCCCCTGCCCCTCCCAGAAGCGGCAGGTGTAGCAGGTGTCGAGTCGCTTCATCGCGGACCGGTCTCCTTATGGCCGAATCTGCCAGCCGATCGAGCCGGAAGCCCCCCGGACCCGCTGCCCAACATCGGTCAGCCGGCGGAGGGCGGCTTGGCCGGCCGCATCGTGTTGGCGCATCTGGCGTAATACGCCTTGATGTCCGCGTCCAGAACACTGCGGCGGCGTCCCTCCTCCGAGCCCTCGGGTGCATCGCTCACGCGCTGGAATTCCTGGACGGCCTGTTCCAGTTCCTGTTCGCTGTTGATGGGCATGCTGTCACCTTTCCTCTTCATTGTCCGAGCCGATTTCCGGTCTCGGACAGGACAACACCGACCGGCGGCGGTATGTTTCCTCCCTCAAAGGCCCGGCCGGCGTCAGGCGACCGCTTGATGAGCCGCGACTCGAGCGCAATGTCATGTCAGTGTCACGCGAGTCGCGACGGACAGGGCCGCGCGACCGCGGAGGTGCCCTTGGCCCTGCCTTGCGCGGGAGTGCGGTGTCATGCGGGTCGTCTCTGCACCGGTCGTGCCGCGGTTGGCGGCCGCCATCCTCGTTCTTGTCGGCATTCAGCTGGGCGCGCTCGGCGCCGGCCCGGCGCAGGCGGCGGATCCCGAGCAGCTGGATCCCGATCGCGTCGTCCGCTCCGTCGTCGGCATCAGCGCCGTCGTTCCGCCGGACAGCCAGAGCGCCCGCACGCTGGGAACCGAGCGCGAGGGTAGCGGCGTCGTCATTGACGGGTCCGGCCTGATCCTGACCATCGGCTATACGGTGATGGAGGCCTCGCAGATCGAGGTCACAGCCGCCGACGGGCGCAGCTATCCCGCCAGCATGGTCGCTTACGACCCGGTCAGCGGCTTCGGCCTGCTGCGGGCGGAGATGGGCTTCTCGGCGCCCTGGCTGCGGCTCGCCAACGCCGATGCGGTCAAGGAGGGCGACACGCTGCTGGCGCTCAGCGGCGGCGACAATCGCAGTGCCACCGCCGTGAAGCTGGTCAGCAAGCGTGAATTCGCCGGCTACTGGGAGTATCTGCTGGACGAGGCGCTGTTCACCTTCCCGCCGATCCGCGCCTTCAACGGCGCCGCCCTGGTCGATCGCGAGGGCCGGCTGGTCGGCATCGGATCGCTGCTGGTGATGCAGGCGGTGGAGGGCCGCGGCCTGCCCGGCAACATGTTCGTCCCGGTTTCGGCGCTGGAGCCGATTCTTGCAGACCTGCTCGCCTATGGCCGCCGCCAGGAGCCGGCGCGGCCGTGGTTGGGCGTCACCCTGCGCGAGGAGTTGGGCCGGCTGATGGTGGAAAAGGTGTCGCCACGCAGTCCCGCCGAGTCGGCTGGGCTGCGTCCGGGCGACTGGATCGTCGGCGTCGGCGGCCAGCGCTTCAGCGGGCTGGCGGATTTCTATCGCAAGCTCTGGGGCCTGGGGCCGGCCGGCGTCGTCGTGCCGCTGGAGGTGATGCGCGGCGCCACCCTGACCCCGGTCCCGGTGACCTCGGCCGACCGCGTGCGTTTCCTGCGGCTGAACCCGACGCTGTGACGCCCTCGCCGGCGCTTGTGGTGGGCGCGGCGGCGTAGCACCCTGTCGCAAACAGCCATCCGTGGGACCACGCCGACCATGAATCATCCCGACATCGAGATCATCGACAAGAAAACCCCCTACAAGGGTTTCCTGACCATCGACGTCTACCGCCTGCGCCACAAGAAATTCGACGGAACCTGGACAGACGTGCTGCCGCCGCGCGAGGTCTGCGACCGCGGCGCGGCGGTGGGTGTCCTGCTGTACGACCCCGACCTCGACAGCGTGGTGATGATCGAGCAGTTCCGCGTCGGCTCGGCCGCGGCCGGTGGCCCAGCCTGGATGACCGAGATCGTCGCCGGCATGGTCGGCGAGGGCGAGAGCCCCGAGGAGGTGGCACGCCGCGAATCGCTGGAGGAGGCCGGCTGCGCCATCCAGGAGATCGAGCAGATCTGCGACTACTACGTCAGCCCCGGCGCCTTCACCGAGGTCGTCACCGTCTTCTGCGGCCGGGTCGACAGCCGCAACCTCGCCGCCACCGGTGGCTTGGAGGACGAGCATGAGGACATCCGGATCTTTGCCCTGCCGGCCGACGAGGCGATCCGCATGATGGACGAGAACCGCCTGCGCAACTCCGTCGCCATCATCGCGGTCGGCTGGCTGGCCCGCCACCGCGAGGGCTTGCGCAAGCGCTGGCTCGGTCAGGGATGAGTGTAGCGGGCGTCGGCAATCGACGCCCTCCCTCCGCCACCAAATTCACATAACTAAATCGTTCAATGCAGCATTTCACACCACCGCCTTGAAACCGCCGCTCCCCGACCTGATAGTATCGTCAGCAATCCACACCTGACCTTGGGAGTACCCGCCTTGGACATCCGCAACGGCTTTATCGGCGCCATCGGCAACACGCCGCTGATTCGCATGGAAGGTCCATCGAAGGCGACGGGCTGCGAGATCCTGGGCAAGGCGGAGTTCCTGAACCCCGGCGGGTCGGTCAAGGATCGCGCGGCGCTCGCCATCGTGCGCGACGCGGAACAGCGCGGACTTCTGCGCCCCGGCGGCACCATCGTCGAGGGGACGGCCGGCAACACTGGCATCGGGCTGGCGCTGGTCGGCAATGCGCTTGGCTATCGCACCGTCATCGTCATGCCGGAGACGCAGAGCCAGGAGAAGAAGGACATGCTGCGCCTGATCGGCGCCGACCTGCGGCTGGTTCCGGCGGTCCCCTATTCCAATCCCGACAACTACGTCCGCTATTCCGGCCGGCTGGCCGAGGAACTGGCGAAGACCGAGCCGAACGGCGTCGTCTGGGCCAACCAGTTCGACAACACCGCCAACCGCGAAGGCCACCGCACCACCACCGGCCCGGAAATCTGGGAGCAGACCGGCGGCAAGGTCGATGCCTTCACCTGCGCGGTGGGCAGCGGCGGCACGCTGGCCGGCATTGCCATGGCCCTGAAGGAGCGGAACCCGAACATCCGCATCACGCTGGCCGACCCGATGGGTGCGGCGCTGTTCAGCTACTACACCAAGGGCGAACTGAAGTCGGAAGGCAGTTCCATCACTGAAGGCATCGGCCAGGGCCGTATCACCGCCAACCTGGAACAGGCGCCGATCGACGACGCCCTGCAGATCCCGGATGAAGAGGCGCTGCCGATCATCTTCGACCTCATCAAGACCCAGGGTCTGGTGCTGGGCGGATCAAGCGGCATCAACATCGCCGCGGCGATGCGGGTGGCGCGCGACCTCGGTCCGGGGCACACGGTGGTGACCATCCTGTGCGACGGGGGGCAGCGTTACCAATCGAAGCTCTTCAATCCTGACTTCCTCCGTGAGAAGAATCTTCCGGTGCCAGACTGGCTGGCCTGATTCTTCATCGAGGGGGATATGGACGCGCTATTCCGCGAGGACGCCTACGCCCGCAACTGCGTCGCCACCGTTACGGCGGTGGACGAGCGCGGCATCCGGCTCGACCGCACCGTCTTCTACCCGACCGGCGGCGGCCAGCCGGGCGACAGTGGGGTCCTGCGCTTCGACGGGTTCGAAGTCCGCATCAAGGACACGGTGAAGGGCGACGGCGGCCCCGACGACGTCATCCATGTGCCGGAGGACGGACAGGAGTTGCCCGGCCCCGGCACCGCGGTGGAGGCGGAGATCGACTGGGACCGCCGCTATCGCCACATGCGCATGCACACCGCCCTGCACCTTCTGTGCGCCGCGGTGCCGGGGTCGGTCACCGGCGGGCAGATCGGCGCGGACAAGAGCCGGCTCGACTTCAACGTCCCGGCCGAAGTGCTGGACAAGGATGCCATCGCCGAGGCGGTCAACCGGCTGATCGCCGCCGACACGCCGGTCGGCACCCGCTGGATTTCCGACGAGGAGATGGCGGCGCAGCCGGAGCTGGTCCGCACCATGTCGGTGAAGCCGCCGACCGGCAGCGGCCGGGTGCGCCTGCTGAATGTCGAGGGCGTCGATCTGCAGCCCTGCGGCGGCACCCATGTCGCCCGTACCGGCGAGATCGGCGGAATCGAGGTGACGAAAATCGAAAACAAGGGCAAGCAGAACCGGCGCGTCGTCATCGCGCTGAAGGACTGAGCCCGTCACCCCGATTTTCCGCCCGACAGAGTCATATCGAGGACGCGCAGAATGAGCGACAGCACCGTGGAACCGCTGACCGGCCCCGTCGTCTCCACCGACTGGCTCGCCCGCAATCTGGGACGGCCCGGCCTGAAGGTTCTCGACGGGTCCTGGCACATGCCGGCCCTGAAGCGCGACATCCGGGCGGATTTCGCCGCCTGCCACATCGCCGGCGCCCGGCTGTGCGATGTCGACGAGGTGGCGGCACCCAACACCGCCCCCCTGCCCCATATGGCGCCCGACGAGGCGACCTTCGCCGCCAAGATCGGCGCGCTCGGCATCGGCGACGCCGACACGGTGGTGGTCTACGACAGTGCCGGCATGGCCACCGCGGCGGCGCGCGTCTGGTGGCTGTTCCGGCTGTTCGGCTTCGACCGGGTGGCGGTGCTGGACGGCGGCCTGCCGAAATGGCTGACGGAGGGACGTCCGACCGACTCGGGCGAGGCCGCCCCGGTCCAGCCGGCGGTCTTCACCGCGCGCAAGCGGCCGGAGCTGATCCGCAGTGCCGATCAGGTTCTCGCCAACATCGACGCCCGCGCCGATCAGGTGACCGACGCCCGCGCCCAGCCGCGATTCGAGGGCGCGGTGGCGGAGCCCTGGCCCGGCCGCCGCAGCGGACGGATTCCCGGCAGCTTCAACCTGCCCCACACCGACCTGATCGACGCCGAGGCCAAGACCCTGCTGCCGCCGGACGTCATCGCCGGGAAGGCGCGCGCTGCCGGGCTGGACCTCGACCGGCCGGTCGTCGCCTCCTGCGGCAGCGGCATCACCGCCTGCGTCATCGCGCTCGGCCTCGCCACCGCCGGCAAGCCGGACGTGGCGATCTATGACGGCTCGTGGGCCGAGTGGGGCCTGCGCGAGGATCTGCCGCTGGAAACGGGACCTCGGCAACCGTGACCCTCTCCGTCCGACCCTGCACGGCGGTAGACCGCGACGCCGTCGTGGCGCTGTGGACCGCCTGCGGGCTGGTGGTGCCGTGGAACGACCCGGCGGCGGACTTCGCGCTGGCTTTGTCGAAGACCAGTTCGACCGTACTGGCGGCGGTCGCCGATAACCGGATCGTCGCAACCGCCATGGTCGGGCAGGATGGCCACCGCGGCTGGATCTATTACGTCGCCGTCGATCCGGCTTTGCAGGGACAAGGGCTCGGCCGGCGCATGGTGGCGGAGGCCGAAGACTGGCTGGCTGCTGCCGGGATGCCGAAGGTCCAGCTCCTCGTCCGTGAGACCAACCAACGGGTGCTGGCCTTCTATGAAAGGCTGGGCTATGCCAGATCGCCCGTCACGATGATGCAGAAATGGCTGACCAACCCTTCTCCCTGACCCGCCCCGCCGTGCCAGCCGCCAGCCGGCCCGACCATCTGTCGGTGATCGTCACCTACCTGGAGATGACCGCACCGCCGGCCCACGCGCCCGTGCGCCAGCCGGCCGGCAACCTTTCCCTGGTGCGGGCCAACCCGCCGACCTGGTCCTTCTACCGCTATCTCTACGACACGGTGGGCGAACCCTGGCTGTGGCACGAGCGTCGCCGCATGCCGCGCAAGGAGCTGGAGCGCTCGATCCACGATCCGCTGGTGGAGGTCTGGGTGCTGTATGTCGACGGCACGCCCGCCGGCTATGGCGAGTTGGACCGGCGGACGCAGGAGACCGATCTCTCCTATTTCGGGCTGATCCCCGACTTCATCGGCCACAAGCTCGGCCCCTGGCTGCTCGACACCATCATCCGCAAGGCCTGGGACGGCGGCACGGCCAAGCTGCTTGTCAACACCTGCACCTTCGACCATCCGAAGGCGCTGCCGCTCTATCAGAGCATGGGCTTCGTTCCGACCCGCCATGTCGCCCGCGAGGTCCGCGATCCGCGCCTGGAGGGCGTGCTGCCGCGCAGTTCCGGGGAGCATATTCCGCTCGCCCGCTAAGTCAGAGAGGGCGGCGACGTTCCGCCGCCCCGTCTTCCCAACCGACGCGTTAAGCGCCTTCGGCCACCGCCAGCAGCCCGTCGACATCGACCGCCGACTCCAGCCGGTCGGCAACGGCGTCGAGCGCCCGATCCACCGCCACGCCATAGGCCAGTTCCGAGCCGTCGCCGCCAAGCCGGCGCAGATAGGCCGCACGGAATCCGTCCGCGCCGAACAGCCCGTGCAGATAGCAGCCGGCAACCCGCCCGTCCGCCGACTCCGCGCCGTCCGTCACGCCGCCCGCAAGCTCCAGCATCGGCCGCGCCCGGTCCGGCCCTTCGGTGCGCCCCATATGCATCTCGTACCCCGCCACCGACGCGCCGGTGCGGCGCTCGGTGCCGCGTGCCTCCTCCAGCACCTTCGGCCCCTTCAGCACCGTTTCGACGTCCAGCAGGCCGAGCCCGGCGGCCTCTCCCGGCGGCCCCTCGATGCCGTCCGGATCGGCGATCCGCCGACCCAGCATCTGATAGCCGCCGCAGATCCCCAGCACCCGCCCACCGCGCCGCCAATGGGCCAGCAGATCGACATCCCAACCTTGCGCCCGCAGGAAGGCGAGATCGGCAATCGTCGCCTTGGTGCCGGGCAGGATCACCAGATCGGCGTCGCCGGGCAGCGGCTGTCCAGGACGGACCATGGTCAGCGCGACACCCGGCTCCTGCGCCAGCGGATCGAAATCGTCGAAGTTGGCGATGCGCGACAGCATCGGCACCGCGACGCGCAACGACCCGTTCCCCACAGCGCGCGGCCGGTCTAGCGCCACCGCATCCTCCGCCGGCAGGGTCGCCGCCTCATGCAGCCAGGGCACCACGCCGAATCCGCGCCAGCCGGTGTGGCTCTCGATGATCCGCAGCCCTTCATCGAACAGGCGAACATCGCCACGGAACTTGTTGATGAGAAAGCCCTTGATCCGCTCCTGCTCAGATTTTGGTAGAAGTGCGTGGGTGCCGACCAGACTGGCGATCACGCCGCCGCGGTCGATGTCGCCGACCAGCAGGACCGGCACGTCGGCGGCCGTCGCAAAGCCCATGTTGGCGATGTCGCCGGCCCGCAGATTGACCTCCGCCGGGCTGCCGGCGCCCTCGACCACCACGATGTCGGCCTCGGCCCGCAGCCGCTCGAAACTGTCCAGCACGGTGCCCAGCAGTTCGCGCTTGCGCGCCTGATAGTCGGCGGCCCGCGCGGTGCCGACCACGACGCCGCGCACCACCACTTGGGATCCGACGTCCGATTGCGGCTTCAGCAGCACCGGGTTCATGTGGACGCTGGGCGCCACGCCGCAGGCCCGCGCCTGGAGCGCCTGGGCGCGGCCGATCTCGCCGCCGTCCGCCGTCACCGCCGCGTTGTTGGACATGTTCTGCGGCTTGAACGGCCGGACGGTCAGGCCACGCCGCACCAGCGCCCGGCACAGGCCGGCCACCAGCAGCGACTTGCCGACGTCCGAGCCGGTGCCTTGCAGCATGATCGCGCGAGATCGCATCGCCCGAGTTCGCATAACTCAGAACTCGATGCCGGCCTGGGCCTTCACCCCGGCTTCGAACGGGTGCTTGACCAAAGTCATCTCGGTGACGAGGTCGGCGGCCGCGATCAGTTCCGGCTTGGCGTTGCGGCCGGTGATGCAGACATGCAGGTCGGGCCGGCGGGCGGCCAGCGTCGCCAGCACCTCGTCCAGCGGCAGGTAGTCCATGCGCAGCACGATGTTCAGCTCGTCCAGCACGATCAGGCGATAGCGCGGGTCGGCCATCAGCTCCTTGGCCTTGGCCCAGGCGGCCTCGGCGGCGGCGATGTCGCGGGCGCGGTCCTGCGTGTCCCAGGTGAAGCCTTCGCCCATCGTGTAGAAATCGACCAGATCCTCGAATCGCTCCAGCGCCACCGTCTCGCCGGTGGACCAGGCGCCCTTGACGAACTGGACCATGCCCACCCGCATGCCGTGGCCGACGGCGCGCATCATCAGGCCGAAGGCGGCGGTGGACTTGCCCTTGCCCTTGCCGGTGTGGACCATCAGCAGGCCCTTCTCCACCGTCTTGGAGGCGAGAGCCCGCTCCTGCAACGCCTTGCGCCGCTTCATCTTCTCGGCGTGGCGGCGGTTAAGGTCTTCGGTGTCGGCGGTCATATCGGAGTTCCCTTCACGAACATCGGCAGACCGGCGACGGTCAGCACGACGCGCGGCGCCACGGCCGCGATGGATTGGTGCAGGCGGCCGGCATGGTCGCGGAAGCGGCGCGCCAGCGCATTGTCGGGCACGATGCCCATCCCGACCTCGTTGGAGACCAGGACCACACGGCCGGGCAGGGTCGGCAGAAGCTCCACCAGCGCCGCGCTCTCCGCCGCGACGTCGGCCTCCGCCATCATCAGATTCGTCAGCCACAGGGTCAGGCAATCGACCAGGACTCCGGTGCCCTCGGCGGCATGACAGCGCAAAACCCCGGTCAGGTCGCGCGGCTCCTCCACCGTCGTCCAGTCGGGGCCACGGTCGTCGCGGTGCTTCGCCACCCGCTCCGCCATTTCCGAATCCCACACCTGCGAGGTGGCGATGTAGACGCGTGGGCCCCCCAGCGCGGTCACCAGCCCCTCGGCATAGCGGCTCTTGCCCGACCGCGCGCCGCCCAGCACCAGCGTCAGATCGGCGTTCATTCCCCCAACCTTCATTCCCAGGCGTTCCCGTCGCGATGCCGATAGGCGCCGTCGCGCCAGACCATGTCCTCGTCGGAATAGTCGATCTCGTCGCCGGCGCTGCGGTCGCCGACCTCCAGATAGCTGGCCGGGCGGTCGCTGCGGTTGATCAGCCGGTGCCCGTCGGCGACGCCATGCGGGAATCCGGCGCACATGCCGGCGGTCAGCAGCGTCTCCCCCGCGTCGGTCACCAGCGTCAGTTCGCCCTCCACCACATAGACGAACTCGTCCTGTTTGCTGTGCCAGTGGCGCAGGGCGGAGGAAGCGCCGGGCGCCAGCCGGGTCAAGTTGACGCCGAAATTGCTCAGGCCCAGCGGATCGCCCAGCACCATCCGGTGCCGCCCGGCGACCTGCGCCCGGAACGGCTGCGGATAGTCGGTGGCGCCGGTTTCGGCGGCCAGCGTCGCGGGATCAAGGACCGGTGGGTTCGGCATGGGCGCTCTCCGGTTCTGCAGTGCGGGTCCGGACTGTCGCAAACCGCACCGGCGGCGTCAAACGGCTCAAGTCCCCTTACAGGGCAGGGTTGACCGCCCGGTGGCTGGACAGGTGCCCGTTCGCCCACCATGCTTATTGCAGTGCAAAACAACAACCTGCGATGCGATGTCGACCCTGGAAATCATCAGCCGCCGTCCCGCCGGCACGCCGCCCATCAGCACGCCGAAAGCGCCGCCGCTCCTGTTCGTCCATGGCGCCTTCAGCGGCGCCTGGATCTGGGATGCCAAGTTCCTGCCCTGGTTCGCCGCGCGCGGGTGGGAAGCCCATGCCGTCTCGCTGCGTGGGCATGGCAACAGCGAAGGGCGCGACCGGCTGCATGATTTCGGCATCGCCGATTACATCGATGACGTGCTGGAGGCGGCAGATCGCCTCTCCGCCCCGCCGGTTCTGATCGGCCATTCGATGGGCGGCATGGTGGTGCAGCGCGCGCTGGCGAAGTGCCGCTTTCCCGCCGGCGTGCTGATGGCGTCCGCCCCGCCCTACGGCCTGCTGTCCTCCACCATGGGGCTGGCTTGGCGCTCGCCTTATGTGTTCCAGCAGATGTCGATGCTGATGACATTCGGCGAGAAGGCGATCGACCCCGACGCCATCCGCCGCGCCATGTTCTCCGACAAGATGCCGCGCGCCGAAGCCGCCAAGTACGAGAGCTACCTGCAGGAGGAATCGCGCCGAGTCCTGCTGGACATCGGCGGCTGGATCCCCTTCCCCGTCCTGCCGCCGCGCGACATGCCGATGCTGGTCATGGGCGCGGAGGAAGACCTGCTGTTCCCCCGTGCGGAGGTGGTCGCCACCGCCGCAGCGCTGGGCACCCACCCGGTGTTCCTGCCGGGCATGGGCCACGCGATGATGCTCGAACAGGACTGGCAGTCGGCGGCCGAGCGGGTCGAGGCGTGGATCACCGCGACGGTGACGGCCGAGGTGGCCTGAGGCCGCCCTACGCCTTGGGCCGCTCCGACCGGGAATAATTGCTGAAATGCCCTTCCTTCGCCGCCATCCGGCGGGCGGAGTGGACGATGGCGCCGGACTTGCCTTCCGGCGCCACGTTCGAAAGCTGGCGGGTCAGCTCGGCGCTGCCGCAGGATGGACAGGCGGGCGTCTCACCGGAGCGCACCAGGGACTCGAACCCATGGTCGCAGGCCTTGCAGCGATAGGAATAAAGCGGCATCGCACCCTCGCGAAACGGATCGCATCGTCCCGAGCATGCCGCAATATCCATATTAAGAAAATGGTTTTGTTGCACCGCACCCAAATCGGTCAGGCAGCAGCCCCAGCGAAATCGAAACCGGCCGCTTCGACCGCCTGCCGCACCACATCGGCCGGCACGCCGCCATCGACCAGCACGGTGCCGGTGGCGAGGTCGACGGTCACCGCGGCATCGGGCGCCGCCTTGGTGATCGCATTGGAAACGGAGCGGGCGCAGCCGCCGCAGGTCATTCCATCCACCTTGTACGCATCGGCCATCGTCACGGGGCTCCCCTTTCGGTCGGGTCAGCCGCCGGCATGGTGCGTCCGCACCACCGCGCTGACCGGGACAAGAACGAAGCCACGCTTTTGCACATCCGGCAGCCAGGACGCCAGAGCCTCGATTGTCGCATCATGCGGGTGACCGATGGCGACGGCATAGCCCTGCCGCTTCGCCACCTGCTCCGTCTTCGCCAATTGAGCCTTCACCGCCGCCACCGTCTCCTCGTTGTCGAGGAAGATGTCGCGGCCGACCCAGGGCATCTTCAGCTCCCGCGCCAGCCCGATTCCGGCGCTGTTGGGCGTCGTCCGGCTGTCCAGCCACAGCAGCCCGCGGCGGTGCAACTCCGCCAGCACCGGCGCCAGCGCCGCCCGGTCGGCGGTGAACCGGCTGCCCATATGGTTGTTCACCCCGACATAGCCGTCGAAGCTGTCCAGCGCGGCGCGGAACCGCTTCACGATCTCGCCCTTGTCCAGCGAGACCAGCAGAGCGTTCGGCCCCGGATCGGCCTTCACGCTGGGCTCCATCGGCATGTGCAGCATCAGCTCGTGCCCATTGGCGCGGGCCGCCTTCGATTGGGCCGACAGGTCGCGGGCATAGGGCAGCCAGGACAGCGTCAGCGGCCCATGGAGCCCGGCCATCCGCGCCGAGCGTTTGCGGTCCAGCCCCATGTCGTCGATGACGATGGCGATGATCGGCCTGCCCGGCGGCACCTCGGCCGGCAGCGCGTTCTTGCGCCACAGCGCGGCATTGCCCGAAGGTGCCTGCACCGGCGGCTGGGCCGGCGGCGCGGGCGGCGGCAGCATCGCCACCGTCGTGGCCGGCGGACGCGCCTCGACCTTATCCTGCGCCGGCTTTTCCGGCACCGCATGTTCCGGCCCTTCCGCCGCATGCACCGGCGCCTCGGCCTTCGCCGCAGGCGGAGACGGCGGCGTTGCGGGCAGTGCGGAGGCCGGCGCAGACGGCAGGGCGGCCTGCTGAACCGGCGCCTGCGGCGCCTTTTCTCCGCCGGACCGTCCGCCGGTCAACGTGGCGACGCCCATCGCCACGGCGAACACCGCGGCGACCGCAGCCAGAGCCAGAACGAAGGGATTCGACAGAAACGGGGGAAGCGAAGTTCTGCGGGCTTTCGAAGGCGCCTTGCGGGCCATGGTGACGATGTCCATCCTGCGACCGGGGCGCCGCACAGTGGCACCCCGCCGCCGCCGCCGCAACCGCCCAAACGGCGCAAAAGGCCGGGGCGGAACCCGCCCTTTCCATACCGCCAAGCCCACCCTGAAGAGTCCGTCCGATGCGTCCCATCTTTGTTACTGCGGCGTTCCTGCTGGCCACTTCCGCCCCGGCGCAGGCCGCCGGCGGCCTGCAATGCCCGGCCGGCCTGACGGTCCAGGCGCAGCCCGACGCCCCCGGCGGCTGGTCGCCCTACCCCGGCCACGACAGCCACGGCTTCGCCGGCATCACCATCGTCGAGGGCGACCGCGCCAGCGAAATGACCAGCGCCTCTCCTGCCTCGCTGGCCCCCGACCGCGAGGTCCGGCGCGGCCGCAGCATCGTCCAGGTTTGGGAGTTCACCGGTGCCCGGCGACGGAACATCTTCCTGGTCTGCCGCTACCGCGACACCCAGGCGACGCTCGCCGCCGACCTGCCGTCCCATACCCGCCGTTGCACCCTGACGCTGGCGACCGACATCCGCGGCACCGTCCTGGACGACCCGAAGACGCCGCCGCAGCTCGACTGCCGGTGAAGCGGCGAAGTTCTGCGCGGAGGCTGGAAATCCGCCCCCTCAGCCGCTAGGGTGTTCCTCGTTGGAACAGGGCCGGAACGGCCCCGCGTTGGAACAGGGCCGGAACGGTCCAGACGGCCCGGGCGAAGTTGGCCGGGCGAAGGTGGAAGGCGGAAGGCGCATGCTGCTGCTCATCGATAACTACGACAGCTTTACCTACAACCTCGTCCATTACCTGGGCGAGCTTGGCGCCGACGTGCAGGTCCGCCGCAACGACGCCCTGACGGTGCAGGAGGCGATGGCATTGCGCCCCGACGGCATCGTGCTGTCCCCGGGCCCCTGCGATCCCGACCGCGCCGGCATCTGCCTGCCCCTGATCGACGCCGCCGCGAAGGCCCGCCTGCCGCTGTTGGGCGTCTGCCTGGGCCACCAGTCCATCGGTCAATCCTTCGGCGGCCGGGTGATCCGCGCGCCGGTGCCGATGCACGGCAAGGTCGACAA
>PJUA01000651.1_pt1 | contig 14287 bp, 10 predicted proteins | sample 1512151 | NCBI WGS metagenome assembly PJUA01 (sample SAMN08177678, study PRJNA422409) | Soil metagenome, whole genome shotgun sequencing project. | isolation source: Soil enriched on filter paper: beechwood xylan treatment | place: USA: Madison | collected 2015-01-15
AAGCGACCAGCCTCGCCACCGCCTTCGCGCTGATCGCGCTGCTGGCGCTGGGGATGGCCGCCACCGCGGCCCGTGCGGTGCCGCGGCAGGCGGTTTGACGCTTAGAGATACAGGAACGCCAGCATGCCGGTGCCGATGGCGATGCGGTACCAGCCAAAGGGGGTGAAGCCGTAGCGGCCGACGAAATCGACCAGCGTCTTCACCACCAGGGCCGCGGCGATGAAGGCGGTGACGAAGCCGACCAGGATCAGCAGGCCGCTGTCCATGCTCATCACCGACCAGTTCTTGTACAGGTCGTAGACGGTGGCGCCGGCCATGGTCGGCACCGCCAGGAAGAAGGAGAACTCGGCCGCCGCCTTGCGGTCGACGCCCATCAGCAGCGCGCCCAGGATGCTGGCGCCCGAGCGCGACACGCCCGGAACCAGCGCCAGGCACTGGCAGAAGCCGATCTTCAGCGCCAGCGGGGCGGAGAAATTCTCGATCTGGTGATAGCGGGCGACCGGGATCAGCCGCTCCGCCATCAGGATGGCGATGCCGCCCAGGATCAGCGCGATGCTGACCACGGTCGGGTTGAACAGCACCGACTTGATGATGCCGTGCAGCCCGGCGCCCAGCACCATCGCCGGCAGGAAGGCGATCAGCACCGCCATGACGAAGCGCCGCGCGCCCGGATCGTCCTTCAGCCCTGTGGCAACACGCCACAGCCTGTGGAAATAAACCACGCAGATCGCCAGAATGGCGCCAAGCTGGATCACCACCTCGAACACCTTGCCGGGCGGTCCCTGGAAGCCCAGCAACTCGTCCAGCATGATGAGGTGGCCGGTCGAGGAGACGGGCAGGAACTCGGTCAGCCCCTCAACCAGCCCCATGAGTGTGGCGTCCAGATATTGATCGATCATCATCGCGGCACGCAGCCTTCGGCAGGTTGGATGTTGCGGCGCTTATAGCAGGGCATGGCCGCGCTTGGCGATGGCGAGGGTTCGGTACTCCTATGCGAGCGATAGTCCTGTTTCGAGACTAATTTTCTGTCTCGTTTTTGTGACACCCTACCGCCACGCCTACGCATTCCAGCCTTGCGAAGGAAAAGGTCAACAAACCGGACCTATCGGCGCTTTTGTGCTTTCGCAGGCCCGTCTCATGCGTTATATGACGAGCGTCCGCCACTTTGCGGACGTTCGATTTCAACCCAGCCGGTCGGTGTAGGCCAACGCCGCAGCCCCCGGTCAGGCCCAGCAAGGCGATGTCCCGTGGCAGACAGCGGGGCCGCGAAGCGAAGGAGCAGACGTCATGGCGAACCAGAAAATGTTGGGCTTCGTGCACACCGCGCAGAAGATGCCCGACAAGCGGTCTGCCGCCGACCGCCGCCACGACTTCGCGGAAATCTACGCCCGCTTCAGCGACGAGCGCGCCGTCGAGCAGGCCAACCGCTGCTCGCAGTGCGGCGTTCCCTTCTGCCAGGTGCATTGCCCGGTCTCCAACAACATCCCCGACTGGCTGAAGCTGACCGCCGAGGGCCGTCTGGAGGAGGCTTACGAGGTCTCCCAGGCCACCAACAACTTCCCCGAAATCTGCGGCCGCATCTGCCCGCAGGACCGTCTGTGCGAGGGCAACTGCGTCATCGAGCAGTCGACCCACGGCGCCGTCACCATCGGCTCGGTCGAGAAGTACATCAATGACACCGCCTGGGAGAACGGCTGGGTCAAGCCGCGCAAGCCGGCCCGCGAGCTGGGCCTGTCGGTCGGCGTGATCGGCGCCGGCCCGGCCGGTCTCGCCGCCGCCGAGGAGATGCGCGCCAAGGGCTACGAGGTGCATGTCTACGACCGCTACGACCGCATGGGCGGCCTGCTGGTCTACGGCATCCCCGGCTTCAAGCTGGAGAAGGACGTCGTCGCCCGCCGCGTCCAGCGTCTGGCCGATGCCGGCGTGATCTTCCATCCGAATTTCGAGGTCGGCCGCGACGCCTCGCTGGCCGAGCTGCGCGAGCGCCACGTCACCATCCTGATCGCCACCGGCGTCTACAAGGCCCGCGACATCAAGGCCCCCGGCTCGGGGCTGAAGAACATCGTTCCGGCGCTGGATTACCTGACCGCCTCCAACAAGGTCGGGCTGGGCGACTCGGTCGCGGCGTATGAGGACGGCTCGCTGAACGCCGCCGGCAAGAAGGTGGTGGTGCTCGGCGGCGGCGACACCGCGATGGACTGCGTGCGCACGGCGATCCGCCAGGGTGCGACCTCCGTCAAGTGCCTGTACCGCCGCGACCGCAAGAACATGCCGGGCTCGCAGCGCGAAGTGGCGCATGCCGAGGAAGAGGGCGTCGAGTTCGTCTGGCAGGCCGCGCCGGAAGCCTTCACCGGCAACGACGTGGTGACCGGCGTCCGCGCCGTCCGCATCCATCTGGGTGTCGCCGACGCCACCGGCCGCCAGACCCCGCAGGTGATCGAGGGCTCCGAGTTCACCGAGCCGGCCGACCTCGTCATCAAGGCTCTCGGCTTCGAGCCGGAGGATCTGCCGGGCATGTTCGGCTCGCCGGACCTGACCGTCACCCGCTGGGGCACGCTGCTGGTCGACCACCGCACCAAGATGACCAGCCTGGACGGCGTCTTCGCCGCCGGCGACATCGTCCGCGGCGCGTCCCTGGTGGTGTGGGCCATCCGCGACGGCCGCGACGCCTCCGACGCCATGCACGCCTACGCCCAGACCGTCGGCGCGCCCAAGCTGGCCGTCGCGGCTGAGTAAGCCACTCCTTCCTTCTGACATCAGTACCACCGTCTACCCCAGGGGGCCTTCCCTTCGGCCCCCCAGGTCAACGTCCAGACTGTGAAAGGGTCGTTCCATGACCACCGAGTTGAACCAGGGTGAGCAGTTCGTCGCCGATTTCCGCGCCAACGCCGCGGCGCTGACCACTGCCCACGCCTACAATCCGGCCGACGAGCACGACGCCTGCGGCGTCGGCTTCATCGCCGCGATCGACGGCAAGCCCCGCCGTTCGGTGGTCGAGAAAGGCATCGAGGCCCTGAAGGCGGTCTGGCACCGCGGCGCGGTGGACGCCGACGGCAAGACCGGCGACGGCGCCGGCATCCATGTCCAGGTGCCGCAGAAGTTCTTCAAGGACCACGTCAAGGTCATCGGCCACACCCCGCCGGAGAACAATCTGGCGGTCGGTCAGGTCTTCCTGCCGCGCATCAGCCTGGACGCGCAGGAAGCCTGCCGCTGCATCGTCGAGACCGAGATCCTGGCCTTCGGCTACTACATCTATGGCTGGCGTCAGGTGCCGATCAACGTCGACATCATCGGCGAGAAGGCCAACGCCACCCGGCCCGAGATCGAACAGATCATCATCGGCAATTCGAAGGGTGTGTCGGACGAGCAGTTCGAACTCGACCTCTACATCATCCGCCGCCGGATCGAGAAGGCGGTGCAGAACGAGCGCATCAACGACTTCTACATCTGCTCGCTGTCGGCGCGCTCGATCATCTACAAGGGCATGTTCCTCGCCGAACAGCTCTCGACCTTCTATCCGGACCTGACCGACGACCGGTTCGAGTCGTCCTTCGCCATCTACCACCAGCGCTATTCGACCAACACCTTCCCGACCTGGCCGCTGGCCCAGCCCTTCCGCATGCTCGCCCACAATGGCGAGATCAACACGCTGAAGGGCAACGTCAACTGGATGAAGGCGCACGAGACCCGGATGGAGCATCCGGTGTTCGGCGCCAACATGGGCGACCTGAAGCCGGTGATCGGCGTCGGCCTGTCCGACTCCGGCGCGCTGGACACGGTGTTCGAGGTGATGGTCCGCGCCGGCCGCACTGCGCCGATGGTCAAGATGATGCTGGTGCCGCAGGCGCTGACCAGCTCGCAGACCACGCCGGACAACCACAAGGCCCTGATCGCCTACTGCAACTCCGTCATGGAGCCGTGGGACGGCCCGGCGGCGCTGGCGATGACCGACGGCCGCTGGGTCGTCGGCGGCATGGACCGCAACGGCCTGCGTCCGATGCGCTACACCATCACCACCGACGGCCTGATCATCGCCGGCTCCGAGACCGGCATGGTCAAGATCGAGGAGAACCAGGTGATCGAGAAGGGCCGCCTCGGCCCGGGCGAGATGATCGCCGTAGACCTCCAGGCCGGCAAGCTGTTCCACGACCGTGAGCTGAAGGACCATCTGGCCTCCCAGAAGCCCTGGGGCCAGTGGGTCAAGAACACCACGCACCTGGACGAGCTGGTGAAGTCCGCCGCGCTGAAGGGCGAGCCGTCGGAGATGGAGAAGGAGGAGCTGCGCCGTCGCCAGATGGCCTTCGGCCTCGCCATGGAAGACATGGAGCTGATCCTCCACCCGATGGCGGAGGACGGCAAGGAAGCCATCGGCTCGATGGGCGACGACAGCCCGATCGCCGTGCTGTCCGACAAGTACCGCGGCCTGCACCACTTCTTCCGCCAGAACTTCTCCCAGGTCACCAACCCGCCCATCGACTCGCTTCGCGAGCGCCGGGTGATGAGCCTGAAGACGCGCCTGGGCAACCTCGGCAACATCCTGGACGAGGATGAAAGCCAGACCCGGTTGCTGCAACTCGACAGCCCGGTGCTGACCACCGCCGAATTCCACGCGATGCGGGAGTATATGGGCGAGACGGCGGCGGTGATCGACGCCACCTTCCCGGTGGACGGCGGCCCCGACGCCCTGCGCGACGCGCTGCGCCGCATCCGTCAGGAGGCGGAGGATGCCGTGCGCGGCGGTGCCAACCACGTCATCCTGACCGACGAGGCGATGGGCCCGGCCCGCGCCGCCATCCCGGCCATCCTGGCGACCGGTGCGGTCCACACCCACCTGATCCGCTCGAACCTGCGCACCTTCACCTCGCTGAACCTGCGCACGGCGGAATGCCTGGACACTCATTACTTCGCGGTGCTGATCGGCGTCGGCGCCACCACCGTCAACGCCTATCTCGCCCAGGAAGCGGTGGCCGAGCGCCAGCGCCGCGGCCTGCTCGGTTCGCTGTCGCTGGAAAAGGCGATGACGAACTACAAGAAGGCCATCGACGACGGCCTGCTGAAGATCATGTCCAAGATGGGCATCTCGGTCATCAGCAGCTACCGCGGCGGCGGCAACTTCGAGGCCATCGGCCTCAGCCGCGCCCTGGTCGCCGAGCATTTCCCGGCGATGGTCAGCCGCATCTCCGGCATCGGCCTGAACGGCATCCAGAAGAAGGTCCTGGAGCAGCATGCGCTGGCCTATGCCGGCGAGGCGCTGCCCCTGCCGGTCGGCGGCTTCTACCGCTTCCGCAAGTCGGGCGACCGCCATGGCTGGGAGGGTGGGATCATCCACACCCTGCAGCAGGCCGTCACCAACGACAGCTACACCACCTTCAAGAAGTATTCGGAGCAGGTGAACAAGCGGCCGCCGATGCAGCTGCGCGACCTGCTGGAGTTCCGCACCACCAAGGCCGCCGTTCCGGTGGACGAGGTGGAGAGCATCACCGCGATCCGCAAGCGCTTCATCACGCCGGGCATGTCGATGGGCGCCCTGTCGCCCGAGGCGCACGGCACGCTGAATGTCGCCATGAACCGCATCGGCGCCAAGTCCGACTCGGGCGAGGGCGGTGAGGATCCGGCGCGCTTCCGTCCCGACAAGAACGGCGACAACTGGAACTCCGCCATCAAGCAGGTGGCGTCGGGCCGCTTCGGCGTCACCGCCGAGTACCTGAACCAGTGCCGCGAGCTGGAGATCAAGGTCGCCCAGGGCGCCAAGCCCGGCGAAGGCGGCCAGCTGCCCGGCTTCAAGGTGACGGAGATGATCGCGCGGCTGCGTCACTCGACGCCGGGCGTCATGCTCATCAGCCCGCCGCCGCACCACGACATCTATTCGATTGAGGATCTGGCGCAGCTCATCTACGACCTGAAGCAGATCAACCCGGACGCCAAGGTCACGGTGAAGCTGGTCAGCCGGTCGGGCATCGGCACCATCGCCGCCGGTGTCGCCAAGGCCAATGCCGACATCATCCTGATCTCCGGCAACTCCGGCGGCACCGGCGCGTCCCCGCAGACCTCGATCAAGTTCGCCGGCCTGCCCTGGGAGATGGGCCTGTCGGAGGTCCATCAGGTCCTGACGCTGAACAAGCTGCGCCACCGCGTGCGGCTGCGCACCGACGGCGGCCTGAAGACCGGCCGCGACATCGTCATCGCCGCCATGCTGGGCGCGGAAGAGTTTGGCATCGGCACCGCCAGCCTGATCGCCATGGGCTGCATCATGGTCCGGCAGTGCCATTCCAACACCTGCCCGGTCGGCGTCTGCGTCCAGGACGAGAAGCTGCGCGAGAAGTTCGTCGGCACGCCGGAGAAGGTCGTCAACCTCTTCACCTTCCTGGCCGAAGAGGTCCGCGAGATCCTGGCCCGCCTGGGCTTCCGCTCGCTGACCGAGGTGATCGGCCGCACCGACCTGCTGCATCAGGTCAGCCGCGGCGGCGCCCATCTCGACGACCTCGACCTCAACCCGCTTCTGGCCCAGGTCGATCCCGGCGAGAACGCGCGCTACTGCACCCTGCAGGGCCGCAACGAGGTGCCGGACACGCTGGACGCCCGCATCGTCGCCGATGCCCGCCCGCTGTTCGAGGAAGGCGAGAAGATGCAGCTCGCCTACAACGCCCGCAACACGCAGCGCGCCATCGGCACGCGGTTGTCCTCGATGGTGACGCGGAAGTTCGGGATGTTCGGGCTGCAGCCCGGCCACATCACCGTCCGCCTGCGCGGCACCGCCGGCCAGTCGCTGGGCGCCTTCGCGGTCCAGGGCATCAAGCTGGAGGTGATGGGCGACGCCAACGACTATGTCGGCAAGGGCCTGTCGGGCGGCACCATCGTGGTCCGCCCGGCCACCAGCAGCCCGCTGGAGTCGAACAAGAACACCATCATCGGCAACACGGTGCTGTACGGCGCCACCGCCGGCAAGCTGTTCGCCGCCGGTCAGGCCGGTGAGCGGTTCGCGGTGCGCAACTCCGGCGCCACCGTGGTGGTGGAGGGCTGCGGCTCCAACGGCTGCGAGTACATGACCGGCGGCACGGCGGTCATCCTGGGCAAGGTCGGCGACAACTTCGCCGCCGGCATGACTGGGGGCATGGCCTACCTGTACGATCCGGAGGACTCGCTGCCGCTGCACATCAACGAGGAAAGCGTCATCTTCCAGCGGATCGAGGTGTCCCATTACGAGGCCCAGCTCCGCGCCCTGATCGAGGAGCACGTCGCCGAGACGCAGAGCCGTTTCGCCGCCGAGATCCTCAACGACTGGCAGCGCGAACTCGGCCACTTCTGGCAGGTGGTTCCTAAGGAAATGCTGCACCGTCTGGCCGTGCCGGTGACCCTGCCGCGCGCCATCCCGGCGGAGTGATAAACGCCCTCTCCCGCCCCGGGAGAGGGAGGGGACCCGCGCCGCAAGGCGTGGGGAGGGTGAGGGGCGAGGCGAGGATCGAGAACCATCCGGTTCCTTGGATCACCCCTCACCCTTCCCATGCTCCGCATGGGCCCCTTCCCTCTCCCGGGACGGGAGAGGGAGTCGCAGAGCGGACATGAAAACGGCGCGCCATCCGGCAGGACGGCGCGCCGTTTTTCTTTTGCGGTTGCGTCAACCGGCGGTCGGGGGCAGTTCCAGCACCATGACGATGCTGTCGAAGCGGTTGCCGGGCGGAAACTCCATTGAAGTCCGACCGGTCGCGACGAAGCCGGCCGAGGCATAGAACTCCTCCGCCACCAGGCTGGCGTAGCACAGCATCCGCGATGCGCCCGCCGCGGCGGCATCCGCGACGCAGCGGTCGAGCAGCGCCCGCCCGACGCCACGGCGCAGCCAGTCGGGACGAGTGGCGAAGTGCCGGACATGGGCCAGTCCGGGCTGCGGCGCACGGGTCGGCTCGCCCGGCCAGTCGAAGCTCCAGCCGCCGCAGCCGACCGGCGTGCCGTCCGCCGCCTCTGCCAGATGATAGGTTCCGGCGCCCAGAAGCGCCGGATTCGATCGGGTGATGATCGGCAGCACCCGCTCCATCACCTCCGGCGGATAGCCGGCGGGCATCAGGGCCGGGTAGGAGGCTGCCAGCACCGTATCCACCGCGCCGGCATCGTCCGGCCACGCCCGGCGGATGGTAAAGGCGGGATCGCTCAAGGCTCGAATTCCCACGGCTCCGCCTTGGCCGCCGCGATCCACTCCCGCATCGCCGGCAGCGCCAGCACCGCGTCCATATAGGCGCGCGACTCGGGCGACACCGCGACGCCATAGGTTTCCAGCCGCATCACCACCGGGGCGAACATGGCGTCGGCGATGGTGAAGGCGCCGAACAGGAACGGCCCGCCCGCCGGCTTGCCGAAGCGGGCGCGGGCATCGGCCCACAGCGCCTCGATCCGGGCGATGTCGGCGGCGGTCGCCTCGGTCATGCCCTGGCCCTTGCGGTCGCGGTTGAGGTCCATCGACATGGTGGTGCGCAGGGAGACGAAGCCGGAATGCATCTCCGCCGACACCGCCCGCGCCACCGCCCGCGCCGCCCGGTCCGCCGGCCACAGCCCGGCATCGGGCGCCAGCTCCGCCACATATTCGCAGATCGCCAGCGAGTCCCAGACGGTCAGCCCGTCATGGATCAGGGTGGGCACGCGGCCCGACGGCGAATGCGCCGCGATGCGCGCGGCGGTGTCGGGCTGGCGCAGGGGAATGACGGTCTCGGTGAAGGCCAGCCCGGTGTGCTTGAGCGCCAGCCAGGGGCGCAGCGACCAGGACGAATAGGTCTTGTTCCCAATCACCAGGGTCAGGTCGGACATCGGACGGCACCTTTCGAAACGGGCAAACAGCGGGGGCGTGAGCATGACCCACCTCACGGACCGCAACAAGCCTTCCGGTTGCGCCGGGGCAGGCATCTGCCCTACCCGCGCGACAAACCTCCTCCGGATGTTTCATTGGAGCGGCTATACTGAGCAGCTGGATGGGCGGCTGAATGGGTGGATGGGCCATCCATTTGGAAAACGTCGTTGATCTGTGGCTTTCCGCGAGGCACTCGATGACCCGGAAACTGTTCTGGGACGATCCCTACCGCACCCGCCTGGAAACCCGCATTGCCGGGGTGGACGGCGACGAGGTCACGTTGGAGGCCACCATCCTCTACGCGCTTTCCGGTGGGCAGGAGAGCGATGCCGGCACCATCGGCGGCTTCGAGGTGCTGGAAGCCCGCAAGGACGGCCGCGAGATCCGCTACAGGCTTGCGCCCGGCCACCGCCTCGCCCCCGGCGACGCCGTTGCGGTGGCGATCGACTGGGAGCGCCGCTACCGGCTGATGCGCCTGCACTTCGCGGCCGAGATCGTGCTTGAACTGGTGATGGCCCGTCTGCCCGGCATCCACAAGATCGGCGCCCACATCGCCGCCGACAAGGCGCGCATCGACTTCGCCTGGAACGAGCCGCTGACCCCACTGCTGCCCGACTTCGCCGGACAGGCGGCACGGATCGTCGCCGCCGACACCCCCATCCTGAGCGGTTTCAGCGACGAGGCCGCCGAACGCCGCTTCTGGGAGATCCCCGGCTTCGCACGGGTTCCCTGCGGCGGCACGCATCTGCGCCGAACGGGCGAGATCGGCGCGCTGACGCTCAAGCGTCGCAACACCGGCAAGGGCAAGGAGCGCATTGAAATCGCGCTGGCCGATGCTCAGGCATCGCCCGTGCCCCGGCCGGAAAGCGAATAAATCCCCGGCCGGCAACCGACGCCCAGAGCGTGCCCGGCATCGGCACGCCGGCCCTCCTGCGCCATGCCGGTTCATTCAACCGCTGGCGGATTCCCCTCCCTGTGCTAGGATAATTTGCCTACGGGATTGGGAGGTCGTGGCATGTCCCCGATGTGTCGTTCCATTGCAGCAGATCGCCCCTCGCCCATCCGGCGCGCGGAACGCTGGAACATCGTCGGAAAACTGTTTCATGGTGTTTCATCCGTTCCATCCACCCCAGCCGAAACGGCGGGACGGGCGTCTATGGCGCCCGGATGGAACAGTGGAACATGCCTGGAAAAACGTTCCACCCTGTTCCATCCGCCGGTTTTCACACCCCGCCCATGCCTGCCCGGCGCATGCCACCCCTTTCCAGCCGCCGCCCGGCGCGCCATCCTTGGGGGATGGGCATCCGCATCGGATGCGCGACGTGATCTCGTGAGAAGGATCCTCAGTCTTGCTCGCCACCCTGCTTGCCGTTGACGGTCCGGACACCGTCGCCCTCACCCCCGTGACCAAGGCCGGGTTGGCCGACTGGCTGGCCGGGCAATCGCCGGCCGTCGCCTCCTGGGTCAAGGCGGTGGGCTTCACCGGCGAGGCCGGATCGACCGTGTTCCTGCCGGGGCCGGACGGCGCCATCGCCCATGTGCTGGCCGGCGTGTCGGCCGTCGACGATCTGTGGGCCTTCGCCGGCCTGCCCGCCTCGCTGCCGGCCGGCTCCTACCGGATCGACGCGGCGCTGGACGCGCGGGCGGCGACGCGGGCGGCACTGGGCTGGGCGCTCGGCAGCTATCGTTTCAGCCGCTACAAGAAGCCGCCGGAGAAGGGCTTCGCCAATCTGGTCTGGCCGGCGGAGGCCGACCACGGCGAAGTGGAGCGGGCGGCGACCGCCACCTGGCTGGTGCGCGATCTGGTGAACACCCCCGCCAGCGACATGGGACCGGCGGAACTGGCCCAGGCGGCGCAGGATCTGGCCGCCGAGTTCGACGCGGCGGTCGAGGTGATCGTCGGGCAGGACCTGCTCGACCGCGACTATCCCGCCATCCACGCCGTCGGCCGCGCCAGCCCGCGCGAACCGCGGCTGATCGACCTGCGCTGGGGCAACCCGGAACACCCCAAGGTCACCATCGTCGGCAAGGGCGTCTGCTTCGACACCGGCGGGCTGGACCTGAAGCCGTCGTCCGCCATGCTGATCATGAAGAAGGACATGGGTGGGGCGGCGCATGCGCTGGCGCTCGGCCGGATGATCATGATGGCCGGGCTTCCGGTGCGGCTGCGCGTGCTGGTGCCGGCGGTGGAGAATGTCGTGTCGGGCGACAGCTTCAAGCCGCAGGACGTGCTGAAGACGCGCAAGGGCCTGACGGTGGAGGTCGGCAACACCGACGCCGAGGGACGCCTGATCCTGTGCGATGCCCTGGCCGAGGCGGATTCGGAGAAGCCGGAGCTGCTGATCGACTTCGCCACCCTGACCGGCGCCGCCCGCGTGGCGCTCGGCCCCGACCTGCCGGCGCTGATGTGCAACGACGACGCGCTGGCCAACGACCTGACGGAGGCCGGAACGGCGGTCGACGACCCGATGTGGCGGCTGCCGCTGTGGGCGCCCTACCGCAAGGGGCTGGACAGCAAGGTGGCCGACATCAACAACGTCACCACCAACGGCTTCGCCGGCGCCATCACCGCCGGGCTGTTCCTGCAGGAATTCGTGTCGAAGGGCACGCCCTGGGCGCATCTCGACACCTATGCCTGGAACGGTTCGGCCCGTCCCGGCCGTCCGGAAGGCGGCGAGGCGCTGGGCCTGCGCGCTGCCTATGCGGTGATCGCCAAGCGGTTCGGCTGACGGTACAGCCGCGGAAGACGGCAGGAGGGGCGGGGAATGGGCTGAATTTGTCCCCGCCTTTCTCCCGTGAGAGGATGGAATGCCACAGAAGATCGTATTAAAACGGAAGATCAGGAAACCTGACGTGTAAGAATGAACCGCTCGCCCCCAACGCGAGGTGGGCGGTGGCGGTGGCGGCGGAGGCGGACAGATGGCGTTGAAGGTTCGCGAGGATTACCGGACCCTCACCGGCCCGGAAAAGGCCGCCATCATGATGCTCGCGCTGGGCGAGGAGCATGCCACCAGACTGTTCTCACTGATGGACGACGAGGAGATCAAGGAACTGTCCCAGGTGATGGCGAACCTGGGCACGGTGTCGGCCAACCTGATCGAACGCCTGTTCGTCGAGTTCGCCGAGCAGATGTCGGCCACCGGATCGCTCGTCGGCTCCTTCGACTCGACCGAGCGCCTGCTGCTGAAGACCCTGCCGAAGGACAAGGTCGACCAGATCATGGAGGAAATCCGTGGTCCGGCCGGCCGCACCATGTGGGACAAGCTGGCGAACGTCAACGAGTCGGTGCTGTCCAACTACCTGAAGAACGAGTATCCGCAGACCGTCGCCGTCGTGCTGTCCAAGATCCGTCCCGAACATGCCGGCCGCGTGCTGACCCAGCTGCCGGAAAGCTTCGCCATGGAAGTCATCATGCGCATGCTGCGCATGGAGGCGGTGCAGAAGGAGGTTCTGGACGACGTCGAGCGCACGCTCCGCACCGAGTTCATGACCAACCTCGCCCGCACCAGCCGCCGCGACAGCCACGAGATGCTGGCGGAGATCTTCAACGGTCTGGACCGCACCACCGAGCACCGCTTCATGGCCGCCCTGGAGGAACGCAACCGCGACAGCGCAGAGCGCATCAAGTCGCTGATGTTCACCTTCGAGGATCTGTCGAAGCTCGATCCCAGCGGCGTCCAGACGATGCTGCGCACGGTCGACAAGCAGAAGCTGGGAACCGCATTGAAGGGGGCTTCGGAAACGCTGAAGGACCTGTTCTTCTCCAATATGTCCGAGCGCGCCGCCAAGATCCTGCGCGAGGATATGGCGGCGATGGGTCCGGTGCGCGTCCGCGACGTGGACGAGGCGCAGATGTACATGGTCCAGTTGGCGAAGGACCTTGCCGCCCGCGGCGAACTGGTCATCTCCGAGGGCGGCGGCGAGAACGAGCTGATCTACTGATCGGGAGGACGGGGTGCCCAGCGGAAAGGACGATTGGGTGGCGGTGCGCCGCGATGCGGAGACCGGCATCGAAACCATCCGCGCCCATTTCCGCGGCCATGCCTATGACCTGCACGACCATGACGAGCTTCTGGTCGGCGTCACCGAGCAGGGGGTGCAGGCCTTCCGCTGCCGGCGGCGGCTGCACACCAGCGTCCCCGGCCGCGTCATCCTGATCGAACCCGGCGAGGCCCATGACGGCCACAGTCCGGGGGAAGAGGGCTTCACCTATGCCATGCTCTATCTGCCGGTGCCGCTACTGTCCGCCCGCAGCGAGGCGCTGCGCAGCCTGATGCCGCGGGGTGGCGGCATGCCGCTGGGCTTCCGCGACACGCTGGCCGACGATCCCGGCCTTGCAGCGACGATCCGCTCCGCCTTCCTGGCCCTGCACCAGCGCGAGGGGCGGCTTGCTCGCGACCTGTCGGTCGACCGGCTGGCGGCGAGGCTGGCCGGCCATCTCACGCCGCTGGAGGAGCGCCGGCCGCTGCGTCCCGACCGCGCCGCCGCCCTGGCGCGTGAGCTGCTGCATGCCCGGATGGCCGAGGATGTCGGGCTGGACGAGCTGGCGGCGGCGGCCGGCGTCGACCGCTTCCGGCTGAACCGCGCCTTCCGCGCCGCCTTCGGCCTGTCGCCGCACGCCTATCTGGTCCGGCTGCGCCTGCGCGCCGCCCGGCGAAGGCTGGCCGAGGGCGAGACGCCGGCCCTGGTTGCGGCGGAAGTCGGGTTCGCCGACCAGAGCCATCTCGGCCGCTGGTTCCGTCGCGCCTATGGCCTGACGCCGGCCGCCTATCGCGATCTGTGCACGAACGTTCCAGACTGAGGCGCGATCATCCGGCATCTGATTGGGCAAAGGAGACCATTGCCATGCCCGATAGCCTGATGCCCGAGACAATGTCCGCCGACGCTCCCGTCCGCTTCGACACCAAGGTTGCGCTGGTCATCCGCGCCGACCTGGCCGTGTGGCAGAAGCTCAACGTCGCCGCCTTCCTCGCCACCGGGATCGCCGCCGCGGCGCCGGACGCGCTGGGGGAGGAGTATGTCGACGGCGCCGGCCGGCGCTATGGCCGGATGCTGGGTCAGCCGATGATGATCTTCGCCGCCGACGGCGGGCAACTGCGGGCCGTCCGCGATGCCGCGCTGGAACGGGGGCTGACGCTGGTGCCCTATGTCGCCGCGATGTTCGGCACCGGCCACGACGCCGCCAATCGCGCGGCTTTCCAGGCAGAGGACCCGAACGCGCCCGATCTGGTCGGGCTAGCCCTGCGCGGGCCGAAGAAGGCGGTCGACAAGACGGTGAAGGGACTTGCCCTGCACGGATGAGCAACTGTCTTGTTCATGTGTTGGTGGGATTGGCTGCCAGTGCGTCACGGACCCGAGCGTTGAGAATTGTCAGCATTTTGTGGATGACAGCGACGACGGCGACCTTTCCCGGCTTTCCGGCGGCTCTGAGGCGCTCGGAGAAGGCTTTGAGGG
>PJUA01000653.1_pt1 | contig 14273 bp, 11 predicted proteins | sample 1512151 | NCBI WGS metagenome assembly PJUA01 (sample SAMN08177678, study PRJNA422409) | Soil metagenome, whole genome shotgun sequencing project. | isolation source: Soil enriched on filter paper: beechwood xylan treatment | place: USA: Madison | collected 2015-01-15
ACGGTTCCGGCCACGGTCGTCGCCCCGGCGCTCGTACCGGTCGTCGGCATAGCCCCCGCCATAGTCGCTACGGCTTTGCCCGCCGCGGAGCATGCTGCTGCGATCCTCGACCCAGGAGCGGTTGCGGTCGTCACGCTCGTAGCCGCCGCCCCCTTGGCCGCCGCCGTAGCTGGTGGAGGAGCTGCCGCCGAAATCGCGCCGGCTCCAGTCGCCACGCTCCCAATCGCCACGGTCGCGGCCGGCTTCGTAGCCGCCGCCATAGCCGCTGCTCTGGGTGCCGCCCTGGGAACCATAGCCGCGCGAGCCGTAATCGCGGTCACGTTCGCCATACTCGCGCCCGCCATAGCCGAGCGTGCCGCGGCCACGCACGCCACGGTCGCCCTCGCCATAGGGGCGCACGCCGTAATCGCGGTCGCGGTAATCGGCGTTGCCGACATCGCGGTTGGTGTAATTGCCCTCGGTCCCGGCATTGCCGGCGCCGGCATAGCCGCCATAACCGCTGGACCCGGACCGCCCGCCATAGCCGGCGCCGTAGCCGCCGCGGCTCATGTCACGGCCACCGCCGAAGCTGCGGTCATAGACGCGCTCCATCTCGCGGGAGGTATCGCCGCGGCGGTCGTCGCTGTCGGAATAGGACTCGCGGCCGTAGCCGCCGGATTCGTTGCCGACGTGCCCGCCATAGCCGGCGTCGCGGTAGCTGCGGCCCTGGTCGTCCTGGTGGCGGTGGGCCTGCGTGCGATACATGCTTTCGTGACGGCGGTCGTCGTCTTGGCCATAGACGCCGGTGCGCTGCGGCCCCTCGCCCCAGTCGCGATGCCGGTTCGGCTCCCGGTCGTCGTCGCGCCAGTCGCGGCCTTCGCCCCGCCACCGATTCTCGTACTGCGCCATCGTGGTCGGCTCCCTCTTTTCCGGATTCTTGGAGTGCGGGCTTCGCGCCACGAAAGGCGTGGGCGCGCCCGTCCTTCCCCGAACAACAGGAGCGGTCAAACGGCGTTCCGGATTTTCAGCGGCCGCCCCCCGGCGATATCGAGAGTTCTGGCACGGCGCTTGCGTGGTGCAGAGCGGTTGGTTCCACGCATCACTTGCGGCTTCGGCGCTTCATGCACCGAAGCCGTTTTCTTTTGCGCCCCATTATTGGGCAGACGTGTCGATCTGCTTAATTTGGCAGCGGACGGTCGAGCAGACGGGCAACCGCGGCCCCCAACTCTTCATTGAGGAAGGGCTTGTAGATGATCTCATCCGCATTGAACATGCGCGTCATCTTCAAGAGATAGCCCGCCGGCATGTTGGGCGCCCCGCCGGACATGGCCAGGATCTTCACGTCGGGCTGAGCGCTGCGGGCAGCCTTGATGAGTTCGATCCCGTCGACCTCCGGCATCAGCACGTCGGTGACGATCAGGTCGAAGCTGCGGCGGTCGAGCGCGCGGATGGCCGCGCGTCCGTTCTCCGCCTCGGTCACCTCGAAACCGCGCCCTTCCAGATAGCCGGCGACGGACAGGCGGACGGCCGGAGAATCCTCCACGACCAGGATGTTGGGCCGAATGGCACTTCCCATCATACACCCGGTTCCTTTTGGGAACCGCCTTATCGAAAAGCCGGCAACGGCCGGCGGAAGCCCGCCCCTTATCCCCTCACCCGCCGAGCGCCGCAACCGCCGCAGCCGCGTCGGCATGGATCTCGAACAGGGACGAGAAGCCGCTGACGTCGAACACCTCGCGGATGTGCGGCGCCATGGCTGAAAGGGCGATCGAGCCGCGCTTCGTCCGTGCCGCCTTGGCGGCGACCAGCAGGCAACGAAGCCCGGCAGAACTGATGTAGGAAAGCTGGGCCATATCGACAACAAGCCGCGTGCCTTCGGCGCCGATGGCCGACAGCAGAGCCGATTCGAATTCGCCGGCATTGCCGCTGTCGATCCGCCCCTCCGCCCGCAGAACGGTGACGCCGTTGACCGACTGTTCGGTGATGTTCATACCCTGCCCTCGCCTCGAATTACCACGTTGGTGCTTATACCATGTCGGCTGGCGCCCGACGATGCATTCGCGGTGCAGCGGATGCTTCCTCCCGGCCGCCGCCGTCAGGCGACCGGATCGGACAGCGCCGCCAGGGCGGACACCGGAGCGTCCGCCGCCCCGCGCCAGCGCAGGACGAGACAGGTGATGTCGTCGGACTGCGGCGCCCCGGCGGTGAAGCGGGCCACATCGGTCAGCACCCCGTCCAGCCCGTCGCGGGCGGACGCGCTGGACTGGCCGGCGACCGCGGCGGCAAGGCGGGGGTCACCGTACATCACCTCCTCGCCGTTGAACGCCTCGGTGACGCCGTCGGTGAACAGGAAGACCATGTCGCCGGTGTCGAGCATGACGCTCTTCTCGCCGAAAGGCATGTCGGGCATGGCGGCCAGCGCGATGCCGGGGGTGCGCTCCAGCTCCTTCACCGCGCCGGACGCGGTCATGCGCAGCGGCGGGTTGTGGCCGCCGTTGGAATAGGCCAGCACGCCGGTGCGCAGGTCCAACTCGCCATAGAAGACGGTGACGAACATCATCTGTTCGTTCTCCGCCGCCAGCAGGTTGTTGACCCGGCGCATCGTCTCCGCCGGGCCGACGCCCGATTCGGCGATGGCGCGAAGCATCGTGCGGGTGATCAGCATGAAGAAGGCGGCCGGGATGCCCTTGCCCGACACGTCGGCGATGACCAGCGCCACCTTGTGCTCGGAGATCGGGAAGAAGTCGTAGAAATCGCCGCCGACCTCCTTGGCCGGGATCATGCGCGCCGCAATGTCCAGCTCGGCCAGATCGGGGAAGACCTGGGGCAGGATGGTCAGCTGCATGGTTCGGGCGATCTCCAGCTCCTGCTGCAGGCTGATGAGGCGGCGCTTGTCCTCCAGGGCCTCGCGCAGGTCGCGCACCATCTGGGTCAACTGCACCTGCTGGGTGCTGACCCGCGTCGCCAGACGGGAGAAGCCCAGCGCCAGCAGGCCAAGCTCGTCGCCCACCCCCTTGGATTGCGAGGACTGGGCATCGTGGGTCTCGGCCTCGATCTGGCGAAGCTCCTCCAGCAGGGTCTGGCGGGCATCCTCCTCCAGCGTGACGGCCAGCGCCTCCATCTGGCGGCGGATGAAGCGTTGCTGACGGCGCAGGCGGCGCTCGCGCTGGCCGGCGCTGCGCTCGATCTCGCGCATCACGCCGCGGAAGACCTCCACCGCGCCGGCGATGCGGCCGATCTCGTCATTGCCGGCCGGCAGTTCGACATAGCCCATGGACCGACCGTGGGAGAGGTCCTGAAGCGCCTTCACCGCCCCGTCGAGCGTGGAGAAGTTCCGCCGCAGGAAGCCATAGAGCAACCCCAGCGCGCCCAGCAGCACCAGCCCGACCGCCGCGACATAGGCGACCGACCACAGCGCCTGCTCCTCCACCGCCTGGGTGACGTCGGTGGCGATCAGCACGGTGGCGACGCGGCCGCCGGCGAGATCGGCCACCGGCAGGCTGGCCAGCGCATAGCGGCGCCCGCCATCGGCGACATGGGTGATGCTGCGCTCTGCCGGTCGGACCAGCGGCTTGACCGCCGGCCAGAGCGGATCGGTCTCTCCATCCAGGGCGGCGCCGCTGCGGCTGACGGCGAAGACGCGCCCGCCGGTGGTCCGCCGCAGCACGTCGAGCGCGGCGACGAAGTCCAGGCCGGCCACCGCCGCACCGGTGACGCCGGCCCCGCTGCCCGCGCCGCCGCCGGCCCCGGTCCCGGCATAGATCGGCACGCCGGCCACCACCACCAGGCGCTCGCCATCGACCAGACGGACGCCGCGCGCCAGCTTCTGCCCGGACAGGATGGCGTCGAGCGCGCCGCGATTCAGCAATGGCGCCGGATCGAAGGCCGGATCGCTGCTGTAGAGCAGGTCGCCCGACTTCGACAGCAGGTTGACGTCGGTGATGCCACCGGTGGCGGGGGCGGCGAGAATCCCCAACGCGGCGACCCGGCGGTCGAGCGCGCCGCGCTCCTCCACCTCGACCGCGCGGGCGATCTCGGCGTCGCCGGCCAGCCGGCCAAGCCCCTGGTCGATGCGGCCGACGGCGCCCGAAACGGCGAGCTGCCAGGAGGTTTCGAGCCGTGCCAGTTCAAGCTCGCGCGCGCGCTCGTCGGCGGCGTCCTCGCGCAGGGCGGCGAACCCGAGAAGCAGGCCGGCCACGATGGTGACGGTGGCGAGCACGAACAGGATGATGCGGGTCTGGAGCAGCATGGGGGCCTCTCAGCTCCGCGGAACAACGATAGGCCGCGCCAGCAGCAGGGCCAACCCGGCGGGAAGCAGGGCCGACGCGGTAAGCAAGCCGCCGTCCCAATCGACCGCCACCGCCCAAAGCAGCGCGGCCAGGACACCGACCGCCAGCGCCCGCAGGATCGATGGAAGACCACCGTCCCCGGTCTGCCGCCGCACATAGGACAGCGCCAGCCCGGCGGCGAAGCCTCCCGACGCCGCACCGAGCAAGCCCGGAGCGAGCGCCGATAGGGCGCCGATCGCCAAGACGGCCGCCGCCAGCAGAAGCAGCGCGGTCAGCAGGGCGGCAATCCGGCGCAGGCGGGCGGGAACCGCGTAACCGGCGGCCAGACCGGCAAGCGCGACCGCCGGCAGAGCGGCGAGCATGCCGCCGGACAGGTCCGCGGCACCCGCCCCAATGCCCGGCGCCAGCATCGCCGCGGCGGACGCCGCCAGCAGGGCGAAGGAATGGATGTCGTCGGCGCGGGAATCGACCTCGCGCCGGGGAGCGGCCTCAAGACCGGAGCCAAGCGCCTCCAGTGCGGAGCGGCGGGTGCGGTCGACGGCCTCGGCGACCTCCGGGTCGAAGACGGCGGCACGAACCTCTTCCGCATGGGCGGCGAAGCGTTGGCGGCGCTCGTGCAGGCCAAAGACCACGGCGTTGAAGGAGAAAAGCAGACGGCCGACCTGATCGCGCGGACGGCGGCCCAGCAGCGTGGCGAAACGGCCGGCCGCGGCCTCCTCCATCGCGCGGGCCAGCCGGCGCAGCGGCGCGCGGAAGCTGGCACGGGCCAGCACGCCGGCCAGTTCGGCCAGCAGCAGCAGGACCGCCAGACCGCCCAGCGCCACGGTCGCCAGCTCGCCGGCGATCTGACCGCGCACCTGACCGGGCTGTACGCCAACCAGCACATGGCCGGCGGGCGGCTGCCCCACCCCACCGCCGCCGCCTTCCGAGGACAGGCGGCCGATGCGCACCGGCAGGCGCAGGATCAGGAAGCCGTCGCGCTCGATCGGCTGGAGGGTCGCGGCGCGGGTCTCGGGCGTCGGCAGGCTGCGCAGCGAGGCGGCCAGCGTTTCCATCTGCTTGCGGTCGGGAAGGGAGCCGCCGGTGGCCGCCGATTGGAGAAGCGCGCCGTCGGCGCCGGTCAGCGCCAGGAAGCCGATGTCAGCGTTGCGGTCGGCGATGCCCTGGAGAAAGGCGCCGACCCCCTCGATGCGCGGAAGCGGGATGCCGTAGCCGATGGCGCGTTCCAGATCGTGCTGAACCGCCTCCGCCACCGCGGCGGCCTTGCCGGCGCGCGCCTCGCCCAGCTGGTCCTGCGCCAGCCAGGTGCCGAGAAGCCCGACCCCGGCCATAGCCAGCGCCGCGGCCAGCAGGATGACGGCGGGAATGCCGAGCATGAAGGAGCGGTGGCTGCGCGATGTCATGCGAGTTCGTCCAGGCGGGCGACTTCGCGCTCCGCCTCATCGAGGATGGTCAGGCGCCGCCGCACCGCATCGGTGAAGGCGGGTGCCGGCAGGCCGAGTGCCTGGGCGGTGGATCGGGCCATGGATTGGGCAGCGGAAGGGGCGGGAAGAGCGGTCGCACCCTCCCCCAGCCCTTCCAGTGTGGCGGCGAGATCCGCCAGAGACCGCCGCGGCCCGGCGGCAATGCCCAGCCCGGCCAGCCAGCCGACCAGCGCCAGCGGCAGCACAATCAGAACTGCGCCGATGGACAGGGTCAGGGCATAGTGGCGCATCGGCTCGGCCATCGCGCCGGACGGCATGCGCACCAGCACGCTGCCGGCCGCGGTATCGAAGCTGGTGGCGAGACCGACGCCATAGACCCGCTCGGCCCCGCGCACCTCCGACCAGAAGCCGCTGACGTCGCCGTCAGGGCCGCCAGGGCTGTCGGACGCCGATGCCGGGCGGGGCGGCAGCGCCTCCCCCACCTCCACCGCGTTGGTGGAGAAGAGAATGGTGCCGGCCTCGTCGAGAACGGCGACGGACTGGATGCCTGGAAGGGCGGCGCGGGCACGGGCCAGCAGCACATCGACCTGCGGCAGGTCGCCCAGAGCCAGGCCGAGATTCAGCTGGGTCTCGAGCGACGTTTTCGCCTCGCTCAGAACGAAGCCGACCTGGGAGGACACGGCCTCGTCCAGGCGGCGCGCCTGTTCGCGCGTCCACAGCACGACGGCGGACAGGCCGGCGACGAACACCGCCACCGCCACGAACGCCGCCAGCCGCGCCCCGAAACTGCCCGATCCCATCCCGGTCTTCTCCCTCCGGCCGATCCGCAACGGCGCGATCAGCGCCACCCAATCAGTGCGGCCCAATCAGCGCGGATCGCGCTCCCGGCCGCACAGCGCGTACCAGCGTTGCGACGCCCCCTCGCCCGCCGCGACGCGGCCCCAGACATGGCCGCGGTCGAACACGTCCCAGCGGGAGGCCAGTTCCTCCACCGCGACCAGTTCGGCGCTGGCGGTGTCGAAGACCGGGTCGACGGTGAAGTCGCGGTGGACCAGCAGCCGCACCAGATCGCCGCCGACGCGGACCAGCCGCTTCGGATAGATGCCGTGCCGCGCCAGATGACCCCAGCTGCGGTGGTTGCGCGTGCTGACGGTGGTGACGAGATGCCGGCGGCCGAGCGCCTCCGCCACCTCGATCCGCCAGTCGATCAGGCGGTGATGCAGCCCGCGCCCGCGCTCCGACGGATCGACCATCGCCGATGACATGTGCGCGACCCAGGGCAGCTCCGCTTCCGGCAGATCGAGGTCGCGACCCCGGTTGGGATCGGTGGCCGACGGCAGGCCCAGTGCGCCGTAGGCGACCAGCACACCCTTGCGGAAGATGCCGGCAGTCAGGCCCCGGTCGCCCAGATGGTCGGTGACGAAGTTCCCGACCTCGCCCGCCATGCGGTAATGGTCGGGGTCCTCCAGCGTCGCCACCACGCGGACGCGGAAGTCGGCGAGCAGGTTGGAATCGTCCAGGTCCATCATGCGGACGCTCAGCCCGTCCGGCAGGTCGGCGGCCAGCGCCCGCAGGCGGACGGCGGCGACCGCGCGCGCGGCGTCGCCGCGCAGGGGGATCGCGCCGAACGGCATGGGGACGGGGGGCAGGACGCTCATAATTCGCCACTCACGATTCGATGATTTCCGCGAAGTTCAGGAGGCCGATTGGCGGGTAATATTCCAGTGCCCGCACGGTGGCCATGTTGATGATGACGGAGAAGCGCTTCAGCGTTTCCACCGGGATTTCCGCCGGCTTGACGCCGTCCAGCAGGATCTGCGCCGCCTTGAAGGCGGTGAAGCGGCCGATGCCGTAGGCGCTGCTCGCCAGCGCCAGCATCGCCTTGTCGGTGCGCACGATCAGCTCGGTGACGGAGAAGGTCGGCAGATGCAGCCGCAACGCCTCCGCCGCCACGACACTGCGGTTGTGGAAGGCGATGAAGGTGTCGGGGCCGATATACAGCATCTCCGCCCCGCGCTGCGCCGCACGGGCGATGGCGTCTGGAACCGCGGCGGAAATCGGCTCGCCCCGGTCGTTCAGGGGCACCGGCTCCTCGATCAGTTCCAGCCCGCGCAGGGCCGTCTCCGCCCGCAGCCCCTCGATGGTGAGGACGGAGTTGCGCTCCTGCGGGTTGTAGACGACGCCCAGCCGCTTGATCGGGCGATAGGCCTGGATGGTGTTCAGTTGGACCGCGATGGGGGCGATGTGGATGGTGCCGGTGACGTTGCGCCCCGAACGGGCGAGGTCGGGTACGATCTTCGCGTCCACCGGGGCGGCGACGAAGGTGAAGACGACCGGGATGTCGGTGACGTATTTGCGCGGATCGGGTTGGTCGAAGGGACCGATGAGGCCGCGGGTCTGCGGCGTGCCCCAGCTGTAGATCAGATCGGGGCGGGTGTCCTTGATCTCTTCGATGATGCCCGGCAGCTTGGCGGTGTCGCCGCCGGTGTTGCGGATGGTGTAGTCGACCTTCAGGCCGCGGCGCGCCAGATAGTCCTTGAAGCCGTATTCGTTGTCGCTCTCGCCGCGGCCCAGCACCATGGTGATGCGGAAGGTCCTGTCCGGCACACCGGCGGCGAGCGCCGACCCGATCAGCGCGTTGCCGGCCAGCGGCAGGCCCGGCAGCGCCAGCCCGCCGGCGGCGGCCAGCCGCAGCAGCGAACGGCGGCGGATGCGGAGGAGGTCGTCCTCGTCGAAGAAGTTCGCGCTCATCGCGGTCAAGCCTCCTGCGGCCGGGTCGCTGGGGTGGCCGGCCGGCCGGTGCGGAAGAGAATCCAGAACAGCAGGGCGCTCGCCCCGCACAGAAGGCCGATGCCAAGCATCGCCTCCCGGTAGGAGGTGGCGACCGCCACCGCCATCGCGGTGACGGGGCCGAGCGCGCCGCCCAGCCGCTCGATCAGCCGGTACCAGCCGATGGCCGCGGTCTCCTGCAGGCCGCCCTCGCGGGCGATCTGCGAGACCAGCGTCAGCTGCGGCGCGCCGACCAGCGCCTGTGACAGCCCGAACAGGGCGATGGCCAGCGGCGGCCCCCACAACGCCTGGGTCGCGACGATGGGCAGGCAGCTGGCCAGCGTGCCGATGCCGCCGGCGGCGATGAAGCCGCGCCGCGCCTGCCAGCGGTCGGACAGGCTGGCGGCCAGCGGTGACACCAGGATGAAGGCGACGAAATACATCATCTGCACCCGGCCGATCTCCGCCTTGGTGGCGCCGTCGGCGGTCAGCAGAAGCGGGACGAGGCAGAAGAGGAAGGCGGTGGAGGCGATCTTGGTCGGGATCGCGCTCAGCACCATCAGGGCGGAGAAGCGGAAGTCGCGGAACAGCGGCAGCGCGCTGCCCATCGCCGGACGCGGCGCCGCGCCGGCCGGACGCGCGGCGGAACGGCCACGCAGGAGCAGCAGGCTGACCGACAGGCCGGAGCCCAGAGCCAGGACCGCGCCCAGCAGGAACGTGGCGCGGAAGCCCGCCTGATCGGCGATGATGCCGCCGCCGACCGGGCCGCAGACGCCGGCCGCCAGCAGGGCGCCGATGAACATCGCCATGCCCGCCGCCCGGTTGCGCGGCGTGGTGTGGTCCACCACGATGCCCTGCGCGGTGATGAGCACCAGCCCGTAGCCGAGCGCGGTCAGGCAGCGCCACAGCATCAGTTCGAACAGCGAGCCGGCATAGGCGGTCAGCGCCAGGCTGACGGAGCCCAGCAGCGCCCCGATGGTGAAGGAGCGCGCCCGGCCCCAGCGTTCGGAGAAGCGTGCCCCGCCCGGCTGCGACAGTGCCCAGATCAGCATGAACAGCGTGATCGGCAGGCTGACCACCATGTCCGGCGTCAGCCACGGCACCTCGCCGGCAAAGGATTTGGCATAGGCTGGCAGGAAGGGGCGCGACAGCTCTTCCGACAGGCAGAACAGGAAGACCGGCAGCCGCAGGAAGACGAGGTTCAGCGGCGTCGGCGGCGGCGTGGCGGCCTGCGGATCGCGGAAGCGGAACCGGCCGGCGAGCGCGGCCAGCCCGGCCTCCGCCCGGTCGACCCGCGGATCGTCATTGCCCAGCCGGCGCCGCAGCTCCGCCACCCGCGCGGCGAGCCCGGCATGGCGGGCATTCACGCTGTCGAGCGCGGCCCGCACGCCCCCTTCCAGCGCGCGGTCGTCATTGGCCCCGGCGGATTGCGCTCCGGCGGGTTCGGGGATCACGGGCAGGGTGGCGCGGAAATCACCCTCCTCCGCCCGGTCGGCCAGCAGCCGCAGGGTCAGCACCCGCCGCATGGCGAGATTCACCACCAGCTGCAGCACTTCGAAGATCAGCAGGACGGAGACGATGACCACCGACAGCACGTCGAGCGCCAGATCGGTGGAGGCCTTCGCCAGGAAGGCGCTGTCGATGCCGACATGCAGCGCGCCGGCCGATGCGCCGGTCCCGCCCAGCGGGTTCTCGACATCGACGAAGCCGCTCACCAGCCGCCCGTCGGCGGGGCCTGACAGGCGGCCGGCCGGCACGGACGACAGCCCGGCGAGCGGCTTGCCCGCCGTCGCCACGATGCGTCCGGCAGGATCGGTCACCGCGATGTAGGCGATGTCGTCGTGGCGATCAACCTCCGCCGCCAGCAGGGCGTCGAGGCCGGCCATGCGGTCCAGCGGGATGCGGACGCCGAGGCCGCGGTCGATCTGCGCCGCCAGCAGGCCGCCGACCGTCTGCGCCTTGCGCGCGAGTTCCGGTTGGAAGAGAGGGTCGAAGCTGCGCAGCGACAGCCAGGACGCCGCCCCCGCCGCCACGAGCAGGACCGCCACCGTGACGATGGTCAGCCGCAGCACCAGCGCGCTGATCGGGTCGCGCTGCCGGGCCGGCGCGGCCTTCGCGGCGCTGGACTGTCCTTTTCCGGTCATGGCACGGCCCCTTTCGGCATCGGCGATGCCATGTTCACCGATGGACTGCCGAGGGGAGCCATCGCATCCAGCTCCCGCTCCAGTTCTTCCATCGCTCGGTCGGCGTCGGCGATGCCATGGTTCAGACGGTCGCGCACCACGCCGAGCGGGGCCGCGCCGGCGGCCAGTCCGCGGCGACCGCCGCCCTGGCGCACGACGATGAACACGGCGGCGAATGTCGCAAGCGCGGCGATCAGCACCAGGGCCAGCGTACCGAGGCGCAGCCCGTCTTCGACCGCCGCGACCCGCGCCTTCAGGCCGGTGAGGGAAGAGCGCAGGATCACCTCGCCCACCGTCTGGCCGAAGCTGTTGCGCACGCCGGTGCCGATGACCAGCACGTCGCCGTCGACGCGCTGGCGCAGCGTGCTGCCGGGATCCTCGCTCCAATGGACCGGGCTGGGGCGGCCGACGCTGTTGCGGTCGGACGCGAACAGCACGATGCCGCGGTCGTCCACCACCTCCACCCCGAGGATCTCCTCGCCGGAGGCGGCGCGTTCGGCCTGCGCCTGCAGATCGACCAGTTCGGACAGGTCGAGCCCCAGCGTCAGCCCGTATTCGACCCGGCGCCTCATCTCGTCCGCCACCACCGTCAGGCGGGACGTCGTGACCTCGCGCAGCTTCTGTTCGAACTTCAGCCCGGACAGGGCGACCGACAGCAGAACGGCCGTCGCCACCGTCGCGGCGATGACGGCGCCCGTGCGCAAGGCCAGCACGCCGCCGAGCCTCATCGCATCCCTACATGACGAATTGGTGATACATCAGCCACGGATCGCCCAAAGCTCCATCGCCACTTGGGGGAAGTCACCCGCTAGATGAACCGCGATTCCGCCCGATGTTGCAAGCTGTTTCCAAATCGGGCTACCGCGTTCGAGTTCGAAATACACGGCCCCGGCATGATAGGGCAGTTGCCGGGGTGCGACGGGCAGCGGTCTTACTCGGATGCCAGGCAACTGGACATTGACCAGTTCGCGGATTTGTTCGACCGGACCGATCTTGACCAGCGCCGGGAAGTTGCGGCGCAGCGCCTCTCCCGGCATGTCCGCCCGCACCGCCAGCACGAAGGTGGCGGTGGTGATGAGCGAGCGGTCGGCGATGGTGCCGACGCGGATGCCGTATTTGCGTTCCAGCAGGTCGATGGGGATGGCGGTCTGTTCCAGCACCGCGCTGAGCGAGCGGCGGATCTCCGCCATCACCGGCTCCATCGTAGCCTGCAGGTCGTCGTGCCGATAGGGCGGGAAGGCAGGTGGCCGCTTGTTGACCGCGGTGAAGGTGGCCAATTCGCCGGCCAGCGACAGCATCATGCCGTGCAGCCGTTCCGGATGGATGTCGGGCATGCGGGCGATGTTGGCGAACAGCGGTTCGGAGCGGTTGGCGACCTGAAGCATCAGGAAATCGGCCATCTCGCCGGCGCCGCGCCCGTTGGACCCGGCGACGCGGGCGGCCAGCGCCTCCGACCGGCTGTTCAGCAGTCCCTGGATTTCGGTGACGTAGCCGGCCAGCGGGGCCAGCGCCTGGACGTTCAGGGCCGGCGGGATATAGCGCTCGTCCAGCGTGGCCCGGCGGTCCGACCGCACCTCCTGGATGCGGGCGAGGCCGAGGCAGTGGTAGCCGGCACGCTCCTGCCGTTCCAGCCGGTAGCGCAGGCGCAGCCGCCCGGTGCGGATGCGCGACACGCTGGCCGACCCGGCGATGGCGTCGACCGTCTCCGTCTCCTCGCCGACATAGCGGGTGGCGGCGTCGGCGCTCTCGCCGACCTCGAACTCCACGCCGCCGCGCTGGCGCACCGGCAGGGCCAGATAGACGATGCTGTTGGCCAGCGTCTCCGGCAGGTCGAGCGGCGGCGGCGGATCGTCGTCGTCGGGGATGTTGATCGGCGTCCCATCCTCCAGGATGCCCTTGCAGCGCAGCACAGCGAACTTGCCTACGGCCAGAAGCTCGCGGTTGATCGTCAGCTCGCTGATGCCCCAGGCGAACGGGCGCAGGCCGGCCACCCGACCGCGCACCAGCCGTTCGACGTAACGGTCCTGCTGCTGGAAATGCTGCGCCCGCAGGAACATGCCTTCGGACCAGATGACCTTGTCGTCCCAACTCATGGGCGCTTTCCCTCTTGCAGGCTGGTGGTCGTCGTCATGGGTCGTCTTCCGCCGTCAGCCGCCGAGCGCGTGGCGGTGGATGGGCAGGAGCCGGTGGTAAAGCGCCGCCAGCCGGGCGCCGCCGTCGGCCGTCTCGCCCGTCAGCTCGCGCACCGCCGCCAGCAGGGCCGACTGGTGGGCGGCGCCGTCGGCCGCGGCCGACTGCAGCAGCGCCTCCGCCTCGGCGGGCGGCAGGGCACGCAGCCGGGCCAGCGCATCGTCGGCGTCCGCCGCACGGAGCAGGGGCGAGGCCCCCTGCGCCAGCGTGTCCTCCGGATCGAGGCCGAGCAGCGATTCCAGCGCCGCCTGCCGCCGAACCAGCGACAGCACGACGTCGGCCAGCGCGCGGGCCAGGGGGTCGGAACCGGGGCCGGATGCGAAGCCGGAATCAAAGCCGGTGTCAGCGGCCGGCGGCGCGGAGGGCGCCGGGCGTGCACCGAAGGCGGGCGGCACCAGCGGATCGTCCGCCCAATCCTCCGGCGGAAGGCTGTCCGCCTGGGGCTGCGGTGGCGATGCGGGGAGCAAGGCCGGCATTGCCGGCGGCGAGGGCTGGGCCGGCGACAGATCGACCGGATCGTCCAGCCAGTCGTCGGGGATGGACAGTCCGCCGCTGCCGCCGCCGCTTCCCTGGTCGAAGGCCGGCTGTTCGGGCGCCACGCGGATGGTGCCGAGGCTGTCCGGCGAGAAATCGCGCTGGGCCGCGCCGGCCCAGTCGGCATCGCGGCCGTAGGCGTCGGGCTGCGCCGCTGCAGCCGTCGGCTGCCAACCGCCGGACGGCTTGTCGCTCCATCGGTCGTCGGCGCGCGGCAGGTCGCCGAACAGATCCTCGTCTTCCGGGATCGGCATCACCGGCACCGCGCCGCTGTTGAAGGCCGGCACGGCGAAGGGGTCGTCCTCCGCCGCCTGCGCCGTATGCGTCGGGGTGTCGGAGCCGCGCAACACCGCCAGGAAGGGATCGTTGGCGGCCGGCGCCTCTTCCGCGGCGAAGCCGGCGCGCATGACGAAGCCGCCCAATCGCAGCCGGTCGCCCTCCCCCACCACGGCGGAATTGCCGCGGCCGATCGGGGCCGGCGCGTCGTTGAGGAAGACGCCGTTGGTCGAGCTGTCGATGACGATGTAGACGCTGCCCTTGAACTCCACCATGCAGTGAATCTTGGACAGCGTCCGTTCCGGGTCGTTCAGTATCCAGTCGCAATCGGGGCCGCGTCCGATCACCAGCCGGCCGGTGCCGAGGTCGCGAGCGATGTCGGCGCCCTGCGACGGCGGGCATTGGATCAGGGTCAGGCGAAGCTTCATCGGATCACGCCCCCACCTTGCCGCTGCCGCCGTTGGCGATGTCCAGCGCCTGGGCCAGCGACGCGCGATGCCGGGCCTTGATCTCCTTCGGCACCGCGGCGGCGGCGAGCAGCACCGCGGCGGCGGCGGCGGTGCCGGTCAGCCCGTCACCCGGCGGCACCACCACCGCCGCATCGGGCGGAGCGAGGCTGCCGCCGGACC
>PJUA01000654.1_pt1 | contig 14268 bp, 12 predicted proteins | sample 1512151 | NCBI WGS metagenome assembly PJUA01 (sample SAMN08177678, study PRJNA422409) | Soil metagenome, whole genome shotgun sequencing project. | isolation source: Soil enriched on filter paper: beechwood xylan treatment | place: USA: Madison | collected 2015-01-15
GGCGGCGCGTGGCCGGGATGAACTCTTTCAGCGAGATGACGCTGGGCAACCGGACTTCGAAACTTGGGGATCGGACGACCCGGTCATAGTGCGATACGATGTTGACCCGTTCGAGAAAGACCGCCTTGACCGCTTCCTGCCAGGACCATAGCGACAAGGGGAAGTAACTGAGCGGGCGGAAATCCGCGTTCAGCACCAGAGCCGGACAGTGATCGGGTGGTGGAGCCAATGGCCACTCCCTTATCTGAAACCGTTGTCTGACGTGTCTGGATCCCGGCACGCGACACTGGTGCGGCTTGTGCGCGGGGTCGTCTCTGCTCCGCCCCGGCGGCCGGATGGCGATCCGGGACAACCAGATACATAGTGGATCAGGGGGCCGGACTCAACATCTTGACCCGGTGCGGCCGAATTTCTTCACTGATGTGTAACCTTTTTCGCGCTGTGGACATGCCCGGATAGGCGGCAAACCGCCATCCGGACCTTCGCGCGGGGGCTGTGACATCGACAATGACATCGGCAGAAAGTCCGGCCGCCTCCCTTGTGCGCTTACCGCTCGTTAACCATGACGCCGCCATGGTGGGTCTCGTTGATCCAAGCCGATCCCGCCGGTCCGAACCGGCCGGAAGCGACCCCGAGGAAAGTCCGCCATGACCGCCGTCATCATCGACCTCGCCCAGAAGCGCCGTGAACGCGAGGAGCGTGAGCGCCAGATCCGCATCGACGCGTTCGATCGCGAGCTGCGCCGCCGTCTGGCGCTGTATCTGGAAGGCGAAGAGATCCCGGTCGAGCCGATCCGCGACAATCCTTATATTTGATCTGGCCTTACATCTAAGTCCCGCCTGACCGACACATCCCGCGCCCGGTCCGGCGCGCGATCCGCTATAAAGCGGGGATGAGCGATCTCGTCACCCGCTTCGCCCCCAGCCCCACCGGGCACCTGCATCTGGGCCATGCCCATTCCGCGCTGTTCGGCTGGACCACCGCCCGCAGCGCCCCCCGCAGTGCCGCCGGCCGCTTCCTGTTGCGGATCGAGGACATCGACCCCAACCGCTGCCGCCCCGAATACGAGCGCGACCTGATCGAGGATCTGGCGTGGCTCGGTCTCGACTGGGACGGTCCGGTCCGGCGCCAGTCCGACCATTTCGACGATTTCCGCGCGGCGCTGGCCCGGCTCGAGTCGCTGGGCGTGCTCTATCCCTGTTTCTGTACCCGCAAGGACATCGCCGCCGAGATCGCGCGGGCCGGTGCGGCGCCTCATGGACCGGACGGGCCGCTTTATCCCGGCACCTGCCGTCATCGCTCCGCCGGGGAGCGGGCGGAGAGGATTGCCCGTGGCGACAGTTGGGCGCTGCGACTCGACGTGGAGGCCGCCCGGCGGCTGACCGGGCCGCTGCGCTGGCACGACCGGGCGCGGGGCTGGCAGGATGCGACGCCGGAACTGCTGGGCGACGTGGTGCTGGCGCGCAAGGACACGCCGACCAGCTATCACCTCAGCGTCACCGTCGACGACCATCTGCAGGGCGTGACGCTGGTCACCCGCGGCGAGGACCTGTTCTTCGCCACCCACCTGCACCGGCTGCTGCAGGCGCTTCTGGGCTACGATCCGCCGGACTATCACCATCACGGCCTGCTGCGGAACGCGGCGGGCGAGCGGCTGGCCAAGCGCGACCGCGCCCAGTCCCTGCGCTCGCTCCGCGACGAGGGACGCAGCCCGGCCGAGGTGCGGGCGTTGGCGGGGTTTGCGGACCAGATTTGAATACTTGGGCTCACCCCATCTGCGCCACCGGCAGGCCCGTGGAGCGGACGGCCTGCCCGGCGGTGCCGCGCAGGGCTTCCGGCCTCAGGCTTTCCTTGCCCAGCAGGGCTTCGGCCGCCAGCCGTCCGGAGATGACGCAGGCCTCGACGCCGGGACCAGGGAAGACGCCGGCCCCGGCCAGGCACAGGCCGGGGATCGGGCTGCGGCGGGTCAGCCGTTGCTGGTCGGGGGCGATGCCGTAGATGCTACCGGCGCTGGTGTGGGCGTAGCGGGCGAAGGTGGCGGCGCTCGCCTCCTGCCGGGTGGTGATGTGGCGTTCAAGATCGGGGATCAGGCGGGCGGCGGCGGCGACCATCGCATCGCCCTCCGCCCGCTTGCGCGCCTTGTAGGCGGGATCGGCGCGGTTCCAACCGGCATCGGCCGGGGCCAGCCGCAACAAGGTCACCGCGGCATGGCCGGCGGGGACAAGGCTGCGGTCGTGGGTGGAGGGGACGGCGACGGCCATGCCGAAGCCGGCTTCATCGGACGGCAGGAACGTCATCGCCGGCAGGTCGGGAACGACGTCCAGCCCCAGCGTGACCATGAAGGCGGAGGTCGAGGGACGCAGCGCCGAGCAACGGGCGGCGTAGGCGGCCGGCAGATGCTCCGCCCCGACCAGTTCCAGCATCGTCCGCCGCAGGTCGGCGTTGGAGACCACGGCGGGGGCGCGGATGATGCGGCCATCGGCAGTCTCGACACCGGCGGCGCGGCCGTCCTCGATCAGGATGCGGGTGACGGAGGTGCGCAGGCGGATTTCACCGCCATCGGCACGAATCGACTGGGCCAGCGCGTCGGCCAGCGCCTGCGACCCGCCGGCGGGATAACGGCCGCCGGAGAACCAGTAACCGAAGATCGGCGCCATCTGACCGGCGGTCAGCAGGTCCGCCCGGTCGCTGAGATAGCCGGTCAGCACGGTCAGCAGGCGCTGGCCGGCGCGGTCGGGGATGTAGTGGTCCAGCATCTCCTGAAAGGGGCGGCTCATCCAGTGGAAGGCATGCGGGCAGTCCGCCACATAGCGGCGCATCGCCGCCACCGAATCGGGGATGTTGGGCAGGCCGCGGTCAGCGCAGCCGCGAAACATCTCGTCATGGATCGCCCGCATCTCCGCCAGGAAGGCGGCGGCACCGGCGGCGCTGGGCGGGTGGTCGGCAGCGATCTGGGTTGCCAGTCCGTCGGCATCGTCGGCCAGTTGGAGCAACCTGCCGTTCATCACCACACCGCGGCTGACCGGTTGCCAGTCCACCCGGTCGTGGACGCCGAGCGAGCGCAGCAGATGATCGACCGGGCCGCCGGGCTGGGCACCGCTGATGTCGTGGACACCGGCATCGAAGACGTAGCGGAAGGGCTCGCCCCCCGGTTCGCGGCGGTTGCGCGCCTTGACCGTCCAGCTGGTGCAGAAGCCGCCGGGGCGGTCATGCGCCTCCAGAACCGTGACCCGCGCCCCGGCCCGTGCCAGCAGAGCCGCCGCCGTCAGCCCGCCGATCCCGGAGCCGACCACCACCACATCGCGCTCGTTCGGTGCGGTGCGCTTGCGGTTCAGGATCGCCGGGGCCGGCCAGGGGTGCGGATCGGCTTCGGCCAGCCGGCGGCGCATTCCCATGGTGACGAGCCAGTTCGGCAGCAGCCGGTTGGCGATCATGCCCAGCGCGCTGGCGCCGATGGAGACCGGAGCCTCCCAGCCGGGCAGGGCGGCGAAGCCGAGGCCGCCGATCAGGAACAGCACGCCCCAGACGGCCGTCATCAGCCGGTTGACGGCGACGAACTGCGGCAGGTGCCAATACTCGCGGGGCCAGTCGTCGCGGGCATATTGCAGGGTGAAGGGGCTGCCGATCGCGATGCTGCCGAAGGCCATGGCCGAGAGGGCCAAATGGATCGCGAGACCGAGATTGTGCACCGGCCAGTCCCAGCCCAGCGGTGAGCAGAGCGGCAGGGCGGCGAAGAAGGCGGCAGCGACCAACTCCGGCGCCTTGTAGGAACCGCGCAGCTTGTCGAGGACGCAGAGGGCGAGGCTGGCCGTTAGCGCTGTGAGGGAGGCCGGTAGCAGTCCGGCAAGCGGCAGGATGGCGCCGAACAGCAGCCAGGGGGAGAAGCCCAGCAGGATGCGGATGACGATTGGGAGCTTGGCGGGCTTGCGCATCGGGAGGGTGCCTTCGCGGGGGGTGTGTTGCGAAGGACCATCGTCGGCAGGCGGGTGTACGTGCCAGTGCGGGTGCGTAAGGAGTGGGTCTGGCTTCGTGAACTGCGGCGTACGGCGGTTCGCGATGCGTGAAGTGCGGGGGCGTACGCTTTTGGGGCGGGTGTACGTGCGGGGGAAGTTAGACCCCCACCTAACCTCCCCCGCTCTCAGCGGACCTACGGTCCGCCTGCCGCGTCAGCACAAAGCAAAGCTTTGTGCGAGAGCTGGGCGGGGGAGGGACTGCCGCCACTCTCCCGATCAAGCGCTTGCTCCCTCCCCCGCCCAGCGGGGGAGGGTCGGGGTGGGGGGACTACGCAGCCACTTACAAAGGCCGCCGTGCCTTCAATGCTGCGGTGAGCGTGCCATCGTCGAGATAGTCCAGTTCGCCACCTACCGGAACGCCGTGGGCGAGGCGGGAGACCGACACGTCGGAGTCGGTCAGGCGGTCGGTCACCACATGGGCGGTGGTCTGGCCGTCGACGGTGGCGTTCAGCGCCAGGATGATCTCGCGCACCGCCGGGTCCTTGGCGCGTTCGGCGAGGCCGGCGATGTTCAGGTCGTCAGGGCCGACACCCTGCAGGGCCGACAGTAGGCCGCCCAGCACATGGTAGGTGCCGCGGAAGGCGCGGGTGCGTTCCAGTGCCCACAGGTCGCCGGCATCCTCCACCACGCAGATGACCGAACGGTCGCGGGTGGGGTCGGAGCAGACGGTGCAGGGATCACGGCTGTCCAGGTTGCCGCAAATGGAGCAGGCGCGGATCGACTCGCCGGCCGCCGCCATCGCTTCCGACAGGGGAACCAGCAGGCTGTCCCGCCGCTTCATCAGATGCAGTGCCGCCCGCCGCGCCGACCGGGGACCGAGTCCCGGCAGCTTGGACAGCAACTGGATCAGGCGTTCGATTTCAGGTCCGATCATTCACTTGGCGGCCGACACATAACTCCCTCTCCCGCCCCGGGAGAGGGAAGGGGCCCATGGCGTCAGCCATGGGAAGGGTGAGGGGTGATGCGAGGATCAGGGGATCCATGTCCGGATCGCCCCTCACCCTCCCCGCCTTCGGCGGGTCCCCTCCCTCTCCCGGGGCGGGAGAGGGCAAGAAATCAGAACGGCAGCTTCATGCCGGGCGGGAGCTTCAGGCCGCCCATCATCTTCGAGGTTTCCTCGGCGACGTGCTGTTCGACCTTCTTCTTGGCGTCGTTGAAGGCGGCGACGATCAGGTCCTCCAGCACCTCGACGTCCTCGGGATCGACGACGGACTTGTCGAGCTTGACCTTCTTCATCTCGCTCTTGCCGTTGACGGTCACGACGACCATGCCGGCGGCGCTCTGGCCGGTCACTTCGACCTGCTCCAGGCTCGCCTGCATTTCCTGCATCTTGGCCTGCATCTGCTGGGCCTGCTTCATCATGTTGCCGATATTCTTCATCGGTCAGTACTCTCCTTCGTCGTCGAGGGGGTAATAGACCCCATCGTCCTGCTGCTGAACCATGAAATCGGGTGTCTCGCCGTCATCCGCAACCGCCGCACTCTCCGCCGCGGCAACTTCGGCGAGATCGCGGACGTCGATGATCTTTGCGCCGCTGAAAGCGTCGAGCACGGCGCGCACCACCGGGTTTGTTTCGGCCTCCGACCAGGCGCGGCGCTTCTCGGCCTTGTCCTGCTCCGCCAGCGTCGGCTGGGCCGGGCCTTCGGACAGGGCGACGATCCAGCGATGGCCGGTCCATTCGCTCAGGAACTGCCCGACCTTGGCCGGCAGGGTCGGCGGGGCGGCGGGACGGAGCTTCAGCTCCAGCCGGCCCGGCTCCATGCGGACCAGCTGAACCGTCTCCATCAGATAACCGTAGAGCGCGCCCTCGCGCCGGTCGGAGAACAGCTGCACCAGCGCACGGAAGTCGTGCGGCATCGGCGACAGCTCTTCGCCGGCCGGGGTGGCGGCGGGGGCGGCCTGCGCAACGGGAGCGCTCTGCGGCTGGGCCGAACCCATGGAACGGGCAACCGCGTGGGTGGTCTGGCTGGCGACCGCGACCGGTCCGCCGCCGCCGCCGGGGCCGCGGCCCATCGGTGCGCCGCCACTGCCGCCGTTGGCCTGTTGGGCCTGGAACTGGCGGATCAGCTCGCCCGGCGTCGGCAGGTCGGCGGCGTAGGACAGGCGGACGATCACCATCTCCAGCGCCTGCTGCGGCACCGGGGCGGCCTGCACCTCGTTCAGCCCCTTCAACAGAAGCTGCCACGCGCGGGTCAGTGCCGGCATGCCGAGCCTGGACGACAGGGCGGATCCGCGCGTGCGCTCCGCCTCCGGCAGGGACGGGTCGTTGGCGCTGTCGGGCACCACCTTCAGGCGGGTCAGATTGTGGACGAGATCGAGCAGGTCCTGCAGGATCACCACCGGATCGGCGCCGACGCGGTGCAGGTCGGCCAGGATGTCCATCGCCTCGGCGGGTTTGGCGGAGACGGCGGCCTCGAACAGGTCGATGACGCGGGTGCGGTCGGCCAGACCCAGCATGTCGCGCACCTGCTGCGCCGTGACGGTGCCGGCGGCCAGCGCGATGGCCTGATCGAGCAGCGACAGGCCGTCGCGCACCGACCCGTCGGCGGCTCGCGCGATCAGGGCGGCGGCGTCGCCCTCGATGTCGGCGCCCTCAAGGGCGGTGATGCGGGTGAAGTGCTCCTTCAACACCTGGGCGTCGACCCGGCGCAGGTCGAAGCGCTGGCAGCGTGACAGCACCGTGACCGGGACCTTGCGGATCTCGGTGGTGGCGAAGACGAACTTCACATGGCTCGGGGGTTCCTCAAGCGTCTTCAGGAGCGCGTTGAACGCGCTCTTCGACAGCATGTGGACCTCGTCGATGATGTAGAGCTTGTAGCGGGCCGAGACGGGCGAGTAGCGCACCCCGTCGATGATCTCGCGGATGTCGTCGACGCCGGTGTGGCTGGCGGCGTCCATCTCCATCACGTCGACGTGGCGGTCCTCCGCAATGGCGCGGCAGTTGTCGCAGACGCCGCAGGGGCTGACCGTCGGCCCGCCGGTGCCGTCCGGGCCGGTGCAGTTCAGCGCGCGGGCGATGATGCGGGCGGTGGTGGTCTTGCCGACGCCGCGCACGCCGGTCAGCATGAAGGCCTGGGCGATGCGGCCGGACTGGATGGCGTTGGTCAGGGTGCGGACCAGCGCGTCCTGCCCGATCAGCTCGTCGAAGGTCTTCGGCCGGTATTTGCGCGCGAGCACCCGGTAAGCCTGCCCGGTGGTGGGAGCGGCGGGAGCGGCGGTGATTTCGGCAGTGGTATCGGTCACGCGGCTGGCCTGTCGAAACGACGGGAGGGGAATTTCGGGCCGCAGGATAGCGTCCCGGCGCCGCGCTGTCGCCGTCTGTTTCGTGCTGGCAATTTTCGGATAGGGTGGGAGACTGGACGAACGACCCGAGCCGTAACTCGTTGCGGCTGCTTCCTTCCGGACCTGACCGGGTTGGCGAGGGACTCGTCCGACGCCAGCCTCCCGCCGCTGTTATGGAGATTCGTGCGGGCGGATGCAAGGGGAAACGGTTGGTGTGCGGGGGCGAGGGCGGACTATGGGCAATTATTTTTCGGACTATAATTTATGGTTCCGCCCATAATCGGCCCTAACGGGTCCTTTGCCCTCCGGGGGTGTCTGGAGGCAATGAAAAAGGGGGATGCCGTGGCACCCCCCTAAATCGAACCCATTGAACCGTGGAACCGCTTACTTCTTCAGCGCGGCCACACCCGGCAGCTCCTTGCCTTCCAGCCATTCCAGGAAGGCGCCACCGGCGGCGGACACGTAGGTGAACTTGTCCTCGGCACCGGCATGGGCCAGCGCCGCGACGGTGTCGCCGCCGCCGGCGACCGACAGCAGGCCGCCCGATTCGGTGCGGGCGGCGACCAGACCGGCCACCGCGTTGGTGCCGGCGTCGAAGGGCTGGATCTCGAAGGCGCCGAGCGGGCCGTTCCAGACGATGGTCTTGGCGCCCTGCAGCTTCACGCCCAGGAACTCGACGGTGGCCGGGCCGATGTCGAGAGCCATCTCATCCGCACCGATGGCGTCGAAGGCGACGACGCGGTTGGCGGCCCCGGCCTTGAACTCCTTGGCGACGACGAAGTCCTTCGGCAGCAGGATCTCGCAGTTGGCTTCCTTGGCGGTCGCCATGATGGCGCGGGCCTGGTCGGCCATGTCCTTCTCGCACAGCGAGGCGCCGACGTCCGTGCCCTGGGCGAACAGGAAGGTGTTGGCCATGCCGCCGCCCAGCACCAGCAGGTCCACCTTGCGGACCATGTTGCCGAGCAGCTCCAGCTTGGTCGAGATCTTCGCACCGCCGACGACGGCGGCGACCGGACGCTCCGGCTTCTCCAGCGCCAGCGTCAGGGCCTTCAGCTCGGCTTCCATCAGGCGGCCGGCGGCGCTGGGCAGCAGGCGGGCGACGCCCTCGGTCGAGGCATGGGCGCGGTGCGCGGCGGAGAAGGCGTCGTTGACGTAGAGGCCGCCCAGCTCGGCCATCTGCTTGGCAAAGGCCGGGTCGTTCTTTTCCTCTTCGGCGTGGAAGCGGGTGTTCTCCAGCAGCACGATGGCGCCGCCATGCACCTTGGCGATGGCCTCCTTGGCCTTCTCGCCGACGCAATCCTCGGCGAAGGCGACCTTCTGGCCGACGGCGGCGCTGAGCGCGTCCAGCACGTTGCGCAAGGAGTTCTTGGCGTCCGGGCCGTTCTTCGGGCGACCGAAATGCGACAGGACCACGACCTTGGCGCCCTTGGAGGACAGCTCCTTCAGGGTGGGGGCGAGGCGGTCGATGCGGGTGGTGTCGGACACCTTGCCGTCCTGCATCGGAACGTTCAGGTCGGCGCGGACCAGCACCGTCTTGCCGCTCACCTCAAGGTCGTCGATCGTGTTGAAATCGGTCATCGTCACACTTCCCCAATTATGGCCTCTCCCAACGGGACGGGCCGTTTCGATTTCGGGGAACCCAACCACAGCCCTGCACGCTTTGCAACGTCCCAAGGGTGGGGTGAAATGGGGCATAATGACCCTGCAACCGCATGCTCGATGCGTCGTTCCGGCTGCTCCTGAACGGACCGGGATGCAGGGGCTGGGGGTACCGCAACTGCAGGCTCCTGCAACATTTCCGTAACTTGACCCTGTCCATAGCCTGTGCAAACACCCAACTGTAGGCCAATGGGCCGCAAAACGGGGGTTGAAGCGCAGGCGATGGCTGAGGCCGAGATCAACCGCGAGACGGAACTGAAGCTGGCGGCGAAGCCGGAAGACTTCGACAGGCTGCGCGCCGCTTCCGCCATCGCAGACCGGGCCACCGGCCCGGCGGCGACACGGACCCTGGAAAGCACCTATTACGACACCGAGGACCGCCGGCTCGCCGCGCGCAAGGTGACGCTGCGGGTGCGCAAGACCGGCGACGGCTTCGTCCAGACGGTCAAGTCCGCACCGGACGAGGACGGGCTGGGGCGCGGCGAGTGGGAATGCGCGGTGACCTCCGCCGCACCCGACCTGACGCTGATCGCCGACGGCGCCGCGATCGAGCTGCTGGGGTCGCTCAGCGACAGGGAGCTGCGGCCGGTCTTCACCTCAATCGTCGAACGGACCACGCAGGACGTGACGCTGGGCGACGGTGGCGACGCGACCCTGATCGAGGTCGCCTTCGACCGAGGCCGGATCGAACTGCCCGACGGACAATCCCGCGACCTGTGCGAGGTGGAGCTGGAGCTGAAAAGCGGCACGCCCGCCGCGCTCTACGATCTGGCGCAGGAGCTGACCAAGTCCGCCCCGCTGCGGCTGGAGATGCGGACCAAGGCGGAACGCGGCCATGCGCTGGCCAACGGCGGCGCCGACAAGGCGCTGAAGGCAGAAAAGCTGGTGCTGGACCCGGAGACCACGGTCGAAGGGGCGGTCGCCCGCATCGTGCGTGCCTGCCTCGCCCATCTGGTGGCGAACGAGGCGGTGACGCTGGCCGGCGAGGACCCGGAGGGCGTGCACCAGATGCGCGTCGCGCTGCGCCGGCTGCGCTCGGCCACCGCGCTGTTCCGGCCCTTCATTCCGGCCGCGCAATATCTGTGGCTGGTCGGCGAGATCAAATGGCTGGCCGGCAGCCTGGGGCCGGCGCGCGACTGGGACGTGTTCGGCGAGGAGCTGCTGGCCCCCGTGCGCGACGCCTTCCACAAGGCCGACGGCCATGGCCGCTCGGCGGTGGAGGATCTCGACACGCTGGCGGCGGCGGCCGAGGCCAAGCGGCTGCGCGCCTATGAGGGCGTGCGCGAGGCGATCCGGTCGGAGCGCTACACCGCCTTCCTGCTGGGCGTCGGCAGCTGGGTGGAGAAGCGCGGCTGGCGCGACCAGCCGGTCAGCGAGGAATCGGTGCGGCTGTTCCAGCCGGTGATCGGGCTGGCCGACCATCTGCTGAACAAGCGCCACAAGAAGGCCAAGCGGGCCGGCCACGGCTTCGCCCATCTGCCGGTGGCCCAGCGCCACCAGCTGCGCATCGCCTTGAAGAAGCTGCGCTATGCCGTGGAGTTCTTCCGCAGCCTGTATGACGACAAGCCGGTGCGCCGTTACATCCATCAGCTTGCCGCCCTGCAGGACGCGCTGGGGCATCTGAACGACGTGGCGACGGCGACCCGGCTTCTGCACGAGCTGCATGACGACGGCAGCCGGTCGGCCCCCGGCGAGCCGCGCGCCGCCGGCATCGTCATCGGCTGGCATGCCCGCGGGGTGGCCGACACCGAGGCGGCGCTGGTCGCCCTGTGGCATGATTTCATCGACACCAAGCATTTCTGGTCGAAGCCGGACGCCGCGGTGTAGAGTCCACGGCCATGCTCACGATCCTCGTCGCCAACATCAAGGGCGGCTGCGGCAAGACGACCGTCGCCACCCATCTCGCCGCCGCGTCCGCCGCGGCGGGCCTGCCCACCGTGCTGGCCGACGTCGACCGTCAGCGCTCCTCGCTCGGCTGGCTGGAGCGCCGGCCGGAGAAGGCGCCGCTACTGGTCGGGCTCGATTGGGCCAAGGACTTCACCGACACGCCACGCGGGACCAAGCGGCTGGTCATCGACGCGCCCGCCGCGCTGAAAACCAAACAGATCGAGGATCTGGTGAAGATGGCCGACGTCGTCGTGCTGCCGGTGCTCCCCGGCGCCTTCGACGAGCAGGCGACCCAGCGCTTCCTCACCAAACTGGACGAGCTGAAGCGCATCGCGAAGAAGAAGACCATGGTGGCGGTCGTCGGCAACCGGATGCGCGCCCGCACCAAGGCCGCCGACCGGCTGGACCGCTTCCTGGGCGGCGTCGGCCATCAGGTGGTGACCCGGCTGCGCGACAGCCAGATCTATGCCGACGCGGCGGAAAGCGGGCTCAGCCTGTTCGACATGCCGGGCAAGCGCGCCGCCGAGCATCGCGGCGACTGGCAGCCGCTGCTGAGCTACATCGACGGGGTTTGATGGCCGGCCGGTGCGGGCGGGTGTCTCCTACACCCGCACCACCATGAACAGCCATTTGGTCGGGATCAGCGCGCTGCCGCTGGAATGCTCGGGATAGGCGGTTTCCAGCCGGCGGCGGTAGGCGGCGAGGAAGCGGTCGAGTTCGGGACCGGTCAGGCGGTCCATCACCGGGACCAGCGCCGACTGATGAAGCCATTGCAGAAGCGGGACGTCGCCGTCCAGCGCGTGGAAATACTCGGTCTCCCACAGATCGACGGCGGCGGCCTGGGGGCTGAGCCAGTCATAGTAGTCCTGCGGGCCATAGCTGCGGCTGCCGATTGACGGGGCGGCGGGCCAGGCGCCGTGCAGACGGTCGGACCAGGGGCCGTCGGCGGCGGTTTCCAGCAGCAGGCGGTGGGCGGTCTGGTCCTGCGGGCGGGGCAGGGCGACGGCGAGGACCCCGCCGGGGCCGAGCGCTTGCAGCAGGTCGGGGAACAGCCGCTCGTGCCCGCCGACATGCTGCAGCCCGCCGGCGGAGATGACGAGATCGGCCGGCCAGTGCGGACGCCAGACGGTCAGGTCGGCCTGCCGGTAGCGCACGCGCGACGGTGTGTCGGCGGCCCAGCGCAGCATCGCCGGGGAGTGGTCGACCGCCAGCACGTCGGCCAGCGGCCAGCGCGCCGCCAGCAGCCGGGACAGCTGTCCGGCACCGCAGCCGAGATCGACGATGGTGTTCGGAGCCAGGGAGAAGGGAAGCGCCGCCGTCAGGTCCATGACGGGACGGCGGCGCAGGACGTCAATCGTCGCGAAGGCGTTGGGGTCCCATGCCATGTTCAGAGCCATGTGGCACCCGCTTGTGTTGGGCGCCTGCCCCCCGGGTCTTTCACCCGGCCATCGCGTTACCGGTCGCCTGTGCGGACGGTCAGTGGGCGGAGCCCATGCGGTCGAAATAGCGGCCGATCGACGCGAAGATGAAGAGCACGCAGCCGAGGAAAACGATCAGACCGCCGGCCGCGAAGGCTTCGTCCGCCGCGCGCGAGGAGGCGAGCAGGCCGACGAAGGCCATGATGCCGGCGAGGATGGGGTTGATCCAGAAGGAGAAGGCTTTCACGTCCCGGAGTCCTTTCAGAACAAGGCGTTGTCAGGGTGGATGCGCCCGCCTCCCGCCCCGCCGGGCTGCCCGCGAACGCTTCGCTGTTGAAGGGATTCTGCGGGAGGGAGCCCGCGGAATCAATGCGACACAAACGACTTGTGCCCTGCAACAGCTACAGGGCCGGTGTCCTCGTTGCATTGCGGTATGTCAAGGGCGAAGGCCGTTCCTTCGGCGCCGCTCTCCACCAGCCTGAGATCGCCGCCATGGGCGCGCAGCACCTCGCGCGCGATGGCGAGGCCGAGGCCGATCCCACCGGCCCGCGCCGATCCGGCGAAGGGCTGGAACAGGTTTTCCCGTGCGCGTGGGGCGAGTCCAGGGCCGTTGTCGGCGATGGTCAGGGTCAGCGCGCCTGTGCGCCCGGCCTGGGCGGACAGGCGCACCCGGTCGGCGCCGGCCTGCACCGCGTTGCGGCCGAGATTGACCAGGGCGCGGCCGAGCTGGGCGGCATCGACCTGGGCCAGGGTGCCGGCGGGGATGTCGTTGATCCACTCCGCCTCCACCCGGCCGCCGTCGGGGCGGGCGGTGGCGAGAACCTCGGCCCCCGCCTCCTCGGCCAGCCGGTGCAGATCGGTGGGCGCGGGGGTGAGCGGCAGGACGCCGTCGCGGGTGAAGGACAGGGTCTGGCTGCACAGCTCCACCGCCCGGTCGAGCGAGGCGACCAGCCGTGGCGTCACCCGCCGCACTTCCGGATCGGCGCTCTCGGTCAGCCGCTCCGACAGGAGGGAGGCGGTGGAGAGGATGCCGCGCAGGTCGTGGTTGATCTTCGCAACCGCGGTGCCGAGCGTGGCGAGCCGTTCGCGCTGGCGCAGCGCCGCGCGCACCGTGCCCTGCATGGCGGCAAGCTCGCGCTCCGCCACGCCGATCTCGTCGCTGCGGCTGCCGGGCACCAGCGGCGGTGCACCGTCGGGATCGCGGCGGAAGGCGACGACCTCCGCGGTCAGCCGGCGCATCGGCCGCACCAGCAGGGCATGCAGCGTGAGATACACCAGGATCGCCGCGATCAGCGAGATGGCGACCGACACCGCCAGGATGCGGCGGGAGAAGTCCAGCATGGCGTCGATCAGCGGCCGTTCGTCCATCGTCACCTCGACGCGCTGGGCCGGGTCGTTGGGCGAGCGGTCGATCACCCGGATCACCCGGTCGTGCTGCGGCCCGAAGAGACCCTCCAGGGCGAGCCACAGGGCGTTGCCGGCATCGACGACCTGCATGGCCATGCCGGTGCCGCGCAGGTCGTACACCGCATCGACCCGCGGCGGCATCGGGCTGGACAGCATGTAGACGCGGGCGCCGGGCTGGATCAGGTCGATGACGTGGGTGCCGGTGTAGGCCAGCAGCTTCGCCTGAAGCTCCTTGGTCACCATCAGGTCGGGCGCGGCCTCCACCGACAAGGCCGCGATGTGGGCGGCGGCCAGCCGCTCCTCCAGGTAGCTCATGCGGAAGCGGGCGATGGAGGGGGCGTAGATCAGCACCTCCGCCAGCAGCACGAACAGGATGGTGAGCAGCAGCAGCTTGGCCGACAGGCTGGTCGCGACGGTGGGGCGGGGCATGCGGGGGACCAGCGGGGATGGGAGGAGGTGTTGCCGGAACGCCATCGTACGACGGTGACAAACGAGCGTCACCCCTGCGAAGACGCCGATGCGCTGGCGTTACCGCTTTGGCGTTGGTAAGACAGGCGCCATGAGCGACCTTGCCCGTCACATCGACACCCTGTCGCGCGCCA